>Ga0068714_10007467_pt1 | contig 10593 bp, 7 predicted proteins | sample MTBNYHSulfiMetaG_FD_62988 | JGI IMG/M metagenome (GOLD analysis project Ga0068714, IMG submission 62988) | Enrichment culture microbial communities from rom New York Harbor, USA that are MTBE-degrading - MTBE-NYH (New York Harbor Sulfidogenic)... | ecosystem: Environmental > Aquatic > Marine >...
GTCCGCGTACCGGTTAATCAGTTTGTGCAGTTGATAGTGCTCTAATGTAAGGTAGTACGGCTTGGGCGGCTTGTGCCCCAGAAATCGGGCCTGGTGATACAGAATCCATTCCGGACTTCGCTGGTCAGAACCCCAAAAGGAAAAAACGACTTTCTTTCCTTTTGAGCTCAACATTTCCAAGTCCCTATAGTCCGGATATAGAGATCGACCAAAATGGAAGTGAAATATGTCATACTTTTCTATCGCTTCTTTGGCGAAATCGTCTATTACGCGAAATTGCTCTTTCTCCGGCAACTCGTTGACCCTCAAATTCACGGAACACTGATAATTGAGCCACGTATCGTGATAGTTGACATCAGTGGCGTCCAGACCGTATCGGCGAAGACAACGGCAGATGCGCGCCATGTTGCCGGCAATCTCAAAAGGCGCATGCAGTATCTTTTTATCCGACAGGATATCGAGGTGCTCGGTCAGGTCCTTCTCTTTGGCTTTCCCCGAGACGGACTCGCCGGCTGTGCCGGACCCGCAATGGTTCCCTCCGGAACGTGCGCCGATGTCTTCGGTGACAGCCGGCAGCTCTCGCTCAGACGCCGGCCGTTCTTCGGCGCGAGGTACAGCCGGATTAGAAATACTTTCGCCGCCTTTTTCCTTCAAGTTTGACCCCGGTTTTTCGCTGTCTTGCCGAACCGTTACGGTCTCTTTTTCAATACGTGCGGAGGGGATCATCCCTGTTTCCGACCCCGACTCCGCATCAGTCGGATCGCAACCGACGGAAACGGCTGGTGAAGGACCCGAAGGGTGACGCTCCGAGAGCGTCTGCTGTTGAGATGGCGTGGGTGTTTCCGGGAGAGCATCTTCATTTCCTCCCAGAATTCGATCAGCCTCCTGATGACGGCCGGAAGCGCGATACAAATCCGCAAGATTCTCGGTGGCGCCCCGGTGATTCCCGGCCCAGGAAATAGCTTGCAGAAAGAACTCTTCCGCTTTTTTGAGATCCCCTTGTCGAAAAAGAACGACTCCGTAATTGCTCAACGCCCTGACATTGTAGGGGTCGACCTTAATCAGGAGTTTGAAAATCTCTCCGGCTTCGTCCACGTGGCCTCTTTTGAAAAGGTCTTCAGCCCGGTGAATTTGATCATCGTACATCATCGTGTAACCATTTAAGCACTAGTGGATAGTGCAGTAAGTGGTTTTCCTGTGCTCCAGCAGGTTATTGGAAATCTTCCGCCGGCTCTCTTCAAATTCCTTAAGCATGGTCACTCGGTCTTTAGCGATGCGGCTGAGGTTCCCGCATCAGCCCTAAGATCCGTTTCTCGCTCAGTATTCGCCATTGCGCGCACCCGTTTTGACTGTTCGTTCGATTTTCCATTCAACTCCCTGAAGCTCTGGTAGATCTCCGTCCTTATGATCTCCGTCAAACGATCAACAAGATCCTCGAGGACATTCGAGACAGTGGAAGCCCCACCTGACCCTTCGCAAGATAACGATTTCTTGATGCGATCCAAGGAAATTCCTTGATTTTTCAACTCCTTGATCCTTCTAATGATCGAGATCTCCTTGCCGCTATACCGACGCTGACCTCCGTTGGTTCGCATGGGCGTCAGAATTCCTTCGAATTCCTTCTCCCAAAATCGAAGTGTGTGCGGAGGCGTGTCCGTCATTTCGCTGACCTGCTTTATGGTGAACAAATCATTTCTCCGCATAGCATTAGGTGGATCGGCAGAATTGAACATTAGCTTTAGGTTTAACTTTAGCAACAGTCGTGCCAGGTAGCGCTCGACAAAAATAGTGGTATGATCAATGTGTTACTCGTTATAGCTACTCTGAAACGAAGGAATTAAATGCCCAAATCTCCACTTTAAGCTAGGCAAAAAAGGCCCCTCGAACCCGTTTTTCGAGTGCGTCCCGGAGAGGCGGCGCTCCAATCGGAAATGGACGTATGCAGGAGCCCGGACGATTTGTCGGGAGAATCCTACGCTGTCCTCCACGGGCGAGTTTCCGGGAACAACCGCCGGAGACGACGATTACCGCTCCGAACAACCTGCGAAGAAGTGATTCGCGTGAGCCGGGCCGTTCCAGGGAGCGTGATGCTCCGAGAGATCAATCGAGGCATGCCTTTTGCATCGCACAGCATGATATTCTCTTCGAATAAAATACATGAAAAATCTCCGCGTAATGAACGGCCGTGCGTCCCGACGGATAGAACTTGAAGGCATCCAGGCGATTTTGTAATTTCATACTCGGATATGCAGGAGGTATTATGGGACGTGACGTTCTGATCCTTGTTCCCCAAGGCTGGTATATAGATGAATGTTGTGTAAATCCGGCCGAGAAGCAGGCGCCAACGGCGGCTCTGGTGATGTCCGCCTATCTGCGAAAACTCGGTCATCGTCCAACCGTCCACATCTATGGAAACGATTTTCGTCTCTCTTTGACAAAGGTTCCGGACGCGTTGATGGTCTATGCACCCTGGAACGGTTTCAGGCAATGGTCCGCTCCGGTCTTTCAAGCTTTCAAAAGACAGTTTCCGAATTCGACGACCATTCTGGTCATGTACGAATCGCTGGTCGATTTTGAACTGGAGGCCATGGTCGAGTGTCCAGACATCGATTACGCGGTGTTGCCCAATGAAAAGGAGATTTCGGCGGGCGTTATTCTGGATCATGGAGACCCCCGCTGCGCAGGCGGTTTTGGGAGGCAATCGGGAATCGTATTCCGTGATGTGGATGGAGTTCCCAGGTCCGGAGGAAAGCGGCCGTTTTGCGACGACCTGTCTCACTTACCTTATTTCGGACCGGACTTGGCTTTGTTTCTCAAACAGTACCCGGAGGGCAGCTTCAACAAAGTAGGCGTCCTGATCCAAAGGGGATGCGCGGGAGACTGTATCTTCTGTCCCCTGAGACATACTCGGTCGAGGTATCGGGACCCGAACACCGTGCTCGACGAGTTCCTATTGATCCAGCGTCTTCTGGGCTATGAGGCGACCGGAACGACGATTCTCGAGTCCTTCAGAGAACCGGCTTTTCTCGAATCCTTTTCCTCTTTGATACTATCCAAGGGAGTCAAAATCCGTTGGGGAACAGGAGCCAGGGCTGAATTTGTCAATGACATCGGATTGTTGAAAAACCTTAAGGCAACGGGCCTTAACGCACTCTATTTCGGAATCGAGTGCGCTACGGAAGAAACACGCAGAAGAATCGCGAAACCCATTAAAGACGATCACATCCGTAAGGCATTGGAAATCACGAAAGAAGCGGAACTAGGTTTCGTTCTCGCCTATATTATAGGGTTCCCCTGGGAAGACCGTTCATACCATGAAGAGCTGAGACTTCACGTGACCGACCTTGGCTCCTTGGGAAACTGCAAAAGGGTGTCCCTCGGCAAACTCATACCTTATTCCGGCCTGCCGGTAGAGAAGCTGCTCGTCCACGAAGGCATTCTGGAAAGAAAGAATACGTTTTCAGACTGGCAGGATCAAAGCGAAAATACGATCATCAAGAAAACGAAGTATCTTGATAAAGATCAACTGGAGGAAGCGGGGCGGGAGCTGCGTTCCGTGGTTTTTGAGATAGAAAAGACCAAGAGCGCCCTCGGGCGCTATTCTCCATGACTCCCTAAGACCACCTCCTCGAACCGGACCACGCTGTCCTCCCAGTCGAATCGGGCTGCGGTTTCGAGGCCGCCTTCGACCAACCGGGAACGCAGGTCTGCGTCTTGAAGGAGTCGTTCCACAGTCCCCGACAGTTCGGGAACATCTCCATAGGTGCAGAGAAGGGCGTTTTGTCCGTCCCGGCAGTAGTCTTCGTTACCTCCGTTGCGCGTGCTCACCAGTGCGCAACCGCAGGCCATGGCCTCGAGCCCCGTAAGCCCGAATCCCTCCTCCCGTGAAGTGGAAAGGAACACGTGGGAAGCCGCGTACAGCCGGCCCAATTCGGCCTGCTCCGGATTGCGGAAATAGAGAAACTCAAGGTCAAACTCGGGCCGCAGCCCCATTCCGAAAAGCACGATTTCCACCTTCGGAAACCGGCTTTGCACTCGTTTCAGCACTTCCAATCCGGACGCTCCACCTTTCAAAGGATGGGAAGAATAGCAGTAAAGGATGCGAAGGGGATCCGTCGACCGCCTCAGGTCCGACCTCGGATGGAAAATCCGACGATCGATACCACTGTGAATCAGCGGGATCGACCTCGAGAAACGCTCCTTAACGGCTTTTTGCACGTACGTTGACACGGCGATCAGTTCCACGGAATCGTCTTTGCACGTCCCTTCCAAATCCGTCTCTTCCTCGGGATCGTTGAAGAAATGCTGGACCAGAAAAACCCGCTTGAGACCCTTTCGAACGGGTATTTCACTGATCAGCCGGTGCTGACTGAACACGACCAGTTGGACCTGGTTCAGAGCTTCTCTCCACCGCTCGGGTCCGATTACAGGCACGCGAAGTTGGAACCAGTCGGAGTATTGCGGTTGCCGAGTAAGCAGGAACACAGGATACTTCTTCCCGGCCAACCGATTGGCATATTCCAACAAAACTCGTACGCCTCTAAAAGGCTGGTTGGCGTTCTCGAGTACGATGGCTATGGCCGGTTTACGGGAGTCCGTTGGAAGTGGAACCTGCAGCTCTTCTCGAAGCAAAACAGCCCGTTCCAGAACATTCGGGTCCCGGTTTCCCAAATCGATGGAACGGCGGAAATGACGCAGCGCCAACGCCGGCTGTCCCCGTTTTTGAGCGTTGACAGCGGCAACCGAATGGGCCAGAGCGTCGTCCGGGTTCAGTTCCAACGCCTTTCGAATGTGTTCTTCGCTTTCTTCCGTTTTTCCGACACTCGAAGCCAACGCCCCCAGCCTCACCCGGATTTCGCTGTCACCCACGCCCATTTTGGCTAGTTGCTCGTACAGAAACCGTCCACCCCTATGATCTCCCATTGAAAAAAGAAACTGCCCCAGCAGGCGGCAGGATTCGACAAATCCCGGATCCCTTCCCCAAAAGCGCTGCAGGAAGAAAAAGTCCATTTTCGCCAACAACGGTCGCAGGGCTTGAAGATAAGCCGATAGGGTGTCCACACGGTGAACATAGGTGTGCCGGTCCAATACTTTCCGTCGGGCGCGGCGGGCCATTTGCCTTCTCAGGAGGGCATCGCCGAGAAACTTCCGAACCATTTCCTTCAATTCCGATCCCGAACGGAAGACCGCGATTTCTTCCCCCTCCTCGAACAGCTCCAGCATGTCTTCCCGGAAGTCCGTCAGAAGGAAACCCTCCGCCGCAGGGACATCGAAAAACCTCTGATTCAATCCGCTTCGAAGCTGAGGTCGGGAAAGATTCAAGTTGATGGCTGAAGTTCCATAGATATCCGGCAGGTCTCCGTAATATTCCGCCCTTCCCCCGAATTGCCCGGGCCGGACCAACTCGAGCCAGTCCTCATCCCCGTACAACATCAGGTCGAAATCCTTCACCTGCTCGATCATACCCGACCTGTACCGGTACGCTCGATACTCGTCGGCCAGGCGACAGAGGGCTTCCTGATCCACACTTTCCACGATTCCGGGTAATGCCTTTCGCGCCCAAACCACCGTCTCTTCAGGAACCCAGGATTGCCGCTCGGCCTCTTCGAGAAAGAGGATCAGTTGAGGAAGCCGGTCTTCCCCGATTTCCAATGTTTTCCGGGATAGGGAACGGAACGAACCCAAACAGAGACTGCCCACGAAGGTCACGTCCTGTTGGTCGCGTTTATCTCCGGATACAGGACGAAAAAGATCCGGGTCCGTGGCGTTGGGCAGATAGACCACGGAAGAGGCATCGAGACCGGCCTTCAAGGGCTTTAGGTAGGCCCGGTCAAAGCAGAAGATCGTTTGATAGGGATTGTCCGTGAGGCGGATAGGATCCAAATTCCAGAACGGGCTGTCCAAGTGCCAGGATAGAGTGGGGATCTTCAGGAGGGCCAATATGCGTGAAAGCCTTCCCAAAGGATCGTTCAACCCTCGATGATTCAAGGTCAGAACCGCATCAGGCTTGAACTCGATCAGTTCTTTCAGCAGACGCTTGTAGTCGTACACCACCCACTCTTCACTCTCCTGCTTCCGCGTGTCCAGATGAATTTCCTTCAGGTCATGCTTCCGCAAACGTATAGATTGCGAAAGTTCGGCGATAACGAAGTCATCTGAGGTTTTCAGAAGTGCAATTCTCACAGGATAACCGATAAAACTCTGCGGATAGAGGGATTGGGGCGGGACAGGCCGATATGCGGAGATCGAAAGGGATTCGAAATCTTGGTGGAACCGTAATTCGAACGCTCAGGGCTTCGCTGTTTGAGGGCGAACATGGAATCTTCTTTACCTTCAGTGGACCCCATGATCGAAGGAACGCCCGACAAACCATTCTTCGTCATGCCCTGAGTCGCGGAAACGGCTGCAGCCCGTGCGCCCGCCTGAACGACATTCCATGAAGGGACATCCAGGCAGGTACTCGATGGCTGCTTCCCTGATCGCAAAGCGACGCACTATCGGTCATCCTCCGCCACCATTCTGTTCCTGCCCCCTGCTTTGGCTCTATACAAGGCCTGATCGGCTCGTTCAAGAAACGATGCAGGGGTATCAGTGGCTTTCAGAAAGGCCAGTCCTATACTCAACGATACTTCTACGTAGGTGTCCATGTCCTTGTGAAGCTTGAAAGGCTTCGAGCCGACTGCTGCGACAAACTTACGACCCAATCTCCGGGCCTTCTCTTCGGGCATGTCTTTGAACAGGATGAGGAACTCGTCCCCTCCCAGCCTGCCCAGAAAGTCATCTTTCCGTATGCTGGAACGGGCAATCTGAACCACCTTTTGCAGTACGCGATCACCGGTCTTATGCCCGTGGGTATCGTTGATGCGTTTGAAATGATCTATGTCAAATATCATCATGACGGCCGATGCGTCGTCCTGCGCCGCCAGGGTTTCGAGCATTTTGTCAATTGCTCCGCGGTTGAACGCTTGTGTCAGGGGATCCACCATGGAGCGAAGTTTAAACAGCTTGGCTTCTTCCTCTGTCTTTTTGGATTGCGCCTTTACTCGCTGAAATTTTCCCCTAGTCGCCTCCAGCTTCTTCTGCAGCTTTTCCATCCTAACCGTCATCTTTCGGGATCGATCATCCTCCATTTTCCGTTTCTCGGCAAAGGCCGCCCTTATGTCTTTGATTTTCTGCATGACCCGTTGCTGGATATGGTTGAGGTCCAGATTCAGTCGAAAAGCGGTCTCGATCTGGACGATGTCCTCCCTCAGACGTTCCTGAAATGCTTGTTCCGATTGTGACCGTTCGGCTTCATCCGCCCCCCCGACGCTGCTTAGGAATTCCTCCTCGAACTTCAGGAGCTCGAACGTAATACTCTTTATCAGTTCATTTCGAGAGCAATTTTCGATATCGACCTGCTCGCGCAACGTGGCAAAAAGGGAAAAGATATTCTCTAGATACTTGTAGTAGACGTCCTGATCAAACTTTTGCCTGATTTGCGCAGCCACTCCGCCGGCCTTGTTCCTGAGTTGAGCCGGCCAATATAGAGCGAATTGACCGCAGACTTGTATCAACAATTCGGCCATGAGTTCCAAATATCTGTTTTCAACCTCTTGGATAGAAAGCCCGCCTGCCGTTGTATTTTCAGGGACCTCTTTCTGCACCTCCTGCTGGAACACGCTTTTACGCAGATCGGAAACGAGGTGCTCCACCGCTTTCAGATATGGTCGATCCTGATTCAGTTCTCGTTTGAGCTCGCCCATCTGATTTCGGGCAGCGTCACTCACAATGGTTTCTCCCGGAATCAGAGACACCGCGATTTTCAGGACTTGATGGTACCGCTCGATCTCGTCGCCCAGGTCTTCCACTTCTTGAAACAGGCGCGCCACACGACCACGCTCACCCTCCGGAAGATCGTCTCTCAAGTTTTCAGAATCCATAGTCCATTTCTCTGCAAAGGAAACTTCGCCCCGGCTTGTTCTGTGAGCATGACCGCGATTCCAGGTACAAGAAGAACCCGGAGAACTCCAGGGTCGGACGGTTAAGAAGACATCTCAGCTTTTGTGAAAAGTCCGATCCTGATCCACCCGGGCCGTCTACGAACCGGCGGGCAATGGCTGAATCGCCATGTATAACCCGCAGAGACTCTTAAAAATTCAGTGAAATCCCCACAAGGACGGAGAGATCGGGATCGCTCTCCTTATCCACATAGGCGGACTTGCGGTAACGTTCCAGGTCCAACCCCAAAAACAGTTTCGTGTCCCGGCTAGGTCCGTACTGGATGCGAATTTGGTTCCGGCTTGAACCATCTAAACGGTGGGAGGTGACGGAAAAGCGGCCCGGCGTCGCATCGGGCCTTTGTTCATACGGAAGATCGATCCCGGTTTTCCCATTAACACCCGGTGCCGAAATTGCTGCCGCCTTCGTTTCATCAACCTTCGGAAATAGGCTTTCCGCACCTGCGTTTCCCTCTGGGTGCGGGGCTTTCGGTCCATGTTCAGGGATGCTCAGCTCGCCGGTATACAGCGGCATTGGCATAATATCCCCGGCAAGAGCCTTGAGACACTCTTTCTCCACGGAGCGGGCGTCCGGCGAATAAGCATTTCCTTCACCAACTTTCGCAGCAGGAGAATCGGGAGAAACCAGCCCCCCGGCTTCCAACTCTTTGTCTGAATTCAAATTCTTGATTTCGGGAATAGACAAGACCTGGCCCACTCGAATCAGGTCGGGATTCCTCAGGCCGTTCAAATCCGCAATGGCCGCCACATCCACTCCGTAAGTCTTGGATAACCCCCAGAGCGTATCTCCTGCACGAACTTTATGTACTACACGTTGACTCGAGAGCTTCAATTGGTCCTGGAATGTGGCCGCATCCATTCCGGGATTTGTATTCTCGAATGTGAGTTTGGCCCCCTCTTTCAGAAACCAATGCCCGGTCTCCCCTATTTTCCCCACGGCATAGGGATTCTGACTTTGAATTTCCTTCCACGTAACGTTGAACCGTTCTTTAACAACCGGAATGGTGTCGTTCTTTTGGACGATATACTCAATCATGACCTGTCTCTAACCCAGAAACGTGTGACGGGTCGAATAATCCGAATCCGTCAAAACCAGCTGTTTCCCCACATTGATGTTTGTGTTGATCAGAATGGGACCCGCCAGATTCACTGTAATCCGAGAAGGATCTTTCCCCACGGTGACAATACAATAGACTACACAATCCTCCAGGTTTTCGATACATATCGCCTCGGCGTCCTCCGGCTCCAAAGCGATCCTGTAATCGGGTTCTATGGATCGTGGATCAACGACCACAAATGCCAATTCCGGGTCTTCCGCAGACTGAAGCCATTTAAACGGACTCGTCCTGTCCGATTCGAGAAAGAAATACCGTTCTAAACCGGTGAATCCGAGAATGCCCTCTTTCACCAATATTAGGGCCTTCTCTTCGACGTCGAGGTCACCAAAACGGGTTGTACTAACTTTCATGGTCATCTTTTCTGGGGCCGCGCCTTCAGCCAAGCCTCTGTGACCCGTTGCAGATCCGGAACTCCGGCCTTGGCCGCTAGGATGTTCTCTTGCTTTACCTTCAGGTAAATCTCTTCCCGATATATGGTTACGCTCTTGGGAGCGTCGATACCCAGTTTGACCTGACCGCTCTTGATCTCCATGATCGTGATGCGGATATCATCCCCGATGGTTATCGTCTGGCCTTCTTTCCGGGTAAGTACGAGCACGTTCGCCCTCCATGGCTTAAGGCCCTGTACATCGTTTTTCTTTAAAATTCCGCTGAAAATTCGGTCACACGATACTCTCCAAAGGTCCTGGTACCGGTTCCTCGTACCTGCTACGATAAGAAGTCCAGCAGACTCATGGACACCAGACGTGAAGCGGACTGCAACGTCGCCTGAACCGCTTGTTCCTGGTTGAGCAGACGCATTATGGCCTCTGTTATGTCTATGTCCTCCGCTTCGGACAGCAGTCCTTTAATTTCCAGCGTATATTGCTCGAGGTACTGCTGCGTTTGATCCACAACCCGGAGCCTCGCTCCTGATTCCACCAAATACCCCAAGAGCCGATCCATGCCTGCCTGCAGGTTTGCGGCAACGTTCTCGAGCGATTCGGAATCGTTATTCATCAGAGCCAGTTTGAAGTCATACAGGGTATCCAATATATCCCGGCCCGCCGAAAGGCCCAGAAGTTGAGCCGTATCGTCATCTACGCTTAACACCACGGGCACGGTGCCGTCAACGAGTGATTCCAGTTTGAGAGCCGTCGAATTCTTATTGAATATCGAGCGCACCTCCACGTCGGCCGAGTTGATCCGGGCCATAAGTTCACGCATGTTCCGGACGCCTTCCAGATTCACTTCCGCCCTTTTGGAGCCGTTAACGATTTCAATCTTGCCCGGATCCACACCTGTTCCACTGTAGAGATCTCCGATCCCTGTGTAGCCTTTCAACAAAGGATTCAGGTCCGTGCCCACAATACTGCTCGGTACACCCTCCGCCCCTGCGGATTCATCCGAGTATTGCGGCGAAAACGGACCGGCTCCGGAAAAAACCCAATCGGATGTAACACCCAGAACCGATGCCGCGGAGGACCCGTCGCCGG
>Ga0068714_10007469_pt1 | contig 10592 bp, 9 predicted proteins | sample MTBNYHSulfiMetaG_FD_62988 | JGI IMG/M metagenome (GOLD analysis project Ga0068714, IMG submission 62988) | Enrichment culture microbial communities from rom New York Harbor, USA that are MTBE-degrading - MTBE-NYH (New York Harbor Sulfidogenic)... | ecosystem: Environmental > Aquatic > Marine >...
AGTGTGATGTGAGGATAAGGTTATGCTGTGCTGGGCAGCGCTAGAATATGATTTAATGGTAGCCTGATTTTTTGAACTCCCGTCAGGTATCAAGTGGGTATTAGATTCGAACCCTGCACTGTGTGGAGATATATCCAAGACGATTCCCCTTTTATTTTAATTCATTGGATTTCAACTTATATGCAGGGGATGGGAATCGAACCCACGAAGGACTTAGTCCATCAGATCCTCAGCCTGACCCTTTTGGTCACTCGGGAACCCCCGCACGTACCAATACATCCACCACCACCAAAAAACCCAAACACAAACCCAAGCGTTAATCTTATCATCACTTTCAAGAAAATTAATAACCAGCGATATTTATGAAATATCTAAATCTGAAAAAACCGAAAGCTACTAAAATAAAGTGGCTGTCAACGATCGTCGCTATATTCTTCCTTATCGACTCAGCTTTGATACCAAACATAATAGAGGTAAGAGCCACAGATGATACAAGAATCGGTAACTTCAATGATCCATTACAATGGAGAATGGAACCACACGGCAATGCAAATATCACCATAAACAATGGTTTGACGATAACAAGCAGCACCAAACAAGAGTTTTCGGGGGCGATTATTTACACGAACTGGCAGTTCATCGGAGACTTCGATGTCCAAGTGGATTTCAACATAACGGGCTGGGACGGAGTATACTCCTCCACGGAAGGCAACCCACACCTAGACGCAGCAGCTATGGGCATAGAGGTAGAGGGCTCGATATGGAGCATCAACCGCTACATGGATAACCCCACGCCCAAGCACGCACAATTCTGGAGGATGGATTACACCCCCGCTGGAGGATCTTGGACAGGCTTAAACTGGGTAAAAGCGACAAAACTCGCCAACGGCAAATTCCGCATAACTCGAACTGGCACAGACATATCATTCCAGTACTATGATTATTCATGGAACACACTATACAAAATAACTGGAAGAAGCGAACCCGTCACCATTCTACTGAGTTCAACGACCATCTACACAAGTCACCTATTCTCAACGACCTACGAGAACTTCACCATCAATGCAGGAAAGACAAACTACATTCCATTGGTATGGAAAGACACCTTCCCCAATCGAACAGACTTTTATACAGGAGGACTAGCCAACGATTATCTCTGCAATAAAATATGGGGTTTTTTATGGTACGGCACAGACCCTTGGTTGATACTCAAAGAAAATGGCGGAGGCTGGGCACGAGTATGGGTGACAACCGTTCATTCTAAGGATCTAAGCGAAACGCCAGTTCATAAATGGAAAACTCTACCCTGGAAATTCGAGTACTGGTCCTGTCAAGAATTCGCCGAAGAGATTCTAAGACAGGCTCAGGATCGAGGCCTTCGCTTAGATCTTGTATTATTCTTAGGTGATACATCTAACTTTTGGGGCAGACAGAACGCACCAGCGTCTTGGCAAGGACTCGGCGTCGCTGAAACCTGTGTAGCACTTGAACAATACGCCTACAACACCGCAAAATACTACCAGTCCAAGGGACTGAATATTGAGATGTATGAAATTGGTAATGAGATTCAGCAGGGAATCCTTAACTTCATATCAGGAGATAGAATCCCCCTTCCAGATGGCTATATTCCCTGGTCAAATATTGACTACATGCGTAACAATGTTTGGAATATTGAATCACAACTCCTTAATAGCTGTATAACTGGACTGCGACGAGTTAATCCCAACTCGAAAATCGTACTCCATGGTGCGGGTCTAGGAGTAAATGCATTACACGAGGATCTGGAGATTGCTTTCTATCAAGCTATGGTTGATTATGGTGTAGATTTTGACTATGCTGGGGTTACGCATCCGTATCCTTCGCAGGGTTGGTCTCTGTCGAAGTACTCTAATGTCACTTGGTTTCAGCATATGCAGAACATATTCAGTTCTATATCAGGGCTTGGAAAAAAGGTGATAATCTGTGAAGCAGCGTACCCGAATGGTGATATCGGATTGTTATGTGAACCTATGCCGGGTTATCCTTTCACACCTGAGGGGCAGGCTGCTTGGTTACGCGATCAACTGCTTTTCGCAAGCAATAATGAAGATGTAGTGGGTTGGTTCTACTTCTACTTTGATTATTTCCCGGGGTTGAACCCCGATCCATCAATGTGGTGGTATAGGAATATGGGACTCTTAGCCAGCGACACTAGGGCCCAGCCTGCGGTGAAGGAGTTCCTCATGGGGCGTACTCCTGCCAATTTCGAGCTATCAGGTCTCGATGTTGACCATACTCAGGTCGAGGTAAACGGCTCCGCATTAGTCTCCTTTTATGTGAAGAATGGGGGTGGCGTCTCAGGCGTCTACAATGCGGAATTAAAGCTGAATGGTGTCACAGAGTACTCGAAGAGGGTTCTGCTTGAAAGCGGTTCATCGAGTACTGTCACATTCAACCTCATGTGCAAAGATAGAGGGCCTCTTAATATCAAGGTAGGAGATATGACCGTTGATATCACAGTATTTAAACCCGCTACAATCATAGTGAGGTCTATGCAAGCCTCCAAGAGTATGGTTAGACCATCAGAGGAAGTTACTATTAACGTTATTATGGAGAACACTGGCGACATGCCAGGTAACTATACGCTTGTGGTTAGTATGGATGGAGCTGAGAAAGGCATATTATATGGGATGGTTGAGGCAGGGAAGACTGCTGCAAGCACCATCAAACTTTCCAGCACCGTTGTGGGTGTGCACACAGTCATAGCGGGTAGAAAATCTGTAACATTTGAGGTAGAGAGGACAATGATAAGCATACCAGGATATACATACGATACATTTATGGTAGGGCTGGTTTTTACAGTCTTCTTGTTAGCCTATAGAAAGAGACTTAGTTCAAAGAATGAGGGCTCGATGAAATTCGAACCCTGCCCCTAATGGAGATATCTCCCGATGAAATCCCCCTTTTTTGAACGCGCGCACACTCAATTTTCTTCACCTAATTTTCCTTATTTAATAATTCGCACGCAAAAAGGAGTATTTAGATTCAAGAAAAAATATAGATATTTCCTGGCTGTGACTGGCCACCAGAATTTTCTGCAGGTGCACCGACAACCACTTTCCCAGAGTAAATCGCGACTGCTGAGCTGAAAAATCCCATGTCACAAGGGTTTAGACTATACAGCGTCTCGGTCAATTCCAAAGTAGCAATCGTAAAGACATAGGCATTTCCAGCATCTTTTTTCCCGTTAGATGATTCGCGGTAGGCTCCAACAACGATATTCGAACCATCTGTAGCAACTGAACATCCAAAGCCACCATATTTCTGAGCCTTGTTACTTGTGAGCCTAGCAATGGGCATTCCAGCAGTAGCATAAACATAGGCGCTTCCAGCGTATGGATGATTACGAGTTGTTTCAGCGAGTGCGCCAACCACTATATAAACTCCCCCAACCGCCACGGCTGATCCAAACTGTCCATAAAATTCCGGATTAAAACTGGTTAGAGTGGATACAAGTGTTCCGTTCAATGCGTTGAATACATACGAGTGCCCAGCAAATGATTGGCCGTTAGCGCTTTCAAATGGTGCGCCTACAACCACATTTCTGCCATCTGTCGCCACTGACACACCGAGACCCCCATTCCTTTCGGGGTTAGGGCTATTTAGTTCGATTGGTTTTTTGAATAAAGAAGATGCGGAGTAGGTGCGTGCTGGGTCTGCCAGCTGCTCAATGTCTCATTGGCGAGCCCTATCAGACAGCTCAAGAGGATTTTGAGGGCGTCAAGCGTAAGGTATGGATTTTTCCATTACAAATTGAAGGGGAATCTGCCCCGATACCTGAGGAAGTCTTCAGGAGAAACATGGAGGAGAAGGAGAGAAAGGTAAGAAAGCTGTCAACAGCAGATTTACTTAGTAGACTTAAACCAACTGAATCGGTTCAAACTAGGAAGACAACGTCAAATCAGCATGTGAGAGACGCTATAGTTACAGAGCTAGCTAAGAGACGAGCTAAAGGTAAATGCCAGTTATGTGAACAGGATGCACCCTTTATCGACAGAAACGATGAACCTTACCTTGAGGTTCATCATGTTAAATGGTTGTCTCGAGGGGGCAGAGATTCACTTGACAATATTGTTGCCTTGTGTCCTAACTGTCATAGGAGAATGCATGTTTTAGATCAGAGAAAGGATAGAGAGTATCTCAAGAAAAAAGCTCAATTACCAGTTGAGTAAAAAAACTTGAAAGATTAAACTTGGCTTATATTAAGGTCAGATAGATTTAATTTGAATTGTATGTCCTTTAGGACAAATCAGTTCCCAATAATCAAACCAGACATCATCGTCTGAATCATTAAAAACCTCGAATACAGGTCTTCTCACCCAATCTTTCCAAACGTAGTCTGCATTACATATGGGGCAGTGATACGATTTCCTCAGTAAATCAGAGAACTCATCGAGAATCTCTTCGTTGGTTCTAAGTAAATCACATACGAAATTCTCTGCTACTTTGAAGCCTTTCTGAACATACATTGCTCCAATTAACGCTTCATAGAATCGATCAGCCTTCTCCAACCCTATCCCGCCGACAGGGCTCTTCGTATGTTCATTGTCCACAAGGTACTTTGTGAACTCTTTGTCTTTGTTTAGTAGCTTCTGATTAGTCTTCTTTTCAGCTAATCTTTCCCTAATCCAATTGATACAAGCTGGGCAGTATGATTTTCTATAAGCTAGATTGTTGATAACGAGATTAAGGACGCTGTCACCTATTATGGCCAGAGCTCTATTCGTATCATCCTCTTGAGTAAGTGCTTCCTCCACTGAGGGATTATCTATGAAATCTTCTCCAAACAATTCACGCAACTGGGATAGGAAAAATGATGGCACACCTCTATGGTGTCACGCCAATAGAAAGAGGTTTTTATAGTTTTTAGAAAATGTTATCACCATGAATTTAGGTGAAGTTTGGCTCAGCGATGAAGAAAATACTAGGAAAAAGGAGTATCTGGTTTACGCATTTGAACGGATAGACTCTGAGCTGTTCTCATCTTTCAATCTTCTACCACTAAGAGAAATAAATTTAGAGACATCCTCCATGTTATTCGCTGACATTTGTCTAAGACTCTACCCGCTTCTGCGCGCGCGCGGAGAAGGCAGTAAATGAACTTCAACACCTAACCTATTTTCAAACACACTACACGCATACGTGAGCTATTTTAATTTTATATAACCATAACGTAATAATTATTTGTCCTAGCTTGGTTGGAGTCGATGCCGTACCAGTAATACTTATTCTTTGCGCATTATACGCTTTCACACCATATTACCTTCTCAGTAAAATAGAAAACCCACTTACTTTCCTAAAATACTATATCATAGTATTCCAAGCACTCATACTTTATGCTCAATTAATAGCCAAAATATCATACAAGGGGCAGAGTATTACCTTTCTCCAAGCTACACTAACCAACCCAATCAAATTCTGGTACGTCGCAGTATACCTCATTAGCGTCTTTCTCGTACTTACACTATACTTAACACCATATGGAAAGCAGAAGAGAGGAGCACAGGCCACATCCATCCTCGCCACAATCAACATGCTCACCTCGTGGGCAATTATATTCGCATCAATAGACGCAAACCCTGAGAATACGCTAGAATGGGCGTTATTTACCATCAAACTAATGGGGCCATTATCGATACTGCTTCCACAGATTCTATGGAGCAGCATATACAGCGGAAGCAGGTCTCCATTTACCATTAAAATCCTCGATGCCTTAAAGGAGAAACACGACCTCTCGAAGCTAATACCAGTCTACGCTGAAATACAGGAGAAGTCCGTCAAAGAAGCAGACATAAAAGCGATGAAAGAACCCGCTCAGTTTGTTTTAAAGTTAGAGGGAAAAAGCTCAATACTTCACACCCTGGACTGCCCAATTTTCCGAGAGAAGGGAGTTACAGAGAAAGGGTGGTATCATCCATTCAAATCGTATCAGGAAGCGTTCACATATGGAAGTAGCATCGAGGGCAGATCCTATCCAAAGCTCTGCGCAAAATGCAGACCATGGCTACAATCAGATACATTGACCGAGGCAGAGGCAAGCTTCCAGATTCAGAACACCAAGATTGAAGACCTCTATGTTTGCATCGAGTCATGGCTGGCAGGCACAGGAGCGAAGATAGAGGAAAAGGAAGCTCCAAGGAGTCTCATCGCAAAGACGAGGTCAGAGTCAACTTACATGATAGAGGTATATAGTGAACACACCGAGTTCACCTTATCTGAAAAAGATGGTGACATAGAAGTCAAAGTAAGGTTATGGATCGACACATACATTGATGGTACGTATCCTGTTGGCATTAACGCCTCTATCCTTCGTTTAAACGAGGTTAAGAAAAGCCTTATCGGCTTCATAAAGGAGTCCACTAAGGAATATGACCCTCAGACGGTTTATACTGTAAGGGACGCTTTCAGTAACCTACGTAATAGCAGACCCCTACTCTCTAAAGTATCCGAGGTAGATTTAACAGACGAGAAACCATCACAAACGTTGACTATCCTCATAGTCATTCTATCACTAGTCCTTGTGACCCTCTATGGAGGATTCTTCTACATGTTTGACCTCTCTCCTTACACCGAGCACATCATTGGACTTGTCTTCACCTACGGTGCCGCAGCCGCCCTAATATACTGGGTTTACCTGTCAGATCGTCGAGAGAAGGAGCCTCTAGTCTACATTGCTTTGATGTTTAGCTGGGGAATATTCTCGGGGTTGATCGCGTCCCAGTTAAACGGATTCATAGCTGACATACTTCCCCTCCCCAGTCCCCTAGTCGCACCATTCGTGGAGGAGCCTGTAAAGGCTCTTGGATTGTACGTTTTCTTAACGCATCGTTTGACGAGGGAGGAGTTTAATTCGCCTCTAGATGGAGTGATGTATGGCTTTGTAGTTGGTATAGGATTCTACGCAGCAGAGAACTTCATTTATTACCTTGTCTACGATTTTAGTACACTGCTAGTTCGGATTTTCATGTGTTGGGGTCATGGTCTCTACGTCGCAGTAGTTGGACTATGGGTAGCTGTAAACAGACACTACCGAGGATACAATACTCCAAGTGACATCTTGCCAGGGCTAGGTGTAGCAGTATTTCTCCATTTTCTTTGGAACGGTTGGAGCTACTTTGGGGGGCTAGGTGGTCAATTGCTCCTTTATCAGTCTATCTTCAATCTAGGTTATCTCAAGAAGATTATCAACGAGGGCAGGAGAGACGAGTTATATAGTGGGGGTGGCCGTGTGGTGTTCTCCGCTTTGGATGTAGAGTCTGCTAATCGTAGAGCCCAAACTGGGGTTTTTCTGGTTGTCATCGTGTTGCTAGGGTTTTCTAGCATGTTTGTCTATGGAACTAGATACGTTAAGAGTAGGAGCAATGATTGGGTCGTCTACGATGACTATGGCTTTTCTTTCATGTACCCTGAAAGGCTATGGTATGAGACGAGGGGAGAGTATGAGGGAGAAGAAGCCTCAGAAGGTTATGGTGAGATCTGGTTTGGTAATTACCGTGGGCAGAAACGTGAACTCCTAAAGATTGTGTATGGTAGTTATGGTAAGATAGGTTTCTGGGACACTGGATATTCAACTGATTTAGTTGGGGAAAATATTTCACTTGGGAAAGAAGGTAGTTTCACTATATGTGGGCACCGTGGATTGTATCGGAACATGACCATGATAAGCCAAGGCGAGGAGTTTCGATGCGTTATATCTGGGTGGGGGTGTAAAGATGCATGGAAGTGTTTCTATGTTCAGTACTATACCGTTGATGATGATAGTTATGAGACGTGGCAGAAAGTGATTAACTCCTTTAAGTGTCACGAAATAAAATAATTACACGTGCATACTTTCTAGCACACAGGTATTCCATGTAACAGATTTATTGAATTTACCGCATTATAACAAATGAGGTGAAACGGCTTAATATATTAGGTATTGACTTATTGTGATTCTTGACGCAGGATTGTTTGGTAGGATAAGTAGTTATCTATTAGGGCTAAATTCAAAACCACAACTATCACGTAACTTATAATAAAACCCAATGGGATCACTACAACCAAACTTGAAAAAAATCCAATAATCATCAAAATAAACAAGTCCTTCCAACGTTTCTTGATATAACCCCAGGTTAATTTGAGTGCTGGCAAGAACTCAACGTTGTCCCACGCCATGATGTTCATAGAGAGATAAGTCACAGCAACGAAGGGAATAATGACTAGGAACAATGGAGCCATCTGATACATCATTTTAATCCCAATTTGTTCTGGAGAAATTGTAGGATCATATGAAGTGTCAAAGTACCACATCATAAATGGAATAATCGTGACTGCTCCGAAAATAATCCAAACAACACCAATGACAACAATGGCGACCAAATAGGATATGAACCTCGATCTTCCGTAATTGAAGCTTTTACGGAAATCGAGTTCAGCTTTCAATACCGCTGATTTATATACATCTTGGAAAGTTGGTAGTGAAACAATTCCAAGATATGCCATTACCAGCCATAGGACAATGAAAATAATAATACCGAGCCAAGGAGTACTTGGCGTTGATTCTGGTGTATACCCTATGAAGCTCAATCCAATAGAAAAAAACATGATAATTAACATCCCGATCATGGCCCCAAACGTGATGAGAGTAGGATAAAAGACCTTGAAATTTGAACCAGCTATATTTAACGCATACTTGAGATTGTCCACAATATTCACTCTGGGTTCAAAGGTCAATTCGGTTAGTTTAGATCCACAAGTAGAACAGTACTCTGAGCTGTCAGGGCTTTCTTTTCCGCACGCTGGACAAGTCTTCACGTAAATAGTAACATTTGAAGAACAATAAATAATAATCGGGAGTAAAAACATGTGCATCAAAAATACGTCTGCGTTAATTCATTTTCACTAAATATTTTCAAACAAGCCTGTTCCATGTAACAATGCATTTTCGAATGTTTCTATATTATTCCAAGCCTAGGTATGGCTGTCAGGTACGCTTTCCGCAGCTCGTCCTGGTCGATGTGGTCATAGATGTCTATGGCTTCCCCTCTGCTGTCTCCTCTGAGCTCCTTGATGAACTCACGGCTCAAACCATTACGCCTCAGATGAGTGGTGAACCAGTGTCTGAAGCAATGGGGGCTGAAGTGATCCTCAAGCCGAGAACTAGAAGGATCATGCAGCCCAATCCTCTCAGCGTGACCCGTCACAGCCCTGTAAACCATGTTCCTGAAGATACGCACACCCTGGTCACCCACAAACAACGCAGCCTCACCAGAGGTAGCATAAGAGTCCCTGACCTTCAACCAACGACTCAGTAACACAGCCGTCTCATCATCAAAGTAGACGTAGAGGTTGCTCCGCTTGTTCTTTCTTTTCAGCCTGATCCTGCCCCCATCAAAGTCCACGTCACCCACATCCATGGATATGAGCTCACCACGCCTGACGCCCGTCTTAGCCAATACCGTCATCATAGCCTTGTCCCTGATCTCCAGGGTGCTGTTGATAAGCAAAGCCATCTCCTCAACCGAGATAAGCTTCCTCGGAGGAGACGGCTGATGACTCTTGTAACTATTCAGGTAACGCTTCCTGAAGCTGGGGACAGGATTGGACTTTATCTTCTCCTCAAACATTAGATACTCGTAGAAGCTGGACAGGGCGCTGAAGTAGCTGTCCACCGTCTTATGCCCCACCTTCCTAGTGTTCTTAAGGTAGTCGAGCAGCATCCTCAAAGCATCCTTGTCGACATCGAGAAAGCTGAGCCCGTTCTGGTTGAGAAACCTCGATATGGTACGCAGGTTTGACCTGTGGCTCCGTATGGTCTCAGGGCTGTAGCCACGGAGCCTACAATCCTTAACAAACTCCACTATTAGATCAACATCAGCATGAGATACTTCGCTTAACTCAGACACTATTGTCACTCTGTCCACATCCAGCCTCTTCCCGTGCTACGCAGAAGCCCATATGCCTCTAGATTTTCTAGTTGCTTAGAGACCGCTTTGATGGCTTCAACCTCAGCAGGCTTGACGCCCAGTCTAGCTAAGATGGATTGGCTTGTGTGGGGTCCAGGCTCCCGAAGCATCTCTACAAGTTTACGATCGTAGGTTCTAATCCCTGTGAAGGACTCGTCTGTGAAGAGCTTGGAGCGGTAGAGCCTAAGGTCCTCCTCCAGCTTCTCCACCAGAAGCTCCAGATGATGATTTCGTTTTTCCTTCTCCTGCAAGGCTTCATGGAGTCTGCTGTTCTCCTCGATGATGTTGGTCCGAGTCCTGTAGTCGTCGCTATTCAGCTTCAAAGAATTCTCAGTATGCTCTACAACGAACTTCGAGATGCTAGTCCCCGCCTGATCTGCAAGAATCTTCCAGCGTTCAGCAATCTCTGCGGGAGGGTAGACGTAGATGGCTCGCTGTTTCAGCTCCTTTTTCTTGACCAATCTGGTGTGAAGTTGACTGATTCCCTATAAAATCTTTACTAGTAAAATGGTGCGGGGGGTGGGGATCGAACCCACGCAGGACTAGTCCATTAGGGCCTGAACCTAACCCCTTTGGCCACTCGGGAACCCCCGCATAAAGGAAAAAGGG
>Ga0068714_10007470_pt1 | contig 10589 bp, 10 predicted proteins | sample MTBNYHSulfiMetaG_FD_62988 | JGI IMG/M metagenome (GOLD analysis project Ga0068714, IMG submission 62988) | Enrichment culture microbial communities from rom New York Harbor, USA that are MTBE-degrading - MTBE-NYH (New York Harbor Sulfidogenic)... | ecosystem: Environmental > Aquatic > Marine >...
TCGCCAGCAATCGTTATTGTCGGAAAGGTTGTAATCTGGACAGTTTTCTGAAAACTGCATTCCTTGCTTCGCGGGCATGCCCAGAAAACACACTTGGTCTAAATCAGAAAAAAGAAGAACATAGGGGCGTGAGTTTCTGTCCTGGCATTTGCCAACTATGCGCTGAAACCAAATATGATTTGGAAGAAACTCGCGAGGATAGTTGAAGCGGACCAATCTTCACGAATCATTCCAGGGGAAAGCTTGGAGGCAGTTATGCCATAAAGCGACTTGGGTTCCTTGGATGCATCGAAGGTGAGCAATCTGGTAGAGCCCGGGGGAGGGGGACGCTATGAGAAAAACAGATATAGCCAAGGTGGGAGCATGTTTTGCGCTGGTCTTTGCCTTTTCCCTAACTCTTGCAGCAGGGTCTTGGGCTCAAGAGGGGATATGCATTTTCCCCAGCGGCACCGGGGAAGTCACCTACCCGCCCGGTTGGGGTGACTCGGCCTTTATGCTCTATACAAGTGATGACAAAATTTCCCGAGAAAGCTCTATTGAGGTTTGGGTGGAGTCGGACGGTCACGGCTGCGCTCCCTACCAATGGCAGGTGACGGGGAGGGGATTTCATTTTGACAGCGTTTCCGGACCGGAGGTTACAACGACAGACGGCGACTGGCAGGCGCTGCAAGTGTGGGCGGACAGCACCGCTTGTGGATCCGCGGCCATAACCGTTATTGACAGGTGTGGAGGAATTGCAGAAGCTTCGATTAGAGAGCCCGGGTATGGCCGCTGGGTTCTTATTGAGGAGTTGGATTGCTCCGGTGCGAATTATTTGCCTGGAAACTGCTGGTGCAGCTGTGGCGGGACGGTAACTGTCGGGGGATACCGCTACTACAGTGAATGGATCGGCGGAACGAATATGGGTATTCAATACACAGGGCCGCTGTGCGAGCCCTATCCGGAGGTTTCCTTCCCCGGCGATTGCAGAATAAGCACCGGCGGTCATTTCAGTCCCCCCGCTGGAACGCCGGTTTGTGGGTGTGCCGGCTTTGAGCCATGGTTTGCAGTGTCGGAACAAAGACCCGGCGTTAAGAGGAAATGGAGATGGGATTGTCCCTAAATGAGAGGGCGGGTTGCGGTTTTTCTTGACATCGACAGGGGCTTCAATTTCTAATACCGCCTCAAAAGGGGAGTAGCTTTCAAGGTGGCTATCGTCAATACGCCTTCGCAGGAGAAGGCCGGTACCACCCGTTAGAGCCAACGCTAACAAGCAAGACCTTTGCCGCACAAAGTGGTGGAGGTCTTTTTTTCGGCGGACGCCGATGGAAGGCCGGACTTCGGTGTGTGGAAGCAGGTGTCGAGCTGTTTTGAACGATCCCAATTGACGGCAAGGAGAATTTGATGATGACAAGAAAAACTGTTTTTCTGTTGGTATGCGCTTTCCTGATGAGCTTTGTCCTGGACGGTTACGCAGAGGCCCGCAGGGCTGGTGGAGGCAGGTCCTTCGGGAGCAAGCCCAGATATCAACGAAATGTCGAGAAGCCGGCGGCTCCCCAGAAAGACGCGCAACAGAGCCAAGCCGCCCCCCAAACCGCTCAGAATCCCTCATCGCGCGGGGCTTTCGGCGGACTGGGCGGCATGCTGGGCGGCTTCCTCATGGGGGGGCTCATCGGCTCACTTCTCTTTGGAGGAATGGGTGAGTTTCAAGGCCCTGGGCTGCTGGATATCCTTCTTATCGGCGGAGGCCTCTTCCTCCTCCTCCGGTTCCTGCGTGCGAGGAGGGCAGCGACGCAAGCTGCCGGGCCCATGTCTTTTGACGGCACGGGGGCGGACCCTTATGCGGGGAGGAGCGCGGAACCCAACAGGCCTGCGTGGGGCCCCGCTTACGGAGGGGACCTGAATCGCAATGAGGGCTCTTCTCTTCCGCCCGGCTTTGACGTGGCGGAATTCCTTGCCGGCGCAAAGGCCGCCTACAACAGAATCCAGGAATCCTGGGACAAGAGGGATCTGGAGGACATCCGCAACTTCACCTCCCCGGAGGTTTGGGAGGAGATGCGAAGGCAGGCCCAGGAAGACCCCAACCCCGGAAAGACGGAAATCGTCCTGCTCAAGCCCGAAGTCCTAGAGGCAAAAAGAGAAGGAAGCGAAACGGTGGTGTCCGTGCTTTTCGATGTTTTGCTCCGTGAAAGCAAGGAGCAAATGGAGTCCGAGCAGGTGAAGGAGGTCTGGCACTTCAGCCGGAATGAATCTGCGCCCGGGTCCTTCTGGGTGCTGGAGGGAATCCAGCAGGTGGAAGGCTAGCGGACAAATGCCGGCGATCCCACGGGGCGCCCTCTGAGTCCGAGGGAAACGACAAAATGAAGAAAAACCTTTTCAAAGAGGACGGTTTTTCTTATTAGATACCAGGACACCGCTGAATCCATTCCAGTGGCTGCCCGCTATCAAAAATCCATGAAACGAAAGGGAGGCAACGATGCCGGACAAACCGAGTGAGAAGGAGGAGGAATACTTTGCAAAGCTGGAGTTCGAGAGGCTGAGGAAGCTGGAACAAAAGAAGCACCTCGAAATGAACGAAGCGGAAAAAAAGAGACTCAAGGACCTTCATTTAATGCGCTGCCCGAAGTGCGGAATGGAACTGGTAGAAGTCAATTACAAGGGCATCGCGGTCGACAAGTGTTCAGAGTGCGAAGGAATATGGCTGGATGCAGGGGAGTTTGAGAGCGCTTCCCGCCTGGAAAAGAGCTCGCTCAACAAGCTTTTCGACGTGTTCAGGAAATAGACCGTCCCCCCACCGGAGATCGAATCAAAAAGAAGGCCGGCTTTGCTGAAAAGCCGGTCTTCTTTGATTTTGGGAGCAATCATACACGTTGACTTTTGAGGTTAAATTAAATGCGGAGATTCGTGGGGAGAGGAGGGCGGAACGCGAGCCTTTGGCCGGGTCAAGCTCGAATCCACATCCCACTCCGTAATGCTGCCATCCTTCAGGAAAGGAGAGGGGTGAACTTCGCCGAGGTCTCGGAGTCGAGAAAACGCTGAACCTCGAAGTGGTACCCCCCGGGTCCCTCGAAGAAGAAACACTCCACCGGAGCGATTTCCGGCTTTCGGATATCGCTCAGCATCTTCACTCCTTCACTCTTCAGATAGTCGTACCAGGCCTTCACATCGTCCACGACCAGGGTGATCAACACCGCGCTTTGTTCCTGGGTCCGCCAGTGGCCCTTGGCGCCGTCCACGATCCCCAGGAAGGCGCCTCCGGCGATGCGATAGATCTTGGCGGCCTCCTGTTCTTCAACGATCTCCAGCTTGAGGACGTCCTCGAAAAAGGGGGCGGCCGAGTTCAGGTCGTCAAAGTAAAGGAAGGTGATCTGAGAAGATATGCTTTTGTCTGTGGACATTTCTTAAGACCTCCGAACGTCAGTGTTTGAATCACGCCTGCCCGGAAGAATCCTTTGCCGGGTGAACAGGATCCTCAGGATCGAAAAGGCGCGAGAGCGTTTGATTCTAGGATTGCAAGCCCGTGGAGTCAACCAAGAACATGGAATGGAGGGAGGCGGCAATAATCGCTTGATTATCGGCTTGAACTCTGCGAGCATCTCCAGCACTTTCCGAGCGTATTTCGACGGCTTTGAAAACATCGTGAGGGTCCCGAACGGCTCGCCTGCCATTGGTCTTCGCGGTTGGATGATATCCGTGAGATTTCCACGGCGCTTCGCGCCTCGCAATGACGGTGGGGGACTTTTTGCGACACCCTTAGGACAAACAACAAAAACACGACCTACGGAGGAGGAGAGATGACACCGGAATGGGAACTCGATGCACGAAGCCCGGATGACTACCATTTTGTTCAGGCGGAGCGAGGAAGGGAATTCATCATCCGCCTGACCACAGGGGCGGATGTCTTTCTGGCCATCCAGAAGTTCGCTGTGGACCAGAAGATCAAGTTCGCCAAGATCCATGCCTGTTTCATGGGGGGGTTGCAGCCTGCAAAATACCTGGTGTGGATCCCCGACTACAAGCAGCCGGACTACTGGCATCGAGAGGGCTGTGCCGAGGTTCAGAACCTGAGCATGATCCTGGCCGTGGGCGGCATCATTCATCCCCGGCCCGGCAAGGACGGGAAGGAAGAGCCCTTTCCGGCGATCCACTTTGTCGCCGGCGGCGGGTGGAACTGCCCGACCTTCGGGGGCCACCTCGAGCAGGGGTCCATCGTGAAAGGCGTGATGGAGTGTTTCATCACCGAGATCCTGGGCATCGAAAACATCCCGCCTGTCGAGCGGGTGTGGGAGGACGACGAGTATCCGGAGAACTGGTACCGCTCCGTGAAGTGAATCGTTCAGAAGTGTTTGCGTAGAAACCGCGCAAAAGGCTGAGGACCAGGAATGATCACACCCTGACCTGGCGCCGTCCCGCTTTCATCTTTTTCTCGACAAGCCCGGAAAACCTGGTCAGGGGGACGAACATGACCAGGTAAAGCACGGTGACGAAGATGAGCGGCGAGGGGTTGGCGAGCAGCGACTTCTGGGACAGGCCGGCTTTCAGCAGTTCGGTGATCGAAATCGCCGATGCGAGGGCCGTGTCTTTTGCGCTGGCCACGTAGTTGCTCACCAGGGGCGGGATGATGACCCGGAAAGCCTGCGGCAGCAGGACCAGGCGCATGGTCTGGACGGCGTTCATGCCCAGGGCGTGGGCGGCCTCGATCTGCCCTTTCTTGATCGACAGAAAACCGGCGCGGAATATCTCGCTCACATAAGCGGAACTGTTCAGGCCGAGGGCCAGGATCCCGGACATGATGGCGCTCAGCCGGATGCCCATAAAGGGAAGGGCATAATAGATCAGCATCATCAGCACGATGATCGGCATGGCCCGGAAAAAGTCGATGTAGGCGATGATGAAGACGTTCAACACCACGTTGTTGAATGACCGAAACACCGCCAAAAGGAGCCCGATGACGGTGCTCAGGGCGGCGGAAGCGAGGGCCAGCACCACGGTCGTCCAGAAGCCCTTGACCAGCGTCGGCCATGCCTTTTCGATGATCCCCCAGTTGAAGAAAAGGTGGATCATCTCCCCCCACCGGGCCGTCGAGTAGCGATAGTACATCCATCCCGACACGGCAAGGACCGCGAAAACAGCCGCCGTCTTCAGGGTTTCCGGCTTGAGCTCATCCGTGAAAACGAGGGCGACCCACCCGAGCAGGAGCGCGCTGAAAAGGGCGATCACTCCCAGTTCGACGGCGGTCGGAGGGCCGGCGGGCGGCAGCCAGAGCGCGGCATAGAAGACCAAGAGGGCGAGGTACCCGTAAACGAACCCGTTTCTGCGAATGAGCGGGGTGTGCCCCACCTTTTCCCTGACGTCGGCCAGGCGTGACGGGGTCGCAGCGGAGGGTTTTGACTGTGCCATGGAAGGTCCTTAAAGAATCTTGCTCAAGAAATCTCTTGTCCGCTGGTGCTTGGAATCGCTGAAAATCTGCTCGGGGGTCCCCTCCTCGACGATCCACCCGTCCGCGAGGAAGAGGATGCGGTCCGCCGCCTCGCGGATGAAGCCCATCTCGTGGCTGACCACCATCATGGTCATGCCCTCCCTGGCCATGGTGCGCATGACATCCAGCACCTCGCCGATCATTTCCGGGTCCAGCGCCGAGGTCGGCTCGTCGAAAAACATGATCTGAGGCTGCATCGCCAGAGCCCGGGCGATGGCCACGCGCTGCTGCTGGCCGCCGGAAAGCTGTTCCGGGTAGGCGTGGGCCTTGTCGACCAGCCCGACCTTTTCCAGCAGCGCCATGCCGCGCTCAGCGGCCTCCTTCTCGGAGATCTTGCGCACATGGACAGGCGCCAATTTGATGTTTTGAATGGCGGTGAGATGAGGAAAAAGATTGAAGCTCTGGAACACCATGCCGATCTCGGTTCGGACCTTGTTGATGTCGATGTAGGGGGCCATGATGTCGACCCCTTCGATGTAAATGTGGCCCGAGCTGGGCTCCTCCAGGCGGTTCAGACACCGGAGGAAGGTGCTTTTCCCTCCCCCGGAGGGACCCATGATCGCCACCACCTCCGAGCGGGTGACCACCGTGCTGACCCCCTTGAGGACGTGGAGGTCCTTGAAGTGTTTGTGGAGGTCGACGACCTCGATCATGGTGTCGGAGTCCTTCATAGCGCCGCTCATCGCTTCAGCTTGTTTTCAAGAAGGTTGACGACCCGCACGAGGGGAATCAACACGGCGAGATAGATCAATGCCGCGGCCACCAGCGGCGTGGGGTTGGTCTTGCTGGTGTAAAGCTCCCGAGCCCGCTTGAGGAGCTCCGGAGCCGCCACCAGGGAGGCTACGGCCGTGTCCTTCAGCATGGCCACCAGGTTGCCCGTCAGCGGCGGGATCACCACCGGGACGGCCTGGGGCAGGATGATCATGCGAAGGGTCTGCCACCGTGACAGCCCGAGGGAGCGCGCCGCCTCAATCTGACCCGAGTGGACGGATTCGATGCCGGCCCGGAAGGACTCGGATGCGTAGGCTCCGTAGCCCAGGGACAGGGCCACCACCGTCGTGGTGATCGACCCCAGCGAAATGCCCGCAAAGGGCAGGGCAAAGAAGAGGACGACCATGATCACGATCATCGGCACGGAACGACAGATATCCACATAGGCCACCAGGAACAGGTTCAGGGTGCGGCTGTTGAAGGAACGCAAAACAGCCACGAGGAGTCCCACCATCACGCTGCCCACCGCCGAAATGAAGGCAAGGAGGAGGGTGACCCCCAGCCCGTTGCGCAGCAGCCACCAGTTGCCACTGAGCTTTTCCCAGTTGAAAAAAAACTCCCTCAGCCTGTCCCACTGGGCTCCGGAATAGCGGTAGAAGAGCCAGCAGAGCAGGGCGATCAGAAGAAGGGCCACCGCCATCTTCAGCACTTCCGGTTTGCCCGGGTCCGCCAGAATATTCCCGCTGCACCCGAGGGCGAGGAGAATGAAAAGGCCGACGCCGGCGTAAAGCCAGAGCGGCGGGGCGGTCTGCTTGTCGGGCAGCAGGAAGACGGCGTAGCCGGCCAGCACGGCAAAGGTGAGGGAGACCACGAGCGGGCGCCTCAGCCAGAGAAACCAGCTGGGGTGCCGGCGCATGAACTTCTTCTCGATCTCTTTGGGCGGCGGGGCTGGGTTCATCCGGGGACCGGGAAAAAAGGGTTTCCCCGGGCGAAGCGCCTGCGGGGAAACCTTCAAGGCTCGCAGCCTCTATTGAAAGCGAGAATCCCGCAAGCAGGAGCTTGCTCCTACAAGATTCTCCCTCTCAAAACGATTGCAACGTGAATTCAAGACCCAATATCAAGGATTACATCTTCGGCTTCTGGTTCGGCAAATAGGGCGGCACGACGTTGATGACCGAGCTGTCCTTGGTCGGATCGGCGCCGAACCACTTCCGGTGAATCTCCAGAAGCGTGCCGTCTTTCTTCATCTGGTTCTGGACTTTGTTGAACTCATCCCTCAGGGGCGACCCTTTCTTGAAAGCAAGCGCCTGGGCGAAGTGATAGTCGTCGATGTAAAGGGGCATGATCAGCCCGGATTTGGGGTGCTCCTTGATGTAGTAGAGCGCGATGGGTGCGTCGACGACGACCCCGTCGATCCGGCCGGTCTCCAGGTCGAGCGCGGCGTCCACCCAGTAATCGTAGCTCTTGATTTCGTAGGGGCCGTATTTCTTCTTCGCTTCAAGAAGCCACGATTCGTTGGCGGAGCCGGTGTCGGCGCCGAACACTTTCCCCTTCATCTGACTGAAGCTGGTGATGCCGCCGTCCTTGCGCACCATGAGCCCGATCTGTGCGTCGTAGTAGGGGTCGGCGAAATCCATCACTTCCGCACGTTCTTTCTTGATCCAGATGGAGGACATGGCGACTTCCCACTGCCCGGATTGGACGCCCGTCAGCACGGTGGCGAAGGGCGCGGATTTGTACTCGATCTTGTAGCCCGCCCGCTTGGCAAAGGCTTCCAGCAAGTCGGCCTCGAAGCCCGTCATCTTGCCGTCTTTCGCAAAGATCCAGGGAGGATTCTCGCTGTTGACACCGACCACGATGGTTTTTTCGCCCGCGGCCCACACCGCGCCGCCGCCTGCAAAGACACTCAGAGTTCCCGCGAGAAGAACCGCGAGAGAAATGACAAGTCTCTTTTTCATGATACCTTCCTTTCGTGTTTGAGGGTTGGATTCGACACGCCGCCGGGTGCTGCACAAGGCGGGGGCACTCCGGCCTACCGGATGACGAGAACCGGAGTATAGGAACATTCCCGGGTCCTGTCAACGGACAAATTCGCCGGTGGAACAGCCGCCATGGAAAGCCCCACCGAGGTTCGGGATGCCGCGGCGGGAGGGGTTCAGGCCTCCCAAAAATGCATTGACAAAGGGACGGAGACATCCTAGGGTATTCCCACGATGAGAACTATAGTTCCACAATGTGGGCTTCTATGAAATCCACGGCCAAGGTCTTTCAGGTGCTCGAAACGATCTGCTCGGACGGCCCCGTGACCCTCACGGAACTCACGCGAAGGCTGAACGAGAAGAAGAGCTCCATGCACCGTTTCCTGTCCGTCCTGAGCCGGACGGGCTATGTGGAAAAGGACGGGTACAGCAAGAAGTACTATCCCACGTTGAAGATCTTTCAGCTGGGCGTGTCCGCCAGGAACCGCAAGTTCTCTCTGCACCTGGTGCGTCCTTACATGGAAGCGCTTACCAGGCAGTGCGGCGAAACCGTGAACCTCGGCCTCTTCATGGACGGGAAGGTGATCGTCGTCGAGCGGGTGGAGAGCTCGGACCCCCTCAGGACGGACCTGGGCATCGGCACAGGTCTTCCCGCCCACTGCACGGCCATGGGCAAGGTCTTCCTGGCCGACCTGAGCGAGGAAGCGCTCGATCGGCACATCCAGCAGCATGGTTTGCGCGGCTTCACGGGCAAAACGACGACCTCTCCGGAGAAGCTGAAGAAAGACTTGAAGACGGTCCGGGAGAGAGGCTTTTCCCTCGACGACCGGGAACTGGGAGAGGGGATCCGCTGCATCGCGGCACCCATCAGGGGCATGTCGGGAAGGGTGTCGGCCGCTTTGAGCATTTCGGGGCCCAGCACGCGGTTGAGCCTGAAGAAACTGAACGGACTCAAGCGGCCCCTGGTTCGACTCGCCGCCGAAATGGGGGCCAAGATAGGTTGAACGGGTTGATGATGAAACGGGCAAAGGATCTTCGCCCTCTGCTCAATCCCGCGTCGATCGCGGTTGTCGGTGCGTCGGAAAAGCCCGGGGCCGGTTCTTTTGTGATCGACAACCTGCGACGGCTCGGGTACGGGGGAAGGATCATCCCCGTCAATCCCCGGTATTCCGACCTTTTCGGCCTTCCGAGCTACCCTTCGTTGAAGGACGTGCCCGGGAGCGTGCCGATCGACTGCGTCGCGATCCTCCTGGGGCACGAGCGTGTGCCTGCGGTCCTCGAGGAAGCGGCGGAGCGGAGGATCCACGCCGCGTGGGCCTTTGCGAGCGGGTTTGCGGAAACCGGGGAGGCCGGGGCGGAGAGGCAAAAGCATTTAAGGGAGTTTTGCCTCGACCACGACATCCTGTTTTGCGGACCCAACTGCGTGGGCTATGTCAATCTCCTCGACCGCGTGGGCACCTTCAGCGCGCCCCTTTCGCCGACCCTTCGCAAGGGCGGCATCGCCGTGGTGGCCCAGAGCGGTTCCGTGATTCTCGCCCTCGCGAACAGCAACCGGGGCCTGGGTTTCAGCACCCTGGTCTCGAGCGGCAACGAGGCGGTGCTGGATGCGGTGGACTACATGGAGCACTTCCTCGAGGACCCTCGGACCAAGGTCATTGCGGCGTTCATCGAAGGGTTCCGCCGACCCGCCGCCTTTGTGCGGGTTTGCGAAAAGGCCTTCGAAAGCGGAAAGCCGATCATCGTGGTGAAAGTCGGGCGATCCGAGCTTGCCCGACGAACCGTGGTCACCCACACGGGCGCCCTGGCAGGATCGGACGACGTGCAGGAGGCGCTCTTCAGGAAGCTCGGGGTCATTCGCGTCGACGACCTCGATCAGCTGATGGAAACGGCGGAAGCTTTCGCCCACCTCGGGGACCGGCTCCCCCGGGGGAACCGGGTGGGCGCCATCGCGGTTTCCGGGGGAGAGATCGGCCTCATGGGAGACCTTGCCCGCGGCCTTTCCCTGACCTTTCCGGATCTCTCCGAGGCGTCGAAGGAGGAACTCCGGAGAAGGCTCCCCCCCTACTCGGCCATTGGAAATCCCCTGGACGCCTGGGGGAGCGGGGATCTGGCCTCAGCCTACCCCGCCTGCCTGGAGGTGCTCGCCGGGGAGGAGAACATCGATCTCGTCGCCGTGTCCCAGGACGCCCCGCCGGGAATGGCGGACACCCAGGTGAACCAGTACGCGGAAGTGGCCAGGGCGGCGGCGCAGGCGGCTTCGGGGACCAAACCGGTGCTGGCCTTCAGCCATGTTTCAGGCGGGCTGGATTCCACCATCCGGGGGATTCTCGAACAGGGGAAGGTCCCTTTTCTACAGGGGACGCGGGAGAGCCTGGCGGCGATCCACCACCTGGTCCGCTACGGAGAGTCCCGCAGAGCGAGGAACGCAGGGGGAGAAGCCG
>Ga0068714_10007471_pt1 | contig 10588 bp, 8 predicted proteins | sample MTBNYHSulfiMetaG_FD_62988 | JGI IMG/M metagenome (GOLD analysis project Ga0068714, IMG submission 62988) | Enrichment culture microbial communities from rom New York Harbor, USA that are MTBE-degrading - MTBE-NYH (New York Harbor Sulfidogenic)... | ecosystem: Environmental > Aquatic > Marine >...
CGGGATTGCCATCAGCGATGCCCCATTCGCTTCCCCCTGCGTGGTTGGGACGACGGATTCCTCCGACTTTCCCACCGTCAATCCCTACCAGGCCTCCTCCCCCGGGGGTTACAGCGACGCCTTTGTAGTCCAGTTCATGAGCAACGGCGTGACCTATTCCACCTATCTGGGCGGGAGCGCCTACGACGACGCCTTTGCCGTGGCCTTGGACGAGTTCGGCGCCTCGGTCGTGGCTGGGAGCACCAGTTCCTCCGACTTTCCCACCCGCTATCCGGTCCAGGCCGCCCTGGCCGGGAACCAGGACGCCTGCGTGACCAAGCTCCAGTGGAACTCCGGCCTTGGCCGGCCCGAGGTCGTCTTCTCGACCTACCTGGGGGGGATGGACTTTGATTATGCCCGGGGCGTGGCCCTGGACTGGGCCAGGTTTGTCTATATCGCGGGAGAAACCCGCTCGGGGGACTTCCCGATCGCGAATCCCTACCAGGCCGAGTTCAACCCCGGGACCACCGTGGCGGATTCCGACGCTTTCCTGGCCAAGCTTTCCTGCAGCGGGGATTTTCTCTACTACAGCTCCTACCTGGGCGGGGAGGGGGCCGACTCCGCCTACGGCCTCGCCGTGGACGCCGACCAGTGCGCGTACCTGGCGGGAGGGACCACCTCGGACAACTTTCCCGTGGCCGCTGCTTACCAGCCCTTCCGGGCCGGAGGGGAGGACGCCTTCCTGAGCAAGCTCGGGCACACCCCGCCCCGGATGGTGATCGCCGATTCCGATTACAACGGGGACGGCACCGATGACATCGCGGTTTTTCGTCCCCGCACCGGCCTTTGGTCGGTGCGCGGGGTCACCCGGGTCTTTTTCGGGAAGGATGGGGACACCCCGGCCGCGGGGGATTACGACGGCGATCGCCGCGCCGATGTCGCGATCTTCCGCCCCTCCAACGGGCTCTGGCGGATACAGGGCCTGACCAGGTACTATTTCGCGGCTCAGGATTGGCCGGTTCCCGCCGACTATAGCGGGGACGGGACCGATAATTCCGCCGTTTTCCGCCCGGCCGATGGTCTTTGGTGGGTCCGGGGCGTCACTCAGGCCTACTATGGCCGCCGGGGCGATGTCACCGTGCCCGGGGATTACAACGGGGACGGTACGGCCGAGATCGCGATTTTCCGGGGACAGACCGCCCTCTGGTCGGTCCGCGGCCTGACCAGGATCTACTTCGGGCGCCGGGGCGACACCGCGGTTCCCGGCAATTACGGCAGCCCCATTACCACCCCGGTCATCTTCCGCCCTGCCTCCGGCCTCTGGATCGTGCGCGGCCTGACCAAGGCCTATTTCGGATCGTGCGCCGACCGGGCGGTTCCGGCCGATTACAAGGGGAATATGACCGACTTCTTCGCGATTCTGCGGAGCTACAACGGGCTCTGGAGCGTCAGCGGGGTTTCCCGGGTTTACTTCGGACTTCCCGGGGACATCCCGGTAGTCCAGTGATCGCCTGAGTTCAGGCGAAAAAAGCGGGGGCGCGAACCTGGGTTCGCGCCCCCGCTTTACTGTGATTACTGATTACTGATCACGGATTACGGTCTACTCCTCGTCCGGGGCAGTTTCTGAGACCGGTTCCGCTTCGGAGACTGCAGGAGCAACCGGACCCGGTTCTTCCTCAACCGGCTTGGCTTCGGCAGCGGCAGGCGCGGCCGGGGCCGGCTCATCCCCCAGAACCAAGGGGGGGACGGGGGCCGGGGTCGCCGGGGGCTCGAAGCCGGGCTCGTAGGAAATGGTTGCCTTCTCCCTGAGGCCGGCGAGCAGGGTATCCAGCGCCGCCATCTGCTTGCGGCCTTCCAGGGATTGCTTCAGTCCGGCGGAGACCTCCTCCAGGGTGGCGGTCCCGGCCGGATCATGCTTCTCCACCATGATGATATGGTAACCGAAGGGGGTTTCGATCACTTCGCTGATTTCCCCTTCCTTGAGGGCGAAAGCCGCATCCTCGAAAGCGGGCACCATCGACCCGCGGGCTACGCTGTCCCCCAGGAGCCCGCCGTTTTGGGAGCTGGGGCAATCGCTGGAGGCCGCGGCCAGCTCAGCGAAGGCCTCTCCGGCGCGGATCCTGGCCAGCAGGGCCTCGGTTTCGGCTTTGGCCTCCTCCTTGCTCCGGGTGGCCGTGGCCCGCTCGGCCCCGGCGTAAGCCAGCAGGATGTGGCTGACCTTGATGGTCTCGGGCTTTTGGAAGTTTTCCAGGTTGGAGTTGTAGAACTCGGCAACCTCCTCGTCCGTCACCGAGGTGTCTCCGAGCATCTTGCGGATTTTCAATCCCTGGGTGATGTTCTGCCGGATCAAGGCTTCCGTCATCCCCTGGGCGGTCGCCTGCTGTATGGCCTCGGGCGGGATCTGGGCCATCTCGGCGTCCACTTCCTCCCCGGTGACGACCGCATCCGAGCTTTCCACTGCCTGGGTGAGAAGGGCCTGGCTGATCAGGCTGTCCACCGCCTGCGGAACCAGCATCGGGCGCAGGGAGAGGAACTGTTGCGGGGGAAGGTTGTTGTTGCGGGCGATCTGGGCCACCACCCGGTTCAGTTCCTGGTCCAGGGCTCCGGCGGTGATGGCGGTTCCATTGACGCTGGCCACCCGGGTGGAGGGGGGAAGCTGGGCAATCCGGTCGGGCTGGGCCGCCTGGCCCGGCCCTCCGAAAACCTGCCCGGCCAGGGGAGGCTGAGCGCTCTGGGCTTTTTCGTCCTTGCCGCATCCGGCCGCCAGAACAAGGGCGACCGCCGCGACGGCCGCCGAAACAAAGTGCTTCTTCATCCTTTTTTTCTCCTTTTCGGGAACTGGTCCGCGCCGGTTTTTCCGGCACCTGAGTTCAACCCGAACGGTTTACAAACTTAAAACATATACCACCCTTGCCGATGGCAAGCAAATAATATGACCCTCTTCGCGTCTCCCACGTTCAAGCTTATCCGCCGCCGGGAAAGGGATTTTGAGGTTTCCCCGCCGCCGATTTTGTTAAAATCCCTCAAGACAAAACTAAGATTACGCCGGTTGCCGCTTTATTTGAACTGCAACTAAGATTACGCAGATTACCGCAGATTAATGCCTGTCCACAGATTTCACAGATTTACACGGATTTTTCTTCATATTTCTTCATGCCCTTCATGGTGAGAAAGAAAGGCTGAAGGCTGAAGACTGAAGGAACGGCCGCCGCATTCACATGTAGACATGTAGGGCATGTAGATAAATTCGAAATCAGAAACTCGAAATTCGAAACCGCAAAACCCGCAAGCGAGTTTGGAAATTCGAATTTGAGATTTGTTTTAAGATTTCTGACGCGCGAATTTCGAATTTTAATTGGCGCCAAGCCCCACGCCCCGATTACGATTACGACAATGATAGCGATAACGGACTAATCTGTGTAAATCTGTGGAAAAAGTCCTGAACCCTGAAACCTGTCGCCTGGGAGAGAGGGATGAACCTTTCGCGCTTCACGCTTTGGGCCATTATTGTCGGTTTTCTGCTGGTTACGGCGGTCTCGATCGTTCTGGTCAACCATTACGTGGCTTACTGAGGTCGACCGCGCTTCGGCCCCGGCCATGCCCCGCAAAAGCAAGCAATCTTCCGCCCCCCTTCCCCCGTTGCCCCGGCTCCGGCCCGGGATTCTGGCCCCGCCGGAGGAGGCGGATTTTCTCTTCCGCTTCGCCGTTTACGGCGACTCCCAGCGGGGGGTGCGGATTCACCGCCGGATCGCCCGGGCGATCCAACTTTCCGGGGCCGCGGTGGTCCTGCACACCGGCGACTATGTCCAGGACGGCCGCCGCGGAGAACAGTGGGACGAGCAGTTCGCCGGCCCGGCCCGCGGGCTTCTGAAAAACGTTCTTTTCCTGGGAGTCCAGGGCAATCACGATCGTGACAGCCCGCGCTACTACGAGCTCCTCTCGCCCCCCGGTGGAAAATCTTGGTTTTGCGCCGTCCGCTCCCCGGTCGCCTTTTTCGGACTCGACAGCAACCGCCCCCTGGGGGAGGAAAGCGAGCAGATCGCCTGGCTGCGCGAGGAGCTTCGTGCCTGCCGTGAGCCCTGGAAGGTGGTTTTCTTCCATGAGGCCCCCTATTCGTCATCCTGGCCCTGGCCGGGCGGTTCGCTCAAGACCCGAGAAGTCCTGATGCCCCTGCTGGATGAGGCCGGCGCGGTCGCGGTCTTTTCCGGGCACATTCATAACTACGAGAGGTTTCACCGCGCCGGCATCCCTTATTTCATTACCGGAGGCGGGGGCGACACTCTCGCCAAACCAGAGCAGCTTCCCAACCCGTACCGGGAGTGGACGGCGATGCTGCACCACTTCTGCACCGCCGATGTTTACCCCGGGCGGCTCGAGATCTTGGCCCGGGACCTGGCCGGGGTGCCTTTCGACGGACTTACGGTGACAAAAGCGGGGCTGCGGGAGGTGGAACTGCCCTCCCGGCGGGGATACGACGGCCCCCGCCCGGAAAAGTTCCGCGCCCTGGGGGGGAGGCGGAATCAGAAAAACCAGAAACCCTGGGAACTCTCCTTTTCCAGTTCTTTCCGGCAGCCTTCGAGCTGGCGGGAGTAAAGGCGGGCCCGGCGGCTCACTATCTGCGCCGTCTCCAGGAGCCAGACTTTTCCCCGCCAGGTGCGGCTGTTGTATCCCCCCTGGCCCTCGTAGTAGGCCAGGTAAAGGCGGTAAGGGTCGTCCTTGGGAATCCGGCAGACCCGGTGGCTCAAGTCGCAGTACCAGCCCACGAAATCCACCGCGTCGGAGAAATCGTGCCGCTCCGCCCCGGGCTTGCCGGTTTGGCGGGCATAGCGTTCCCAGGTCCCGTCCAGGGCCTGGGCGTAGCCGTAAGCCGAAGAAGGCCGCTTGCCCGGTATGAAGCCCAGGTACCACTCCCGGGCCGGGCGAGCGTTGTGGCGAAACCCCGATTCCTGGTGAATGATGGCCATCAAGATCGGGACGGACACCCCCCACCGGCGGGAAGCGTCCCGGGCTTCGGGATACCAGTCGGGATATTCCTCGAAGATGGCGCAGATGTTGTCGATGTTGGTGGGGGGCGAGGCGCAGCCCGCCGCCAGCAGCCCGGCCAGGACGATGGCGCCGGGCGTTCTCACCGTCCGTCCGGCGGGTTCTCCCCGGGGAGTTTTTTGCCCAGGGTCAGCTCGTTGGCCCCGTCCCTCCGCCGGTATTCCATGCCGTCGCAGGACTTTTTCATCAAGAAAATCCCCAGGCCGCCCACCGCGCGTTCCTCGATCTCGGCTCCGAGGTCCGGTTCGGGGGCCAGCAGCGGGTTGAAGGGGCGTCCCCGGTCCCGGATCAGGAGGGCGAAGATCCCCTCCCGGCAGGAGGGCTCCAGCTCGATCTCGCCCGGGGATCCCGGGGGATAGGCGTAGTTGATGATGTTGGTGCAGGCCTCGTCCGCGGCCAGGTGCAGATCGGAGGTGCATACCTCGTCCAAGCCGGCGCGGCGGGCGGAGGCGATGGCGAACTCCATCAGCCGTTCCAGGTTTTCCAGCCGCGCCGGCAGCTTCAAGGTTTTAGACTCTTCGGTTTTCAAGTCCTCCTTCCCCGGATTACCGCAGATTTTTTTTCCACAGATTTCACAGATTGCCGCGGATTGATTCTGTCCACAGATTACACAGATTTACTCAGATTTTTTCTTCATGGCCTTCATGGTGAGAAAAACAGGCTGAAGGCTGAAGGAACCGCCGCTTCATTCACCATGTAGGACATGTAGAGCATGTAGTTAAATCCGAAATCAGAAACTCGAAATTCGAAACCGCAAGGTGGTTTGAGGAATTCGAATTTGGGTTTTGTTTTAAGATTTCTGATTTCGAATTTCGAATTTGGCGACTCCTGACTCCTGACTCCTGTTTCCTGACTCCTGACCCTCTGCTCTATGCTCTGGGAAACCCCCGGGTGAGCTGGTGGACCTTGTGGGAAAAGAGGGTGAGCAGGATGATCTTGAGGTCGAAAAAGAGCGACCAGTTCTCCAGGTAATACATGTCGTATTCCACCCGGGTCCGGATCGAACAGCCGCCCCGGAGCCCGTTGACCTGGGCCCACCCGGTCAGGCCGGACTTGACCAAGTGCCGGGACATGTAGCGGGGGATGCTCTCCTTGAACTGCTCGACGAAGACCGGTCGTTCCGGCCGGGGCCCGACCAGGCTCATGTCGCCCCTGAGGACGTTGATGAGCTGGGGGAGTTCATCCAGGCTCCAGCGCCGCAGGAACCGTCCCAGCGGGGTGGCCCGGGGGTCGTCGTCGGAGGGCAGGACCGGGCCGGATTCCCGCTCCGTCTCCGCCGGCATGGTCCGGAGTTTGTAGAGGGTGAAAATTCGTCCGTTTTCCCCCATCCGCTCCTGCCGGTAGAAGACCGGACCCGGCGAGGTCAGCTTGATCAGGGCGGCGCAGACGGCGGTGACGGGGGCGGTCATCAGCAACCCCGCCGCCGCGCCGGCCAGGTCGAAACCGCGCTTGACGAAACGGTTCCAGGCCCGGTGCAGGGGCGAGGGCCGCAAGCCCAGCAGCGGGACCCCGTCCAGGTTGATCACCTCCACCCGGCCGGTCACGATCGCAAAGACGTCCGGGACCATCCGGACCGCGACCAGGTTTTTCTCGCATTCCAGCACGATCTCCATGATTCGGGAGTGGGGCAGGTCCAGGCGGGTGATGATGAGCTCGTCGGCCCCGGTCTGTTTGAGGACCGCCTCGAGGGCGCTTTGGTTTCCCAGCACGAGATCGGCAGGGAAATCCTTCCCCCGGGGCGGGGCCTCGACCCAGACCAGGCCCGCGACCGCGACCCCCCAGCGCGGATTGGAAATGAAGTTGTGGTAAAGCCTCTCCGCCGCCGGGCCTTCCCCGAGCAGGAGCACCCGCCGCGGGTCCTTGTGCCGCCGCCAGCTCCGGAGTTCCAGCAGGTCCAGGGCCCGCCGGGCCAGGGTGAGCATGACGATGCTCGAGCCCCAGAAAATCGCCACCAGTCGCCGGGAGTACGTGAAGTCTTCCCGGTAGAGGAAGGTCAGGGCCATCAGGCTGAAGACGCCCACCGTGACTGCCTTGGTCAGGGTGAAAAAGTGCCAGGTCGAGGAGAAGTAGGTCCGGCGGTGGTAGAGTCCGAACCACTTGAAAATCATCCAGAAAACCGGGATCACGGCCCAGAGCGCCTGCCGGTACTGCTCCAGCGGCGGGATTCCTTTCTCCACCGGCAGGACCAGGGCCAGGGGGGAGTGGAAGGCGAGCCAAAAGCTCAAGTGCAGGGCCGCCGCGATCACCAACCCGTCGGCGGCCATGGTCAGGACCGTGAAGACGGCCGCGTGTTTTCTCTGTCTGGGCATCTTTTCCCCGGGAAAAAGTTTTTTACATTTTTACCACGAAGCTCCGGTCCCCGGACCCAAAAAACTGTCCACAGATTTCACAGATTTTCCTTCATTTTCTTCATGGTGAAAAAACCAGGCTGAAGGCTGAAGACTGAGTCGGGCTATGGCCGCAGGTAGGGCCGCAGGGCCTCCCGGATCCTCTCCGTGAAGATCCCGCGCCCGAACTCCTCGGCCCGCGCCCGGGCGGCGTCGGGCCGGAAAATCTTCTCAAGCTCCCCGAAGCGCCGGACCGAAGCCGCCAGGGACTCGGGGGTGGGCTCCGGGAAAAAGAGCCCGGTCGGTTTTCTCCCCTCGGAATCCTCCGGGGCGATCACCGTCTCGGTCAGGCCGCCCCGGCCCAGGGCGATCACCGGCCGCCCGCAGGCCATGGCCTCCAGGGGAACGATCCCGAAATCCTCCAGGCCGGGGAAAACCAGGGCGCGGCAGCCCCGGTAGAGCTCGCGCAGTTGCGCGTCCGTCCTCCAGCCCAAGATCTCGATGTTCGCGCCGGAGAGGCGGCGGAGCCGACCCTCCAGGGGACCGCCGCCCGCCACCTTGAGGGGGAGCCCCAGCTGTTTAAAAGCCGCCAGCGCCGTCTCCAGGCGCTTGTAGGGAACCAGGGCCGAGACGACCAGGAAGTAATCCCCCTTCTCTCCGCCCGGGGTGTAGAAATCCGCGTCCACCGGGGGATGGATTACCTCGGCCGCCCGGCCGTAAATCTTTTCGATCCTGGCGGCCACGGTTTCGGAGATGGCAATGAAGCGTCCGACCCCGCTGGCGGTTTCCAGGTCCCAGCGCCGCAGCCCGGCCAGGAAAGGCCGGAGCAGAGCCTGCTTAAGCGGGTTTTTCCCGAAATAATCCTCGGTTAGGAACCAGGCGTAGCGCATGGGCGTGAAACAGTAGCAGAGGTGGGGGACGCCCGCGGGCGCCCTGGCCCCTTTGGCCACGGCGTGGCTGCAACTGATCACGAGGTCGAACCCTGCCAGGTCGAAGCTTTCGACCGCCCGGGGGAAAAGGGGCAGGTAATGCCGGTAGCGCTCAGAGGCCAGGGGCAGTTTCTGGATGAAGGAGGTGCGGATTTTCATCCCCCGGATGCGCTCGGAGAGTTTCTCCGGGCGGCAGAGCAGGGTGAAGATTTCCGCCTTCGGGAAGATCTCGCAAAAGACTTCCAGGACCTTCTCTCCCCCGCGCATCCCGGTGAGCCAGTCGTGGACTAGGGCGACCTTCACGGGAGCGCCTCCCCAGCCAGGACGGCGCGATAAGCTTTCCGGGTCCTCTCCGCCGCCGCGCCCCAGGAAAATTCCGCGGCCCGGCGGAGGCCCCGCCGGGACAGTTCCGTCCGCAGACCCTCGTCGTTCCAGATCTTGAGCAGGGCCGCGGCGATGTTCTCCTCCCGCTCCGGATTCAGGTAGAGCCCGGCGTCTCCCACCACTTCCGGCAGCGACCCCCGGTCGGAGACCGCTACCGGGGTGCCGCAGGCCATCGCTTCCAGGGGGGGGAGGCCGAAGCCCTCATAAAAGGAGGGCAGAACCAGGACCCGGGCGGCGTTATAAAGGCTGACCAGCTCGGATTCCGAGGCCCCGTCCAGGAAGGTTACGTCCGGCCCGAGCAAGAGGCGGTCAGCCTCCCGGAAGGCTTCCGGATAGCGCTCGTCCCGGTGCCCGACCACGACCAGCCGGGCTTCCCGGAGGCCTTCCGCCCGCGCCCGGGCGAAGGCCCGGATCAGGCCGGGCACGTTCTTGTAGGGATCGAAACGGCCCACGTAAAGGGCGAAGGGTTTTCCGGGGGGAAACCCCTCCGGGAGCCCCGCCCGGGTCCCTTCCGGCTCCAGGGGGCGGTAAACTTCGTCCACCCCGTTGGGGACCACCGCGATTTTTTCCGGCCGGATGCCCAGGCATTGTCGCAGATCGGCGGCGGTGTGCTCCGAGACGGTCATGATTCGCCGCGCCCGGTTTGAGCAGCGGCGCAGGAGGAAGCGGAAGAGGAAGTTGAACCGGGTTTTCCGGGCCTTGGGGGTGAAGTGGGGGAATTTGAGCGGGATCAGGTCGTGGACGGTGGAGATCATCGGGACCCGCCCCGGCCCCAGGGGAAGGAAGAAGTTGAGCGAGTGAAACAGGCTTACGCCGCGCCGTCGCAGGAAGCGGGGCAGGGCGATCTGCCCCGCGCTCGAGAAGATTTTCCAGGGTATCAGTTCGGTCTCGAGGTTTTTCCTGCCCGCCCAGCGCCGGGAATATTCCGCCTGCAGGAAGGGGTCGGAAAAAAGCGCCAAGTAGCGCTCCGGGCCCTCGAGCTCGGCCAAGTGGGAAATGAGCTTCTCGGCCACTCGGCCGATGCCGGAAATCTCCTTAAAGATCCAGCGGGCGTCTAGGCAGATCAGGGGTTCTTCGGGGCGGGGCATCCTAGAGCAACTCCCGGTAAACGGCCAGAGTTCTCCGGGCGGATTCCTCCCAGGTGAAGCGCCGGGAATTTTCCCGACCGCGGCGGGCCAGTTCCTCCCGCCGGGGACCGTCCTCCAGGAGAGTTCCGATGGTCTCGGCCATTTCCTCCGGCGAGGCCGGGTCGAAGTAGGCCGCGCTCTCGCCCAAGTTCTCCAGCAGGGCCCCGGCGCTTGCGGCCGCCACCGCCGTGCCCGAGGCTTGGGCTTCCAGGGGGGGGAAACCCTGGCCCTCGTAAAAGGAGGGGAAGACGAAAAGCTCCGCCCCTTGGTAGAGGGCGCTCAGGTCGGCGCGACGGACGTAGCCGGCGGCGATCAGGCCCCGGGAAGAGCCCAGGTCGCGGAAGCTGTCCTCCAGTTCCCCGCAGAGCCAGCCTTTCATCCCGGCCAGGACCAGGCGCCGGTCTCCGGTCCGTCCGGAGTCGCGCAGGATTTTCCAGGCCTTGATCAACCCGGAAAGGTTTTTGCGCGGTTCCCAGGTTCCTACCGTGAGCAGGTAGCGCTCGGGCAGGTTGAGCCGGTAACGGAGTTCGGAGAGCTCTTCCGGGCTGGCCTGGCGGTGGAAGCTCTCATCCACCCCTCCGGGGACCACCCGCACCCGGTTTTCCTGGATCGGGTAGAAGCCTAGCAGTTGCCGCCGGGAAAATTCCGAGATGGTGATGATCGCCCGACTCCGCCGCAGGCTCCAGTCCAGGTGCTTTTTCAGGGAAGCGAGGTTGGCCGGCTCCACGAACTCGGGATGCCGGCGAAAAGCGAGATCGTAAACGGTGGTAACCACCGGATGGGAGGAGACCGGCTTGGC
>Ga0068714_10007472_pt1 | contig 10585 bp, 8 predicted proteins | sample MTBNYHSulfiMetaG_FD_62988 | JGI IMG/M metagenome (GOLD analysis project Ga0068714, IMG submission 62988) | Enrichment culture microbial communities from rom New York Harbor, USA that are MTBE-degrading - MTBE-NYH (New York Harbor Sulfidogenic)... | ecosystem: Environmental > Aquatic > Marine >...
AGCCGGAGGACGAACGAAGTGGCATTATATTGAGGGGCCGGTATCACACCGCACCCATGCCCGTGCTGAAGCATAACGGAAGGCTATGGAGAGCCTTTGAGGATTCGATGGGTCCCGAAAAGGGATGGGGCCGAATGTTCGGATCATTTATGATGTCAATCCCGGAAGAAAAGGACCTGCTGTCAGCAGAAAACTGGACCATCAGTAATACACTGCGATTTGATTCCACTTATCTCGATGGTAATTTCGGAGGCTGGCTCGAGGGAAATGCCGTTCTGACACCAGCCGGAGAGGTGGTGAATATACTACGGACCGATTACAGGGTTGACGGGAATGAGAAGGCATCAGTGATCAGGATAAACAGCGACGGGGAAACGGCAACTTTCGACAGTCGTACAGGTTTTATCGATTTCCCGGGAGGATGCAAGAAATTCTCAATAAGATATGATCCGCAGACAAAACTCTACCTGACCTTTGCCAACTATGTCCCCCCCGAATTCCGAAATAAAAACCCCGAAAGGACAAGAAACACTCAGGCTTTATGCAGTTCAAAAGATCTGATTAACTGGGAAGTAAGAAAGATCGTTCTTCAGCATCCTGATATGACCAGGCATGGCTTTCAATATGTCGACTGGCAGTTCGACGGAAGGGATATTATCTATATCTCGCGCACTGCTTACGATGACGGACTTGGAGGAGCCAATAATCAGCACGATGCCAATTATGTTACCTTCCACAGGCTCAGGAACTACAGAAGATTCCTTTAGTGCCTTTTATTACTGATTAGGATAATTATCATAAATGGAATGGATACCCCTGATAGCGATAAGCCCGTATCTTTTCCTTTTTCTGTACATATACAGGCATCTCCTCAGGGCTGATCCGTATAGTCCTGATAATGACCCAGGTATACTTGTTTCTGTTATCGTTCCCTGCCGCAACGAGCAAAAGAACATCAAAGGAGTGCTGGATTCACTTGCCGCTCAGTCTTATCCGTCAGGTCTCTTCCGGGTTATTATTGCCGACGATCATTCAGATGACAGCACATTCAGTATAGCATCATCCTATACCCGGCTGGCCAACCTGAAAGTAATCCGTAACGAAGGATCGGGGAAAAAAGATGCCATCAGGACAGGCATCCGTTATTCAGAAGGTGATCTGATCATAACCACCGATGCCGATTGCCGTATGGATCCCTGGTGGATCAGAACCATTGCTTCATATTACAGTGATTTCACTCCGGGTATGATTATATGCCCTGTTGTACTTCAGGGGTCCTCCGGTTTCTTCGGGAGATTCCAGGAGCTTGAATTCCTCGGTCTTCAGGGTATTACTGCCGGAACCGCCCTTGCGGGCCATCCTTCAATGTGTAACGGAGCGAATCTCTCCTTCACCAGGGCTCTCTACAGCGAACATTTGGCGGATCTCCGTTCTGATATCCCTTCGGGAGATGATATTTTCCTTCTTCAGAGTGTTAAAAGGGGTGGCAGGGCTGCTATCAAATGGCTTGAATCACCGCTTGCTGCAGTCACGACCTCTTCTTCGCCCAATCTTATTCATTTTATCCGGCAGAGAGCCAGGTGGATCTCAAAAGCCGGCTCATACCGCGACAGATTCACCATTATGCTTGCCGCAGTGACCTTTTTTACAATACTGCTTGAATTATATCTCCTCACGGCAGCAATTATCAGTCCCGGATACTTATTAACCCTCCTGATGGTTTTTGCCGCCAAATCGGTACCGGATTTTCTTATTCTGACCAACAGTGCCCGAAGGTACGCCAAACCGGAACTTATGAGATGGTTTTTGCCGGCGCAGATTATCTACCCCTTCTATGTAGTTGCAGTAACCGTTTATTCTGTTTTTTTCGCGGATTCCGGATCTTTCAGTTACCCATCTCCGAAAGGAACTTGATCCTCATCAGTCTTATCTCTTCTTCTTCAAACTCGCTTCCCAGTTCCTTCATGGCATCCTCGAGCGAATCAGATTCAGCCTCTTCCCTGAAGTACGAAAATATGTCGTGCTGTCGCTCCTCATCCATATATATATTTATATAATAGTCGAGGTTTATCCGGGTGCCTGCATTGACAATTGCTTCAATCTCAGAGAGGAGTTCTTCCATTTCGAGGCCCTTTGCTTCGGCAATATCTTCCAGAGGCCTCTTCATATCAATACTCTGTATGATATAAACCTTTATTCCCGATTTGTTGACAACGGACTTTACGACCATGTCGAGTGGTCTGATTATCTCCTTCTCCTCAACATATCTTTTTATTATCTCCACGAATTCCTTTCCGTACCTTTGCGCTTTCCCGGCTCCCACACCCGAAATATTCTGAAGTTCATCCAACGTAATGGGGTATTGTATTGCCATATCCTCGAGTGAAGGATCCTGGAAAATCACGAATGGAGGGACCTCCTTCTGTTTGGATATCTTTTTCCTGAGGTCCTTGAGAATGCTGAAGAGTTCCTCATCAACTGCTGCCGTTCGTGCCCCGAAAGCATTTTCCTCATCGGAGGTATCTGCATAGTCATGATCCTCGGCCAGCATGAAGGAGGTCGGATTTTCAAGATACTCAAGTCCTTTTTTTGTAACTTTAAGAAGTCCGTAATTCTCTATATCTTTCGTCAGGTATTTAGCTATCAGAGCCTGCCTGGTTACCATGTTCCAGTATTTCTCATCCCTCTCCTCCCCGATACCGAAATATTCAAGCTTGTGATGCTTATACGATTTAATGGCGGAGGTTACCTTGCCGGATAATATGTTGGCAATATGGTCAGCCTTGAATTTTTCCTTAACGGCCAGCACAGTTTCAAGAACGTTTATAATGGCCTCGCTGCCTTCGAATTGTGCCTTTGGATGGAGGCAATTATCGCATGCTTCACAATTTTCCTTCTGGTACTCCTCACCGAAGTAATGCAGTAACAGTTTCCTCCGGCATACAGAAGATTCGGCATATGAGACGGTTTCAAGAAGAAGTTGTTTCCCTATCTCCTGCTCGGCAATAGGTTTTCCCTGCATGAATTTTTCAAGCTTCAGTATATCGCTGTAGCTGTAATATGCAATGCAGTTGCCTTCACCGCCGTCGCGTCCGGCACGGCCGGTCTCCTGATAATATCCCTCGAGACTTTTTGGAATATCGTAATGGATAACGAATCTTACATCAGGCTTATCTATACCCATGCCGAATGCTATCGTTGCCACTATGATATCAGCCTCCTCCATAAGGAATTTATCCTGGTTTGCCGTGCGGGTCGCCGAATCCATCCCGGCATGATAGGGAAGTGCCTTAATCCCGTTAACCTTAAGTATCTCGGCCATCTCTTCAACCTTCTTCCTGCTGAGGCAATAAATAATACCTGACTTCCCCGGATTATTCTTGATATATCTAATTATCTCCTTTGCCACATCCTGTTTTGACCTGACCTCATAATAAAGATTGGGCCTGTTGAAAGATGATTTGAACACATCGGCTTCAAGAATGCCAAGGTTCTTCTGGATATCATGCTGCACCTTGGGCGTGGCCGTGGCCGTAAGTGCAATAATCGGGGCCCTCCCTATGGTATCGATAATAGGCCGTATTCTTCGGTACTCCGGCCTGAAATCGTGGCCCCATTCCGAAATACAGTGTGCCTCGTCGATGGCATAAAACGAAATGACGATATTTTTAAGAAACTCGATATTATCCTCCTTTGTAAGTGACTCAGGGGCAACGTAAAGCAGCTTCGCGGTTCCCGACAGAACATCCTTTTTAACCCTGTTGCTTTCAGTCTTGGTAAGGGAAGAATTCAGGAAATGAGCAACATCATCATCAGTGCTGAAGTTGCGCATTGCATCAACCTGGTTTTTCATGAGGGCAATCAGCGGTGAGATGACAATAGCCGTTCCCTCCTTCATCACAGCAGGCAACTGATAGCACAGGGATTTGCCTCCGCCTGTCGGCATGAGAACAAAAGTATCCCTGCCGGCCAGGATACTTTTTATAATTGACTCCTGGTTGCCTTTAAAAGTGTCAAAGCCAAAATACTTTTTTAAATAATCATGAATAATAACATCTTTCTCCATTTTTCACCCCCGGTAAAAATCACCTCTTCAAATTTTTCGGTTCAACAATCTATATAAAGTTAAATAAATTCTTAATTAAAAATCAGATTTTTTATTTTATTAACAAAAATGATTTGACAAGAGTCAGAGGATGGGGATTTTTTTAACGTGAATAAATTGATATTGTTTTGCTAAATAAGATTTCTCATCTTTACAGGCTATAATTTTTAAGTCTGTTTACATATCACACGGATGGCAGCCGAAAAGAAGAAAAAAAGCAGGACAGGAGAAGGGGAGATGTCGTTCCTTGAGCATCTCGAGGAACTGAGATGGCATATAATCAGGTCGATTGGGGCTATCCTGGTGCTTATGATAGTGGCCTTTGTGTTCAAGAACATCATTTTTGACCATGTAATACTTGCTCCCAAAAGCCCGGGTTTCTTTACCAACCGGATATTATGCCAGCTTGGCGACCTGGTGAATACAAAACTTTTATGCATCAATACCCGTCACCTGGAGCTGATAAACATTAAGATGTCCGGCCAGCTGACAACCCATATTGCGGTATCGATGGTTGCCGGGCTCATTCTTGCATTTCCTGTTATACTCTGGGAGTTCTGGAAATTCTTCAAACCCGCCTTATATGCCAACGAAGCACAGCATGCCAGGGGAGCAGTGTTCGTTGCCTCGATGCTCTTTTTCGTAGGTGTTCTGTTCGGATATTACATGCTTACACCCCTTTCAATTCATTTTCTCGGATCGTACCAGGTGAGCGCCGAAGTGACAAATACAATAAATGTAAGATCATATATCGGTACCATATCTTCTATCTGCCTTGCCACAGGAATAATCTTTGAGCTTCCGATAATCGTTTTCTTCCTCACCAAGGTCGGGATAGTAACACCCGGGTTTTTAAGGAAGTACAGGAAACACTCCATAGTCGTGATAGTGATCCTTTCAGCAATAATTACCCCTCCGGATATCTTCTCACAGCTTCTGGTAAGCCTTCCCCTTTTCGTACTCTATGAGATAGGCATTAACATATCGAAACGGGTCGTGAAAAAACAGGAAAAGGAACGGGAGCAATTCATGAAGGAGGATTCATCAGATTAAAACTAAAAACCCAAGACCTGGCCTGAGATGAGATTATATACTGAGAATCTGGTAAAGAAGTATCGCAAAAGGACAGTTGTCGATCACGTTTCTATCGAGGTTGAGCAGGGTGAGATAGTTGGTCTGCTCGGACCCAACGGAGCGGGCAAAACGACCTCCTTTTACATGATAGTAGGGCTCATCAGACCGAGAGAAGGCAGGATATTGCTTGACAATCAGGATATTACAACACTGCCTGTATACAAGAGAGCCCGTCTTGGAATCGGATACCTTGCCCAGGAAGCTTCGATTTTCCGTAATCTGTCAGTCGAGGATAATATCAGTGCCGTCCTGCAGATGTCGTCATTTTCTCCAGAGGAACAGGCTGACCGGCTGGAGAGTCTGCTCGATGAATTCGGCCTTCAGAAGATCAGGAAGAACAAGGGCATTCAGCTTTCAGGGGGTGAAAGAAGGCGTACCGAAATTGCAAGGGCTCTTTCACTAAAACCAAAATTCATCCTGCTGGATGAACCCTTTGCAGGAGTTGACCCGATTGCTGTTGAGGATATCCAGGAAATAGTGCTGAAGCTGAGCGAAAAAAATATTGGTATCCTGATAACCGACCATAACGTTCACGAAACACTCTCCATAACCGACCGAGCCTACCTGCTGTTCGAGGGACGTATACTGAAATCAGGAACAGCGTCACAGCTGGCTGAGGATGAGCATGTAAGGAAAGTCTACCTGGGCAGGAATTTCGAACTTCGCAGGTAAACGCCTCAGTTTGAATTAAAGATAATTTTCTATACTTTTGCGGGGAATTTCTGCGGATGTGTCGTAATTGGTAGCCGAGCAAGACTTAGGATCTTGTGTCTTTATGACGTGGGGGTTCGAGTCCCTTCATCCGCACAATTAACTGCATACCCGGTTGTGCTGAATAAATACTTGTGTAACTGAATTTAACAAAGCCAGAATGAATATTACCAGAGAAAACAGTGATGATCTCAATGCATTGCTTAAGGTGCATATAGAAAAGGCAGATTACGAAGAGAAAGTTGAGAAGGTACTTCGCGACTACCGCAGAAAGGCAGCGGTAAAAGGATTCAGGCCGGGAATGGTCCCGATGGGGCTGATAAAAAAAATGTATGGAAAAGCTGTAAAACTTGAGGAAATAAATAAGATTGTTTCTGAGAACATAAGCAGCTATCTAAAGGATGAGAATCTTGATATTCTCGGAGATCCCCTTTCAAAGGAAGATGAGAATGAATTATCCGATTTTGAAACGAAGGAAGAGTTCACTTTCTCCTTTGAACTGGGTCTCGCTCCGGTATTTGATATAAAGCTGAACAAGAAGAATAAGGTTACGAACTACAGCATTATCATCGACGACAAGATGAAGAACGATTACCTCCAGAACTATACACGACGATATGGCGAATTCATTAAAGCTGACAAATCGGAAGAAAAGGATATCCTGAAGGGAAAGATTGAAGCAGTCGACGAAAAGGGGAATCCTGCAACGGATGGGTTTTCTGCTGAAGAGACAACCCTTTCGGTGGAACTAATAAAAGACAAAAAAATAAAAAAGCAGTTCATCGGACGATCAGAGAACGACACAATCGGTTTTGACCTGAGGAAAGCCTTCCCGAATGACAACGAAATAGCCGGACTGCTTAAGATAAAGAATGAAGAGACAGTGTCAGCTACCGGCAATTACCGTTTTACCATAAATGAAATAAGCCGCTTTGCCCCTGCAGAAATGGGACAGGAACTTTTCGACAGGATATACGGCCCGGGTACCGTAAACTCGGAAGAGGAATTTATGGGGAAAATTGAGGAAGAGATTGAAGCCAATCTAAAGCATGAAACAGAATTTAAGCTTGCCGCCGATATTAAAAAGCTGGCCATAGAAAAGTGCGGATTTGACCTCCCGGAAGAGTTCCTGAAGAAATGGCTCCTGAGGGTTAATGAAAAAACAACCGAGGAACAGATCAATACTGAATTTAACAGCTTCAGGGAGGATCTCAAATGGCAGCTTATCAGGAACAAAACGGCTAAGCAAAACAATGTTAAAATTACAGAAGAGGAGTTGTTAGCTGAGGCTGAAAAGATTACAAGATACCAGTTCATGCAGTACGGATTATATTATGCTACTGATGAGCAAATGGTAAATTATGCAAAAGAGATGCTGAAAAGGGAGGAAGAGGCAAAAAGGATAGCTGACCGGATACTGGAAGATAAGGTAATAAGCATTCTTAAGGAAATGGTTAAAACAGAGGAAAAAAAGGTGCAGGCAGATGAATTCAATAAGCTTTTCTAATAATAATCAATGAATTGCATCGTTTATTTCTATTATTATTATCTTTGACATATAATTTTTTAATATTCTAAATATGAATTATCTTGACGACTTTGGCAAATTTGCCCGTGACAAAAAGAGGGTCAGCAGTCTGACATTGCAACGATACAACTCCGTTTATGGCAGTTATATTTCTCCGACAATAATCGAAGAAAGACAGCTGAATGTTGCTTCGATGGATGTTTTTTCCCGCCTGATGATGGACAGGATAATCTTCCTTGGTTTGCCAATTGATGACTATGTTGCCAATATAATTGAGGCTCAGCTGCTTTATCTCGATTCATCGGATCCGGGAAAAGATATACAGATCTATTTCAACACTCCCGGGGGATCGGTACATGCCGGACTGGGCATCTATGACACCATGCAGTATATATCGGCTGACATTGCAACAATATGTACGGGAATGGCAGCTTCCATGGGTGCGGTACTTCTCACAGCCGGAACAAAGGGTAAGCGTTCGGCTTTGAAGCATTCAAGGATCATGATACACCAGCCGATGGGCGGTGCTGAAGGATCCGCTTCCGATATAGAGATACAGGTGCGCGAGATCGTCAAACTGAAGAGGGAACTCTACGAAATAATAGCTTATCATTCAGGCAATCCTGTTGAGAAGGTTGAAAAAGATTCCGACAGGGATCACTGGATGACCTCATCAGAGGCAAAAGAGTATGGCATGATCGATGAAATACTCCAGAAGACCAAGGTTTAAAGAGAAAATAATCTCCAATGGAAAAATGTTCATTCTGCGGCAGAACAAAAAAAGAGGCCAACATGCTTATCGCTGGCCTTGAGGGCCATATATGTGACCACTGCATAGAACAGGCCTACAGCATAATGAACGAAGAGTTCGGGTCGAAAAAGGGAGTCCAGTTCGATACAGTTAACCTGCTAAAGCCTGCTGAAATAAAGAATTTCCTCGACCAGTACGTAATCGGTCAGGAAATGGCAAAGAAGATCATCTCCGTGGCGGTTTACAACCACTATAAAAGGCTTATGCAGAAGTCCGATCCCGATGATGTGGAGATCGAGAAATCAAATATCATCCTGGTCGGGGAGACAGGAACAGGCAAGACCCTCCTGGCCCGCACTGTTGCACGAATGCTCCACGTCCCTTTCACGATAGTGGATGCAACCGTACTTACGGAAGCCGGATATGTCGGTGAAGATATTGAAAGTCTTCTCACTCGTCTGTTGCAAAGTGCCGATTATGATGTGAAAGCCGCGGAGAAGGGAATAGTCTTCATTGATGAAATAGATAAGATCGCAAGGAAAGGAGATAATCCCTCCATCACCCGCGACGTGTCTGGGGAGGGGGTTCAGCAGGGCCTGCTGAAACTGCTTGAAGGCGCAGTAGTTAATGTGCCTCCGCAGGGCGGAAGAAAACACCCCGAACAGAAGATGATACCTGTCGATACAAAAAATATCCTCTTTATATGCGGAGGAGCATTTGAAGGAATACAGAAGAAGATCGCCAGCCGCCTCAATACACAGGTGGTGGGTTACCGGGCATCGGAATCAAGGGAGAAGATCGACAAGGAGAACCTGCTGCAATATATTGCACCACAGGACCTGAGAGCTTACGGTCTGATACCTGAAATAGTAGGAAGACTGCCTGTCCTGTCCCATCTTAACCCGCTCGACAGGAAAGCCCTGAGGGATATCCTTACAGAACCAAAAAATGCCCTGGTGAAACAATACATCAAGCTGTTCAAAATGGATAACATCGATCTTACCTTCACCGGCGAGGTTCTCGATTTCATTGTCGATAAAGCTATTGAGTTCAAGCTGGGGGCCAGGGGACTAAGGTCAATATGTGAAGCTGTGATGCTCGACGCAATGTTCGAAATGCCATCCTCGGAAACCGGGGAACTGGTTATTACCAGGGATTACGCACGCCTCAAACTGGCAAGGATAGATATGAAGATCCTGAAGGCTTCCTGAACTGTTTTTTATCTCTGCTCCTTGTCTCTCCCGGACCGTTTTCTTTCGTAAACAACATATGAATACTCAAGGGAGCCATCCTCAGTCCTGAAATCTTCTTTCGCGGTAATCTTCCAGATCCTTCTGTCTATTCGCGGGAAGAATACGTCGGCATCAGCCCTTTTATTTACATGGGTGATATAAAGCCTGTCGGCAAGGGGCAGAAACTGGCGATAGACCATGCCGCCTCCTATAACAAAGATCTCCTCGTCCTTTGCGCATTTCAAAAGAGCATCGTCAACCGAATAGGCTGTTATTGTGCAATCGATGCACTCCTCCGGAATATCCGTAAGGACAATATTCCTACGGCCCGGCAACGGTTTCAGCGGCAGAGATTCCCATGTTTTTTTGCCCATGATTACCGTCTTGCCGTATGTCAGTCTTTTGAATCTCTTCAGATCTTCAGAGATATGCCATAGCAGACCGTTATCCTTCCCGATACCCATATCCTCACCTACTGCAACAATAATTGATATCATGGCTTTGCTTTCTAAACGGATATTTCCCCTTTTATATGAGGGTGTGCATTATATCCCGAGAGGGAAAAGTCTTCATACCTGAATTTGAGAATATCCTTTACCTCCGGATTCAGGGTTATTACGGGCAGATCATAAGGTTCTCTTGTAAGCTGAAGCCTGACCTGTTCAATATGGTTGAGATAGATATGAGCATCTCCGAGGGTATGAATAAATTCCCCGGGTCTGAGCCCTGTTGCCTGTGCCACCATCATTGTAAGAAGGGCATAGGAGGCAATATTGAAAGGAACACCCAGGAAAATGTCGCAGCTCCTCTGATAAAGCTGGCATGAAAGCTTTCCGGATGCGACATGGAACTGGAACAGTATATGGCAGGGAGGAAGGGCCATCTTCTCAATTTCCCCCGGGTTCCATGCACTGACAATATGGCGCCGCGAATCAGGGGATTTTTTTATGGACTCAATCACATTTGAAAGCTGATCTATCTTTTTCCCATCTGCCGCTGGCCATGAACGCCACTGGTAACCGTACACCGGCCCGAGATTGCCATCAGTATCGGCCCACTCATCCCATATCCTTACCCCATTCTCATTCAAATACTTAATATTTGTGTCGCCTGAAATGAACCAG
>Ga0068714_10007473_pt1 | contig 10581 bp, 9 predicted proteins | sample MTBNYHSulfiMetaG_FD_62988 | JGI IMG/M metagenome (GOLD analysis project Ga0068714, IMG submission 62988) | Enrichment culture microbial communities from rom New York Harbor, USA that are MTBE-degrading - MTBE-NYH (New York Harbor Sulfidogenic)... | ecosystem: Environmental > Aquatic > Marine >...
ACCCAGGCGTTCTGGGAGAAGACCTTCGCTAACGGCGACGAGGGTTACGGGTTCCTTCCCAGCACGGTGCCCACCGCCGCGGAGCGGGAGCAGATCGGGCGGTTCTTCTTCTGGACCGCGTGGGTGGCCTCGGCCAACCGCCCGGGGAGCGACTACAGCTACACCAACAACTGGCCCCCTGACCGGTCGATCGGCAACGTGGCGACCACCGAGACCTACATCTGGTCGATCGCCGGGATCATCTCGCTGTTCGTCACCCTCGGCCTGTTCATCTTCTGGGTCCACCGCGACCAGCTGTGGTACGGGGAGGTCAAGGGGGTCGCTCTGGCCGACAAGCTGATCGACGCGCCGCTCACCTCGAGCCAGCTCAAGGCGGCCAAGTTCTTCCTGGTGGTAATCCTGCTCTTCCTCGTCCAGACCAGCTTCGGCGGCCTCCTGGCCCACTACACCGTGCACCCGGGGACGTTCTACCTCGACGTCGTGGGCAAGGTGATCCCCTACAGCTGGGCCAAGTCGTGGCACCTGCAGCTGGCCATCTTCTGGATCGCCACCACCTGGGTGGCCTCCTCCATCTACCTGGCGCCGATCGTCGGCGGGCGCGAGCCGAAGCGGCAGGGGCTGCTGGTCCAGCTCCTGTTCGGCGCCATTCTGCTGGTGGCGGTGGGCAGCCTGGTGGGGCAGGTGGTCGGGATCTACGGTGGCCTCGGGGACCTCTGGTTCTGGTTCGGTCACCAGGGCTGGGAGTACCTCGAGCTCGGCCGCTTCTGGCAGATCCTGCTGCTCGCCGGCCTGCTGTTCTGGCTCGTCATCGTCTACCGGGCGGTGGGCCGCGGCAGCCTCAAGGCGAAGGACCCCCACTTCGGCGGCCTGGTCAATTTCTACGTGCTGTCGGCGGTCCTGGTGGTGTTCTTCTTCGCCTTCGGGTTGCTGTTCAGCCGCGGTTCCCACCTCACGGTGGCCGACTACTGGCGCTGGTTCGTGGTCCACATCTGGGTCGAGAGCATTTTCGAGTTCTTCGGCCTGGCGGTGATCGCCATGCTCATGGTGGCCATGGGGCTGGTGTCGGCGAAGGCTGCGCTGCGGGTGGCCTACTTCACCGCGGCGCTGGTCTTCTTGAGCGGCATCCTCGGCACCGCCCACCACTTCTTCTGGTACGGGGGCTCGTCGCTGTGGCTGGCCATCGGCTCGGTGTTCTCGTCCATCGAGCCGGTGCCGATGTTCGGGTTGGTGGTCCGCGGGCTCCTGGAGTACAAGTCGATCCGGGCCGAGGGCAAGGACTTTCCGTACAAGTGGCCGATGTACTTCCTGGTGGCCAGCTCGTTCTGGAACTTCCTCGGCGCCGGGGTCTTCGGGTTCCTGATCAACCTGCCGGTGGTCAACTACTTCGAGCACGGCACCTACCTCACCGTGAACCATGCGCACGGCGCCCTGTTCGGGGTCTACGGCATGCTCTCCATCGCGTTGCTGCTGTTCGCCTGGCGCGGCATGGTGGAGCGTGGGCGGTGGAACGACCGCCTGCTGGGGGTGTCCTTCTGGGGCATGAACGGCGGCCTCCTGGGGCTGACCCTGCTGACCCTGTTCCCGGTCGGGATCGCCCAGGCCTGGACCAGCTACGCCGAGGGGCTTTGGGTGGCGCGCGACGTGAGCTTCTTCGAGCGCCCCTTCGTCGCGTTCCTCGGCCAGCTGCGCATGATTCCCGACACCGCCATCATCGTCGTCGGGATCCTGCCCCTGGTGTACTTCCTGTTCCGCACCTTCCCGCACCTGAAGGCGAAGCGGATCGCCGACGGCGAGTCGGTGTGGAAGAGCCTCGGCGTCGACCTGTGATCGTCAACTCGTGACCGGGGCGCGTGGCGCCCGCCGAGCGCGGCGGGCGCCCGCGGCCCACGCTATGATGGCGCCGTGAGGGCCCGGGCATGCTGAGTCAGACCAGTCGATACGCGCTCCACATTCTCGGCTACCTCGCCTCGAGACCGTTCGACCAGGTCCGGGGCGACGACGTCGCCGAGGCTACGGGCGTGCCGGGGAACTACCTCCAGAAGATCATGGGACAGCTGCGCAAGGCGGGCCTGGTGGAGGCCCGGCGCGGTTGGCACGGCGGCTTCAAGCTGCGCGAGTCGGCCCTCGACCGCCCGCTCAAGGACGCCCTGGTGGCGCTGGACGGCCTCGACGCCGTCGAGCGGCAGGACTGCGCGTTCGGCCTGCCGTCCTGCGATGCCGCACACCCATGCCCGCTGCACGCACAGTGGGAGGAAATCCGCAGCCGGTTCGTCGACATGATCTCCGGCACCCGGATTCGCGACCTCGCCGCTCCCGGGGTCGACGCCGGGCCGGGACCCGGCACGGGGGACGCGACGTCGTGAGGCCGCCGGCCTGATCATCCTTCGCAACCTCGAGAGCGGCCTCGACCGGTCCGGCGGGGAGGCGACACGTGCACACATCGCGAGCACTTTGTCATGCGAAGCGCCCGCGAGCACAGCATCGCGCTCGATGGTCCTCGGGCTTGCGCCGCGGGACCTCGGCCGGCGGGGGCGGGTGGGGCGACGATCTCGGTGACCGAGATCACCGTCTCGCGGGCCTCGAGGATGCGGCGGCCGCCCCGTGGTGGGCGGCGACGAAGGCGCGCCCCGCCGCGACGGAGTGGTCCGCGTGCTCCCGGGCGGCCAGCACGACGGCGAAGCGCTCGCGCACGCCCCGCTCGACGGCGGCGGCCAGCTCGGCGACGAGGGGGTCTGCGTCACCAGCCGCGATGGCCGTGTCGGCAGCCGCGATGCCCGGGTCGACCGAACCGGCCGGCTTGAGACCTGTGTGGGGTGCGCCCTCACCCTCCCGGTGGATTCGTACCAGGGTTTCGAGGAACCACGTGTCCGCGAGCTCGCGTGCCGCGCCACCGCGTCGGTCTCACACGTGATACAATCACGCCATGAGTGAGGTCAGCATCCGAGAGCTGCGGAATCACGGCGGAGAGGTGGTGGAGCGCGTCCTCGCCGGTGAGAGCGTCGTCGTGACCCGCTCGGGCAAGCCCGTCGCCGAGCTCAGGCCGCTGGGTCGTCGACGATTGCGCGCCGAGGAGGTGGTGGCACGCTGGCGGGGCCTTCCACCGGTGGACCCGGACCAGCTGAAGCGTGACGTCGACGCGTTCTTGGAACCGGCCCTGTGAGCGCGCGGCGCCCCGTCGGTCTCCTTGACACCAGCACCGTGATCTTGCTGCCACGGTTCGAGAATGCCGAGCAGCTGCCGCTCGAGCCCCTGATCACGAGCATCACCCTGGCCGAGCTTTCGGTCGGGCCACTGGTCGCAACCACCGATGCCGAAAGGGCGGCGCGGCAGGCGCACGTGCAGCAGGCCGAAGCCGACTTCGAGCCGATCCCCTTCGACACCCGGGCGGCGAGGGCGTTCGGACGGGTCGCCGCCGACCTCCGCGCAGCGGGGCGCGAACCGAAGGCGAGGGCCTACGATGCCTTGATCGCGGCGATCGCGATCGCCAACGAGCTCCCCCTGTTCACCGTCAACCCGGGCGACTTCCAGGGCATCACGGCGCTGGACCTGGTGCCGGTTGACCGCCCCGGGCCCGGCAGGTGAGCCGCACCCTCAGGGCGCCAGCTTCAGGACGATCCGAGGGTCTCCGGCGATGGCCTCGACCCGGCGGTCGAAGGTCGGCGACGAAGCGGTGCCTGGGATGCCGGGTCGTTCCGCCGAAGGAACCGCGTCGCCTCGGCGGGGAGCCTGGTCTGTGCGGGGGGTCGTCCTCCAGGGTCCGGCCGTAGCGGACCTCAGCATCGAGAGACGCCTCACGGGCAATCCCGTGTCAAGCCCCCCATGCCGCGATGCGGTATGATGCCGAAGGCCCCCCAGAGCTGTCCGGGCCAGGGAGCGAGCCATGGACGTCGTACTGCTCTCGCGCATCCAGTTCGCCCTGACCATTGCGTTCCACTACCTGTTCCCGCCGCTCACCATCGGCATGGGGGTGGTGCTGGTCTACCTGGAGGGGAGGTTCCTCAAGACCCGGGACCCCCTGTACGAGGCGGCGGCGCGGTTCTGGACCCGGGTGTTCGCCCTCAACTTCGCCGTCGGCGTGGCCACCGGCATCGTCATGGAGTTCCAGTTCGGGACCAACTGGGCCACCTACTCGAGGTTTGTGGGCGACGTTTTCGGCTCGGCCCTGGCCGCCGAGGGGATCTTCGCCTTCTTCCTCGAGTCGGGCTTCCTGGCGGTGCTGGTGTTCGGCTGGGACCGGGTGTCGCCGGGCATGCACTTCTTCTCCACCGTCATGGTGGCGCTGGGCTCGGTCTTCTCGTCGGTCTGGATCGTGGTCGCCAACTCCTGGCAGCAGACCCCTGCCGGCCACCACATCGTGCCGGTGTTGCGGGACGGGCAGCCCCTGGTGGTCAACGGGGTGCCGGTGCTGCGAGCCGAGATCGTGGATTTCTGGGCGATGGTCTTCAACCCGTCGACCGTGCAGCGGCTCTCCCACGTCCTCATCGGCGCGTTCATCATGGGCACCTTCTTCATCATGAGCATCTCCGCGTACTACCTGCTCAAAGGGCGCCACCTGGAGTTCGCCAAGCGCTCGTTTTCCGGCGCCCTGCTCTTCGCCACGCTCGCCTCGCTGGCAGCCCTGGCGTCCGGCCACTTCCAGGCCAACAGCGTCTACCAGTACCAGCCGGCCAAGATGGCGGCCTTCGAGGGGCACTTCGAGACCGGCCCAGGCGACCTGAGCCTGGTGGGGATCCCCGACGCGGAGGCGAACAGGGTGCGGTTCAACCTCGCCATTCCCGGCGGCCTGAGCTTCCTGCTCCACGAGAGCTTCTCGGAGCCGGTGGTGGGGCTGGACCGGTTCCGGCCGGAGGATCGACCGCCCCTGCTCATCCCGTTTGCCAGCTACCACGTGATGATCGGCCTCGGCACGCTGTTCATCGCCCTCACCCTGCTGGCCAGCTTCCTCCTCTGGCGGGGGCGGCTGTACGAGACCCGGTGGCTGCTGTGGGTGTTCGTGTTCGCGGTCGGCGCGGCGGTCCTCGCCAACCAGCTCGGTTGGGTCGCGGCCGAGGTGGGGCGGCAGCCGTGGATCGTCCACCCGCCGGTGGAGTGGACCGCCGACGGCGACGTGGTGGTGGGCGCGAGCGGGGTGGTGGAGTACGACGAGGGGCAGGGGTTGCGCACGGTCGACGCGGTCAGCCCCGGTCTCGAGGGGCGGCAGGTCCTGGGGTCGATCGTGGGGTTCAGCCTGGTCTACCTCGCCCTGGCCGCGGTGTGGCTGTTCGTGCTCGACCAGAAGATCCGCCACGGTCCGGAGCCGCCGGCATCCGGTGCGCGACCCCATGGGGAGGGGCTGGCGACGGCCGTGGCGCGCCATCCGGACGACCACTTGACCGGGCAGCGACCGGCCGGGGCTTGAGGGGAGGGGCGACCATGGACTGGGCCACTCTGTGCGTCATCTGGTTCGTGATCGAGGGGGTGCTCCTGGCCGGCTACGCCGTGCTCGACGGGTTCGACCTCGGGGTGGGGATCCTCCACCCCTTCGTTCCCCGTGACGACCACGAGCGGCGGATCGCGATGAACTCCATCGGCCCGTTGTGGGACGGCAACGAGGTCTGGCTGGTGACCTTCGGCGGGGCGCTGTTCGCCGCCTTCCCGATGGCGTACGCCACGGCCTTCTCCGGCTTCTACACGGCCTTCATGTTGCTCCTCTTCGCCCTCATCTTCCGCGCCGTGTCGATGGAGTTCCGCTCCAAGGTGGCCGCCCCCGGCTGGCGCCACGTCTGGGACTGGAGCTTCTTCGGCGGCTCCGCGCTGGCCACCCTGCTCTTCGGCGTGGCGGTTGGAAACGCCATGAAAGGGATGCCCCTGGACGAGGAGGGCAACGTGCTCGCCGGGGTGCTCGACCAGCTCGCGCCGTACCCGGTGCTGGTGGGGCTGATGACCGTGGCGCTGTTCGCCCTCCACGGCGGTCTGTTCCTGTACCTGAAGACCGAGGGGGAGTTCCAGCAGCGCCTGCGGGACTGGATGTGGCGCTCCTTCGGGGTGTTCCTGGTTACCTACATGCTCACCACCATGGCGACGCTGGTGATGATCCCCAGGGCCACCGCCAAGTTCGAGCACTTCCCCCTGGTGGCGCTGGTCGTGGTGGTGGTCAACGTGCTCGCGATCGCCAACATCCCCCGCTGCCTGTACTGGGGCCGGCCGGCCCAGGCGTTCCTGTCGAGCGCGGTCACCATCGTCACCCTGGTGGCGCTGTTCGGCCTCGCCCTCTACCCCAACCTGATCACGGCCAGCAACGACCCGAGCTTGAGCGTCACCATCTTCAACGCGGCCTCCAGCCCGCGCACCCTGACCATCATGCTGATCATCGCCGCCTGCGGCATGCCCTTCGTGCTCGCCTACACCGCGGTGATCTACTGGACCTTCAGGGGCCGGGTGAAGCTGGACGCGACGAGCTACTGACGCGGTCCGTCGCGAGGCCGGCGAGGCGCCGACCGGGGATGCCTTCCCCGCCGGAAAACGGCGGCCGGGCCGCGCTCATCGCAGCGAGCGAGCTCAGGCGAGGTGGCGCGCCGGGAGGGGCACGGACCACGGAGGGGCAGGGGAGGGTGGTGCAGTGGCGAGCCCCTGGCATGGCCAGCGGCGGAGCGAGGGAACCCTGGTGCGAGAAGCGGAGGTGGCGCGCCGGGAGGGGCTCGAACCCCCAACCGCCTGATCCGAAGTCCGAGAACGGGCAGTTCTCGGGTGTTCACGGACAGTCTCTAGTGTTGATCTTACTCCATGAGATATGTACACTTGTGACGTGTTGAGTGAGGTGGTGACATTCACGCGTAGTCATGCCTCCGTGGCTCTGAGGTGGCTCTGAAGCGTTCTCACGATTCGTTGATCCTGAATGACTTATTAGAAAACGTGGCTCTGAGGTGGCTCTGGAGCGTGATCCATGAAGCGGAAGCTCACCAAGAAGCTCATCGACTCACTTCCCATCCCCCCCGAGGGGACCGAGGCCTGGGTTCAGGACGCGGAGCTGAAGGGCTTCAGCCTCCGGGTGCGGGCCGACGGTTCCAAGGTGTTCGTCGTCCGCTATGGAGACCGTCGACGACGCCGCACGGTCACCCTCGGGGCGTACGGGCCGCTGACTGTCGACAAGGCGAGGGAGAAGGCCCTCGGCAAGCTCGGGGCGGTGGTGGACGGCCGGGATCCCGCGGACGAGGCGCAGGCTGAGCGGAGGGTGCCTGCCTTCCCGGCGTGGGTTGCCACCTACCTCGAGTTCGCTGCGCAGAAGAAGAAGCCGCGGAGCGTCTCGGATGACCGTTCCTACCTAGGCCTCGCCCGCAAGCGGTGGGGTTCGAAGCTGCTCACGGAGATCACGACGGAGGATGTGGAGAAGCTCGTTCAGAGCGTCGCGGCGACCGGCACCAAGGCGAAGCACAACCGCGTCCTGGCGAGCGTGCGCGCCTGTTTGCAGCATGCCTGGCGCCTCAACATCATCCCCTCCAACCCGGCGTGGAAGGTGCGGGCACGCCCCGAGCCGCCACCGAGGACGCGTGTACTGTCTGACCGCGAAATGGAGCAGCTGGGAAAGGCGGTGGGCGACCTGCAGGACCCCCACGTCAGGGCCGCGTTCGCTGTGCTGATCCTGACCGGCTGTCGCCGGAGCGAGGTGCTGCGGGCCAGGTGGGAGGACATCGACCTCGACGCCGGGCTGTGGCGTCTTCCATCGACGAAGAGCGGGAGACCCCAGGTCGTCCCACTCCCTGACGCGGCGGTGGCAATCCTGCGCGACCTGCCCCGCGTGGGACCGCTGGTCGTCCCCGGTGGCCGGGACCCGGCCAAGCCACGTTCTGACCTCAAGAGGGAGTGGAAGGAGGTGCGGGCCGCGGCGGGGTTAACCGGCGTCGGCCTGCACGACATCCGCCGCACCTACGGGTTGCAGATCGCGCGGAAGCACGGGTTGCATGTCGCGTCGAAGCTCCTGCGTCACACCGATGTGAGAATCACCGAGCGCCATTACGCCCCGCTCGGGATCGAGGAGCTGGCCAAGGCGACGGAACGTCACTCCCGGACGGTGGCGAAGGTGCTGCCTTTCGTGCCGAGCTCGAAACGCGGGAAGCAAGGGAAGGCAGGTGCGGGGGCGTAGCTCGCGGGACGAGTGACCACCAGGGCGGAGGCGGAGCGATGACGAAGCAAGCAAGAGCCTCAACAACGTCCAGAATCCTGCAACACCTCGAGGCCGGCGTTGCCAGTCGCGTCCGCGCCCCGATTGGAGTAGGGGGCCTGACTTCGGTCATCGACGCAGTGAATCAGCCTTCGCCCCGAAGGACGGTGAAGATCACTTCCACGGAGGTGCACCCATGAGCGAGCAGGAAGAGCCCTTGTGGTGGCCGCAGCCCCCGCTCGATGTCAACCAACGACCGGAGAAGTGGTTGACCCTGGTGCTCGACCGGTACGCGGAGTTCGCTAAAGAGCTGCGTGAGGGAAAGCGCCCGCGGGGTTGGAGCAAGTATCGAACGAGCTCCGCAGCAGCTGAACTCGAGGGTTTGCTGACAACCGCCCGGGGGTTCCGGTTTTCGCTCGAGCGGAAGTGCAGCCTTGGCATCCAACCAGGTTCACCTGCGTTCGACGATCTCGTTGACGAGCTAGCTTGCGCGGCGTTGGTTGGCATGAACATAGCGATGGTCGCAGCAGAGAAGGCGTTCGAGGTTGGTTTTCGCGTATCCAGCGGTGGGAAGATGGGCGTCCGCGGAAAACTGGACAGGGATGAGTGTCAGTCGTGGCTCGACCGCGAGCATGAGCGTGACCCCTCAGCAACGTGGGCCGACCTCCGTCGGCGGGCGGCCCGCAAGTTCTTGTGTGACGAACGTACCATTCGGAATCAGTGCCACGCACCCTCAGGGGTACGTCGGCGCTCCCCCCTGACTCGGCGCTCGCCGTAGTTTTCGGAAAATAACTCCCGCTTTCCGAAACCATGCTCCATTGTTGCCGGTGGGCGCACGAATACACGCCCGGACGGAGGAGAGCATGGAGCGAATTCTAAGTACAAGGGCGGCTGCAGAGGTGCTTGGGGTACGACCCGGTACGCTCCGAGCGTGGCGGTGCGCGGGTTTCGGCCCCGCGTTCGTTCGCTTGGGCAGGGGTCTGCGTTCCCCGGTCGGGTACCGCGAGGAGGAGATCGAGCGTTTCCTGAAATCCCAGATGCGACGGTCGACTGGCGATGACCGCGCGGTTGGGGCAACCATATCGGAGGTGCGTCCATGACGACGTTCGTTCCCGCCCGGGAAGCAGCCGCCAGGATAGGTGTTCAGCCCCACACACTTGCAACCTGGAGGATGCGGGGCTGCGGTCCCCGGTACACCCGCCTGGGCGGTCCCCGCGGGCGGGTGCTCTACCCGGTCGACGAGCTCGAGCGGTGGCTCGCAGCACGGACATTCGCTTCGACAAGCGAGGAGACGATCGCCGGGACCGACGGGAGGTGACCATGCTCACCGAAGACGAGTGCGCCCCGGTGGGCTGGACCGGGGCGACCGCAGAACTCCCACGCCTGGGTTGGCGCAATTCCATTCTACATCGGCTGCGACGATGGTGGTGGCGGCGTCGCTTGCAGGTGCTCGCGCCCCCGCTTGGTGCGGGCTTCGAACCGGGCCGATCACTCGCTCTAGACCGTGCGATGGTGCGGCTCGAGGCCGAAGGGGGCCGGCAGTGACCCGGTCGAAGTGGGAACGGCTGTACCCGCTGGTGGAGCCTCTACTCCGAGGCGCCCAACCCGAACGTTACCGCTGGCCGCATGCGAACGGTGAAGGCTGGATCGGCCCGCTTCACTCCCCCCTGCGAGAGGACCGCCACCCGTCCTTCAGCGTGCGCCCGGACTCCGAGACCGACCCGGGCGGCTGGAAGGACTTCGCGACCGGCGAGGGTGGCTCGCTCGCTGACCTGGCACAGCGGCTCGGTATAGACCCGCGGCAAAGCGGGCCCGCCGCTGAGGCGAGTCCGGCTCCAGAGCTGACGCTCGAGGAGTTCGCACGCCGCCGCCGGCTCCACCTGGAAGCCCTGCGCTCGACCTGGTGCGTGACCGAGACGACGTGGAAGGGTCGCCCGGCACTCCGCTTCCCGACCCGGCTCGGGATCGACCGCGTGAAGTACCTCGACGGGAAACGGCCGAAGGTCGAGTGGGTCAAGAGCGGTGGCAGGGCGCACTGGTACGGGCTGAAGCTCGTCCTCGAGCAGGGCGGGCGAGAGGCCCTCCACCTGGTCAACGGCGAGCCCAGCGTGTGGGCTTGCGCTCAAGCTGGGGTGCCAGCCGTTTGTCTGGCCGCGGGCGAGGGGACCGCCCCCGGCCCCGAGTTAGTCGCCGAGTTGGTTCAATCCGGGGTGAAGCGGGTGGACGTGGTCTTCGATCGCGATGCGGCCGGTCGCAAGGGTTCGCGTGCTGCGGTCGAGGCCCTGCGGGGCGGTGGGGTCGAGGCGTCCGCACTCGAGCTGCCGCCGGACCTCGGGCCGGGTGGTGACGTTGACGACCTCCACCGTAGAACGGGTGACGCCGGGCTCGCCGCCGCGCTTGCTGCACTGCCGGTGTTGGTGGCGGACGAACCCCTTGATGCGCCT
>Ga0068714_10007475_pt1 | contig 10579 bp, 8 predicted proteins | sample MTBNYHSulfiMetaG_FD_62988 | JGI IMG/M metagenome (GOLD analysis project Ga0068714, IMG submission 62988) | Enrichment culture microbial communities from rom New York Harbor, USA that are MTBE-degrading - MTBE-NYH (New York Harbor Sulfidogenic)... | ecosystem: Environmental > Aquatic > Marine >...
ATGGCCATCGGCTCGTAGTCGAAAACGATGCGGTCGAACAGCTCCTGCAGATAGAAGTTCTTGCGCTCGACCTTGACCAGCCCGGCATCGAGCCGCGAGATATCGAGCAGCGAGTCGAGCAGCCCCTTGAGCGAGAAGAACGACTGGCGGATGAGCGAGGCGATCTCGTGGCTCCTGTCGATGTCGGACTCGATCTCCAGCATCTCGGTATAGAGGCCGAGGGCGAACAGCGGCTGGCGCAGGTCGTGGCTGGCGGCTGCCAGGAATTTGGTCTTGGAGAGGTTGGCCTGCTCGGCGGCGCGGTGTTTGCTGCGCAGCTCGTCGAGCAGGGTCTGGTTCACCAGGCGCAGGCGGATGGCCTCGATCTGGGCGTGGTAGGCGTTGCGTGCGAAGTAGATGAAGGAGACGAAAAAGGCGCTGCCCCAGATGGCCATGGTGAAGTGGAGGCGGTCGCCATCGCGGAACAGCATGAAGAGGATCGGCAGCAGGGCGGGGATGAAAAAGGCGTAAAAGGCCGGGATGAAGCTGGTGTAGGCGGCGAAGGCCCCCGCACCCATCGCGCCGAGCAGGAAATAGAGCACCGCCTGGTAGGCGACCTGGTCCGGCACGTAGAGGAGGATGCCCGCGCTGCCCCAGAGCAGGCCGCCGAGCAGCGAGCCGTAAGTGGCATAGCTGCCCCAGCGGTTGTCTGTGCCGGGCGCCGGCGGCTGGTTGAAGTAGCGGTAGGTGATCACGCTGCGTGCCACGGTGAGCACCATGACCAGGGCGAACCAGGTGAGCAGCGTCCTGTTCGGCACCACCCCCGAGAGGACGTAGAGCAGGAACACGGAATTGACCAGGGCAACCACCAGGGCAACCCTGGACTGGCGATAAAGGAGGTCTATCGCCTCGGCGCTGATCTGCCTGTGGAGCAGCGCATCGCCTGAGGCGGCTGGTGTGGTGTGACTCATTGCAAAGTGTCCGTCCCCGGTGATTTCCGTAGTGGTCATGCCGGGGTATGTCGTCTCGTGTCTCAAGAAGCGGAGGTTGCGGCCGCACCGGGCAGTGCGCTGACCGCGAAGTTCTTGTCGTTCTGCTTCCGCTCAGGAATAAAATTTGATCACCCAGTCTAGGTGACGATTCCGGGTTCTGCCACCGCCGCCTGTCGGGGAGGCAGGCGGCGGGCGGAAGGAGTGTATTCATCCCCGGCGCCCTGCAGTAGAATCCGCGGCATCCAACCGGCAGGCGAAGGGGCAGCCATGAAAGCGAATGAAATCAAGAAAGGTGCGGTGATCGAGGTCGAGGGGCAGAAGGTCGTGGTCAAGCAGGTGACCGTGCAGTCGCCCTCCTCGCGCAGCGGCAGCACCCTGTACAAGGTCAAGGGGCAGAACGTGGTCACCCGGCAGAAGTTCGAGCGCAGCTTCAAGGGTGATGAGGTGGTTGGCGAGGTCGATTTTGTGCGCCGCCCGGTGCAGTTGCTGTTTCGGGACGCCGACGGCTGCACCTTCATGGATAGCGAGAGCTACGATCAGTTCGTGGTGGCCGAGGCGAGCCTGGAGGAGGAGCTCCCCTATATCAGCGAAGGGCTGGAGGGGATGACCGCCCTCATCGCCAACGGCGTACTGCTCGGCATCGACCTCCCCTCCACGGTCAGCCTCGAGATCGTCGAGTGCTCACCCGGCATCAAGGGCGCCTCGGCCGCGGCGCGCACCAAGCCCGCCACCCTCAGCACCGGCCTGGTGGTGCAGGTGCCCGAGTTCCTCGCCCCCGGCGAGGTGATCAAGGTCAACACCGAAACCGGGGAGTATATGTCGCGGGCGTAAAACCCTTTAACGCAAAGGGCCGCTCAATGGCATCCTGCCATCGCGGCACTTGCACATCCATGTGCATCGCGCAAAGACGCAAAGGACGCGAAGGGGATCAATCCGGGAAGGTCCGTAGGATGGGCAAAGGAGCGACAGCGACGTGCCCATCGCTACCATTCTGGGTGATGGGCACGCAAGCTTTGCCCATCCTACGTGACTCGTCAGCTCGTGGGGTGGGATGTTCCCACCGTGAATTTGACGAAATGATGGGATGCATCCCATCCTACACGCCCTCACGTTGTAACGATCACCCGCACCGCATCCAGCCGCGGGGTGGCCGAATCGACCACCTGCTCCAGTGCCTGGTACTGCCGCTCGAAGAAGGCGATCTCCTCGTCGCGCACGTTGGGGTTGACCCGTTGCAGCGCGCGCAGCCGGTCGATCTCCCCCTGCAGGGTCTGGCGGGTCTGGGCGTGGGCCGCGGTGAGGAAGGTGGGGCTCTGCCGGCGGGCAAGCTGCTCTGCCGCGGTGAGCATCTCGCGCAGCGGCTCGGCGTAGGCCTTGACGATCCGCCTGGCGGTCTCGCCATCCACGGCTGAGCTGCTGCGGGCGACCGCTTCGGCACTGAGCACGGCGGCCTGGTCGCGTCCACCCATATCGACCACGATGCGCAGCATGGCGGGCGGCAGGTAGCGGCTCCCCTGCTGCGCCTCGCTCGAGGCGCTCTCGAGGATGAACAGAGACTCGAGCAGCAGTGCACCCCCCTTCATCCCCGGCACCTTGATCGCGGTGACCGCGCTGTTGCCGAGTTCGTTGCCCAGCACCATCTCCATCGCGCCGCGCAGCAGCGGGTGCTCCCAGGTAAGGAAGTGCATGTCCTCGTTGGCTAGCGCGGTGGCGCGGTCCAGGGTGACGGTCATTCCCTCCTCGTGCAGGCCGGGGAAGTGGCTGGTCTGCATATGTTCGCCGGGGCGCACGATGAGCGCCTGCTCGCTGTGCGGTTCGCTCTCGACGCCGTAGCAGTCGAACAGTTGCTCCAGGTAGGCGGGCAGGGTGGAGGCGGCATCCTCGGCGGCGGCGCGCTCGCGCAGCGTCTCGGCTACCTGCGGGCGACAGGAGTTGAATTCGAGCAGGCGGTCGCGGCCGCGCTGCAGCGCCTCGTTCAAATCCTGATGCAGCTGTTGGGTGGTGGCGATGAGCGCCGGCAAGTCGGCCAGTCCCTCGTCCTCCTGATGCAGCGCCTCGAGCAGGGTCTCGCGCAGTTGCACGAAGACGCTGTGGCCTGCCGGACAGGTCTGCTCGAACGCCCCCAGCCCCAGGTGGTACCACTGCAGCATCACCGCCTGCGCGCTCTGCTCCAGGTAAGGCACGTGGATCTCGATGCGCTCGCGCTGGCCGATGCGGTCGAGCCGCCCGATGCGCTGTTCCAGCAGGTCCGGATTGAGCGGCAGGTCGAACAGCACCAGGTGGTGGGCGAACTGGAAGTTGCGCCCCTCGCTGCCGATCTCCGAGCAGAGCAGCGCCTGGCTGCCGTACTCCGGGTCGGCGAAATACGCCGCGGCGCGGTCGCGCTCGACCAGGCTCAGCCCCTCGTGGAACAGCGCGGCGTGGATGCCGGCGCGGGTGCGCAGCGCCTCGGCCAGATCCATCGCGGTGTCGGCGCTGGCGCAGATCACCAGCACCTTGGCCGGGCGCAGTTTTTTCAGCTGTTCGGCGAGCCACTCGACGCGCGGGTCGATGGCGCTCCAGTGGGGCAGGGCCTTGCTGGAGCTCGCCTGGTAAAGCAGTTCCGGGCTGAGCAGCAGCTGCGGCTCGGAGACGCCGCTGTTGTGGAAGTCGGCAAGGCACTCGGCGTAGGCATCGGGCAGCGGCAGCGGCCAGGGGTGCAGGCGCCGCACCGGAAAGCCCTGCACCGCAGCGCGGGTGTTGCGGTAGAGCACGCGGCCGGTGCCGTGGCGGTCCAGCAGGTGCTCGACCAGGCCGAGGCGCGCCGCCTGCTGCGAGGCGGTGTCGGCAGCGGGGTCCTGCACGGTGTCGAGCAGCTGCCGGTTGTCGCCCTCGTCGAGGGTGGCGGCCAGGGTGCGGCGGGCCGCTTCATCCAGCGGTTCCCCGCCGAGCAGCGCCTGCACCGCCTCGGCCACCGGTTCGTAGGCGGCCTCCTCGGCGACGAAGGTGTCGAAATCGGGGAAGCGGTCCGGGTCGAGCAGGCGCAGGCGTGCAAAGTGGCTCGCCTTGCCGAGCTGTTCGGGGGTGGCGGTGAGCAGCAGTACACCGGCGGTGGCGGCGGCCAGCTGTTCGATGAGCCGGTATTCGGTGCTCGGCTGTTCCGGCGACCAGGCAAGGTGGTGCGCCTCGTCCACCACCAGCAGGTCCCAGCCGGCCTCCTGCGCCTGGCGGTGGCGCTCGGGCCGGTCGACGAAGAATTCCAGCGTGGTGAGCACCAACTGCTCTGCCTGGAACGGGTTCTCCTGGCCGCTGCTCTCCTCGATGGCGAGGCAGCGCTCCTCGTCGAACACGCTGAAGAAGAGGTTGAAGCGGCGCAGCATCTCCACCAGCCACTGGTGCAGCAGGCTCTCCGGCACCACAATGAGCACACGCCGGGCCCGCTCGGTGAGCAGTTGCTGGTGCAGGATGAGGCCCGCCTCGATGGTCTTGCCGAGGCCTACCTCGTCGGCCAGCAGCACGCGCGGTGCGTAACGGTTTGCCACCTCGTGGGCGATGTAGAGCTGGTGCGGGATGAGGCTGGTACGCCCGCCAGTCAGGCCGCGCAGGTCGGAGCGGGCAAGGCGGACCGCCTGCTGCAGGGTCTCGTGGCGCAGCGCGAACCACTTGTCCGCGTCGATCTGCCCGGAGAAGAGACGCTCGGCCGGGCGGTTGAGGCGGATCAGGTTGTCCAGCTCCCCCTCGGGCAGCTCGGCGCGAGTGCCGTCCGCCTTCCTGCCCGCATAGATCAGCAGCCCCGCCTGCTCGTTGACCGACTCGACCTGCAGGTTCCAGCCCGCATGGGAGCACACGCTGTCGCCGGGGCCGAAGGCGACCCGTGTCAGCGGCGCGCTCTCCCTGGCGTAGGTGCGGGTCTCGCCGGTGGCGAGAAACACCACGGTCACCGTGCGGTGCTCCACGGTGAGCACCGTGCCGAGACCCATCTGCAGTTCGGCGTCGCTGATCCAGCGCTGGCCGGGAATGAAGTCGTGCACCACGAAACCTCGGTAGGAAAAAAGGGGCGCTATGGTAGCCCGTCTACTCTCTAAATTACACAAGCAGGGCAATCGCATACTTTCCGAAGGCTGGTGCATACTTCCTGATTTGCGGTTGTAGGCCGCAGGGACGCGGCCTTCAAGCCTACAGGGATGTATTCACGGCGTACCGCAAATCAGGGAGTTGCACCAGCCTGGGCGCGGACCTAGCTCCCCCGGAGTACACAAGCACCTTGGATCTCCCGTTACCAAAGCCTAAACCCATCCACCGCAAAGATCCCTGTGCATGGCTATGCTTTAAGGCAATGACGAAGGGAGACCGGGATGATGCGGTTACCGTACATACTGCTGCTGATGTTTTCGCTTGCCGGCGCTGCCGTTGCGCAGGAGCGCGACACGGCGGCCGGATCCGGCAGCCATGTGATGCAGCTGACGGTCGCCGATGCGATTGGTCCGGCCACCGATGACTACATCGAGCGGGCGCTGGGGCACGCCGCGGCCGAGGGGGCGGCGCTGGTGGTGATCCGCATGGATACCCCCGGCGGCCTGGATACCGCTATGCGCGGCATCATCAAGAACATCGTCAACTCACCCGTGCCGGTGGCCACCTACGTGGCGCCGAGCGGCGCGCGCGCCGCCAGCGCCGGGACCTATATCCTCTATGCCAGCCATATCGCGGCGATGGCGCCCGGCACCAATCTCGGGGCGGCGACGCCGATTGCGATCGGCGGCGGCTTCCCCGGCGGCGGCGATGGAGAGGAGGAGCCGCAGCAGGGTGAGCCGGAGAAACCGGCTGCCGAACCGGCAGCACCGAAGAGTGCCGGCGAGCGCAAGGTGCTCAACGATGCGATCGCCTACATCCGCGGTCTGGCGCAGATGCGCGGGCGCAACGCAGAGTGGGCGGAGAAGGCGGTGCGCGAGGCGGCGAGTCTTCCGGCACAGGAGGCACTGGAGCTGGGGGTGATCGATATCATCGCCGGCAGCGTCCCCGATCTGCTGCAACAGGCCGATGGCAGGGTGGTGCAGGTGCAGGGCGGCGAGCGCACGCTGCGGCTCGGCGGCCTGCCGGTGCGCGAGGTGGAGCCCGACTGGCGCAGCCGCCTGCTCAGCGTGATCACCAATCCCAATGTCGCCTACATCCTGATGCTGCTCGGCATCTACGGGCTGATCCTGGAATTTTCCAATCCCGGTGCCATCGTTCCCGGCACCATCGGCGCCATCGCCCTGCTGCTGGCGCTCTATGCGTTCCAGCTGTTGCCGATCAATATCGCCGGGGTGGCGCTGATCCTGCTCGGCGTAGCGCTGATGGTGGCCGAGGCGTTCGAGCCGAGTTTCGGCATGCTCGGCATCGGCGGCGTGATCGCCTTTGTTTTCGGCTCGATCATCCTGATCGACACCGAGGTGCCCGGTTTCGGCATCGACCTTTCGGTGATTGTCATCTTCGCCCTGACCAGCGTGCTGCTGTTTGTCTTTGCCATCGGTATGGCGTTCAAGGCGCGACATCGTCCGGTGGTCAGCGGCATGGAGCAGATCATCGGCAGCGAGGCTGTTGCCCTGGCCGATTTCGACGGGCAGGGCACCGTCGCAGTGCATAGCGAGATCTGGTCGGCGACTACCCGAACGCCGGTGCACAAAGGGGATGCGCTCAGAATAACCGGCTTCAAGGGACTGGTGCTGGAGGTCGAACCCGTGACTCGCCAACATGAGGAGAAAGAATCATGACTGCCTACACGATCTACACCGTCATCGCCCTGGTGGCGGCGTTCCTGTTCAGTGCCATCCGCATCCTGCGCGAGTATGAGCGCGGCGTGGTATTCCTGCTCGGGCGTTTCTGGAAGGTGAAAGGGCCCGGTTTCATTATCATCATCCCGCTGATCCAGCAGATGGTGCGGGTGGACCTGCGCACCATCGTGATGGACGTGCCGAGCCAGGATGTGATCTCCCGCGACAACGTCTCGGTCAAGGTCAACGCGGTGGTCTATTTCCGCGTGGTGGCCCCGGACAAGGCGATCATCCAGGTGGAGGATGTCTACAACGCCACCAGCCAGCTGGCGCAGACCACACTGCGTTCGGTGCTCGGCCAGCACGAGCTGGACGAGATGCTGGCCGAGCGCGAGAAACTCAATGCGGATATCCAGAGCATCCTCGACAAGCAGACCGACTCGTGGGGGATCAAGGTGAGCAATGTGGAGATCAAGCATGTCGATATCGATGAAAGCATGGTGCGCGCCATTGCCAAACAGGCCGAGGCCGAACGTGTGCGCCGCGCCAAGGTGATCCACGCCGAGGGCGAACTGCAGGCATCGGAAAAACTGCTGGGTGCGGCGAAGATCCTGGCGGAGCAACCCCAGGCGCTGCAGCTGCGCTACATGCAGACCCTTACCGACATCGCCGGCGACAAATCCAACACCATCGTCTTTCCGCTGCCCATGGACATGATCGAAACCCTGATGGAAAGGACGAAAAAAAGCTAGCGACCACGGGAGATAAACGTGACACTGCATTCCAGCGAACTGATCGAGGCCCGCCTGCTTATCGGTGAAGTTCTCGATGAACTGCACATCGATGCCTACCTGTTCGAGATCGAGCCGCGCGAAGGACACTGGGAGCTGAAGGTGGAGTGCGCCGTCGACGAAGGGTGGGGCAGCTATCGGGTGGTGCTGGACGAGGCACTGCTGCAGCAGGGAGGCAAAGATGCCGCGATACGCGAGCGGCTGCAGCAGCAGTGTCGGCAGAGCCTCAACGAATGCAGGAAAGGTGCGGGAGAGAAGGGGTAAAGCATTCACCACGAAGCGCACGAAGAACACGAAGGTTGAAAGATAAACTGCGCTTCTTAAGCTGCCGCAACAACACCGTATACCCTTCGTGCTCTTCGTGTGCTTCGTGGTAATCGGCTTTTAAACGGCTTGTACGCATGGGGAAGTCGAGCACCGGGATGAAACAGGAGATCGTCTCAACCGCCGTGATGGCGCTGGTGGTTCTGCTTGCCTTCAATGCCTGGCTCTGGCTGCAGCAGGCATCGATGATCTTCTTTCCGCTGCGCAGTCTCGATGCCACGCCCTCCCGCTGGGGAATGGCCTATGAGGAGGTGACGCTACGCACGGCGGACGATATCGCGCTGCATGGCTGGTATCTGCCCGCTGCGGATTCTGATCGCGTGTTGCTCTTCTTCCACGGCAATGCCGGCAATATCTCGCACCGCGGCGACTCGCTGGCAATCTTCCACCGTCTCGGCCTCAATGTGTTGATCATCGATTACCGCGGCTACGGGCGCAGCGAAGGCCGCCCGAGCGAGGAAGGACTACAGCGGGATGCGCAGGCGGCATGGCGCTTCTTGCGCGAGGTGAAGGGTTTCGCCGCCGAGCGGATCGTCCTGTTCGGACGCTCGCTCGGCGGCGCCGTGGCCGCCAGGCTCGCGACAGAGGTAAAGCCGGCGGCCCTGATCCTGGAGTCGACCTTCAGTTCGGCAAGGGATGTCGCGGCGGAACACTACCCGCTGCTGTCGAAGCTGATCCTGCTGCGATACAGCTTCGATACGGCAAGCCGGGTCAAGGAGATCGATTGCCCGCTGCTTGTGGTGCACAGCCAGGATGACGAGATCATCCCGTTTCATCTTGGCCAACGGATCTACACTGCGGCCAATGAACCGAAGCAGCTGCTGCGCCTGCGCGGCGGGCACAACCTCGGTTTCATCCAGAGCCAGCCGCAGTACGAACGGGGCATCGGCGAGTTCCTCTCCCGCCATGTCCCGGGTGAGTTAGCGGCAAAGAAGTGAAAGGCTTTTTGCCACAGAGGACACAGAGGACACAGAGAATGTGCAAACCAGGCTTTTTCGCCATCAGAGCAGACGGACAGTGTGCCGGAGGCCAGCTCCCTATAACCCTCTGTGTTCTCTGTGACCTCTGTGGCTAGGCATCTCATACAGTTAAGGAATGAACGATAATGGCGATCGACAAACCCGCAATACACAACATGGCCCTGTTCTGCGATTTCGAGAACATCGCTCTCGGTGTGCGCGATGCGCGCTACGCCGCCTTCGATATCCAGAAGGTGCTGGAGCGGCTGCTGCTCAAGGGCAACATCGTGGTGAAGAAGGCGTACTGCGACTGGGAGCGCTACAAGGAGTTCAAGGGGGCGATGCACGAGGCGGCCTTCGAACTCATCGAGATCCCGCACGTGCGCATGTCCGGCAAGAACTCGGCCGATATCCGCATGGTGGTCGATGCGCTCGACCTCTGTTACACCAAGTCGCACGTCGACGCCTTCGTCATCATCAGCGGCGACTCGGATTTCTCGCCGCTGGTGAGCAAGCTGCGCGAGAACAACAAGGTGGTGATCGGGGTCGGGGTGAAGAACTCCACCTCGGACCTGCTGATGGCCAACTGCGACGAGTTCATCTATTACGACGACCTGGTGCGGGTGGCGGAAAAGCCGGGAAAACAGAAGCGCAAGGCGGTGAAGAAGAGCACGAAAAAGGCCGCTGGCAAGACAGAAGAGGACAAACGCCAGGAGGCGCTCGACCTGGTGGCGGAGACGGTGGAAGACCTGTTTGCCGAGCGCGGCGAGGAGGAGAAGGTGTGGGGCTCGATGGTCAAGCAGGCGATCAAGCGGCGCAAGCCCGGTTTCAGCGAGAGCTACCACGGCTTTCGCAGTTTCGGCCAGCTGCTGGAGGCGGCGCAGGCGAAGCATCTGGTCGAGCTGGAGTTGGATGAAAAATCCGGCGGCTATGTGATCACCGGATTTACCCAGGAGGAGTGAAACGGTTTAAAGTTCAAAGTTTAAGGTTCAAGGTTCAAGGTTCAAGGTTCAAGGTTCAAGGTTCAAGGTTCAAGGTTCAAGGTTCAAGGTTCAAGGAATGGTTCCGGGCCACGGGCGCGGATCGGGGATCAAGATGCAAGGATTATGAATGCGCCTCCTTGAACCTTGAACCTTGAACCCAAAAGCTCGTGAGGGGCGCCGTGGCTGCGTGATCACTCCCGATAGCGCACCGCCACTATGTAATAGGTTGCCGCTCCCAGCGGCGTCTCCACCGTGATCTCGTCGTCGATGCCCTTTTTCATCAGCGCCAGGGCCATCGGCGAGTCCATGCTGATCCAGCCCTTCGCCGGGTCGAACTCGTCGGGGCCGACGATGCGGTAGGTGACCTCTTTGCCGTGGTCATCCTCCAGCGTGACCCAGGCGCCGAAGAAGACCTGTTCGGGGTTGCTCGGCGCATCGCGCACCACGGTGAGATCGGGCAGGCGTTTTTGCAGGTAGCGGATGCGCCGGTCGATGCCGGCCAGCTCCTTCTTGCGGTAGATGTACTCGGCGTTCTCCGAGCGGTCGCCCTCGGCGGCGGCGGCCGAAAGCGCCTTGGTTACCTCCTTGCGCCTGACCCACAGGCCGTTCAGCTCCGACTGCAGCGCTTCGTAGCCGTCGGCGGTGATGTAGGGGGATTTTTTCGGTTGCGGTGGTCGCCAGCGTGCCATGGGCAGAGTGTGTCTCGAATGGGAGCGGAAAGCCGGGGATTATAGCAGCGGGAGTTCAAAGAAACGCGAGGGCGTGAGGCGTGAGGGCGTGAGGCGTGAGGCGTGAGGCGTGAGGCGTGAGGCGTGAGGG
>Ga0068714_10007476_pt1 | contig 10575 bp, 7 predicted proteins | sample MTBNYHSulfiMetaG_FD_62988 | JGI IMG/M metagenome (GOLD analysis project Ga0068714, IMG submission 62988) | Enrichment culture microbial communities from rom New York Harbor, USA that are MTBE-degrading - MTBE-NYH (New York Harbor Sulfidogenic)... | ecosystem: Environmental > Aquatic > Marine >...
ACTTCGGACGTATCCATGGTGCCTCCTTCACGTTCGCCGGGAAGCGATTGCTCTGTGACACTAGAGCGAAGTCAGATCAAGACACAAGCGGATTCAACGCCCCGAACTCACCATCCAGCCATCATGGCAAGAGCGACGCTGCACAGCGGTCGGGCAGACTGAATGGCAGCAGATGCTGCAGTCACTGCAAACAAGATGGGAATACTGGTTTGGAGCCTAGGGTATTCGAGCCACAGTCTGAGGCTGCCCACCAGACACCGCAGGCTAGTCCGCGGTGCGGAGAAACAGGAACTCGGGCCCGTTAGTGTGGAGGGGAAGGGCCGCCGCGTACTGGTTGGGAGTGGTGGACAGCTCTGGGACTCAATCGGACATTGCGGAGAGCGGTTCCTCAACCAGAGGACGAACCTGAACAGCCACTCGAGTCTCTTCGCCTAGGATCCGCCGAGGCCAACCCACGGCACCGGCGCTCGCCGCTGAGTGGTGATCCGGATCCGTGAATTGTCAATCCACGCCAAGCGCGCCATGTCGACACACGCTGCGGACTCGTCTTCGCAGTCCCTAGAATTCTTAATGAGAGGCGTATCCGGAACGTCTTCTCCCTGATGTTCACCAGAGGAGCGGCTTGTGCCATAATGACAAAGATGTCGAAGTCCCCGCGGAGGACCGATGCACCTCACGCTGCGAGAAGCGCTCACACTGGCGGAGCCACTGCGCAAGGCCCGGATCGTTGCCGGCGAGGCGGGCCTGGACAATGTGGTTGGTTCTGTCAATGTCATGGAGGTCCCGGACATCGTCGATTGGGTACGTCCAGGCGAGCTCCTCGTTTCAACGCTCTATCCGCTCCGTGACGACAGAGCGGCCGTCGAAAACCTCATCCCGCAGCTGGCCGAGAGGCAGCTCGCAGGCCTCGCGGTCACACCAGAGTCCTACATCGACGAGTTGCCGGTGTCTATGGTGCGACAGGCCAACCGTCTGGGATTCCCTTTGATCGAACTCCCACCACGCGTTTCGTTCATAGATATCATCCAGCCCTTGACATCCCGAATCCTTGAGCTTCAGGCCGATGAACTGCAGCAGTCGGGTGCCATTCTTCACCGGTTTCTCGATCTCGTTTTGGTGGGCGGTGACTACTCGGATATCGCGCAGGTGATCAGCGAGGTCGCTCAGCGCCCCGTGACCATCATGGATCGCTTCCGACGGATTCTCGGACAGGGTGGAAACATCGGGGAGTCACTGGCGCGACAGGTCATCGACAGAGATCGCTCGGGGGAGAAGTACGTCAGCGGCTCCTTCGAGTTCAACGAGGCGGTGGTCCAGGGGAGCCAATCTCCGAGGCAGGTCGCCTTGGAAGTCGATGGCATGAAGCTCAAGGCTCTCCTGTATCCCGTGGAGGTGAGTGAGAGCCAGCTGGGGAGTATCGTCGTCTGGGAACACGCGAGTGTGCCGGTCGACTCGAGGTCGCTGATGGCGATCCAACACGGAGCGACGGTCGTCGCCCTGAAGATGATGGAGAGGCGGTCTCTGGGGCAGGTGGAGCAGCAGTTCCAAAACGAGATCCTCGAGGGCCTGCTCTCTGAACAGGCCACTGCTCAGGCAAGTGCCCTTCGCCTGTCCGAGAGCCTGGGCAGTCGGCTGAGTCCTCCCTTCACCGTGCTGTTGGTTGGATCGGACGTCCCGTCACGGAAGCTACTGACATCGCGTGTCCGCCAAGAGCGCAGTTTCGTGGACTCCAGTCTGCACCTTGCAGAGCGGTATATCCGCAGCTACGGAAGCGGCCTCTCGTTCTGGCGGCGCGGCCCACACCTCATCGTCTTCTACCCACTCGGCAGTAAGGACCTGGCAGCCGCGAGGGAGCCCATTGCCTCCATGCTTCGAGAGGTCTGCGCGCGGATCGAAGCTGAGAACGCACCGTATACGGTGTCCTCCGGAATCAGTCGCGCCGCCGAAGAGCTCGGTGACTTCCGGCGTGCGTACAACGAGGCGAGACAGAGCTTCGAGATCGGTCGCGCACTGGCCAGAAACCGGAGCAGTACGGTGACACACTACGAGGATCTCGGCCTGCTCCGGTTCGCGCAGGTTTCCGAGACATCCGTGGGGATCCACAGCTACTGTACTGACATGCTGGGCCCACTCCTCGAGCACGATCGCCGCAGCTCTGCGCCGCTCGTCGATACGCTTCGCGTGTTTCTCGAATCGAACCAGAATCACGCAGAGGCGGCACGCGCCTTGGGCATACACTACAACTCGCTCAGGTATCGCCTCGATCGGATCAAACAGCTGCTGGGAGACATCTTCGGGGAACCGCAGCGGCGACTCGCCGTTGAGGTCGCACTTCAGCTGCAGGCTCTTCTCGAGGGCGACGGTGAGCCATCAGGCTCTCAGTCTACACAGCACTGACGTCAGTCGGCTCCTCTCCGTGCTTGTAACATTGTGACAATCAAGTCGTGGCGTCTTGTCGCGGATTGCTATTCACATGCGACCGTTCAAGTCACATAATCCAGTCAAGGGGGGGCGACACGCAATGTCTTTGAGATTGACCTTCTGGAGGGCCGCACGCCTCGCTGATCGATCGCTGCTACAGGCCGTGAGGCAGGATGCCGCCTAGTCAGGATGTCACAACAGCGGCGCATGGCGCCCACATCGGGCCAGCCCCTCCGTTGCTCCAGATGAGCGGGATCACGAAGCGTTTCCCAAACGTTCTCGCCAACGATTCGGTTGACTTCGATCTGTATGCGGGTGAGGTGCACGCGCTGCTCGGGGAGAACGGCGCCGGCAAGAGCACGCTGATGAAGATCCTCTACGGCTTCTACAGCGCTGACGCCGGGACGATCGCACTGAATGGTGACGAGGTGCGCATCGAGTCACCCTTCGACGCGCGGAAGCTCCGAATCGGTATGGTGTTTCAAACCTTCACGTCCATCCCGGCAATGACCGTCTCGGAGAACATCGCCCTGTACCTTCCGGATCTGCCGTTTGCGATCGATTCGAAGCAGGTGGCCAAGCGCATCGAGCACTTCTCGGGTCAGTACCACCTGACAGTGGATCCGCACTGCGCAGTTCGAGATCTGTCGATCGGCGACCAGCAGAAGGTGGAAGTCCTCAAACTCCTGCTGGGGAACGCACGGATCCTCATCTTCGACGAAGCGACGCGGGTTCTCGCCCCACACGAGATCGATGGTCTCTTCCGTATCTTCGAGAAGCTGAGAGAGAACGGCTTCGCGATCGTCTTCATCACTCACAAGATGCGAGAGGTGCTGGCCTGTGCGGATCGCATCACGGTCATGAAGGGCGGACGTGTCGCAGGGAGCATCGGGCGCGAGGCGGCGACAGAGGACGCGTTGATTCACTTCATGTTCGGAGACGCCGTGCCCAGAGGACTCCGCGTATCTGGGGAAGCGCACCCGGCAGAGGGACCTCCCCTGCTTGAGCTGCGTCAGGTCAGTACGCGCGGAGAAGGACTGACCACAAGACTCCAGCGGATCGACCTAGAGATACACGCCGGGGAGATCGTCGGCATTGCGGGGGTGTCGGGAAACGGACAGCGGGAGATGGGAGACGTGATCCTCGGACTACTCCGCTGCGCAAGCGGGAAGAGACTACTGGGCGGTGCCGATGCCACGGCTTGGTCTCCGGGGCGAATTCGCGCCTCCGGGGTCGGCTACGTACCGGAGGATCCCCTCGGCATGGCAGCCGTGCCGGGGATGACGATTGCGCAGAATGCAGCTCTCGGCGGAATCGAGACCTACGCCCGGAGCGGCGGGTTCGCCATCGATTGGCGGCTGGTCAAGCGGGATGTCGCAGCGTCCTTCGACGCGCTCTCCTTCGACGCTCTCGCACCCGCAATTCCGATGCGCACCCTGTCCGGAGGGCAATTGCAGCGCGCGATCTTGGCCAGGGAGCTTGGCCGAAGCCCGAGGCTGCTTGTCGCTTCCTACCCAACGAGAGGGCTGGATGTCCACAGCGCGATTTCGGCTCGTCGCGTCCTGTCCGAGCTGCGCGACTCCGGAGGCGGTGTCCTTCTGATCTCAGAAGATCTGGATGAGCTCTGCAGCCTGAGTGATCGCCTTATGGTCCTGCATGCCGGCAGGATCGTCGGCGACTTCCTCCCGCATGAGATCGACCGCCACAGGATCGGACACCTGATGACCGGCTCCGGGGGCGATGATGCGTAGCTCACTGGGCAGCCCCACGCGCCTGCTGAGGAAGGGCTGGGCGATGGCGGGCGCCCGGTACGCGGTCATTCTCATTGTGGCGCTCGGGGCCTACGCGCTCGTCCTCCTGATTGCCGGAAAGGATCCCATCCAGGCCTACGCCGACACGTTCTCGTTCACGCTGGGGAGCCGATACGGTTTCTCCGAGGTTCTCGTGCGCATGATCCCGCTTCTGTTGACGGCAATCGCGGTCGCCCTTCCGTCGAGGCTCGGCCTCATCAACGTTGGAGGAGAGGGCCAGCTCTACATGGGCGCCTGGCTTGCAACGTGGGGTGCCATCACCTTCACGTCACTGCCGCAGGCCGCCTTCATCCCCCTGCTCATCGTGTTGGGATTCCTGGGCGGCGGCGCGTGGGCATCAGTTGCCGGATTCTTCCGCGCCCGGGGTCTGGTGAACGAGACGATCACGACCCTGCTCATGAACTACATCGCGCCCTTGATCGTCGGCTTCTTCGTCTATGGGCCGTGGCGATCGCGCGAGATGGGCGCCTCCGCGTTTCCCCAGTCCGCGGCGTTTCCGAGCGCGGCCAGGTTGCCGCAGTTCCTCGGAACGAGAGTGCACCTTGGCTTGATACTGGCGCTTGTCGCGCTTGTCGCCTTCTGGTTTGTGCTGGACAGAACGAAATGGGGCCTGAAGATGAAGGCCATCGGCGGCAATCCGGAAGCCGCTCGTCGATTGGGTATCCGCCTTGGCGTGTACATCCTCGTCGCGATGTTTGTTGCTGGTGGCATTGCCGGCCTTGCAGGGATGGCCGAGGTCGCCTCGCTGCACGGGCGACTCCGGGCCGGCTTCTCCCCCGGCTACGGCTTCGTCGGGTTCCTCATCAGCTGGATGACGGGTGGCAGCCCGGTCGGAATCCTGATCATGTCGTTTGTCCTGGCGATCGTCTTCTCGGTCGGTTCCCTGCTGCAGATCACCCAAGGTGTCCCATTCGCTGCCATCAACGTCCTCATGGCGATCATTCTGTTCGTGGTTCTCGCAAGGCCTCGTCTGGCCCTTTCGACCTTCGGGAGGAAGTCATGAACTGGGTCCTCATCCGCGGCGTGATCTCCGGCACCATCATGTACGGAACGCCTCTCCTGTACGCCACGCTGGGAGAGGTCGTAGGACAACGCGCGGGAATGGTGAACCTGGGGCTCGAGGGAATCCTGCTCATCGGTGCGTCGGTGGGATTCGCAGTCTCCGTCGTCACCGGCAATTCGTGGTTGGGCGTAGCGGCCGCCGGCGCCGGCGGGGCGGTGTTCAACCTCATCTACGCATATCTCGTCGTCAATCGCCGGGCGAATCAACTGGCCAGTGGCCTCACCGTGATGTTCTTCGGGATGGGCGTGAGCGCGATGCTTGGCCGTGCGTTCGTGGGTGAGGGCATCAAGGGACTCACACGCTATCAGATCCCAGGAATCGCATCGTTCTCGTGGGCGACGAAGACGCTATTCAGCTACGACCTGCTAGTCTACCTCGGCATCCCTGTCGCACTCCTCGTGTGGTGGTTCGTGTTCCGAACGAGGTGGGGGCTGAACGTGCGTGCGGTCGGCGAGAATCCGTCGGCAGCCTTTGCGGCAGGAAGACGGGTGGCATGGCTCAAGTATCAGGCTGTTCTTGTCTGCGGATTCCTTGGCGGGATCGCAGGCGCGCACCTTTCGGTCGCCCTTGCCAGGACCTGGACCGAGGGGATGACGGGAGGAAGAGGGTTCATCGCCGTCGCGTTGGTGATCTTCTCGAAATGGCATCCTCTGCGCGCAATTGCCGGCGCGCTGCTCTTCGGTGGTGCCGTCACGTTCCAACTGCAGTTGCAGGCTCAAGGTTCCTCGATCTCACCGTTCGTCCTGAACATGATTCCGTACGCAGTGACATTGGGCGTTCTTCTGATCTGGGGTGGGGCTCGCCGATTCGCCGCCCCTGCGGGGCTGGGGCGCGTCTACCACGGCGAGGAGTGATGGGCTGTTGCGATCGGACGAGAGAACGCATCTCGGTTGTGCTTCGCACGAGGAGGTGGTCAGCGCGAGCAAGCAGAGGAAAGACATCCGCTGGATCGAACGGCACAACATGGCAACACTCACGAGGAGGAGACCTATGAGAGTGAGAAGCGCACTGCTCCTAGCGGTACTGGTCACGCTCGCCGTGACCACGCTGATGGGAGGGATGGGCGTCGCGCAGGAGCCGAGTCTGATCATCGGCCTTCTTCTTCCCGGGCCGAAGAACGACGCCGGCTACAACCAGACGTTCTACGATGCGGTAATGGAGGTCCAGGAAAGCGTTTCGGGCGTGGACGTAATCGTGGCTGAGTACGTGTCTGACGCGGAGGCCGTCAGCACGATGGAGACGATGATCCAACGCGGCGCGAAGTTCGTTCTCCCTTGCGCGTTCGCGTTCCAGTACCCCGCCCTCGAGGTGGCGAAGCGCCACCCCGACGTGTTCTTCATGCATCCGGGAGGTTGGGAAGTCACCGGCAACTTCGGCAACTTCTTCGCGACCACGCAGCTTCACTTCTACCTAATGGGTGTGGCTGCCGGCATGATGACCGAGACCAACAAGATCGGTTTCGTTGCGGGCATGCCATTGGGGTACACGCTGGGGAACATCAACGGCTTCCATCTTGGCGCAAGAGCGGTCAACCCGCAGGTCGAAACCTACATGCTCTACACGTTCAGCTGGGGCGACACGACAAAGGAGGCGGCGGCCGCCCAGGCGCTGCTCGATCAGGGGTGCGACGTCATCACGATGCACCTGGATTCGCCGATCGCAGTCATCCAAACGGTGGAAGCCGCAGGGGCCTATACGATCGGATTCATGTCGCCCGAAGCCCGCGAATACGCCCCGAACGGTTGGGTCACGGGCCTGAGCCTGGAATGGGGAGGCTTCCTCACCCGGTGCGTCCAAGGCATCCTTGACGGGACGTTCCATCCCGGCTTCGTGCGCATGGGACTCGCTGAGGGGATGCTTGAGATCGCCCCGTTTGGCGATGCGGTTCCCGATCGCGTCCGCGAATTCGTTCTTGGTGTTGCTGAGGGGTACAAGGCCGGCTTGATTCACACGTTCATCGGGCCGGTCAAGGATCAGGATGGAGTTGTCCGCATCCCGGAAGGTGAGTTCTGGGGGAACGAGCGGATGGGCGATTTCGACTGGTTGGTCGAGGGAATCATCGGTGAGCCTCAGTAGCAGGGTGTCTCGGGCCACCGCCGCCCCGTTCGCGGTGGTGGCCCACTCCCAATTCAGGCTCGCAGCGAAGTTGAAGGACAGCGGTTTGACAATGGAGCAAAAGTTGTCTGCGACGCAGATCGGTGGCCGGGCCCGCGCCCTGATCAGTGATCCCAAGTCCGAATTGCGCGTTCTCTCTTGCGTTCAAGGCGCGATCTACATCGAGGACCAGTGGGGCCGGATTCTGTGGCTCACCGGTAGCCGCGCCGCGCTTCACGGCCGCGCGATCCTTGCGCCAGGCACTCCTACGATGTCGGACGTCCGCCGAGGAATGCCCTGCGGTGTTCATGGTGGCCACCTGCGCATCGGCAAGCGTATCCTGGTGGATCTCACATGCGCGCTTGCTTGGGCACCAGCGATCCCTCGAGGAGGCAGCGGCGGACCGCTCCAGTGGGGAAGACAGCTGCAGGAAGCGATTCGACGAGCCGCTCGGCGATCGCCTTCGAGCGGTTCGCCGATCCGCAACCTGCTTCGCCAATCGAAGGTGACCGATGGGGCACTGCCCCGAGAGAACCGGGCCCTTGGACCGCTGCTGCAAGGGGCTGCCACTCTTGGTTCGGTCCAAACCCGCCGTGATCTTCCTTGTGCGCTCCGTGGCGCCCGGGGACTCGTCGGCCTCGGCGAAGGACTGACTCCATCTGGAGACGATCTGCTCGGAGGCTACCTGGCCACACTTCGCCTGCTAGACCAGGCTTTCGCGTTCCTTCTGGGAATCGACTGGGCCTTCGTAGAAGCCTGGGTCCGCTCCGTCGGCCACCTGACAAGCCGTCTCAGTCACGCAATTCTCCTTGATCACGCGTGTGGAGAAGCTGGCTACCCGCTGTGGTCGCTGGTATCTCAGACCGTCAGCGGACTCGGGGAGCAAGATCTCGCCGAGCGTGCTGCGGAGGTATCGCACACAGGGCATTCATCGGGATGGGACATGCTGGCGGGAGTCCACTGCGCGGCGGCAGTCGCTGCGTCTCTGGCTGTGGGATCGCCTCGGCGAAGCGCTCCTGCGCTCCCTGCATCGTGCCGACTTGCTGCGAGAAGGCGAGAGACGTCACAGAAGGAGGTTCTGCGTGTCCACTGACGTGAAACGAAGGGTCGAAGCCGCCAACGAGGAGTTCTTGAAGCGCATGACCTCCGGAGATCCGATCCTCGTGGACGTCGCGCCGGCGTGCGACGCCTATCCCGACTTCCCGGAGAAGACGATCCTCCACTCGGGACCGCCTGTGACCTGGGCGCGGATGAGCGGCGCTCAGCGTGGCGCATGCATTGGCATGACGCTCTTCGAGGGCTGGGCGAAGGACGTCGGCGAGGCGACGAAGCTGTTGGAGAGTGGGGCGATTCGTCTGGAGCCCAATCATCACCACGGGATGGTCGGGCCGATGGCCGGAACGATCACCCCGTCGATGTGGGTGTGGGTCGTCGAGAACCGGGCATTCGGCAATCGTGCGTGCTGCCGGCAAGTCGAAAGCCGGCAGCAGTTCGGGCAATACTCACCCCAAGCACTTGAGGGTCTCGAGAAGTGGCGGGACGCATGGGCCCCTGCTCTTCAGAAGGCCGTGCGGGGAATGGGCGGCCTGCCGTTGAAACCCCTCATCACGAAGGCGCTGCAAATGGGCGACGAACTCCATAATCGTCCCGTCGCGGCATCAAGCCTCTTCGCGAATGCGATGTCAGTCCCTCTTCTGAAGAGCGGCCTTCCCCAGGGCCAGATTGCGGCCACAATGGCGCTTCTGGGAGGGCACGAACTGCTGTTCCTCGGACTCTCGATGGCTGCCGGCAAGGCCATCGCGGATGCGGCTCGCGACATTCCCTTCTCCACGGGGGTCACCGCAATGGCTCGAAACGGCACTGAGTTCGGGATCCAGGTGAGCGGGCTCGAAGGCGAGTGGTTCACTGCCCCGGCACCGGAAGTGGTCGGCCTGTACTTGCCGGGCTACAAGCAAGGGGATGCAGGCAGAGACATCGGGGATTCGGCAATCACCGAGACCGTGGGCTGGGGAGGATTCGTGCTCGGCGGCGCGACTGGGATTCTGAGCTTCGTCGGGGGGACCCCGGAGGAGGCCTTCGCCTACAGTCGCCAGATGAGGCAGATCACGATCGGACAGAGCCCCGACTACCTGATCCCGCCGCTTGGGTTCGAAGGGACAGCCATCGGAATCGACATCAGGAAGGTCGTTCAGACAGGGACGCTGCCGATCATCGACACGGCCATGGCGCACAAGGAGCCGGGGCATCCGATTGTCGGGGCGGGGCTCGTTCGACCTCCGTTGGCGTGCTTCGCGCAGGCCCTGAAGCGCTTCGCCGAGACGCACGGAGTGGGGCACTAGATCGGATCGAGGCGCCTGGTCTCCTCCGGGGAGCGGTGAGATGACTGCAAAGCAAGAGGTCTCGATCAGGAAGAACCGGTACTTCGATTCCGTGTTCCTCATGGCCGCCGCGCAGCGGCTCGGCGAACAGCCCGGAATCGCCGCCGCAGCAGCAGTCATGGGAACCCCGGCGAATCGGCGGATCCTCGTTGAGATGGGGTTCGATGAGGGTGACCTCAGCTCGGCTGGGCCCAACGATCTCATCATCGCGCTCGAGGGTGATCCCGATGCCGTCGGCTCGCTGAGCGAGGACCTCGACGCGTGGCTCGTACGCCCCGAATCGAAGATGGCGGGAACGCCGGCGCTCTCGATCGATGACGCGCTGTCTCGGCAGAGGACCTCGAATCTGGCGGTCGTCTCTGTGCCCGGGCAGTACGCGGCTCGTGAGACCGATTCCGCGCTTGACCACGGCCTGAACGTCTTCCTATTCAGCGACCATGTCCCGATGGAGGACGAGATCGCACTCAAGCGCAAGGCCTGGGACTTGGGGCTGATCGTGATGGGACCCGATTGCGGGACGGCACTCATTGCGGGAACGGGAGTTGGATTCGCGAACGCAGTCCGGAGGGGTCCTATCGGTGCGATCGCATCGTCTGGTACTGGGCTACAGGAGTTCAGTTGCCTCGTCCATCGCGCCGGATCGGGCATGTCGCACGGAATCGGAACGGGCAGTCGCGACCTCTCCGATGCAGTCGGTGGGCTCTCGACATCGGCGGCGATTGATGCACTCGAGGTCGATCCTGAGACCAAGGCCCTCTGCATCATTTCAAAGCCCCCGGGCAGGCAGACGCTTCTACACATTGTAGAT
>Ga0068714_10007477_pt1 | contig 10574 bp, 10 predicted proteins | sample MTBNYHSulfiMetaG_FD_62988 | JGI IMG/M metagenome (GOLD analysis project Ga0068714, IMG submission 62988) | Enrichment culture microbial communities from rom New York Harbor, USA that are MTBE-degrading - MTBE-NYH (New York Harbor Sulfidogenic)... | ecosystem: Environmental > Aquatic > Marine >...
AGCCGCTTTCCTGGCCCTGGTACATCTGACGCAGGCCGCCCATCGAGGAGACGGTCTTGTAGAAGTGCGTGCCCGGGATGATCATCGTGTCGCTGGGTTGTACCTCCCCACAGGTCCAGGTGGGTACCTCGCGAACCTTCCTGCGAAACGCAGAGGCCGCCAGGACGCCTGCGCCCGCCACGACACCAAGGAGAAGCAATCCTGTAGCCAGTTGAGAATTCCAGGTTCCGAGGAAGATCCCGGAGTCAGCCGTCATGCCCAGAGCGGGCAGGATGAATCGGTACAGCGGGAGAGTGTAAAAGACACCGAAGAGCACACACAGGGCTGCCAGAACGAGCATTGGGAACGTTTGTAGAGCCGGGACTTCTACGATCCCTTCGAGGCGGTCGGGCCGGCGCGACAGGAAGACCGAGTGCAGGATCTTCACGAACGAAGCCAGCGTCAGCGCGCTGCCGAACATAGCTGCCACGAGCCAGAGGGGCCATAGAGCAGCCTCCGTACCGGTGCGGCTCGTGCCCATTTGGATGACGCCCTGGTAAACCATCCACTTGGAGGCGAACCCGTTGAGAGGGGGAACTCCCGAGATGCTCAGGGCGGCGATCAAGCAGGCCACGAAGGTGAACGGCATCTTTTTGCCCAGGCCACCAAGCTCGTCCAATTCCGCCGTCCCCGCCGCCTCCTCCACAGCACCTCCACAAAGGAACAGACAGGATTTGTAGATGGCGTGATTGAGCATGTGGAGTATGCCGCCGGCGATCCCCACCGGCGTCAGGGTGGCTATGCCGAGAACCATGTAGCCGACCTGACTGATGGCATGATACGACAGCAGCTTCTTGAGATTGTGCTGGACCATCGCGATCATCACCGCGATCACGATCGTTCCCGCTCCGATCGCCGCCAGCACGACGGTCAAGGCTCCCGGCTGGAGAACGAACAGGCGCGTCACAACAAGCACGAGAAGATAGATGCCGAGCAGTTTGTCGATGGCGGCTGGCAGCAGCGCCATTACGGAGACGGGGGCGTACTCTCCGCCGGCGGGCAGCCACGTGTGCAGCGGCATCGCGCCGGCCTTTGTTACCGCGGCCAGCATCAACAACAGGAAAGCGACGATCTGCAACGACGATGTGGTCGGCAGACTGATCTGCGAGATGACGAAGGTATGCGAGAGGACCCAGACCATGCCGATGCCGAGCAGGAAGCCTGCGTCCGAGGCGCCAATCATGGCAAAACTCTTCGTGGCCGCGAAATTTGAGTGCTTTCCGCCAGTGCTGATCAACAGATACAACGAGGCCGTCACAATCTCCCAGAAGATCAACAGGAAGATAAGATGGTCGGCCAGCAGGATTCCTGCCGAACCACCGACGGTCAGGAGAATGGCCCCGTAGTACTCGTTCGCTCGGTCAACTTGGTCTCGTGACTTGAGCGAGTATAGGGTGATCAGGACGCCGAACCCCATCGCGAACATCAGGATGAACGATCCCAGTGACGTGGCGGCCAAGAGCAGATCGAGCCGGAATTCGCCCAGCGCGAGTATGGGCTGGCTGTACGTGGCCCCCTCCAGCCGAAAGACCCGGATCGAGAGCACGAAGGCAAGGGTTGATACAACAACCGTGGCCAGCTTGAAGAGAGGCCCCAGGCGTCTCGGCAGGAACAACAGCACGAAACCGACAGCCAGAGGCAGGAATACCGGATATAACAGGATTCTATCCACCTTAGCAGCCCTCCAGCTTCAGTCCCGGTGAGCCGAGGTCTTTCCGGATCCGAGCCGTCTTCTCCCGGCTCAGTCGCAGCAACTCCTCGTAATCATGAATCACGGCGTTGTGCCCATCGACAACCGCCAGGCGTTCCGTGCAACTGTAGCAGGGGTCCACGGCCGCCAGGGTCAACGTGACGTCGGCAATGTCTGCACCGATGCAGGAAGCCTTGAAGGAAGGGACATTGACGTAGCTCGGCGCCCTGATCTTGTGGCGGACGGGACGGTTGCCGCCGTCGCTGCGTACGTAGTGGAACGTCTCCCCGCGAGGCGCTTCGGCGTGGCCACAACCTTCTCCAGGGGGTATCTCTTTAACATCCACAGCAACGGGGCCCTTGGGCAGCTTCGCGAGCGCCTGCCGGATCATCTTGATCGACTCGAATGTCTCCAGCAGGCGGACGACCGCCTTGGCAAAGACGTCTCCTTCGGGCTGACTGACGACCTTCCAGTCGAGGTCCGCATAGGCGGCGTACGGATCGTCACGCCGGACATCAATGGCGACGCCGCTTCCGCGAGCGGTCGGGCCGGTCACCGCGTAATTGACCGCGTCCTCCTTGCTCAGAACGCCGACTCCTTTGAGCCGGACATGAAGAACCGGGTCGTCCAGAACCGCCTTCGTCAACATCTCGGCCTTCTTTTCGATCTGGTCCAATTCCTGGTTGATCTTCGGGATCAACTCTTCTGGAATGTCCTCCCGACAGCCACCGACCTTGACGTTGCCGTAGTTGTTCCGGTTGCCCGTCATCTCTTCGAGCAGGTCGAGGACCGGCTCACGGTACTTCCAGGCCCACATGAAGACCGTATCGTAGCCGATGAAGTGGCCGGCCAGCCCCACCCACAGCAGATGGCTGTGAATGCGTTCCATTTCGTTGATGATCGTCCGCACGTACAAGGCTCGCTCCGGCGGCTTGATCCCGGCGATCTCCTCCACGGCCTGCACGTACGCCAGCGGATGCGAGGCGGAGCAGATGCCGCAGACGCGAGAGACGAGATAGGGGACCTGGTCGAATTGCAGAGTCTCGCTGAGTTTCTCGATCCCGCGATGATTGTAGGAGATGCGCGCCTTGATATCGGTGACCTTCTCGCCGTCCACGGTCAACTGGAAGAACTCCATCTCTTCCTGAAGCGGGTGGAACGGGCCCACCGCCAGAACGGGTTTTCGCAGCGTCTCTTTCATTTCGGGATTTCCTTCCGCAGAGGATAGACGCCGTCGGGCCAGTCGTCCTCCAGGATCAGGCGTTGGGGGTTCGGATGGTTCCGGAACGTGATCCCGAGCAGATCGCGCATCTCTCGCTCGATCCACTCGGCGGCCGGGATCAGCGGCGTGATCGAATCGATCTCCGGCTTGTCGCGGTCGCGAATGAAGGCCTTGACAGTCACCACGGTGCCCGATGCATCGTCGGAGAAATGGTGCAAGACCTCGAAACGATCCTCGGCGTCGATCCCTGTCGAGATGACAAACCGCCATCGGAGTTCATCGAACAGGAACCGGCATATCTCGTACACGTGTTCTGCTTCGCACGGCAGGAACACCCGGTTCTCCTTCGTGTACTCGATGCCGGCGAGCCTATCCTGGATTGGCGAGAACTGCTTGTCCAACTCGTTCGGTTGCATATTTCTCTTTCGGTTGCAGCGCCGCAAGCGCTTTGACGACCCCCATGATCATCGCCTGTGGCTTCGGGGGACAGCCCGGCACATAGGCTATGATCGCGTTCGGATCCACCTCGTGGATGATGCTGTCTATCGGCCCGGCGACGTGATAGCCCCCTTCGAAGATTCCCATGCCGCAGGCACACGCACCCATGCAGAAGACCACACAGGGCTTGGAAGTCTGCCGGTAGACTTCCTGCACGCGTTTGGCCGCCTGTCGCGTCCCCACTCCGGTCACCAGCAGGGCATCGGCATGACGAGGCGAACCGACCAGCTTGATCCCGAACCGTTCCACGTCGAACTTCGGCGTCAGCAGGTTCACGATCTCGATGTCACAGTTGTTGCACGCGCCCGCGTTGACGTGAAACACCCAGATCGACTTCTTCAATGCCCACAGTTTCCAGTCCATAGACTCACCTATAGCCAGGGGATGCGGTACGCCGCGCCCACCGACGCCAGAATCACAGCGGCGACCAGGGCAGTTCCACAGTAGAACCAGAAGAACCGCATCGCCTGATCGATTCGAACGCGGGGATTGGTGTTCTTGATCAGGATCACCAGGACCAGGACCAGCACGAACTTGCCGATACCCCACAGGACCGACGGACCCGAAAGATCGATGCCGCCCAGAAACGCGACGACCAGGAACAGCGGCAAGGCGACGAGCATCATGGCCTGCATCAGTTTCCACACGCCGAGCAGTGCCCCGGAGTATTCGATCATCACGCCGCTGGCGAGCTCCGTCTCCGATTCCGCAATATCGAAGGGCACGAACCCCAGCTTGGCCTGGATGCACAGCAAGGCCACGAGAAAGGCCAACGCTCCCGACACGCTCAGGACCGGGGCGTGCTGCGAGATCGCTGCCAGGCTCAGTTGCTGCCCCGGCTCGACAGACCCGGCCGCTTTGAGGATGACCACGACGATGGCCAGAACGAGCGGAAGCTCGTAGCTTAGCACGAGTTTCATCTCCCGGCCGGCGCCGACGGCCGCGTGGGGACTGGCGCTGGCGCTGCTGCCCAGAATCAAAGCCAGTGACGGGAAGACCATCAGGTACATGGCAACGACGATGTCACCTACATAACTGACGCCGGCCGTGGCGAGCCAGAGAACCGTCGAGAGCAACAAGACGCCGGAAAACCCAACCAAGGGAGCCGCAATGAAGGTCACTCGATGGGCGTCCTGGGGGATCAGGATTTCCTTACCCATCAGCTTCATCACGTCGGCCATCGGTTGATAGATGGGTGGCCCCACGCGGTATTGCACCACAGCGCTGACTTTGCGAACCAACCAGGACGCGAACAGACCTACCGCCAGCGTGAACGCGAGACCCGGGAAGACCAGAATCCAGAACACATTCTGTGCGGCGTCGATCATTTCCTGGCCTCCTGTGTATCTCTGAGGACCGGTCTCCAGGTGCTCCCCTCTGCGACCCTGGCCAGGATGCTCTCGGTAATCGCGACCAGGTCGCCACCCGGCTCGGCTTGGCGGTATTCGACTTCGCCGCCTTCACAGGTCCGAACGCACAGGGGCATTTCGTCATCGCCAAGCCGGTCTTTGCAGAGATCGCACACGCTGCTGGCAAACGGCATCAGGTCGTCGTACACGGTCCCGAATGGACAGGCCAGCGCGCACGTTCCACAGCCGGTGCACAGCATGTGTGCCCGTCGGAGGATGCCATGGCCAGTTGCGGCATCCGGGACCTTCTCCAGCGCCTTGCGAGGGCACGCGGCCACACAGGGAGCGCTCTCGCACCGTCGGCAAATGAGCGAGAAACGGACCATCTCCAACACCGCGTCAAATCCCTTGTTCTCGGGATGATGCTTATACGAACAGCGGATGGACGACTGCCCTTGTGGTTTGATCCTGCCCATGTCGATGATCAGTTTTGCGCTCATATCCACCGACTCTTCTCTTGCTTGGACTACTCCCAGATGTTCGGGTATTTGGATATCTGCTCGAAGGTGAAGACCGGTCCATCCTTGCACACATAGTACTTGCCCAGCATGCAGTGCCCGCATTTGCCGATGCCACAGCTCATGTTCTTCTCCATCGAGAGATAGATGCGCGCCGGCTTGAAACCGTAACCGAGCAGGCTGACCGTGGCATACTTCATCATGACGGGCGGGCCGCAGACGATGGCCACCGCGTTGTCAATATCGACGTCCTTGGGGCTGAGAATCTTCGTGACCACGCCCACCGGACCATCCCAGTCGCCATTGGCCTTGTCGACGGTCAGCTTGATATCGACGCCGTCGAGCTTCTGCCAAGCCCCGAAGAGAGTGTCCTTGTAGATGAAATCCTCAGGCGTCCTGGCCCCAAAGCGGCAGACCAGGGATCTGAAGTCCCCGATGCGATCCACCAGCGTCAGAAACAGCGACCGGATCGGCGCCAGACCCACGCCTCCGCCCACGATGTACACGTGTTTGCCGGCGAACTCATCCACAGGATACCCCGTTCCATAGGGCCCGCGGATGCCTACTGGCTGACCCTTGCGGCACTCGTGCAGCAGAGCTGTGACGCGTCCGGCCTTCATGATGGTGATTTCCATATCCTTGGTGATCGCGGGCGATGACGATGGCGTAAAGGGCGCCTCTCCCTCGCCGGGCAGCGTGAGTTCGACGAACTGGCCCGTGTCAAAACGGAATGGACCGTCCGGCACGATCACGAAACTCTTGATCGTGGGCGATTCCTCGATGATGTCCACGATCTCCGCGTTCATCGGTTGGTAAGGGTTGGCTGTCATTTCGTGGCCTTCATCGCAGTTCGCTCCTCGTTAAGAAGCTCCTCATTCAACCGGCGGAGGATTCTGCGCATATCGACATCGCCGGTCTCGGCATCGATGCATCGGCCGCAACCGACACACATCTCGATCCCGTACCGGTCGAAGAACCACACGAACTTGTGCATGTACCGGTGCCGGAGCCGATCGCCGAGGATCTTGCGCGGGTTCGCGCCGCCCGCAACCCCGGCGTACCCGATCCGCATGCAACTATCCCACATCTTCATCTTCGCGAAGTAATCCTGCTGCCTTGTGTCGTACAGATAGAAACAATGGCACGTCGGGCAGACTCGCGTGCAGGCCTGGCACTCGACGCACGTTCGCGCCTCTTCGTCGAAGATCTCCGAGTCATACCCCCGTTCCACCAAGTCCTTGAGGGGAACCCCCAACGGCAGGTCCGCATGGGCCTGCGCCAATTGTCTCACGACGCCTTCGCGGCGCCCTTTCCGCTCGTCCAGAAGCGCATCGGGGACGTCGCCGAACATCTTCGCATGCGAGAAAAGGAAGCTCTTGCCCCGCGGGGAACCACCCTGGATGATATAGCCATCGGTGACAGGAGAAATGCTCAGGTCGAACCCGCTCTCCGGATAGGGCCTGCCCCCAAGGACGTTGCAGAAACAGCTCTCGCCTGCGGATGAACAGTCCGAGGCGATGGTGAACATCGCCTGTCGCCGAACTGCGTAGGACGGATCTTCCATCCCTTCTTCTCTGAAGACCCGGTCCAGAATCTCCAGGGACCGCAGATCGCACGCTTTCAGCCCGAGCACGGCGAACGGTCTGATTTCCACAGGTTCAGACGGCTGGGGAAGGACGGAGGCCAGCTCACGCGGGGGAAACAAGAAATCCTTTGGTGGTGTACAGGATCGGATCTCGTTCCAATCGGGGTCCGGCGAGTCGCTCGGATCGTACCGGCTGTACACATAGTGCTCGGCGATCTTTCGCGGAGCGTATACATCCATGGTTTGAGCGAGCGCGTCCCAGAATGGTCTGAGCTTGCTGATGAAGGCCGTTTCCATGGTTTACCCGTTATTCATCTCACATGCCAGGCGGAACTACTCTCGCTCACTGCGACAGCAGGCATTCCCGCGTGTTGACACCAGAGCTATCAGGGCTCCACAAAGAAACTACGCACTATCCGACCGCTCAACCCGCCGGCACGTAATATGGCAGACGAGCCAAATCCATAGCGATATCGATCGTGATAACCTTCACTCCCCGCGGGACTGTCACGTAGCGCGGGGAGAAATTCAGTATGCCCTTGATGCCGGCTCGCGCCAGCGTGTCGACGATACTCTGAGAGATGGTCTCCGGAACCGCCACAATCCCGAGATTGATGCCTCGCGTGCCGACTTTGTGCAGTGCGGCCACGTCCTCGATCAGAAGACCTGACTTCCGCCGACCGATCTTGCGCTTGTCGATATCAAAAGCCGCTGTGATCTCCAGCCCATACTTGCGAAACCCGGGAAACGCCAGAATCGCCGATCCCAGGTTGCCGACCCCAACCAAGGCGGCCTTGGGATCCGTGTTGAGCCGGAGAATCCGGTTCACGTGTCTGATAAGGTTGCTCAGATTGTAGCCGACACCCCGCACACCGAAGTCGCCGAAGTAGGAGAAGTCCTTTCGAATCTGGCTGGGTTCGACGCCGATGAGATCGGCCAATTCCCGGCTGGAAGTGCTCTCCCGTCCCTGCTGAGATAGGTGAAGTGCTCCCCGAAGGTAAACCGGCAACCGCCGGACTGTCTCGTCTGGAATCCTATGATACCGCATCGGCACGATCCCAAGTGATTGTGTTCACATTCACAGACAGCTACCTGCACTTTACTGACCGTCTGTGATAAGTGTCAAGCATATTTTACTTTTTTCCTTATCTCTGGATAGACCTAAAGCTCGCTAAAGGAGGCACTTATGATCTCAAGGAAAAATTCTCTTCGTCAATGTTGCTTTATATCTTCCAGCCAGCATGCGAAATGTCCCCCGTGCGGCACCTTCGAAATGTCACGAGCAATTGCGTGATGTGAGGCCAGGATCAGCCGTCTTTGTGGCGTGCATCCGTCAGAGAATCGTGGGTCTAAAACGCTGCCGAGGAAGCGAAGGGCAGCAGAGAATATCAGGATTGAGCCGTGGCATCAGGAAGAACGAAGGTGAAGGTCGCGCCACCGTCCGGGTTGTTCTGTGCCCAGATTCGTCCCCCGTGTCGTTCGATCACCTGCTTGGCGAAGGCCAGCCCCAACCCCGTTCCATCTCGCTCAATCGCGCGTGCATTGTCCGCTCGGTAGAACTCCTCGAAGATTCTTGCCAAATCTCCCTTGGGCACGCCGATTCCGGTATCGGCGACGCTCAGTTGTACGGCTGTCGCATCACGCTTCACCTCCAGACCTACGCGTCCACCTTCCGGGGTGTACTTGACGGCGTTGAACAGCATGTTGGTAACTGTCTCTTCGATCAGAACGGCCTCGCCGAAGACCTCGTCGACTGTCGGATCGATTTGGTGCTTGATGGTGATACCCTTCTTCTGTGCGCTGTTCTGGACCGATCCAAGTGAATTGAAGATGCAGTTGCGCAGCGAGAACCGCTCCATCTCCAGTCGGCCGGTAAGCTTCATGCGAGTCAGCTTCAACAGGGACGTGATGAACGCCATACACTTACCCGCCCGGCGATGAGCCCTCTCGACGAGGTCTTTCTGCTTCTCGTTGAGGGTCCCCACCATTTCGTTGAAGACGATGTCGAGGCAACTCTGCACGGCGGCAAGGTGCCCCTTGATGTCGTGGGTCAGGCGGAGCACGTACTCATCCTTAAGTCTGTCTTTGCCTTCGAGTTGCGCATTCGCCGCCTCGTAGCTGACCTGCTGCTTGCGGAGTTGTTCACTGATCGAAGTGGTCATGTAGACGAGTAGGTACAGTGTTGCGGCGAATACAAAGAGTACTCCGAAAATGTACGTCCAGTCCTGGTACAGCCCGTGCCCTGCGAACCCGTCCAAGGCATAGTGATGGAGTTTCCCGATCGCCTCGAGTACGACCAGTCCCCCGAAGAGGACTACGGCCAATGTCGCCTGGAGATAGCTCTGCCGTTTCGAGCACAGGATGCTGCCGATGATCATGTGGAAGGCAAAGAATGATGAGAAGGGGTTCTCGATACCTCCGGAGAAGTGCAGGATCGTGGTGAGGATGAACAGATCGGCGCAGATTTGGAGCGTGAGGACCCTTCGTATTCGTGTCTCGGAGGGTTTTCTCTCTCCCCACGTCCAGTACTTCAAGAGATCGTACAAGATAAAGTTGTACGCCAGCAGCACCCCGGCTATCGTGTAGAGCGACAGAGTGGGAAGGGAAACCCCCATGAACTGGCTGGCCATCGTAGTGGCGATGGTCAAGGCACCTATCGCCACCCATCGCAACTTAATGAGCCAGTACGCCCTCTGAGTCAGGCTGGTGGTCTTGAGCAGGTTCTCCATGCGAGTCAGGACTTACCCAGAAGATCATCGACTCTTGCCAGAAGCAGATCTGGCCTGATCGGCTTGTCGAGGAACCCATCGACAGGGAGCCATGCGTCATCACCCGCAACAGGCCCAAAATCCAGCCCTGTCTTCTGCTTGACCGCTGTCAGTATCAGGATGGGGATATCCCTGTATTGCGAATTGTGCCTGAGCTCTCTGGAGAGCTCAAAGCCCTCCTGTGAAGTCCGCATCATCACATCGAGAATGATCAGGTCCGGCCGGTCCTCCCGAAGCTGCGCCATGCCCTCGTCGCCGTCGAGCGCATTGCGGACCTCATGGCCCCTATTCTCCAGAACGGTCCTCATGGCCTCCGTGATGTCTGGATCGTCGTCGATGATCAAGATCTTGCCTTGTCTCATGTGACCTCCTTAGGCAATCCGACAACGTCAATCGACTATGATGGCCTATACATTCTATCCGGAGGTGTCCTCCCAGGTCAACAGAAATGCCGCCAAAGAGCAGTTTCCCACGATGTCTTTGCGTGGCGATCAAGCTACGCCTCGCATCGTTGCTCATTCAGCCAGTGTCATAGAACGGAGAACCACGGCCGCATCCGTGGTGTATTCGGTGCCCTCGATTTGCGCACGAACCTCGATTCTGGTCAGATGTAGAACCTGGCTATCACCGCCACGTTGCCATTGGCAATCGGTTGATGGCATCCCACAGTGCCAGATCGACATTGGTGATCTGCGGGCTGGAGCATTCCAAGAACAGTTGCGATTGACACACCTATCCGGCCCAACGGAGAGGCGAATATCTTCCGCGAATCATGGGTCTTCGGCCCCGGTGCGTCGATGGCCTTCCAGGTTCCTCCGTATGGTGCATGAGATCGTCGAAGCGTAACGCGAATGATCGCAGTTCGTTCGCTTCGGAATCACCATGGAAGATAGGGCGGCAATGAC
>Ga0068714_10007478_pt1 | contig 10570 bp, 5 predicted proteins | sample MTBNYHSulfiMetaG_FD_62988 | JGI IMG/M metagenome (GOLD analysis project Ga0068714, IMG submission 62988) | Enrichment culture microbial communities from rom New York Harbor, USA that are MTBE-degrading - MTBE-NYH (New York Harbor Sulfidogenic)... | ecosystem: Environmental > Aquatic > Marine >...
GATTGAACTACATAGGGCTTCATTTGGTGCGCATCATAGGATGGGAGAATACTACAAACAGCTGGATCATTCAAAACAGTTGGGGTGAAGATTGGGGGGAGGACGGTTGCGCTCGAGTCCATTGGGATGACCCCATTTCCAGAATTGGAAGGTTCAGCATTATTCATTACCTGTCCGGAACAGGGGATTTCTTTTCAGGATTAGAAACGCCTTTAACAGAAAGGAACAGTGAAGACAATCCGCGCGTCACAGGGTCAAAGCGTGGAATCCCGTCACTCGAAAAAATAAGTGGAGAGGCGATCGCCTGTATCGGCAATACGGGATACACCCGGACTCTGAACGAAAGCCCCATCACCATCCGAAGCACTTCCGTGATCCTCGAGTGGGACCCCTCCGCGAATGCGTCCTGGTACCAATTGGAACTGAATACGGATTCCAACTGGGTTGAGGCAACACGAGTCTTTTACGGTAACATCGGATCCGATCCGACCAAAGGGTTCCAGGGACTCCAAGAAAACGTCACTTATTACTGGAGAGTTTGGGCCGCAAACGATGCGGGCTTGAGCGCGCCTGCCAATGGACCCGGTTTTCTACTCGACGTTACGCCAACCGTCCCATCTATGGCCACAATAACGAATGTTGTGTCTGGAACCTACCGAGAAGAAGGAAAAAACAAAAACAAAGTAACCACTTTTGTGCCCACGGATAACCTGAATTCCGGCGATACCTTCGTTTTGATGCTCAATATCAATGAAAACACCACTGGATCGCCTGTCTCCAATGCATCGTTGGATATTTTAATTCAGGGTCCTGAAACCGTCCAAACGTCATCTACAAAAAGTGATATGAGTGGTTTGGTGACATTTACCTGGAAGACCTCTGCGCCGAACAAAAAAGGGCTTAACGGAACAACACCGGGTGTGTATACGGCTACAGTAACGAATGTGCGGTCGGACGACTATGTCTGGGATGGAGGGATCGTCAACATTACGTTCTCCGTGCAGTAACAGGCGGGGGATTCATCGCAGATTGATCAACTGCCGCCGCGGATTCACACGGGTGGACCTTAGGACACCCGTTACAGATAATTATCCTTGTGTCTGTTTGTTCCCGCTGTAAGTAAAGTGTCCGTCATTCTCCGATTCGAACCGACTTCATTCCTTCATAAACGGCCCCACCCGAAAGCAGTTCGCTCCTGTAGAGGATCAGCTCGTCCAAGGTGAAGTGTGGTTTAGATTCCAGCTTCAAGTCGTCCAAAGACGCGGAAATATTGGGGGGGCTGGTTGATTTTCTCATTCTTCCCAGAGTCAAGTGGGCTTGAAATCTCCGTTTTTCCGGTCCGAAGCCCAGCGGAATGAGCCCCTGTTCCAATTGTTGCTGCATGGTGTACAGTGGAACGAGATCCCCCTCGAGGCCTGCCCAGACCACCCGGGGATTGCGCGAACTCGGAAACGCGCCGACGCCTTCCAGGTAAACATCAAGGGGCCGTTGCCCCTCGCAAACCCGTTTCATAACCTCAAAAATCGGGGGGATGCTCTCCTTTTGAATGTTACCCAGAAACTTTAGGGTGAGATGGATGCCCTGCGGGCGAACATATTGAAGATCCACTCCATTGTGCTTCAGTTGCTCCTGCACACTCACCAGAATATCACGGATTCCGGTCGGAATCTTAAAGGCAATGAAAGAACGGATCACCGTTGAGATACCTCCAAACCTGATAGAGGGCCATTTCGGAAGTCACAAGTTTAATTTGCTCTCGGTTTCCGAAGAAACGAAAATGTTCCGACAAGGCGCCCTTGTGCGTGGCTAAGCCAATATAAACGGTACCCACCGGTTTTTCTTTGGACCCGCCGCCTGGACCGGCTATGCCGGTTGAAGACAGTCCCACATCGGTTTTTGACAAGCTCCGCACGCCCCGAGCCATGGCTTGGGCGCATTCAGCGCTTACGGCGCCGTGTCTCTCCAGTAAAGCAGGAGCAATATCCAAAAGCTCCATCTTCGCCCGATTACTGTACCCTACCACCCCTCGTTCAAAATAATCGGAACTTCCCGGCACAGATGTGATCTGGTGCCCGATAAGCCCGCCGGTACACGACTCCGCCAGGGCGATGGTGAGCCCTTTGCTCAGCAGCAGATCGCCCACAGCCTTTTCCAACCGGGTTTTATCCGTTCCGAATACGTAAGGATCCAATCGCCTCCTGATCTCCGCCTCTATGCCGTCCAGACGGGACTGGGCCTCCGCCTCGCTGCCGCCCGCAGCCGAGAAGCTTACATGGACCTCGGGAAAATTCGGATAATACCCTATGGAGGTGGTGGGATAGAGGTCTTTCAGTCCCTTGAGCGCCTGTTCCACCGAAGCCTCGTCCGTGCCAAACAGTCTGATCGTCCTTTGAGCCACAGGTGAGAGCCCGGAAACCGCTTTCAAAAGAATCGGCATCAGGTGCCAATCCAACAGACGGCGCGTTTCAGAGGGAACGCCGGGTAGAAAAAAGAGGGTGGAATTCGCTTCCTGAATCATATAACCGCACGCTCGATGGTGGGGGTCCAGGAACTGTGCACCTCGGGGCACCAAGGCTAGTTTCTCCAACGCGGGATTCCATTCCAGATCCCGATCTTCCATAAATTTTCGAATGAGATGGAATAATCGTTCGTCGCGCTCGAGAGGGCGGTTGAACGTATCTGCTACGCTCTGCGTAGTGATGTCATCAGATGTAGCTCCCAGTCCTCCCGCCACTATGACGAAGGGGGAACGTTTCGCAGCTTCGGAAACGGCGGCTCGAATGTGCTCGAACACGTCGCTCACGATGACGATGCCCCTGATCCGAAAACCGGCTGAAGACAGACGCTTACAGGCGTATCGGGCGTTTTCGTCCGTCACGGCTCCGGAAACGATCTCGCTTCCAATGATGACAATGTCTATTTGGTTGGGCGAATCAGTCTCAGTTGCCATTTTTCCGCTTCACTTTGAGCTGTTCCAGTGACACTGGGACGGGATCTTTCAAACGTCGGAGGTTCGTTTCGCCGTCACCGCGGCTTCCGTATACACATCGATCACCGGAACGCCCAGTTGCCTCGCCAAGGCTGCGCAGGACTCGTACTCGGGATAGTGTCGTACTTTTCCGTCGGGCATTTCGACCGTTTTGACGACTACCGAACCCAACTCGGTTTCCAGAACACCTTTTTTCCGGGGCAAAGTCTCTCGCTGAACCCGATAATACCGAATGCCGATGGTGGTAGTTTCAGAAAACAACACGCGCACCAGACGATCTCGTTTCTCCAATGAAGCCAGCACATGGACCATCAGACCCGGCCGGCATTTTTTCATTTGAATGGGCAGAAAACCCACGTCGAGCGCTCCCTCGTCCAGAAGGCGCTCCATGAGGTATCCAGCCAGCTCCGGAGTCAGGTCGTCAATGTTGGTCTCGATGGCTATGATCGGTTCCGAACTTACATCTCCGGTACCCAGAACCGCTCTGAGTACATTCGGTCGATCCGGCCATTCCCGCTTTCCGGCTCCGTATCCGATGGATGAAATCCTCATTTCCGGCAATGGACCGAATTCCCGGCAAACAACCGAAATAATCGCGGCGCCGGTAGGTGTAACCGTTTCTCCCTCGAGTTCCACGCCATAGACCGGCACACCCTTCAGTATTTCCAAGGCCGCCGGTGCGGGGAGGGGTATAACTCCGTGGGCGCAGGAAATGCTTCCCTTTCCGAGAGGAAGAGGGGAACAGCAGGCCTCATCGACCCCGAGAATATCCAGCGCCAGCATGGTCCCTACGATATCCACAATGGAATCAACCGCCCCCACTTCATGAAAGTGGACGGCTTCCACTGGTAGACCATGGATGTCGGATTCGGCCTCGGCGATCCTTTGGAATGCCTCGAGGGAGCGGGCCCGGGCCCTGGAAGGAAGGCCACTCTCCTCGATCATACGGGTAATTTCCCCGAAACCCCGGTGGCTGCGGCCGTCTTCATACAAAACCTCAAACCGTTGACCGCTGATTCCCATGCGGTCTTCGGTGGTCTGTTTCAAGTCGTAGGGGTCGATTCCCAAGCCGGACAGACCTGTTTCTATCTGACGCAGATCCAGCCCAAGATCCAGCAAAGAAGCCAGAATCATATCCCCACTCAAACCGGCAGGGGCATCGAAATAAAGAATCCTGTTCCCCATAACCCAAAGATATTCTTAAGATTCGGCGAATGTGACCGGTCCGTCCGTCACTCTGTGGCGATCCTCGCAGCTTTGCCGGGCGATCGTTTTTTCGGCGCCGGTAATGGGCTCTCCAACGCAACCTCGAGTATTTGATCCATGTGCGACACGGGAATGAATCGGACTTTCCTTCTGATATTTTCCGGAATCTCGCTCAGGTCCTTAATATTTTTTTCCGGGACCAGTAGCGTTTTTATACCGGCTCGATGTGCCGCCAGCGCTTTTTCCTTGAGGCCCCCCACAGGCAAGACCTTCCCCCGAAGCGTGATCTCACCGGTCATCGCTACCGAGCGTTTCACTGCCACCTTTGTAAGTGCCGAAATGACCGCCGTTGCCATGGTCACTCCCGCCGAAGGGCCATCTTTAGGGATGGCGCCCGCCGGCACATGGATGTGAAAATCCGATGTCTCATGGAAATTGGGCGCCATTTTCATAGTGTCGCTGCGGTTACGCGCATAGCTCAGCGCCGCCTGGGCCGATTCCTTCATTACGTCACCCAGTTGGCCTGTAAGGAGCAATTTGCCTTTGCCCTTCATGAGAGAGGCTTCCACGTACAGAACGTCTCCGCCGCTTTCAGTCCAGGCCAGCCCTGTTGCTACGCCGATCTCGTCTATCTCTTGCTCCAGTTCCGACAAGAACGTGGGAGGACCCAAGTAGCGATGCAGGTTGCCGAGGGTGATACGGAAAGGACCGTTTTGTCCCTCGGCTACCCGACGCGCCATCTTCCGGCATATCTTTCCAATCTCTCGTTCCAGGTTCCTCAGCCCCGCTTCACGGGTGTAGCGGGAAATAACGCCCCTCATGGCCTCTCGTCCGATGATGATTCGGCTCGGAGAAATCCCGTTGTCTTTGATTTGTCTGGGAAGAAGATAATTGTAGGTTATGGAGAGCTTCTCTTCTTCGGTGTAACCGGAAAGGCGGATAATCTCCATGCGGTCCCTCAGCGGCGAAGGGATGGGATCCGCCAGGTTTCCCGTAGTAATGAACATGACTTTGCTGAGGTCGAAAGGAATGTTCAGATAGTGGTCGCTGAATGTGCTGTTTTGTTCCGGGTCCAATACTTCGAGCAAAGCCGACGCCGGATCCCCTCGAAAATCCTGACCGATTTTATCCACCTCGTCCATGATGAACACGGGATTGTTGGAACCCGCTTGCTTGATCCCCTGTATGATGCGTCCGGGCAAAGAACCAACATAGGTACGCCTGTGCCCCCGAATTTCGGCTTCGTCACGCACTCCACCGAGTGAAATGCGGCACATCTTCCGGCCCATTGCGCGGGCAATGGACCTGCCCAACGACGTCTTTCCCGTACCTGGGGGTCCAATAAAACAGAGGATAGGACCTTTCATGTTCGGGTTCAACTTGCGCACACTCAAGTACTCGATGATTCGGTCCTTGACCTTACTCAGATTGTAGTGATCTTCGTCAAGGATCTCTTTGGCTCGTTTGAGATCCAGCTGATCTCGGGTGCTTTTTCTCCACGGCAACTCCACCATCCAGTCCAGAAAGGTACGAATGACCGAGGCCTCCGCGGTATCAGGATGCATCTGATCGAGCCGTTCGAGCTGTTTCAGAGCCTCCTTTCCCGCCGATTTGGGCATACGAGCGCGTTTGATCTTCTGCCGGTATTCTTTCGCCTCCTCGTTCCGATCGTCGAACTCTCCAAGTTCTTTTTGAATCGCCTTAAGTTGTTCGCGAAGATAATAGTCCCGCTGCATCTTGCCGATCTCTTCCGTGGCCTCGGATTGGATTTTCGCCTGCATGGCGGACACTTCCAGCTCCTTGCCCAGATAACGCGTGACTTTCATCAAACGTTTGACAGGATCGGTCAACTCCAGTATCCGCTGGGCGTCTTCTCCTTTTATCCGCAGGTTGGACGCTACGAGATCGGATAGGCGCCCGGGGTCCTCCACGCTGTTCAGAATGGATAAGACATCCGGATTCAGCATGCCTCTTAAAGACAAAATCTTTTCAGCCTGATCGCGAACGGTTCGGACGAGGGCCTCGACTTCCGGCGTAAATTCGGTTAAAGGTATGTCTTGGATGGGTTCCACGGACACCTGATATAGGGGATCACTCTGAACATAGTTCAGTATGCGCGCTTTGGTAAGGCCCTGAACCAGCACCTTGAACCTGCCGTCCGGGATTCGAAGAATGCGCATGATCATGGCCACTGTACCTACGGAATAGATGTCCCCGGGTCTGGGTTCTTCTATGGTGGGTTTTTTCTGCGCGGCCAGAAATACCAGACGATGTTTACCGTAAGCCTCCTCCACTGCCCGGATGGATCGCTCTCTGCCGACAAAAAGGGGCAGGAGCATATAAGAGAAAATGACCACATCTCTGAGGGTCAGCAAAGGCAAATGCTCCGGAAGATCGACGTTTTCCAGGGGCAGACTGCGTTCTGTTTGACTTCCTTGTCTCATTTCCGTCATAAAAAGTTCGTGTGTAGGCCCATTGTATTTGGTTTGAGGTGGCAGTAACGGGGGTCATCTTAACAGAAAAAGAGGTAGAGTCAAGACGAGCCCATGGGACCTTGCTGAGGTGTCGAAAAGACGTGTGCTGTGAACATTCCGATATGGCGCAAGACAACCTCGTAAGCTTCCATAATAAAGGCCGTTTCCGCCTGCCGACATCCGGATGCAACACGGGACCGATTCGCATGTCTGGCCGGAGCGCCCTTGACCAAGGGATACGGCGGATTAAGACTTTTTCTTGTTGACCATCAGGCTGTGTGAACCTGATAATCTATAGGTAACTTCTACTTGTTCCTTTTTCTTATGTCTTTGGAACGGAGTGCCGATCCCAGTATACCAAAAGTGGGTTTCGTCTCATAACTCCAGTGAACTGTGCGCCGTCGAGCTTTCCGGTGTGCCACCATCCCCAGTAACCCTTACGTTTCTCAGCTCCCCCGTCCCCTTCAAGGAGTCGAGACGAGCAAAGACGCCAATGGACGTTCGTAATTCACATATTCTTCTTGTTTTCCCTACCCGAGCGGAGATCAACAGGGTCTCGAAGTGGCTTGATGAAGTGGGTTTTAAGCACGTCCAGGGTGCACAAAATTTTCCAGCAGCTTGGAAGATTTTGACTGCCTCCAAATGCGATCTTATCGTGTCCGAGCGCGAATTATCCGGTGTGGACGGCACGGATTTCTTGAAGAAAATAAACGCGGATCCCACTCTCTTTCTCATCCCGTTCATACTGGTTACCTCGGAGAACCGAAGAAATAAAATCATGGAAGCTGTGTATGAGGGTGTCAGCGGATATGTGCTAAGGCCCTATTCCTTCAAGACGCTCCACGGGAAAATTCTGGATCTGTTGAAGGCCAAAGGCGCTTTCCTGAGCAAGCTGAAACAAGTGGAAGTAGGCGATCAGCTCACGAGCGAAGGCAAATACGATGAAGCTATTGAAGCTTACAAGCACGCTATTGCCGACGCCGAAGACGAGGAAGAATTCTACCAGAAAGGCTACCGCTATATGGCGGAAGGAAGGTACGAGGAGGCTATATCGGCCTTCCGAAAGGCGATTGAAATAAATCATCTGTTTGCCGAAGCCTACCGCGGGCTCGGCGAAGTATACATGAAAAAGGGAGACATCGACGGGGCGGAGAAATATCTCATCAAAGCCGGAAAACTGTTCATTGAAAAAAACCAGTTCAACGAGGCCCGGCAATCCATCCTGTTGGCGTTAAAAGTCAATCCGAGCAGCGCGAATCCATACAATACCTTGGGGATCGTTTACCGTAAATCCGGGGATTTCCACAAATCTATCCAAAGCTATCGGTTGGCCCTCCGGATCGATCCTTTTGATGCTGCGGTGCACTACAATCTGGCGCGGGCTTGCACATCAGCCAAACGGCACCGCGAGGCACTGGAAGCCATCGAGCAAGCACTCGAATTGAGGCCTGATTTCGAAGAAGCCATCGAGTTGAAAGAGTACCTGCTGAGGTCGATCTCGGGGGCCGATATCGAACAAACCGAAGTCATCCTCAACAAGTATCTTCCCATCAGCCAGGAGACGAGGGGGCCGCGCACCAGTATCGTAGCGTCGGACCGCGAAATGGGACGCAAAGTCGAAATCATTCGTTATGTTCTTCCTGAAGGCGACGAACGGTTTATCGACAGACGCCGGCTTGACGAAACCTGGGACCGCGTGACCAAGACGGCGCGTTTGAGTCATCCTTCGGCCATACTGATTTTCGATGTCCATCGGGAGGAGAAGGAATACTGCCTCGCTCAGGAATACCTGAATGGTGAAACCCTGATCGGTTTCGCCAAGCGCGGGAAAGAAGTGCCTTTCCGGTTAGGGCTTGAAATCGGGCTTCGGGTTTCCAATGTATTGGGTTACATGCACAAAGAGGACATCTTACATTTGGCGCTGGATCCTACCTGCATTCATATTACCCGGGAACGCGAGGTGAAGGTATCCGGTTTCTCCCTCTATCAATTCGAAACCGTATTGTTTTCTCAAAGTGGGGAAACATCTCAAAAGGGAAACCAATACTTGGCGCCGGAGCACTTTTCCGAAGAGCAACCACTCTCACCGGCTACGGATGTGTTCTGTTTAGGTACTATATTGTACGAAATAATAACCCGAACGCATCCGTTCAAGGGCGCATCTCCTTCTTCCACTATGTACAATATCTGTTTCAATGAACCGGAACCGTTCAAGCACATGATCGATCCCTTCGAACGGGTGATGCAGGCGATTTTCAAAAAGGCTTTGGCAAAAGACCCGGGTCGGCGTTACGCCGACGGGAAAGAGATGGAAATAGTACTAGTCGACGCCGTAAGCGTACTTGACAGAAATTGGAAAAGAGAGCCAAGCTATCTAAAGAAGTAATCGGTCGGCAAGCATCGTGGATTCGTCCGGAGTTTGGCGAGAGTGAGACTGTCGACGTTCAGAGCTCGCGTCAAGTACGTCTCGCACGTTTAGGAACGAATCGAAAAAGGCCTTGGGCTTCCAGGTTCGCTCGCAGGTGATGGGGGGCTCCGGCCGGCGAAGGTACGGTCGATTCTGCAAGCGCATACATAGGTCCCGGGTCCGCGAGAAAGGAGTGATCGAAAAGTGACTTCCGGAAAAGCCGGCATAGACGGCACAGAAGGTTATGCAGCCAAGTACGACACGTGTTCTTTCAACCATCTGGGGAAAACCGGCCTGCGTGTCAGCGCGGTTGGTTTTGGCTGTTACCGGATAGATCCAACCGTCGATGCTCATCACCAGGCCCTCACTAAAGCGCTTTCAGGCGGCATTAATCTTGTCGACACCAGCACCAACTACACAGACGGCGGTTCCGAGCTGCTCGTCGGAACCGTAATTCGAGATCTGGCAGGTACAAGCAAGATTTCCCGAGATTCACTAGTGGTTGTCTCCAAAGCGGGCTACTTGCAAGGCCGGAATTATGACCTCAGCCAGAAGCGGAAAAACCGGGGAACACCGTTTCCGGACCTGGTAACCGTTCTGCCGAACCTCGAGCATTGTATTCATCCCGAGTTTCTCGAGGATCAGCTCACCCGTAGCTTGGAGCGTCTCGATTTGCAGACCCTGGACGTGTTTCTGTTGCACAATCCGGAATATTTTCTAAGCCGGGCCCGGGAAGTCGGAGAGTCCCTCTCGGATGCACGGAATGAATACTACCGGCGGATAGAGCTTGCGTTCAAACATCTCGAATCCGAAGTGGACCGCGGGCGTATTCAGTTCTATGGCATCAGCTCGAACACGTTCCCCAATTCCGCCGACGATCCCGAATGGACCTGCCTTGAAACAATATGGAGCATCGCTCAGAACATAGGCGAGGATAATCACTTCCAGGTCGTTGAAACGCCCCTGAATCTCCTCGAGCCCAATGCGGTTCTCAATAAGAATCAGCCCAATGGCCAAAGTGTGCTCGAGTTCGCTCGGGACAGGCAATTGGGTGTATTGATCAATCGCCCTTTGAACGCCATTATCGATCATAAACTCCTTCGACTGGCGGACGTGGAACCCACTGTGTCCGGCGGCGAAGCCGTGGTGAACGCACGAATCCGGGATCTGATCGCGTCGGAGGATCTGCTGAAACAGGAACTGTTTCCAAACCTGAATCTTAAACCTTCCCTTCAGAAGCAATTGGAGGACGCCGTCTCCGTGGGGTACAACCTGAAGCGCCACTGGAAACAGTATGGAAGTTATTTGCGGTGGCTGGATGTACAGACCCAGTTTTTGATACCCAAAGTGCAGGGTGTGGTTCAGTTTTTAGCTCAACAGGACCTGTCGGATGAGATGATCCGCATGGTAGAAGCGCATGTCCGGAAAGTACAAGAAAGCTTTTTCGCAGTGACAAACGTCTATCAGGCCGAGGCTTCCAAGCAGGTCGGCTTT
>Ga0068714_10007480_pt1 | contig 10566 bp, 6 predicted proteins | sample MTBNYHSulfiMetaG_FD_62988 | JGI IMG/M metagenome (GOLD analysis project Ga0068714, IMG submission 62988) | Enrichment culture microbial communities from rom New York Harbor, USA that are MTBE-degrading - MTBE-NYH (New York Harbor Sulfidogenic)... | ecosystem: Environmental > Aquatic > Marine >...
GAGCTGCTGCTCGAGACGGTCGACGGCGCCCGTGTCGGGCAGTTCACCTTCGCGACCCGATCGCTCGATGGCACCTTGCGGGTTGCCGTGGAGATCACGAGTCCGTTCGGATCGCCCGAGGTATCGGCGCGCCTCGACCTGGGACGCCGGCCACTGTGGCTCGCCGCTCAAGCAGTGGATCCCGTGCCGTTGCCGATCCACAGTCGCTACGACTTCGAGCTGCCGCCGATCCCCGCCGCGACGATCGAGGAGATCGTCGCCGAGAAGCTGGCCCGCTACCGGCGCGCGAGTCTGGCGCGCGACCTCTACGACCTTGCCTGGCTCGCGGGCCATTCCTTCGACGAGGAGCTGGTGCGGCGTCTCACCGCCCTCAAGATCTGGTGTGACGTGGTCGACGACGGACTCGGGGAGGCGCCGTTCGCGGCCGACGAGATCGTGCGCCCGAGACCCGAGGGCGAGTTCAGGCCCGAGGCGATCGGCTATCTGACCACGCCCGTTGACATCGCGGGGTGGGTGGAGAGCGTGTCCCGGCGTTTCGCCTTTCTGACTCAGATGAGCGAGTTCGAGACGAGTGTGGCTCGCTGCAGCAGGGGCGACGAGTGGACGGTGCGCCAGGCCATCGCCGACCTCAGGGGAGCGCATGCAGTTCCGCTTTGACGCCAAGCAGGAGTTCCAGCTCCGGGCGATCGAGGCGGTCGTCGACCTCTTCAACGGGCAGCCCAGGCTCGAGACGGGCATGACGCTCGAGTTCGAGTCGGGCGTCGCCGCGGTCGCGAACCGCCTGGACCTCGATGAGGCGGCGCTGCTGGCCAATCTCCATGCAGTGCAGCGCCGCCTCATCCTGCCGGAGGACGCCGCCTTGCAGTGCCTCGACGACGACATCGAGACCGCGGCGGAGCCCAGACTCGCCCGGTTTGCCAACTTCTCCGTCGAGATGGAGACGGGCACCGGCAAGACCTACGTCTACCTGCGCACGGCGCTCGAGCTCTACAGGCGCTACGGCCTGCGCAAGTACATCGTCGTCGTCCCCTCGGTGGCCATCCGCGAAGGGGTGCTGAAGACGCTGCAGGTCGCCGAGCGCCATCTGCGCGAGCTCTATCACAACGCGCCGTATCGCTACTACGTGTACGACTCCGCGAACCTCACGCAGGTGCGCCAGTTCGCGATGAGTGACGGCGTCGAGATCATGGTGATGACCATCGACGCCTTCAACAAGGCCTCGAACGTCATCCACCAGAGCACCGACCGGCTGCTCGGCGAGACGCCCGTGCACTTCGTGCAGGCGTCTCGCCCCATACTCATCCTCGACGAGCCGCAGAACATGGAGAGCGAGCTGCGCATCAAGGCGCTCGCCGCCCTCGACCCGCTCTTCGCGCTCCGGTACAGCGCCACGCACCGCAACCCGTACAACCTCGTCTACCGCCTCACTCCGTACGAGGCGTACCGGCAGCGTCTCGTCAAGCGCATCGAGGTCGCCTCGGTCGTCAACGACAGCGACGCCGGGCGCGTCTTCGTCCAGCTCCTCGAGGTGAAGACCGCGAAGCGCACCCTTACCGCGCGGCTGGCGGTGCACAAGCTCATGAAGACGGGCGCGGTCAAGGAGACCACCGTGACCGTCAAGCCCGGTGACTCCTTGGTGAGCAAGACCGGGCGTGACGACTACGACGGCTTTGAGATCGCCGAGATCGACGCCGGCGCGGGGCTGGTGCGCTTCGCCAACGATCTCGAGGTCGCTCTTGGGCAGGCGATAGGCGCGGACCGCGAAGCGCTCTTCCGCGCCCAAATCGCCGAGACCATCGAGGCGCACTTCCGCAAGCAGCGCAAGGTGCGCGAGAGCGGCGTGAAGGTCCTCTCCCTGTTCTTCATCGACCGGGTCGAGAACTACACCGCCGACGACGGGGTCATCCGCCGCCTGTTCGACGATGAGTTCCGCCGGCTGGCTGCCCGGCACCACGAGTGGGGCCAGATCGAGCCGGCCACCGTACGCGCCGCCTACTTCGCCGAGAAGCGCCGCAAGGGCGGCGCGCGCGAGGCCGTCGACACCACCGGCGTGTCGCGCGCCGACGAAGACGCTTACGATCTCATCATGCGGGACAAGGAGCGCCTGCTCTCGCTCGACGAGCCGGTCGCCTTCGTCTTCTCGCACTCGGCGCTGCGCGAGGGCTGGGACAACCCCAACGTCTTCCAGATCTGCACGCTCAACCAGACCGGCTCCGAGGTCAAGAAGCGACAGGAGATCGGCCGCGGCGTACGGCTCGCCGTCGACCAGACCGGGGAGCGCCTGCACGATGAGCACCTGAACGTTCTGACGGTCGTCGCCAACGAGGCGTACGAACGGTACGTCGCAGGGCTGCAGCGCGAGATCGAAGACGAGTATGGACGCGACGGCACCCCGCCACCGCCGCCCCGCGCCGACAGGCCGAAGGCCGTTCTCCGCAAGGAGCGCGCCCTGAGCTCCGAGTTCAGGGAGCTGTGGGAGAGGATCAGGCGCAAGACACGTTACCAGGTGCGCATAGACAGCGAACGGCTGGTCGCCGAGGTGGCCCGTGACCTGACGCGCGTCCGCGTCGGTGCTCCGCGAGTGCACATCACGCGCGCGACCGTCGAGGCGGTCGGCGACTCACTCGAGACCCGGCTGACCGGCACGCGCGTCGGCGACGAGCTGCGCCCGCACGCATTACCCGATCTCGTCGCTTCGATCGAGAGCCTTCTCGAGTACACGACGCCGCCTATGCGGCTCAGCCGGTCGACGCTGCTCGCGATCCTCCGCACCGCCGACAACCGCGAGTCCATGGTACGGAACCCGCACGACTTCGCGACCGCGGCCGTGCGCATCATCAAGGAGAAGCTGGCCGATCAGCTCGCCGACGGTATCCGCTACGAGCGCGTCGACGACTGGTACGCCATGGACCGTTTCCTCGAGGACGACGAGATCGACCTGTTCGGCAAGTACATCGAGCCCGTCGCCCGCGACACCGGCCTGTACACGCAGATAGCCTGCGACTCGCAGGTGGAGCGCGACTTCCTGCGAGGGCTGGAGACGCGCGACGACGTCAAGCTCTTCCTCAAGCTGCCCGCATGGTTCACGGTGCCGACACCCGTCGGCGAGTACAACCCGGACTGGGCCATCGTGCTCGACCGCGAGGGCGCCGGCGAGCGCGTGTTCCTGGTGCGCGAGACCAAAGGCGAGGGGGAGCTGCGCCCGACGGAGCGCATGAAGACCGAGTGTGGCCGGGCGCACTTCGAGGGCGCGCTGGGCGTCAGCTATGACGTGGTGAGCGCGCCCGGCGACGTTCGCTGACGAGCGACAGGGGCGAAGCGAGTCCAGTGACGAACGACGGGGGCGGGGCGCCTGCGGCGCCCCGCCCCCGGTCCTCCGCCTCGCTGCCGGCGTCGCGACGGCGCGCGACGCCCTGCTCTCACGCCCCGGCCGACGGCGTGCCGAGCTTCTTCTTCGCGAGCTTCAGCGCCGTCTCGAGCACGTTCAGGCTCTCGTCGACGTCCTCCATCGTGTGCGCCGTGGAGGCGAAGAAGCGCTCGAAGTTGAAGTTGTGGAAGTAGACGCCGCGCTCCTGGCACTCAGCCTGCCACTCGCCGAAGAAGGCTGTGTCGCTCGCGCGTGCCTGACGCGACCGCGTCACCGGCTCGTCGTAGCCGAAGAACACCTGCCACATCGGGCCGACCTGGTTGATCCACGCCGGGATGCCCTCGTCGGCGAGCATCCTCTTCGTGCCTTCCACCATGGTGTCGGCGATCTTGTTCAGGTGACCGTACACGGCATCCGTCTCGCCCAGCAGCTTGTCGAGGGCGGCGTTCATGCCGGCCAGGGTCATGGGGTTGGCGCTGTAGGTGCCGCCGTGGAGCACCGTGCCGTCCGCCTCGATCTCCATGAGCTTGGCCGAAGCGCCGAAGGCCGCCGCGCCCGGCGTGCCGCCGCCGACCGCCTTCGCGACGCAGGTGATGTCGGGCGTGACGCCGTAGCGCTCCTGCGCCCCGCCCAGAGCGACACGAAAGCCGGTGATGATCTCGTCGAAGATGAGCAGCACGCCGTACTCGTCGCAGAGGCTGCGCAGGCCCTCGAGAAAGCCGGGCTCTGGCGGGATGATGCCGCAGTCGGCGAGGATCGGCTCGGCCAGCACGGCGGCCAGATCGTCGGCGTTCTGCTTGATCAGCTGCTCGGTGCTCTCCAGGTCGTTGAAGCAGCCGACGATCACCGTATCCTGGAACGCCTTCGGGATGCCGGCACCGGAAGGCTGCGTCTTCGGGGACCTCTCGGCCCCCGCCGTCGCGATGTCCGCGATGTGAGAGAAGGCATGGGGGTCCAGGAAGCCGTTGTAGCTCCCCTCCCACTTGAGGATCTTGTCCTTGCCGGTGTAGCCGCGGGCCAGACGCATCGCCGCCTGTGTGGCCTCGGAGCCCGAGTTGGCGAAGCGGAGCTGCTCGATGCCGGGGACGGCCTCCACGATCTTGCGCCCCACCTCGTAGTCGAGCTCGTGCGGGAACGTGTACAGCATGCCGCGCTCGGTGATCTGCTCGGCGATGGCGTCGACGATGAACTTGGGCCGATGCCCGAAGATCATCGGCCCGTACCCGATGCACCAGTCGATGTAGCGGTTGCCGTCGACGTCGTAGAAGTGGGCGCCGTCGCCGTGCGACATGACGATCGGCCGCGTCCCTATGAGACGGGCGTAGCTCGACTCGCCGCCGGCGATCACCTCCTGGCACTTGGCGAACAACTCGGCCGTCTTGGGAAGGTGAGCTTCGTCGATGATGTGCTTGCCCATGATCTCGCTTCTCCTCGATGAACGGCCGGGCGCGGCGCGGTCACCCGCGGGTGCGGGACCGGGTCCCCGGTGTGTGGAGCAGAGTCTATCGCGAGGGCGCCGGCCCTCGCGAGAGCGCAGCGCGCTGCGCCGTCAGCGAGGGCGCCGGTCGTCGACCCGGTGGCAGGCGGTCTTGCCCTGGCCGCTGGTCATGCGCGGCAGTGCGAAGGGATCGAAGAGCTCGACGCGCGGGGTGACGCCGACCGCCGTCTTGACGCCGGCGGCGATGCGCCCGGCGAGCGTCTCACGCGCCTCTTCGGTGAGGCCGGCGAGATCGCGCACCTCGACCTGCACGGTGAGACGGTCGAGGTTGTCGACGAGCTCGACGACCATGCAGAAGTTGTTCGCGAACTCGTCGAAGCGCACCAGCACCTCTTCGATCTGGCTGGGGAAGACGATGAGGCCGCCGATCGAGAGCGCGTCGTCGCTGCGCCCCGTGATGCGGCCGATGCGCGGGTGCGTGCGGCCGCACGGGCAGGGCTCCCAGGTGAGCGAGCTGATGTCGCGGCTACGGTAGCGGATCATCGCCATCGACTCGCTCGTCAGCGATGTCCAGACGAGCTCGCCGCGCTCGCCGTCCCCCACCGGCTCGAGGGTCTCGGGGTCGACACACTCGACGAGCAGGTGGTCGGACCAGACGTGCATGCCCCGCTTGACCGGGCACTCGGCGGCCATGCCCGGCCCCAGGAACTCGCCCACGCCGTACTCGTTGAAGGCGTCGACGCCGAGAGCGGCGGCGAGCCGCTCGCGGCCCGACTCGGGCCAGGGCTCGGCGCCGAAGATCCCGACGCGGAGCCGCGAGTCGCGTGGCAGGTCGATGCCGCGCTCGAGCGCCTTGTCGGCGAGGAAGAGGCCGTAGGACGGCGTCGTGCAGACCGCCGTGACGCCGAGGTCGACGATGAGATCGATGAGCAGCTCGTGGCGCCCGATGCCGGCCGGCACGACGCCGATGCCGGCATGCTGGGCGCCGTACTGGAGCCCGATGCTGGTCGGGAGGCCGTAGCCGAAGCAGTTCTGCAGCAGGTCGCCGGGTCGCAGACCGACCATCCACATCGTGCGCGCGTTGCGCTCGGCCCAGGCGTCCATGTCGCCGCGCGTCGCCCAGATCGGCGTCGGCTTGCCGGTCGTCCCCGAGGTGCTGTGCACCTCGATGATCTCGTCGAGACCGCAGGTGCGCAGGCCGGCGGGGTAGGCGTCGCGCAGCGCCGCCTTCTCGAGGAGGGGGAGGCGGCGGAGGTCGTCCGGCGTCGCGATGTCGCCGGGCGCGACGTCGGCCGCGCGGCAGAGGTCGCGATACGCGGCGCTGCGCTCGTACGCGCGGGCGACGACGCGCCGAAGACGCTCGAGCTGGAGCGCCCGCAGGGCGCCTGGCTCGAGCGTCTCGTGCGCGGCGTCGAAGTACGGGCGGTCCTGCGCCGCGGCCCGCGACGCGCTCACGCCGGCCCTCCTGCCCGCCCGGCGACGCCGAGCGACCGTCGGTCGGCGAGGGTCTCGCCGCGAATCACGCTCAAGCGCCGTCCCCGGCGCCGATCGAGCGCCCGGCCGCGAAGGCGGCGAAGTTCATCTCGAGCCACTTCGGCGGCACGTTGCGCTCGAGCGCCCGCTCCCAGGTCTCGACGGCGAAGGGGAGGTGCACCGCGAGCGCGCCGACGAGCACGATGCCGGCGACCTTGACGTCGCCGATGCCCTCGGCGACGGCGTTGCCGTCGACCGGAGTGACGTGTTGGTGCCCGGCCGCGAGGCGCTCGACGGCGTCGAACGGGTAGGCGATGCCGGTCGACGCCAGCGGCGGCACGATCTGCTGCGTGTTGACGATGGCGACGCCGTCGGGCGTGAGCGACGGGGCTACGCGCAGTCCCTCGGCCGCCTCGAAGGCGAGCAGGTAGTCGACCTCGCCGGGGCTGATGCTCGGGGCGACGACACGCTCGCCGATGCGGATATGCGAGCTCACGCTGCCGCCGCGCTGGCTCATACCGCGAGTCTCGCTGAGCTTCACCTCGAGGCCGCCGTGCAGCATCGCCGTGTCGGCGATGACGGCGGCGGCCACGATCACGCCCTGGCCGCCGACCCCGACGACCATGATGTCGTCGACGACGCCGCCGGCGTAGTGCCGGGCGGCGGCGTCCGGTGGCGCAGCGGCGCTCACGAGCGCCCTCCGGCTCCGGCACCCGTCGCGGTCGTCCAGCCCGCGGGAGCCGCCGCGCCCGTCGTCACGTGCGCGGCGCTCATCTCGCGGCCTCCGGGCCTGACGCGTCGACCGGCTTGATCGCCCCCGTCCGGCAGAGCTGCTCGCAGAGCGAGCACCCGGCACAGGTGTCGGTGTCGATCGCGACCTTGTGGCGCCCCTTGTGCGTCGCCTCGACGTGGTGCAGCGACGGGCAGCCGAGCGACATGCACAGCTGACAGGCGTTACAGAGCTCCTCGTCGACGGTGAAGGCGCCGAGGCCGGCGGCCTTGCTCGGGAAGAGCATGCAGGGACGGTCCGTGATGATGACGGCCGGCCCGTCGAAGGCGAGGCCGGCCTTCAGCGCGTCGAGGCACGCCTGGTAGTCGTACGGGTCGACGACCGCGACGTGGTCGACCCCGAGCGCGCGGCAGATCGCCGCGAGGTCGACGGGCTTCGTCTCGACGCCCGCCAGCGTGCGCTCGTTGTGCGGGTTCGTCTGCCCGCCGGTCATGGCGGTGATGCGGTTGTCCTGGATGAGCACGGTGACGTTGGTGCGCTGGTGCACGGCGTTGAGCAGCCCGGTGAGCCCCGAGTGCAGGAAGGTGGAGTCGCCGATGACGGCGATCGAGCCGCCGTGCTCACCGCCGCCGGCCCGCGTGAACCCCTGCTCGATCGGGATGCTGGCGCCCATCTCGAAGGCCGAGTGCATGTGCTCGACCGGCGGCAGCGTGGTGAGGTCGTAGCAGCCGATGTCGCCGTGCACGTCGAGGTCGAGCTTCTTCATCGCCCGCGCCATGCCACGGTGCGGGCAACCGGTGCAGAGGACAGGCGGCCGCGGGATCACGGAGGCGTCCTCCGCGGCCTTCTCCTCGGCCCAGCGCGGCAGGTCGAGACCCGCCTCGACGAACCCGCGCCCGACGCGCACCGGGGTGAGCTCGCCCCACTGCGGGAACCAGCGCTTGCCCTCGCAGGCGATGCCGGCCGCCAGGATCTGCTCCTCGAGATACGGCTCGAGCTCCTCGACGACGAAGAGCCGGTCGACGGTCGCCGCGAAGCGTCGCACGGCCTCGACCGGCAACGGGTGGATCATGCCGAGCTTGAGGAAGGAAGCCTCGGGCAGCGCTTCTTTCGCCGAGATGTAGGCGGCGCCGGCGGTCACGACGCCGATGCGCGCCGCCCCGCCGCCGGCGAGCACGACCCAGCCCGGACCGTCGAAGCCCTCGCCTCGCGCCCCCGGCTCGACCCGCGCGAGCTCGCCGGACGCGGCGGTCGCCTCTGCGTACTCGGTCAGCCGCGCAAAGCGCTCGATGAGGCTGCGGTGCATGGGGCGCGAGAACCGCGGCAGCAGGCTGTACTTCTCGGTCTTGCGGTGCGGGGGCCTGCGCGCGACCGCCTGCCGCTCGCCGACGTGGACGATCGACTTCTGGTGCGCCGTCTGGATCGAGAGGCGCACCATCACCGGCACGTCGTAGGTCTCGCTGAGCTCGAAGGCCAGCTTGATGTGGTCGTAGCACTCCTGGCTGTCGGCCGGCTCGAGCATCGGCATGCTGCTCATGCGGCCGAAGTAGCGGTCGTCCTGCTCGGTCATGCCGCTGGCCATGCCGGGGTCGCCGGCGAGGCAGACGACGAAGCCGCCGTTGACCCCCGTGTACACCGAGGTGATCAGCGGGTCGGCGGCGACGCTGGCGCCCGCGCTCTTCATCGCCGTCAGGGCGCGGGCGCCCCCCATCGACGCCCCGAAGGCGACCTCGTAAGCGACCTTCTCGTTGGTCGACCACTCGGCGTAGACGCCCTCGTAGCGCGCGAGGTTGGTGACGATCTCGGTGCTCGGCGTGCCGGGGTAGGCGGCCGCCACGTGCACGCCCGCCTCCCACGCACCGCGAGCCACGGCCTCGTTGCCGAGCATGAGGAGCTTCTCCATGAGGTGCATTCAAGAGAATCGGCGGCCGCAGGGCAAGCCGACCAGACGCTCGACTGCCGCCAGCTCACGGTGCGAGCCGGCGCCGCGGAACGTGCGCGGATCGCGGCGCCGGCGGGATGACCTAGACGAGGACCGCCAGCAGGCTCACGCCGACGATGGCGGCGCCGATGCCGATCCACTGGTTCGGCTTCGGCCGTTCGTGGAGAAGCACCACGCCCAGCACGACGGCAAAGGTGCCGAACTGGGTCGTCGTCACCCCGGCGACCGCCGCCGGGCCCAGGGCGAAGGTGATGGTCAGGAGCAGCACACCGGCGAGCTCGAGGATCCCGGCGCCGACGGCGCGGGGGCGCAGTCTCGCGGGCAGCGCCACGCCCCCGGTCAGCAGCGCGACCGGCAGGGTGATGGCGAGCGAGACGCTGCGCGATATCGCCGCCTGGGAGAGCCAGTCGATGTCGCTGTAGTTGTAGCAGAGCATCACGCCGGCGAAGACGAGCCCGGCGGCGAACGCCCAGGGCGCGCCCCTCGTGGTCTTGGCGCGCCCCTCGACGGACGTCAGCACGGCGCCGACCGCGCACAGCACGAGGGCCCCGGTGAGCAGCGGCGTCACCGGCTCGCCGAGGGCGATCACGGCGACGGCGACATAGGCCCCCTGCAGCGAGGTGAGGGCCGAGATCAGGCCGAGATCGCCGACCCGCAGACCCTGGAAGAGGCAGAAGAGGGCGAAGAAGTAGAGCACGCCGGCGAGCGCTGCGAGCCCGGCGCCGCCCCACTCGCCGTCGTCGGGCAGCCCGCGCACCACCAGGGTGACGGGCACGACGAGGCCCGCGCCGGTGATGAGGATCCAGACCATCTGCGTGAGCGGCCGGGTCGCACGGGCCACGTTCTGCGAGAGCATGTCGCTGGTCGCATACGAGAGCGACGTCAGCAGCCCCGTGAGGACGGTCAGCACGGGCGTGCGGGGACGCAGCGTCCACGAGGGCGGCCGGCGCCGCCCGCGGGATGGTGGCCGGGGGCGGGCGTCACCGCCGCGGCGCCAGGTCCTTGTGCTTCTCGGCGATCGTGTCGGCCAGAGCGTCGAGCGCCGCGTAGTCGGCCTCGCGCGGCAGGCCTTTGGCGAGCACCGGGTCGAGCAGCTCGACCTTGAGCTTCGGCATCATGCCGGCAAGCGTCTCGACGGTCTTGCCGGCCCAGCCGTACGAGCCGATGACGGTCGCGTACTTCGTGCGCGGCCGCAGAGCGTTGGCGAGGAACGCGGCGTACGCCGCCAGCGGGTGCGGGCCGGTGAGCACGGTCGAGGTACCGATGACGACGGTGCCGGCGTGCACCAGCGAGCCGGCGAGCTCGCCGAGGTCGACGGTGGTGAGGTCGAAGCGCTCGACGGCGACGCCGCGCTCGGCGAGCGCGTCGGTCAGGTAGTCGACCATGAGACGCGTGCTGTCGTGCATCGTCACGAAGGGCAGGCAGACCACGTTCTGCATCGGGCCGGCCGACCAGTCGCGGTAGGCCTCGATGATGAAGGCCGGGTCGTCGTAGACCGGCCCGTGGCTCGGGGCGATCACCGCGATCGGGTGCTGGGTGACCTTCTCCACGTTCTTCACGACCTGGGCGGCGAACGGCATCATGATCTCGGCGTAGTAGCGCTTGGCGCCGTCGTA
>Ga0068714_10007481_pt1 | contig 10566 bp, 12 predicted proteins | sample MTBNYHSulfiMetaG_FD_62988 | JGI IMG/M metagenome (GOLD analysis project Ga0068714, IMG submission 62988) | Enrichment culture microbial communities from rom New York Harbor, USA that are MTBE-degrading - MTBE-NYH (New York Harbor Sulfidogenic)... | ecosystem: Environmental > Aquatic > Marine >...
ACGGACCTCAAAGAGCTGTACGAGTATCTGAAGCTCTACGATTAGCCCGCGTTCGGCTGGGCCGTGCTCGGCCGTCCCGTCTCCGAGCCTACCGCTTGAACAGCCTGTGGAAGAGCGCCAGAAGCCAGAACCGCAGGATCGGGAACAGCCGCCAGGGGCCGGGGGTGCCGTCGACGGCTATCTTCCCGGAACGGTTCCTGCCCGAAAACAGATCGAAGCACTCCCCCGCCCAAAGCGCCACGCCCGGCCCCAGGTCCTTCTTGTGCCGAAGGATCCACAGGTCTCTGCCCGGCAGGCCCTCCCCAACCAGCAGGAGCGCGGGAGAGGCCTTGCGAATGGCCAGGAGCACGTCCTTCTCGGCGGGCTTCTGGAAGAACCCCGCGTGGCGCCCCACCAGGCGCAGCTTGGGGAAAGAGCCCCGGAGGTTGCGCTCGGCGCGTTCCAGCTCCTCCTTCCGAGACCCCAGGAGGTACACGGACCTGTTCAACCGCTCGGCCAGAGCCAGCAGGCGAATCACGAAGGGGAAAGGGGAAACCAGGTGCAGCGGGTCGCTCTTCAGGAAGGCCGCGGCCCGGACCACGGCGGGGGAAACCGGCAGGACAAGCGACGCCTCCCTGAGGCACCGGCGGAACTCGGCATCCCGGCGGGCCCGAAAGAGATTGGGCCGGTTCAGGAACACCAGCTGGTGGCGTTCCCGGTCCGCCAGAAAACCCTCCAGTGTCTTCAGGGCCCGCTCCTGGTCGATGCACTCCACTGGGACGTCGAGTACCTGAATGCGCTTCACGGTGCCGGTCGCCACGCCTGTCGCTCCTCCAGAATGGTTTGAATCGCTGCCAGGGCGAACACGGCAGCCGTCTCGGTCCTTAGTATCGTGGTCCCCAGGGTTATGGGGACGAATCCCCCGGCGATCAGCAGCTCCACCTCCTCCGGCGCCAGCCCGCCCTCCGGGCCGATCAGGACGCAAACGGACTGCACGCTTGCGGCCAGGCACTCATGGAGGCTCCGGGTGCCGCGGCGCTCCTGGTGGAACACCAGCCTCACCTCCCCGGGTCCGGCCCGGCCGACCGCTTCCGGCAGAGGCCGGGGCGCCTGGATTTCCGGTACCCCGCCGGCGCCGCTTTGCTGCAGAGCCTCCCGGGCGATCCTTCGCCAGCGCCGGAGCTTGCTCTGCAGATCCTCCTCGCCGTCGAAGCGGTACAGGCTGTTGCGCCCCAGGAGCGGAACCACCCTGGTCACCCCCGCTTCGGTGGCCTGGCGCACGATGGTGTCCATCTTGCGCCCCTTGGGCAGCACCTGCATCAGGGTGACCGGCGGCCCCCGTCGGACCGTCCCCTCCGGCTGCCGCTCGAGCTCGGCCTCCAGGCGATCGCGCCCCAGGCGGACCACCCGACACAGCCAGCGCTCTCCGGCGCCGTCGGCGCCCTGGAACTCGTCGCCCTCCTTGAGTCGCAGGACCCGAGCCAGATAGTGGAACTCCTCGCCTCGCATCACCGCGAGGCCGGATCGAGCGGCACCCTCGGGCAGGAGGAATACCCTCATGGCCCTCCGCTGGCCGCGGTCTGCACCCAAACCGTGCGATTGCGCGGCCCGTCAAACTCACAGAAGTAGACTCCCTGCCAGGTGCCCAGGAGCAGGCTTCCCTGCGAGACGATGATCTGCACCGAAGGCCCGAACAGGGACGCCTTGAGGTGCGCGGCGGAGTTCCCCTCCGCATGCTCGTAGCCGTCCTCGAAGGGAGCGATCTTCTCGAGCTCCTTCAGGATATCCCGGACCACGGTGGGGTCCGCATTCTCATTGATCGTGACCGCCGCCGTCGTGTGAGGAACGAACACCGTGCAGACCCCCTCCTGCACGCCGGCGGACCCCACCGCCTTGCGAACCTCCGGGGTGATGTCTTTGAGCTCGCAGCGCCTGGAGCTGCGGACCTCGATGCGCTCGACCGCCATGGCGCCGGCTTCAGCCTACTTGCTGAGGCGCTCGACGGCCTGCCGGAGCACCAGGTCGTAGTCCAGGTCGTACACCGGCGGGTTGTTGTTGGTCCGGTTGATCTCGTTGCGAATCAGGCGCTCTACGTATCGATCCGCCAGGATGATCCCTTCTGCGGCCAGCTCCTGCTCGAAGCGCTTGATCTGGGCTTCTGAGGGATCGGGATGCTTCGCCAGGAACTGCTGGATCCTGTTCTGCTCGATCAGAAGCGAGAGGGACTGCTCCTCGGCCTCGGTGAGCTCCGGCTCCAGGACCTCGACGTCCGGGGCAATCCCGACCTTGTCGATGTTCTTGCCCAGGGGCGTGTAATACCGGGACATGGTCAGGCGGAAACCCGCTTCGCCGACCCTCTTGATCTGCTGAACGGACCCCTTCCCATAGGAGCTCTCGCCCATGACCGTGGCACGCCCGGTGTCCTTGAGCGCTCCCGCCAGGATTTCCGACGCCGAGGCGGAGCCCCGGTTGATCAGGACGATCACCGGGAGGTCCTCCGGAATCACGGTGTTGCGGGAGCTGGCGTAGAACACGTGGTTCTCCGCGGGCACCCGAGAACGGGTGCTGACGATGGGGCCTCTGGACATGAAGAAATCGGCCACGTCGATCACGGAGGCCAGCAGCCCCCCGGGGTTGCTGCGCAGGTCCACGATCAGGGATCGGTAGCCGTTGGCCTGGAAGAACCCGATCGCCTCCTCCACCCGCTCGGTGGTGAGGGGCGTGAACTGGATGACCCGCAGGTAGCCGATGCCGCCTGGAATCATCGCTTTCTTGACCGTCGGAACCTCGATCATGGCCCGAACCACGTCTACGTCGAAGCGCAGGCTCTTGCCGCGCGTTATGGTCATGGTTACCGGGCTGCCCGGCGCCCCGCGCAGAACGCTGAGCACCTCGTCGATGTTGAAATCCACGACGGACTGCCCGTCGACGGCCACGATGATGTCCCCGGCGTTGACCCCGGCCCGATAAGCCGGAGTGTCCTCGATCGGGGAAATCACCTCCACGCCGCGCTCCACCTTGGAGATGATCAGGCCCACCCCGCCGAAGCGACCGGTCGTGGTGTCATCCAGATCGCGCATCTCGTCCGCCGCCAGGTAGGCGGAATGGGGATCCTCCAGGGACTCGAAGAGCCCCTTGAGGGCCCCATCGATCATGACCCCGGGATCCACTTCCTCGACGTAGTTCTCCTGTACGAAGCGGAAGACCTCGTAGAACTTGGTGAGCAGGCGCTGCGTCTCCGCTTCCTGATTGCCCGCCAGTACCCTGGGGGTGAAGGTGAGCAGCACGATTACGGCTGCCAGCGCCGCGGTCACCACGATCCAGACCGTCCGCTCGCGAGCTCGTGCCGGCTTGTCTCTCATGAATCCACCTTGCCTTTCCACCAGTGATTGTAGCCCATCGGTCCGCCGCGTCTCAACAGTCCGCCGCAGCAGAGGCGCCGGTATTCGCCCTCTGGCTGCCCCTTTCTATTGACCGGCTCCGGTGGGAGCGGCTACACTCCCTGCAGTGTCCCGAATCCCCCGAGGACTCGGGTAACCGATTTTCGCTCAGGCGGCCGCAGATCCCCGTCGGCGTCGCCTCGGGGCCGCAAGCACGCATTATAACACTATGAAGATAAAGAGAATTCTCCTGCTGATCAATTCCCTGTGGGAGCTGGCTCGCTTCTTCCTGCTGTTCCTGGCCATGGGAGTCGCCTTTCGACTGACCCTGCTCCGCGACAGTGCCGCCATCTACTGGCTGATCCTCCTGGGCAGCGGCCAGCTTCTGCTCCCCGCTGCGCTGCTGATGCTGTACCTCGACCCGCTGCGCTTCGCGGTGCTGCTCAACCTGGTGCGCCTCGGCAAGTTCCTCGGGATCCTGGCCGGCCTGCTGCTGGTCTTCCTGTCGCCCTTCGGAGCGGGCCTGCGGCTGCCTGGAGGCCTCGGGCTTACTTCGACCCTCGTGCCTTACACCATCGTGATCGCCATGTCGATCGTCGACCTGGTGTTTCTCTTCCTCCTGTTCCTGTGGAACAGCCCCGCGCCGGATCTCCGGCAGGACCAGCCGGAGACCCGGTCACAGAACCGGCCACAGACTTGAAAAAGCGGGGGTCGCACTCTTAGAATAGGCGCATGAGACCCATGCGTGTGCCGCCGTGGCTCCTCCTCGCGCTGTTCGTTCTTCCCGGGCTGGCTGCCGGCGCGGTAGAGCCGGGGGACAAGGCTCCCCCCTTCGTGAATCCGGATCTCCAGAAACGCCACGTCTGGTCCCGGGACTACCTGGCCAGGGGCTGGGTGATCGTGGACTTCTTCGCCACCGACTGCGAAGGGTGCAAGAAGGAGCTGCCGATCCTCGAACGCCTGTTCGCCGACCACCAGGAGCGGGGCCTCTCCGTGCTGGTCTTCGCCACCGACTCCGAGGGCGACCAGGTCGTGCAGCCGTACTTCCAGGAACACCCCACGCCGCTCACCGTCCTGATCGATCGCTACCAGGTGGCGGTCAGAAAGTACGGGGTGAGCGAGATTCCGACGGTGTTCCTGGTGGATCCCGAAGGTGTGATAGCCCTGAAGAAGGTGGGCTACTCGGAGGAGCTGTACGCCCAGGTCAGCGCGCTCCTGTCCGCCGAAGGGATGAGATGAGGCTCCCGGCGGTCGTCGCAGCCCTGCTCGCCTGCGCCTCGCTCCTGCCCGCCGCGGGCAACGGGGAGCAGAGTATCACGGTCTACTACTCCAGCTCCCTCAACGGCAATCTCGACGGCTGCCAGTGCAGGGGAAACCCCCGGGCCGGGCTGGTCAAGCGGGCCGCCTGGCTGAGAGCTCAGCGGGAGGTCGAGCGCAGCGTCCTGGTCGATGCCGGGGACATCCTGGACGTGTATCCCGACGATCTTCTCGCCCGGGGGATCCTGGAGAGTTACGCCGACCTCGGGTACGACGCCGTGGCGGTGGGGGATCAGGAGTTCGCCAACGGCATCGACCGCCTGCTCGAGTACCGGGAAGGCAGTCCGCTGTTGAGCAACAACCTCGCCCTTTGTCCCGACGAAAACCGCTGCGTGTTCTTCTCGGTCCAACCCCTGCTCATTTCCCGCAGCGGCATCCGGGTCGGGGTGTTCGCCCTGATCGATCCGGAGGTGTTTGCCCTGTATCCCGGGGAGCTTACGAATGCGCTCAAGATCTCGGCGCCGGCGGACCTGGCGCCGGTGATTCTGGAGGAGCTTCGGGAGGAGGGAGCGGAGCTCACGATCCTGCTCTACCACGGCCCCTACGAGCGTGCCCGGGAGCTGGCTCTTCAGCTCCGGGGGCTGGACGTCCTGGTCCTCGGTCACGAGCAGCGGCTGATCGACGCCGAAGCCGCGGGGGACACCACGATCGTGTCCCCCGGCGCGGAAGGCAATCGCCTGGGCATTCTGACCGTGAGCCTCGACCCGCGGGGCAGGCGCCGGGTTGACAACCGCTTCGAGCTGTTCCGGTGGGAAACGAGCCCGGACGATCCGGCCGTGCGCCGGCGCATCGCGGAATACCGGGAGGCGATGCGCGGCCGGGTGATCGAGCGATAGCCCGGCGGGATTGCAGAAGACACCCCGATGGGGCTAAGGTAGACGGATGCAGACCCTGGCCTACATCCCTTTCCCTTCCTGGCTGCGCCCGGAGATCATCCCGGGCCTGCCCTTCCGCTGGTACGGGCTGATGTACCTGATCGCCTTCGTGGTCGCCTATCAGCTCGTGAAGATCCAGGTCAAGCAGCGGGGTCTGGAGGTTCAGCGCGACGACGTGCTCAATCTCTTCTTCTGGGGGATCGTGGGCCTTCTCGTGGGGGCGCGCCTGTTCGCGGTGACGATCTACGACCCCACCGGATACTACCTGCGGCACCCCCTGCAGATCCTGATCCCGATCGCCCGGGTCGGAGGCCGCCTGCGCTTCGTGGGCATCTCGGGGATGTCGTATCACGGGGGTCTTCTCGGCACGATCGTCGCCTCGATCATCTACCTCAGGGTCAAGAGGTTCCCCGTATTGGGCTGGGGAGACGTGATCGTGACCGGTGCCGCCGGGGGCTACACCTTCGGCCGCCTCGGCAACTTCATCAACGGCGAGCTGTACGGGAGAATCACGACGGTGCCGTGGGGGATGGTCTTCCCCGGGGCGCCCCAATACCCCACGGACACGCCCTGGGTCCAGGAGTTCGCCGCCAGGATCGGGATGGACCTGAGCGGCCAGGGGATGGTCAACCTGCCGCGCCACCCATCTCAGCTCTACGAGGCCTTCTTCGAAGGGGTCGTGCTCTGGGCGATCCTGTGGTTCATCTTCCGCAAGCGCCGAAGCTTCAAAGGGCAGCTCATCGCCATCTACATCATCGGCTACGGCGTCGCGCGATTCCTGATCGAGTACGTCCGGGAACCGGACGTCGAGCTCGGTTTTCCGATCTACCTGGTGCCCCTGGAGAACCCGGAGTTGCACTTCAGCTTCCTGAACCTTACGACCGGGCAGATCCTCAATGCCATCATGATCGCGATCGGCATCGGCTGCTATTTCTGGTTCCGCCGGCGGGCCATCGCTGAGCGCAGCGAGCAGGCAAAGCACCAGGCAGCGCGTCCGTCCTCCCGGCGCAAGCTCCGCAAGCGGCTCCGGTAACCGGCCCCGGGGGCGGGCCTCCGAGGCGGGCCTCCACGTTTGTGAAAAAAGAGTGCACTAATGTAGACGGATCGCTGCGCAACGGACTCCCGTTCGGGAACGACCATCACTATTCCATACCGAGAAAGCAATTACACGGAACCATCTCCCGGGGGTGCTGGCCTAATTTTTGCATCCGTAGAGACCGAAAGAGTACCTGGGACAATGGAACGAGCTGCAGCATTCGTCAGGCCACTGATCGGAGAAAATGTCACCGCCGAAACCCTCGCAGGAGAGCTGATTCGAAAGGCCCTGCACCTGCTGATCGCCTTCGTGCCCGTCCTGGCAGCCTACGACCTACAGGTCACCATGATGCTCCTCGGGGGCGGCACCCTGTTCTACATCTTCGCCGAAAAGCTGCGCCGGGAAGGACGAACGGTCTTCATCGTTTCGGACCTGACGGTCATCGCCTCCCGGAACCGCGACGAAGGACGCTTCGTCCTCGGCCCGGTCACCCTGGGGCTCGGGGCCATGCTGGCCCTGCTGCTGTATCCGTCCGCAGCCGCCGCGGTGGCCATATGGGCCCTGGCGTTCGGGGATGGGCTGGCCAGCCTGGGGGGCAAGGTCTTCCGGAGCGTTCCGATTCCCTATCTCCGCGGCAAGACCGTGGGGGGCAGCCTGGCCTGCTTCACGGCCGTTTTCCTGTCGAGCTGGCATCTCACCCGGAGCGCGTCGACTTCCGTGCTGATCGCGCTGGCAGCCACGCTTCTGGAGCTGGTTCCCGTCAAGGACTTCGACAACCTGCTGCTTCCCGTGGGGACCGGATTCCTGGCCGCCAGGCTCCTGGCAGCATAACCTCCCGCCGGCCCTCGAGCCTTCAGCTCAAACCCACAGGTAGAAAACCCCGATGTTGCGCACGAACAGGAGGTAGCCTCCCGCCATGGACAGGGCGCCCACGGTGGTGGGCAGCGGCGCGATGCCCCGCTGAAGGAGCTCGCGGCCGGCGAGCAGGCACACGCAGGCGGCGGTCATCGCCAGGAAGCGCCGGCTACGGCGGACCCGCACCGCAATCAGGAAGTCGATCACCGACAGAAGCGCGAGCAGGACCGTGACGAAAAGGTATCCTCTTCGGTCTCCGAGCCTGTGCAGGAGAGTGGCTTCCAGAAGGGTCCCGTCCAGAGGCAGCGTGCCGGCGAGGGTGAAGGCCAGGACCAGCATACCGCCGATCAGGACCGGATACTGGTTGTACCTCATCCCTGCCGCGTAGAGACTGGCCGCGAGCATGCACATCAGCCCGAACAGGCGTCCAAACAGGACGCCCCGGGACAGCAGCAGCCCGACCAACGGGGAGACGCTGCTCTCCCAAAGCATCAGGTTCCCAAACCGAAAGACCTCGAGAGACAGTGAGGCGAAGTAGAGCATGATGAACAGGATCTCCGGGGCTCCCGTCCTCGAGTACAGGTTGCGGACGCCGAGATTCGCCAGAAAGGCATACACCAGGAAGACCGCCAGGCTCGCCACCAGGTTGAGCAGCAGGGCATGGGGGGTCTTCGGCGCAGGAAGCATCAACCAGCGCGGGACGCTGACAGAGCTCATGCTCGGAGCCTCCAGGTTCCAGCTCAGGGCAAGATAGGCTCCCGCCCCAAAGAGCACGAGCAGCAGCAGCGGTACCAGGATCGAGACCAGGACGGTGCTGCGCTGGGATCGCAGGATCATACCCCGTATTAAATGGGATTTCTCGCGTCCAGTCAAATCCCGTGCCGGGCCGATGGGCCGCGCCATCCCGAAAACTCTACAGAAATCCCGGGATCATACGATACTGTCTATAGGAGTTCCTATGCGCGCAAAAGGGTTTCTTGTGCCAATTCTCGTGATACTCGCAGCTCTTCTCCTCCCGGGCGGTCTTTTCGCCGGGGACATCGCCGTGTTCCAGAACCTGGGCTTCTCTCCCGACGCCGGCACCTTCATGTTCGCCCAGCACGGAGTAAGCCAGAAGAGCTCCCTTCCCTATGCCGAGCTCTACGTAGTGGAAGTGGCGTCCAACCGTTTCGTGCCCGGCGGCGTGCGCACGGCCTCGTACAAGAACCCGGTCGAGCCCGGGCAGAACGGGCTGGGCGCCCTGTTCGCACTCCTCGGGGAGTCCGGCGAGCTGGTCCGCAGGCACCGGATCGACCACACCCTGACGGGGCGGCTGGTGTACATCCTGCTGAACGGGGCGGAGCCCAAGCACGAGCTGGAGTTTCGGGATTTTCAGACGGGCCTGCGCTACCGCATCAGCCTGATCCAGCAGAGCCGGGGCAGCGGGGCGGAGGTGGAGAGCTCTTTCCACCTCCGGGTGAGCATCGAGACGGCAGGAGGGGACACCTCCACCCACACCGTCGGGCTGCCGGACTTCTGGCGCAAGGGCGTGAAGCGCTACCGCATCAAGCAGGTGACCCTGGCCCCGGACAAGCGCTCGCTGGTGTTCGTCATCGAGAGGGAAGAGCTCGACAGCGGCGGGGACAACATCCGCTACATGGTCGAAACCCTGAGGCCCCCCGGCTGATCAGCCCCGGGGTCAGACCCCCCGGACCCCGCAGGACACGGAGCGCGCAACACCCCGCAAGATCCTTGACGCGAGGCCCGCCGAGCGCTTAGAATGCCTGGAAAATCTCGACACACCCAGGATTCCAATCATGATCAAGAACATCGGGATCATCACTTCCGGCGGGGATGCCGGGGGCCTGAACGCCGTCATCCGGGGAGCCGCGCAGATGGCCCTGGCCCAGGGAATGAAGGCCTTCGTCATCCCGAACGGCTACGCGGGACTGTACAACCTGATCGACATGGACAGGCTGGTGGAGCTGGACGCCTCCCGGATCGACCGGGTCCACTCCAGCCTGGCCGGCTCCGAGGCGGGCCATTCCCGGGTCAAGATCGCCAAGATCCCGGACGAGAACCGCTACCGCCGGATCGTCGACGGCCTCAAGAAGTTCGAGATCGGGGGGCTGGTCATCTCCGGGGGCGACGACACCGGCAGCGTCGTGGTCGACCTTACCGAGCACCACATCCCCTGCGTGCACGCCCCCAAGACCATGGACCTGGACCTGCAGACCTACTCCGTGGGTGCCGACTCGGCCATCAACCGGATCTCGACCTTCGTGGAGGAGCTCAAGACCACGGGCATGAGCCACAACCGCATCCTGATCATGGAGGTGTTCGGGCGCTACGCCGGGCACACGGCCCTGCGGGGCGGGCTGGGGGCGGACGCGGACTGCATCCTGATTCCCGAGGTGCCCGTGGACTTCGACGTGGTGTACGCTCACCTCAAGGAACACTACTTCCAGCGGGTACGGGAGAGCGACGTCCACGCCGGGACCTACACCATCGTCGTGGCCGAGGGCATCAAGGACGCCGGGGGAGAGCACATCACCGACGACAAGAGCGGCAAGGACTCCTTCGGCCACGCCCGGCTGGCCGGCGCCGGGAAGTACGTGCGCCATAGAATCGACGAGCGCCTCAAGGCGGATCCCGAGGTCCGGGAGTTCATGAAGTCCATGGGCATGTACGTGCCCACGCTGTACGAGATCCCGGAGGCCCGGGAGATCCTGCCCGGGCACCTGGTGCGCTGCGGCGACACCTCGGCCTTCGACGTGAACTTCGGCAAGGAGGCCGGGGCGGCGGCCGTGCGCCTGCTCATGGAAGGCATCACCGGGGTGACGGTCTGCAGCGTCAGCCGGGGCGAGATCAACTACATGCCCACCAGGGCGGCGATCGTCCAGCGCCACGTGGAGGTCGAGATGCTGGCCCTCTACGAGGAGCTGGGAGTGTGCTTTGGCCGCCCGCCGGTCCGGTACGAGCCCCGGTTCCGGGAAGAAAAGCGCAAGAACATCCGCTACCTGTAAGCCATGGCTGAGCGAATCACCCCCCGCGCCGAGAACTACTCCCAGTGGTACGTCGACGTGGTCCTCCAGGCCCGCCTGGCGGACTACTCTCCGGTCAAAGGCTGCATGGTCATCCGGCC
>Ga0068714_10007485_pt1 | contig 10564 bp, 9 predicted proteins | sample MTBNYHSulfiMetaG_FD_62988 | JGI IMG/M metagenome (GOLD analysis project Ga0068714, IMG submission 62988) | Enrichment culture microbial communities from rom New York Harbor, USA that are MTBE-degrading - MTBE-NYH (New York Harbor Sulfidogenic)... | ecosystem: Environmental > Aquatic > Marine >...
AGAGCGACCGGACCCTCACCGACGTCAACGACGAAATCGAAGCGGCCCTCAGAATTGCGGAATACCGGAGAAGCGGCGGCGTCGCGATCGTCAGAGAGCTCGCACCGCTGCTGCCCAAGGTGATGGCCGACCGGAGCCAGCTGCAGGCCGTGTTTCTCAACCTCGTGAACAACGCCATGGACGCCGTCGAAGAGCGGGGAACGATCACGATCAGCTCCTTGTGCGGGGAGGATGGAAGAGTCGAGGTTCGAGTCGCGGACACGGGATGCGGAATAGACCCCGCCATCAAGGACAAGGTGTTCACCCCCCTGTTCACCACCAAGGAGGAGGGCAAGGGGACCGGCCTCGGACTGTCCATCAGCCACGACATCATCGAGAACCATGGAGGGACCATCGGAGTGGAGAGTGCCCCCGGGAAGGGGGCCGTGTTCACCGTCGCCCTCCCCGCAGGGCCGGCGCCGGGGCTTTAGGGCGGCCGGAGTTCCCTATTCGCTTTCGATGGTGATGTCGACGATGTGATCGCCCTGTCTCGTCCCTCTTTCCACCGTCGATTTCCTCGACACGATTCCCTGAGCCATGAAAAAGGTGATCGAGCAGTAGCACTGGACCCGGTCCAGCCGTTTCCCGATCCGGAACGCTCCCGCCAGATCCTCTCGCCGTGCCGGAATGCGAACGCTGACCATGTTTCCCAGCTGGGAGATCACATCCGTTTCAAAAACCTCGCCGTTGAGCGGCCCCTCCATGAACTGGATCCGCAGAGCGGTGATCTCCATGGCGTCCTCGCCGCTCGATTTGCCCGGCTTGAGCGGCTCCTCCCCGAGCAGGGCCGGGAGATGGTCCTTGAATCCCGATTGCTTCAAGGACTCCTCGAGAAAGTCCCGGACGTACCTGAGGTCCTCCCTGCTCAGTTTCTGCGCGGCGGACCAGTCCCTGAATTGGGCGACTGCGGCATAGGGAAGGGAAAGCGAGAAGTAGCACCTCAGAATGTGCCGCGCCGTCACGATCGGCAGGGAGCCCTGCTTGAGAAGGAACTGGAATTCGTTGAGGGCCTCTTCATACTGGCCGAACTTGGCCAGCGCCAGGGCCCCCTCCATGGTGGCGACCTCCCGGGTTCGCGAAAAGGAAAAGGATCGCTTGATGAGGTTGCGCAGTTCCGGGGAGAGCTCCGGAACCTTCGGCGTCGCCTTGGTCTCGGCAATCGTTTCGTTGACTTTCCGGATTTTTTTTCGGACGGCTTCGGCGAGATCGTCCCTGGCGGGGAGCGCCGTGTCCTCCTCGATGAGGGCGAGGGCCTGGGTGAACTTGCCCTTCGATTCGAAGAGCAGCCCCTGTTTCTTGTAGAGCTCCGCCTCCCTGACCAGGGAAAGAATGTGCTCTTGGTCAGACATGTCCGGCTCCATCCGGGAGAATTCGCCTCCTGTCCCCGATCGCTCCAAGGATGTGAAAGCAAGAGATGTGCCCAAGGCGAACGGGAATGAAACGTGGTTTTAAGTTCCCGGCATTTTTCACAAAAAGAAGGTCGATCGGGTTGGAGCGGGCTCAGCAATGGGGATCAAGATGTGTGAAATAGAATACAGGGGTAGGAAAAAAGTCCAAGCCGGACGCCTGCGGGCCGGGAAAACCCGATACCTGTCGGAAGAGTATGAGAGAGTATACTATTCTCCATAGCCGGCACAAAAATGTATACATTCGTTCTCGGAAGAGCTATAATGCTTGTTCGAGTGTATCCGTACAGGCGTGGAGGGAACATGGTCGATAAACCTGCATTCACCGACTACACGATTGACCGGCTGAGGGAGATCTCGCACTGGGTTTCCTCGGTGCTGGATCTCGATCAGCTGCTTGAGCTGATCATCGACACGGCGACCAAAATGATGCAGGCCAAGGCGAGTTCTTTGCTGCTCCTGGACCCGAGGACCAAGAAACTCTACTTCAAGGTGGCCATCGGGGAGCGAAGAGAGGAAGTGCGGAAGTACGAGATCAGCCTGGGGCAGGGGATAGCCGGCATCGTTGCGCAAAAGGGAGAGGCTCTCCTCATCCCCGACGTCACCAAGGATCCCCGCTGGTACAAGCAGATCAGCGAGTCCATCGGGTTTCAGACCCGATCCATTGCGTGCGTTCCCATGAAGGTGGCCGACGAAACGATCGGCGTGGTGGAGATCATCGACAAGGAAGACGGGAGCTCGATCGGCGACGAGGACATGAAGACCCTGCGGGTCTTTGCGGAACTGGCCTCCCTGGCGATCAGCAACGCCCGCAAGATCAACCAGGTCCAGAGGGAAAACCGGGACCTCAAGGAAGAGCTCTGGCGAAAGCATCAGATTATCGGCGAAAGCGGGTCCCTGAGAAAAGTCATCTCCGATGCCCTCAAGGTGGCGAATTCCAAAACCAGCACCATGATCCTCGGCGAGAGCGGGACGGGAAAGGAGCTTCTCGCGCGCCTGATCCACCACGTGGGGCCGAGGAAGGAGAAGCCCCTCATCATCCTCAACTGCGCCGCCCTGCCCGAAACGCTCCTCGAGGCGGAACTCTTCGGCTATGAAAAGGGCGCCTTCACCGGTGCTCTCACGCGAAAAATCGGGAAGTTCGAACTGGCGGACGAAGGGACGCTGTTCCTCGATGAAATCGGGGAAATGAGCCAGGGCATGCAGGCGAAACTCCTCGGGGTCTTGCAGGAAGGCGTTTTCTACCGCGTGGGCGGGAACACGCCCATCGGGGTGGATGTGAGGATCATCTGCGCCACGAACCGGGACATTTCAAAGGAGGTCGCGGAGGGGCGATTTCGCGAGGACCTGTTCTATCGCCTCAACGTGGTGCAGATTCACATGCCCGCCCTGCGGGAGAGGAGGGAAGACATCGCCCTCCTGACCGAGTATTTCCTCAACATCTTCAAGCAGGAAAGGGGCGCCAAGGACCTGTCCGTGTCCAAGGAGGCCATGGACAAGATCATGGAGTACGACTGGCCGGGCAACGTGCGGGAATTGCGCAATGCCATCGAACGGGCGGTGGTGATGGGGAACAGCAAGGAGCTTCAACCCGAAGACCTGCCGATCCCGAGCGAGAGAACCGGAGGGCCCACCCTGGAGGTGGGGATTACCCTGAAGGAGGCGGAAGACCGGTTCAAGAAGGAGTTCATCACGGCCAACCTGAAACATCACAACGGCAACCGGAGCAAGGCGGCCAAGACCATGGGCATCCAGCGAACCTACCTCTCCCGGCTCATTTCCAAGTACGGCCTGGTGGGCATCTAAGAGAGCTCAAAAGACACAGTCCAGCGTCGTCACGTACTTGACCACGCGCTTCCAGGTCTCGGTCGCGCAGATCTCCGTTCCGGAAAAGGAATTCATGCCGATCTTGAGGGCGATCGTTTCCTTCACGGCGTAGACCTCCTGCCCCTTGCCGTCCCGGAAAGAGATCTTCAGGTCGCACCCCTCCCAGGTCTTGTCCGATTGGATGTTGACGTGCCAGGAAAAGGTGACGAGCATTTCGTGCCTTGCAACTTCTTGGATCTCGTAGGTGATCTTGGGTTTGGCGTGAAGCGGCGAGACCGCGAACCACACACCGAGGACCAGGACCGAAAAGAGCACTCGTCTCAACCTTCGCGGGGGAGCTTTCATCATCGCTTGTCTCTCGAACCTCCTCATCCATTCGGAACACCCTGTCGGGGAAGGGCCACTCTATCCCAAAGTTCACGGTTTCGCAAGCGACTTCCCGCCCGTGCAGGGTGCTTCTGCGGGCGAGCCCCGGCGTGCGGCGGATGACCCTATTGCCGTGCTCAGGTTCTTGACTTCCTGGGTTTCGACCCCATATTAAGGGCCAAAATCGACGGCGGCCCAAGGGGCCGGAAAGGAGAACGACGATGGCGTACACCTGTAAGAACTGCGGTGCAGTGGCGAACGATCCCGGACACCTGTGCAACCCTTGCGGAGACCAAAAAAAGTGCAGTTTCTGCGGCGCTCCCCACGTGGATGCAACCCATGTCTGCAAGGGGAAGCTTGCGGCCATGAAATACGTCTGCGACGGATGCGGCAGGGTGGCCATGGAAAAGGAGCATCTTTGCAAACCTTCCCCCATCGCCTAGGAGTGAACCTTCAGTGAGCGAGGCGGCACGACACGGCCGCCTTTTTGTTTGATGATCCCCATCGACTCCTTCATGACGGTTTTCCTTGCCGCGTACCTTTTCACGGCCGTCGTTGACACGGGCCTGGACCTTCTGAATGCACGCCACCTGAAAACGCGGGGCGGCAGGGTTCCGGAGGGGTTCGAAGGCCTGCTGGACCCCGAAAAACTTCAACGAATGGAGGAATACAGCCTGGCCCACGCCAGGGTCGGGCTGGTGGAAAGCATCGCGGGCCGCGCCTGCTTTCTCGGAGTCATCCTGTCGGGCCTGATCCCGGCGTTTCAGCAGACCCTCGCGAACCTCGGAATGCTGCCCGGAGGATTGCTTTTTTTTGCCGTCATCGGCCTGACGGCCGCGCTCCTGGATCTGCCTTTCGGGTGGTACCGGGTGTTTTCCATCGAAGAGAGATTCGGCTTCAACACGAGGAGCCTGGGGCTCTGGGTGCTGGATCTGCTGAAATCTCTTGCCCTGTCTCTCGTGCTGGGAGGGGCCCTCCTGAGCCTGGTGCTCCTGGTGATCCTGCACGCCGGAAGGAGCTGGTGGTTGTGGGCGTGGGGGGTCTATTTCTGCTTTCAATTCCTCATTCTTGTCCTCTACCCCGTGCTGATCGCCCCACTCTTCAACACGTTCACGCCCATGGAAGATCATCCCCTCGCCGGGCGAATCAGGGACCTGGCGGAGAGGCAGGGTTTGCGGGTCAAGGGCGTTTTCCGGATGGATGCGGGGAAGCGAAGCCGGCACACCAACGCCTACCTGGCGGGGCTTGGGAAGACCAAGAGGATCGTGCTCTTCGACACGCTCCTGGAGGCCCACGGGGACGAGGAAATCCTGGCCGTGCTCGCCCACGAGATCGGCCACCTCAAGAAGCGCCACATGCTGAAACAGCTCATCTTGTCAGGGGCCGCCTCCGCAGGGCTGTTTTGCCTCGCCGCGGCGGCCATGGCCTGGCCCGGGCTTTACGAGAGCTTCGGCTTTTCCGCTTCGACCCCCTACGTGGGCCTGCTCCTGGTCGGGTTCCTTTGGGCCCCTCTGGGGTTTTTCCTGTCACCGCTGCCCATGGCCCTGTCCCGGCGCTTTGAAAAAGCGGCGGACGAATACGGAGCAAGGGTGATGGGGGGTCCGGAGGCGCTCATCGGAGCGCTCAAGAGAATGGTCGTCGACAACCTGTCCAATCTCTTTCCCCACCCGCTTTACGTGCTTTTCCACTACGCTCATCCTCCGGTGCCGCAGCGGATCGCCCGTCTCTCGGAGGGAAAGGTTTCCCGGTGAAATCCGCTGACGCGGATTTCGCCGATTGTGCTTGAAGTTTCGGCGTAAAGCACTATAGTATATGGCAAATTTATTACGGAGGTTTCACCATGAGAACGGACACTCTGCCGAGATCCAGAGCCGATGTTCTTGTCAATGACTATGTGAGAAGCGTTTACAACTGGATGGGGATCGGCCTTGCCCTGACCGGCTTTATCGCCTATTACGTGTCGACGAACGAGGCCATCATCCAACTGGTGTTCGGCAACAGCATTCTGTTTTTCGGGCTCCTGATCGCGGAGCTGGCTCTGGTTTTCGTGATCAGCGGCATGGTCCAGCGGATGAGCGCAGGGACGGCGACGGCCCTTTTCGTGCTCTACTCCGCCCTGAACGGAGTGACGATCTCCTTTATTTTCCTCGTCTATGCAAGGGCTTCGATTTTTTCGACCTTTTTCATCTGCGCGGGAACCTTCGTGGCCTGCAGCATCTACGGCTGGACCACGAAGAGGGATCTGACCTCCCTGGGCGGCTTTCTCATCATGGGGCTCTTCGGAATCATCATTGCCTCGGTGGTGAACATGTTCATCGGCAGCAGCGGGATGAGCATGATCATCAGCTACATCGGGGTCATCGTCTTCGTCGGTCTCACGGCCTACGACACGCAAAAGATCAAGAACATGGCGCTCACCCAACCGGCGGACCTCGACGGCGCCGTGATCAGAAAAGGCGCTATTCTCGGCGCCCTGTCCCTGTACCTGGACTTCATCAACCTGTTCCTCATGCTGCTCAGGATATTCGGCCAGAGCCGGGAATAGGAATCCGAAGCGACGCCCGCTCCTCAAGAGCGGCTTCCCCTGCGGGAGCTTCCCAAAGGGGATTTATTATTCCGGAACATCGATGATGGAACCCTCCTATCTCAGGCTGTTCGAACAAGGCCTCCTCGCCGAAAGGATCGACAAGGCCCTTGAACGCCTCGAAGCGTGCACCCTGTGCCCGCGCGAGTGCGGGGTCAATCGCCTGCAGGACGAAAGAGGCTTCTGTCAGACGGGCAGAAGGGCGCGGGTCGCCAGCTACAACGCCCACTTCGGCGAAGAGGCCCCGCTCGTGGGAAGCCACGGTTCCGGGACGATCTTCATCAGCTCCTGCAATCTCCTGTGCAGCTTCTGCCAGAATTACGAAATCAGCCACGGGAACGAAGGGGTCGACGTGGAACCCGAACAGACGGCCTGGATGATGACCAACCTGGCCGAGATGGGCTGCCACAACATCAATTTCGTCACCCCGACCCATGTCGTGCCCCAGGTGCTCGAAGCGCTGCCCCTGGCGATCGAGAAGGGTTTGAGCATTCCCCTCGTTTACAACTCGAGCGGTTATGACAAAGTGGAGAGCCTGAAGCTTTTGGACGGGATTTTCGACATTTACATGCCGGACTTCAAGTTTTGGGACAGCACCTGTTCGGACCGCTACTGCGGGGCGCCGGACTACCGGGAGGTAGCTGCCGCGGCGATTCGGGAGATGCACCGGCAGGTAGGGGATCTCGAGATCGACGGGCAGGGAGTCGCCGTGCGGGGGCTGCTGGTTCGGCACCTCGTCATGCCGGGCGGTGTGGCGGGCACGGAGGAGGTCGCGAAGTTCCTGGCGGAAGAGATCTCTCCCCACACCTACGTGAATGTCATGGACCAGTACCGCCCCTGTGGGAGCGCTCACCAGGACGACGTGATCAACCGCCGGCTCAGCGGGCGGGAATTCAGAGAAGCCACGGAGGCGGCTAGAAGGGCCGGTCTCAGGCGCCTGGACCCCAGGGACCGCCTTCGTATTTTGTTCGCATGATGACGGAAAAGGAAAAGATCTTCATCGTGGGCGACATCCACGGGTGCCTCGGCATGCTCCAGCGGCTGATGAAGACGATTCCGTGGCGCCCGGACGTGGATCGCCTCATCTTTCTGGGTGACTACGTCGACCGGGGAGACGACTCCCGGGGGGTCATCGAGGCCGTGATGGAGATATCGAGAACGGGGGAACGGGTGGATTGTCTCATGGGCAATCACGAGAAGATCCTCCTGGACTTTGTCGAGGGCAGGGACCTGACCACGTTCTTCCTGAACGGCGGCACCTCCACGCTGAACAGTTACCGGGCCCTGCAGCAGCGCTATGGGGCCGCACTCATTCCCGAGGAGCACCTTGCGTTTCTGAGGTCCCTCAAGACCTGGGTGGAGCTGGAGGACTACTACGTGGTTCACGCGGGTCTCCGGCCGGGCCTCCACCTGGAAAGCCAGAGCCAGGAAGACCTGCTCTGGATCCGGGATGCCTTCATCTTCTCCAACTACCGGTTCAGGAAAAGGGTCATTTTCGGCCATACGCCTTTTTCCCAGCCCCTGGTCATGGAGAACAAGATCGGACTGGACACCGGCGCCGTGTACGGGAACAAGCTCACCTGCCTCGAACTGCCTTCCCTGAAATTCCATTTCGTGGAGGCGTGACCAGCCTTGATGGATTCAACCACCGCCGTCGGCCTCACATCCACCATCCCGGTCGAGGTGGTTTATGCCGCGGGGCTCAGACCTCTGGACCTGAACAATGTCTTCATCACGTCGCCGGACAGGGACCGGCTGCTGTCCCAGGCGGAGCAGGCCGGGTTTGCCCACAACATCTGTGCGTGGATCAAAGGGATCTATTCGACCGCCTTGAATCACCGGCTTCGATCCGTGATCGCGGTGACCGGCGGGGATTGCAGCAACACCCTCGCCCTCGCAGAGGTCCTGGAGCGCCGGGGAATCCGGATGATCCCTTTCGATTACCCCCGTGACCGGGACAGGGGGGCGCTCAGGAAAGAGATCGACGCGCTGATGGAGGCCCTGGGCGCCACGTGGCCCGAGGTCGAGGCGGTGAAAACGAGACTTGACCGGATCCGGATGAAGCTCCGGCAGCTGGACCGGCTCACCTACCGGGAAGGGGTGGTGAGCGGCGCGGAGAATCACCGCTTCCTGGTGAGCAGCTCGGACTTCGAATCGGACCCGGATGCGTATGAAGGGCGGCTGGACCGGTTCCTCGAAGCGGCGAAGAAGAGAACTGCGGCCTCCGAGGCGGTCCGGGTGGGGTTTCTCGGGGTTCCGCCCATCGTGGACGGCATTCACGAGTACCTCGAAACGGTGGGGTGCAGGGTCGTGTTCAACGAAGTTCAGCGGCAGTTCAGCATGCCCTTCGAGACCTCCGACCTCGTCGAGCGGTATAGGGAATACACCTACCCCTACGGCATCGAGGGTCGCATCCGGGATATTCGCCGGGCGGTGCAGGAGAGGGAACTGGACGGCCTGATCCACTACACCCAGACGTTTTGCTACCGACAGATTTACGACCTGATCTTCAGGGAGAGTTTTTCCTTGCCTCTCCTCACCATCGACGGGGACCGTCCGGGAAACCTGGACGGCCGCACGAAAGTCCGGCTCGAGAGTTTTGTGGAAATGCTCAAGATGAGAAAAACGGATTTTCCATAGCGCCCTGCACGATCGAGCATCGAGGGGTCCTCAGCCCTTTGGGGGGGCTGAGGGGCGCAATGGATCCCAGGACCAAACAGACAGCAAGAGGGAGTGCAGCCATGGAAGCGCAAGGGAAGGTCTCCACACACATCGCGGAGCAGCTTCAGAGTACGGAAGGAAAACATTCGATCCTGGAAGACGAAGTGCGGAAAATCCCCATTCCCGTCCCTTCCATCTTTCTGGGAAAAGGAGGCGACATCGGGGCGGCCCGTTTTCGTGAGACGGACATCGTCTTGCCCTTGAAGGATCCCGACCGTCTCAAGCACGTGTTCCCGCGAACCTCGGAAAAGAACAGGAATGTCGTGCTGGAAGGCTTCTCCGACCACGCCCTTCCTCCCGTGCGCGGCAAGCGGGTGGGGGTGCTTTTTTCAGGAGGCCCCGCAGCCGGCGGCCACAATGTGCTTGCCGGCCTGAAGGCCGCCCTGGGCCGAGAAAACACGCTGCTCGGGATCCGGAAGGGGCCCAAGGGGCTGATCAGGGGCGACGTGTTCGAGATCGCGGGCCGGGACCTCCAGCCCGTCGTGAACATGGGAGGCTTCGACCTGCTGGGCACCGACCGGACGAAAATCCAGACGGAGGAACAGTTCCTGAAGGCCAAAGAAACGGTGCTCGAGCACAACCTGAACGGCCTGGTCATCGTGGGGGGGGATGATTCCAACACCAATGCCGCATTCCTCGCGGAGTACTTCGAACAGGAAGGCCTCTCATGCAGTGTCGCCGGAATCCCCAAAACCATTGACGGCGATCTTGCCCTGGGGAAGTTTCTGCCCATCTCGTTCGGCTATGACACGGCCACGAAGGTTTTCTCCGAACTGGTGGGCAACCTTGCGCAGGATGCGGCATCGGCGGTCAAGTACTGGCACTTCGTGAAACTGATGGGCCGCACGGCGAGCAAAATCACCCTCGAGGTGGCGCTTCAGACCAAACCGGCGATTGCCTTGATCTCCGAAGAGATCGCCGAGAAAAACATGTCTCTGGACGACATCGTGGAGCACATCGTCGGGGTGATCACGATGCGCAGACTGAAGGGCATCAACCACGGGGTCATTCTCGTCCCCGAAGGATTGGTCGAGTTCATCCCGGAAATGAGGACCCTCATCCAGGAGCTGAACATGGTGCTCGGCGAGTACGAAAAAGACATCAAGGATCTTCCGACCCTCAAGAACAAGCAGGAGTTCATCTATCCTCTTCTCTCGGCCGCTTCGGCGCAGCTGATGGCATCCCTTCCGGAGGAGATCGAGGAGATGCTCATCCTGGATCGCGACGAGCACGGGAACGTGAAGGTCTCGCAGATCGAGACGGAAAAACTGCTCATCGAAAGAATCCGCTACAGGGTTTCGGAGCTCAAGCGCCATCCCGACAGGTTTTTCGGAAAAGGGGGCAGGAAGATCGAGGCGACCCCCGAGGAGATCGAGAAGATCAAAGGCCTCTCCCTGTCGACCCAATCGCACTTCCTCGGCTACGAAGGCCGGTGCGCGAAGCCGACCCGGTTCGACGCAGCCTTCACCTTTCTCCTGGGGCTGACCGCCGGGTCCCTGGTCCTCGCGGAAAGGACCGGGTACATGGCGGCGGTGACGGATTTCGACAAGGGAGGAAGGATCCTGGCGCTCCCTCTGGTGGCTCTCATCACCAGCGAGATGAGAAAAGGCAAAGAGGAGTT
>Ga0068714_10007486_pt1 | contig 10564 bp, 13 predicted proteins | sample MTBNYHSulfiMetaG_FD_62988 | JGI IMG/M metagenome (GOLD analysis project Ga0068714, IMG submission 62988) | Enrichment culture microbial communities from rom New York Harbor, USA that are MTBE-degrading - MTBE-NYH (New York Harbor Sulfidogenic)... | ecosystem: Environmental > Aquatic > Marine >...
CATAGGTTTCTGTGGATACATGGTTTTCAAGGGTGTCATCCCCTGTATAGAATGCGGTATCAATCAGTTTCTGCACATCGACCCGTGCAATATCGTTGATATTCGCTTCCACCACTACCACGTCAGAGGCATCAAACGCATCTTCGATCTTCCTGTCCAGAGGATATGCCTCCTTTTTCATAAAATGGAGCGAGCCGAGGATATAGACGGTATTTGTCCCCGACGTGGCCTTCCAGAGGAAATTGTGGTTTTGAGAACAAGCCTCCTGCGTTAAAAAAGTTAAATTAAGGAAAGACAAAAACAAAAGAAAAAGGAAGATCTTCTCAACTCCAATTCTAAACCTTATATATGATATTTGATGTCTGTTTCTAAAAATTGTTCTTATCATCTTTTCTATCCTAATAAATCTTCGTTTAGACTGCCGCTGACAGATTGTATTTTTGTCTCTGAACTAATATCGCTTCTCCCGTTATTCTCTCGTCCGGAAAATTGACATATGATATTTCAAAACCTCCCGCTTTAAACTCTTCCATGAGTTCCTGTTCTGAAGCGAAAGAATGTGCAAATTCGGTGTGATTGAATAACATGTCTCCTCTTTCATATCGAAGATTGCCTAATGTAAACAAGGCAATGGTTTTTCTCATCAATTCAACTTTTGGTGAAAATGTTTCCTTACAGTTGCAGAGGAATTGACATATTAGATACCCATGAGGCTTGAGAGCCATCCGTATTCTCTTCAGCATTTCCAAACGTCTTTCGCGTGTTGGAACACTTGAGTACATAGCTTTCGAGAACCACACAACATCGAAAGAATAGTCCGCCAATTCCAGTCGATCAATTGATTGTATGATACCTGAAATTTGAACACCCCTTTTTTTTGCATTTTCTTCAGCTAAAGTTATCATGTCAGACACAAAATCAATACCTGTAACTTCAAACCCTTTTTGAGCGAGAGGGATAGCTTCTCTGCCACCTCCAATCCCAATGATAAGCAATTTGCCATCTCCAACAGTTATTTTTTCTAAAAGTGATAGTTCGTTCTCGTCCAGTCCAGTGTCAACAATATCATCTGAAGCGAAACTGTGAATATTTTTGCTCTTTGAGTATGCCTGTCTGCTGAATTCCACAAGGTCATCAGGTCTCATCACCATAACTGGAAGAGATTGCATAAATCTTCCGAGCCTGATAAGAAAATGGCCAATCGTTACCCTTGGCCTCACGTAAATACCCCATTCATGAGGCTATAGTAACTTTTTTTAAGCAGTTTATCAAATTCTGGGCAGGCAGGAAACACCATGATACAGAGGAGTTAAACAATTCAAAGGGTAGTTCTTGAACAAAGCCTTCTGATCGAAATAAAAAGCTTGAGAAGCAGAGGACTAAGTGAAGAGCACTTCGTCCATATAATAGACACTAAACGCCAGAAGTGACTATTTATCAGGATTACTTTTTGCCCCCTTTTAATCTTGAACACACGGCCCACAATCTGCTTTTTACTAATATAATCATCAAGCTCCCATGCTGCATCACCACGTGTTCTCAGAAAAATATCCCCTTTTTGAAACTGTTTCTGAATAAGCCTATGAGCGACGAGATTTTGACTCGTGGACTGAAATGCTACAATATCACCTAGTTTTAAGTCCGTAATTTCAACGGGCTGAATGGCCAGAATATCGCCATCACGGATAAAGGGGTACATGCTGGAACCACGTATTCTAAAGTATAATGCTCCCCCTTTTGAATAAATTTCTTTCGATAGGGAGGTCAATTCGATTGGTGCCAGGCTTATTTCACGCATCGAATAAAATCCAGAATGTTGTTATCAGGCATAAAAGTAAGGGTATAACATGGTATTTCAGACGCTACCTTTGAACAAAACCCGAGCGCAAAATCCATTCCACCTGTTACCCAGTATGGCAGGACAGCGTGTTTCAAGAGATTTACGGTAGCTGCAACATTACTTAAACGACTCGCGTTGTTGTGTCCCTTGCCGTCGAGGAAAATAATTTTTTCCAGCGGAACGCCATGGGGTGAAACCTTTTCATATTCCCCATGCCATGGTGTCCCATATATCCATAGCCTTCCCTCTTTTTGTCTGAGGATCACGCGCTCATCATTTAATACAATGGATTTATCCTTCCATAATCTTGCCATTGTTGTTTTGCCATTCGAAGAGCTTCCCGGGAAGAGATACCCTCTTCCCCTATTGTCAATACCGCATGCGTGCAAAAAGATACCGTAGCCCTGCGATAGTATCGAGATCATCAATAAATGGAACATAGGGAATGCAAGCGGATGAGGGAAATAACCATAATGTGCGGAGTCGGAAACTGAAGGGTGATAATACACATCACCGGCACGGAAATCAGGATTAAATACCGCAAGGCAATATGGCATCGGTTCGACTGTGGGTCCTCTCATTACGAATATCGTTTTATTTTCAACATGGTGAACCTGCCAGAAGGTATCAGAAGTAAAGATTCTTTCTTCGTCTCTGAGAAGAATTTCCGGCAATCCGGAATAGTGACCAAACACTGAAACATCCGGATCACCGCTGCAGATAAAGTCCTGGCATGAGCCGTCCAAATACAATGAATCAACCTGCTGATCGCCGGAAACGTGAAAAACAATGTCTGAAATTTTCAAATGCATGGAATTCTTAAAAACCTATAAGGAAACAGTAGTTGTTTTAACGTTGCCAGTTTGATGAACAGACACACGAGAACGTTCTTAAGACGGCTGTTGATACTGGCATCCTTGCCCTGGAATACAATTGGCAGTGATAGGACCTCCTGCGGTTCCTGTTTTACAGGTTGTCTTAATTAATGCATCCATGACAAGTTGAACCTTGCCCAACTGTGGTTTTACATAAGTCTTTCGGTAATCTCCTACAACATTTTCTTTTTTCATTGAAATACCTCCTGATTTTTCATTTCTCTCCAGTTGAAAGCCTCCACCCGTAAATGGGCGACCTTGCATAAGTATTCTACCAGCTTTTCAGGATCACCACATTCCATTTGGGCATAGGCAGGACATTGTCCGCAAAGGGCATATAACTTACAGGTTTTGCAAGGGGTATGTTGTGCCCACTTTTGTGAGAGCACTTCCGGGATAAAATCGTGCCATCCTTCAGAGAAACTGCCCTTCGAAAGTTCATAACTTGGATTGCGGACCATAAGGCAAACACTCAATTGGCCGTATGGATCTATGTGGAATGTACGTCTACCCGCGCCGCATTGATAAAGATATTCTGGTTCGGGAGGTGCACCATGGAACTTGTCAAAAAACGCGCGGAAATCTTTTATCCTTTTTTCATCAGCCAGGTCAAGTGCTACAGTTTCCTCAGGCGTTATTCTGAAATTTCCCGGCCCAAGATTGCCGTCTAGCCTCATATTTAAAATTGCATCAAAACGGAAATCCACTCCGAGTTCTTCAGCATAGGCCTTCATGTCCCAAAGCTCGTGTTTATTCAATGTCATAATCATGCTTTTCAGTTTGAGAGGAAGCTTTCTCTCTAATAAGAGTTCGATACCCTGTATGCACTGTGCATAAGAACCTGATACTCCTGTGACTGATTCATAAGTTTCCTTCGTCCTTCCGTAAAGGGTTATCTCGATTGAAAAAGGTCGCCATTCAGCCAGATAATCGGCAATGACAGAGGTAATAGTTGTGCCGTTTGTAAACAGAGTGATAAGAAATCCTTTTTTCTTGGCATATGTATAAATATCCAGGAAATCCGGACGGATAAATGACTCGCCGCCTGTGAATAACAACCACAAACACCCTGCATCCGAAATTTGATCGAGGATATGGAAGAATTGCTGACAATTGAGTTCTTTTGACTTTGCCTGCTGATCCCTGACCGACAAATTTATATAACAATGAGAGCAGTGCAAATTGCATCGGGCAGTGACTTCTAAGGTTCCCGAGATGGGTATACGTTGGGTGCCTATTTTATTATAGAAATGCTTGTCAAATTCATTGTATTTGATCACAGGAATATGAGGGCACTCCATTTTATGTCACCCTGACCGCACCTATCTGTTCTAATTGCTGGAGAAACTCCCTTAAGTCCTTTTCAGCTTCTTCCAGACTCACTTCAAACTCATCAACAATTGTATTCCGTATCGCTCCAAGAGTTTTTGTGCCGTCGAGCAGTTCCCAGATGCGGGCCGCAACTTCGTTCATGGTATATATGCTTTCAACCTCCCCGGCTTTCTGCTTAATAGGAACAAGGATAAGCTCTTCAGCTACCTTCCTGAAAACAACAGAGACATCTCTTGTGTAACACTTTCCCAAATATGAATTCGTATCCATTCTTTTAGGTCTAACTGCTTTTTGCTTTGTCCCCAGAAAAATATATTTCTAAGAATTATATATATATTTTAAATTATAACCTCTGAGACTATTTTTGCAATATAAATCTGGCTGCAAATGTGCTTCCCGAGCACTCTGGAAACCTATAAAAGCAGCTCCATTGTTCCTTGCTTTATTCAAAAAAGCTTTTGTCTAAATCTCCGGTATCCGAGTACCCTCTCCGTTCCCAGTACCCTTTGTAATGCACGTCATCTGACAATTCTATTCCGGCAATCCATTTGATCCATTTATATCCCCATTTGCTTTCTGCAACAAGCTGCAAAGGGAATCCTCTTTCCGGAGGCATCACAATATCGTTCATCCTGAACGCCATGATGATATCGTTTTTTATGAGGTATTCCAGCGGGAAAGAGGTCGAATAGCCGTCATAGGCATGGAATATGACTGTTTTCGCTTTACTTGAAACCCCTGCTTCATTCAGAAGATCTTTTATGAGTATTCCCTCCCACAGGATCGTCACGCTCCACCCTTCGACACAATTGAGCGTTACCGTTTTCTTGTAGTGTTTATGAGTGTTGATGACATCATCATAGGTATAGCTCTTGGGGCTTTTCACAAGTCCGGTGATTTTCAAAGCATAGGTTTTCCTGTCAATAAACTGTGGTCCTTTGATCGAATTCTCCCTGAAATCATCGACAGAAGAGAGGTTCTTGTCTTCGTAGTGTCTGATTTCCACCTGTTTGAGAGGAACCGCTGCGGGTAATTCTTCAGCGATGATACTTCCCGGAGCATAAAAGACACATACCACAAGGGAAAGTGATATAACCAATGCAAGGTATCTTCCGTAAAAAATGCAGTGCATACTCTCTATAGTTTAACCCTTTTACTTCATAAATTTTCGATGATACTGACAGGACATGGTATTTGAGCGGATTTATCCCGATTCTTATCGGGATACCTCGGAGTCCCGTCCCGAATGCTTTCGGGATCGGGACGAGAATGAGCGAAAGTACTATGTCATGTCATGGTTGACATAGTTTATAAATAATGCAGGTCAGCACCCCTTCTTGATCTGTCTTATCCGTTCAACCACAGGGGGATGGGAATAGTAAAAAGCAGCATAGAGGGGATGGGGATGGAGGTTCGAAAGGTTGTCCTTCGACAGTTTGATGAGCGTGCTTATCATAGCCTCCCTGTTGCCGCTCAGTTCAGAGGCAAACCGATCCGCTTCGCGCTCAAACCGCCTCGAAATATAACTGCTCAGCGGAATGAAGGGGAGCGAGAGTATCCCTCCCAGAAAGCCAAGCACCAGTACTTTTGCATAAAAAGTCCCGTGCTCGATTATAAACAGTTGTGCGAGGAAATCGGACTGGAGGACTCTGAATGAAATATAGACGCCGAGAAAAGAAAAAATCTCGGTGGCGACAATCATTTTCAGGATATGCTTCTTCTTCCAGTGTCCTGCCTCGTGAGCAAGTACTGCGAGTATCTCTTCCTGATTCATGCTCCTGAGCAGCGTATCATAAAGAATAATCCTCTTCACCCTACCGATGCCGGAGAAGTATGCGTTCGTATGCGTGCTCCGCTTTGACGCATCCATCTTGAAAACCCTGCTTACCCTGATATTCACTCTCTCCATCAGGTCTTTGATCTTTTCTTCGAGTCCGGGCTCTTCAACCGGGGTGAATTTATTAAAGAGCGGTTCGATAACATAGGGTGCGATATACATCATGAAGAGACTGAAGATCAGGAAAAACCCCCATACCCATATCCACCAGAAATTCGGGCTCGCCTCGATCAGCCACAAACCGACTATGATGAGAAGACCCATAAGGATGGTCGAAAGGACGAGTGATTTTGCAAGATCGGCAATCCACAGTTTCGGTGTCATGGTGTTGAATCCGTACTTGTTTTCGATCCTGAAGGTGCTGTAGAGGCTGAACGGTATCGAGAGTACGGTATTCGCATAGCTGAGTATCAGGGCAAAGACAAGGCCGCTCAGAATAAACGAGAGATTGAACGAAACGATCCACGAATTATAGAGATTCAGAAGCCCTCCAAAGAAAAAGGCGATGGTGATGATATTTCCGAATATTGAAGAAAAAAAGTTGAAGCGGGTTTTCTCAGCTTCATATCTCTGAGTTTTCTGAAGCAGCGTTTCGTTCACTGCACCCGCAAATTCTGAAGGAACCGACATCCCGTGTTTTTTCAGATGAACGAGGTTCAGATACTGGAGGATGTATTCAAACCCTTCCCTGAGGATATAGAGGCTGAGAATAACGACGAGATATGTTTTCAATGCCTGGCTTCTCTTCTATTTGATGTAGTATCCGGACACCCTCCATGTTCCGTCTTTATCGAGCATAGGGGTTACGACAGCAGAATTTTTGTTCTTAAATGATGTGGCGTACTGAATGACGACATATTCCCCATCGGGGACTCCGGGCAATGTTGTCCTGTATTCCTTTGATTTGACTGTCCTTTTCCGCACTTTACCAAGCGGTTTTCTTACAGGAGACACCGCCTGTTCCCACTGGGCACTGGTGAGGGAATTCTTAAAATATTGTGCAGCCGTCTCCCAGCTTTCATTATATTTTCCGTCGTCAACAAGCTTAAGCCATGCATCTGCCGCCTTGACAGCCTTTTCTTCTTTCGCACCTCCCGCGATACAGACACTGGATAAAAAAACAACCGCTGCCAGATAAAATACAATGCTCATCATTTTCTTCATATTCTGCCTCCTTTCCGACAGTAAACATCAAGTGCGTTCCTATAAGGGTGAGAACGGTACTTTTCAACCCTCTACGCGGACAAGCGCTTCTCCCGGCACCCGTTCGATGAGACTCTGCACCGCGGTATCGAGTTCGGAACCGTTCAGAGATTCCATCGTTATCATGAGCGCATACTCGTTGTTGTCGAGCACAGGATACGATCCGATCTTCACATTCCTGTGACAGCTCACGACTTCGTTCAGGAGCGGCGCGATGCTCGACTCAGAGACATTGAGATAGACTTTCTTCACCCGTATTACGGGTTCATTGAATAATTTTTCGAGCGCAACAAATTTCTTCCTCAGCAACTGAGGGATGCCTGGGAAGATATATACATTTTTAAAGCGTATTAACGGGAACGATAATGTTTCGTCAGCAAACAGCTCTGCCCCCTCCGGTACTTCAGCCATTTTCAGCTGCTCCTTGGTCAGGGTCCCCTGTCTCTTCTCGAGTATGCCCCGCAGCATCGGATCGATCACCGTTCTGACATGAAAGGCAGCTGCAATACCCTCTATGGTCACATCGTCGTGTGTCGGTCCTATACCTCCGGAGGTAAAGACATAATCATATCTGTCCGAAAATACCTTCACCTCCTCGGCTATCTCATGCACCGCATCTGATATGACCGAAATCCGGCGCAGATGCAAGCCGTGGGCAAAGAGTTCCTTTGCCATGAAATATGCATTATCGTCCTGCACCTTTCCGGTAAGGATTTCATCTCCGATGATTATTATTCCTGCAGTCTTCGGCATGTCTCTTTTCATTAATTGTAGCTTATCTTCCGGTTTTTTTTAAGGGCGCTTTGCAAAACTTCTGAATATTTGGGACAATAGACTAAGAATGCAAGAAGCAGGCTTTTACGAAAAACTTGACGACAACAAAGTACGGTGCTTCCTCTGTGCCCACCATTGTGTGATAAAGGACGGGAAGAGAGGAATCTGCGCCGTCCGCGAGAACAGGGATGGGACACTGTACTCCCTCGTCTACGGCAAACTTATTTCGATGAATGTCGACCCCATCGAGAAGAAGCCCCTTTTTCACTTCCTTCCGGGGTCCACGTCATTCTCTATCGCAACTGCAGGATGCAATTTCCGTTGTGATCATTGTCAAAATTACGAGATATCTCAGTCTCCGAAGGAACATCCTGAGATTGTCGGAAAGTCTGCCACTCCCGAGGCAGTGGTTGACGCTGCAGAACGGTATGGCTGCAAGAGCATTTCCTATACCTACACTGAACCCACCATATTTCTTGAATTCGCCCTTGACTGTGCAAAGCTCGCACAGGAGTACAACATCAGGAACGTCTTTGTGAGCAACGGTTACACAAGCCCGGAGGCTGCGCGGGAGATTGCTCCTTTCCTCCACGGGAATAATATTGATCTCAAGGGGGACGACGAATTTTACAAAAATCTCTGCGGCGCAAAACTCGAACCGGTCAAGAATACAATCCGTCTCATGAAGGAACTCGGGGTATGGGTAGAGGTTACCACATTGATCATCCCTGATCACAATGACTCTGAGAAATCGCTCCGGGATATCGCAGAATTTATCAGATCGGTTGATCCTTCCATCCCATGGCATGTAACACAGTTTTATCCGACCTATAAGCTGACCGATAAACCGAGGACTCCGGTGAAGACGCTCCGCCGGGCAAGAGAAATCGGGTTTGAAACCGGACTGCTGTATGTATATGAAGGGAATATCCCCGGAGAAGGCGGGGAGAACACGTATTGCCCTCGGTGTAAAAAACTTCTTATTAAACGTTTTGGGTTCAAAATTTCTGAAAACACCATTAAAGAAGGGAAATGCCCTGCATGTGATTTTGCAATAGCCGGGGTATGGAAGTAACTACAGCTGTCGCATCATCAATACTGCATCTTCAACCGGGCTGGTATAATATTTTTTTCTCAGGCCTGCATCCCTGAATCCGAACTGTACATAGAACTGTTTTGCCGCAGTATTCGAACCCCTCACTTCGAGGTAGATAAATCTGCACCCCTTCTTTTTCAGTTCGGCTAAGGCCTCATTTATGAGCCGGGTTGCCAGCCCTCTTCTCCTGAAGTCAGGGTGCACTGCAAGGTTCAGGATGTGGCCTTCATCAAGAATTATATTCATGCAGAGATACCCGACAAGCCTGTCCCCGATTATAAGAACCCGGCTCAGGGAATAGAGTTTATAGATTTCGGCTAAAAAAGCTGCTTCGGTCCACGGGGTAGAGAATGATTCGTTCTCGATATTCATTATCTGCCGGATATCGTCTTCCCGCATCTCCCGTATGGTTCCCTCATTCATGCTTCTTGTTTTCTGCTTCTGATCTCCTGATGTAGAAAGGAACAAGCCCGACCGGATCTGAAAATTCACCCCTTGACGCCTTCTTCATGCCCAGCAATGCAATATTTACTGGAGAAGGCGCCATCTTTTCAGATGGGGCGAAGACTGCTCTGTCACGCATGGAATCAGTAATCTGATCCCTGTAGAGGATTGCACCCTCACCGGCAAAGAGTATTTTTTGGCCTGATAATCCTCCCTCCCCACTGATATTCAATGGGAGAGTATGTGAGGAAAGTTTTTCCATAAGCTTGTGTATGCTAATCGGGACTTCCTCGATAATCCTTATGAATCCATCATCCTTCCATAAGAACACTGCTGCATATACTTCTTTTTTCCTTGCATCCAACAATGTACACACAGGATAACAGCAATAGGGAAAATTCCAGGCGAATGCCTCAAGTGAGGGAACTGATACGACCGGCCGGCCGGTTGCAAAAGCGAACCCTTTTACTGTACTCAGCCCTATTCTCAATCCTGTAAAAGAACCCGGCCCAATGGATACCGCAAAAACATCAATATTCTCAAGAGAAATACCGGATTGTTTCATCACGTGGTCTATTTCGGTCATCAGCCGTTCTGAAAAAGTTGTCCTGATGCTGAGGCGCGATTCAGCAATAAGCCCCTCTGATTCATCTGCGATAGCGACGCCGCCCAGAAGGGTGGAGGTCTCAAGTGCGAGGAGTTTCATAGGAATTTACTATATCACTTCCCCTGAATATTTTCATGGTGAAAACCGTTGATGCAGCGATACAGAGAATCGCAGATAAGGTTACCGCACGGGGTGTACCGATGACATCAGCCACCACCCCCATAATTGAATTGCCTATGGGTGTTGCTCCTAAAAATACGAAGGTATAAATGCTCATTGCCCTCCCCCGCATATTGTCGGGAACGGCAAGCTGTATAAAACTATTTGCGGTTGCAAGAAAGCTGACCAGCCCCCAACCTGTTACGACAAGCATGAGCAGGGAGAGTCCGAAATTCCGTGAAATTGAGAAAATAAGCAGGCCGAAGGAGACAGAAACGGTCGCGAGCGCCATGAATTTGCCTTTGTTTTCTATATCACGTTTAAATGCAAGAATCAGCGCAGCACCCAGCGCCCCCAGGCCCGTTGCCCCTACAAGCAACCCGTACCCCTTCGGTCC
>Ga0068714_10007490_pt1 | contig 10559 bp, 11 predicted proteins | sample MTBNYHSulfiMetaG_FD_62988 | JGI IMG/M metagenome (GOLD analysis project Ga0068714, IMG submission 62988) | Enrichment culture microbial communities from rom New York Harbor, USA that are MTBE-degrading - MTBE-NYH (New York Harbor Sulfidogenic)... | ecosystem: Environmental > Aquatic > Marine >...
CCGTTATTTTTTTCATAGTGTCTATAAATTTTTTCAACCTCACCGGTATTTATGGCTTATCATTTATCTGTTTATCTTCATCTGGGAATGTATTAAAGCAAATTTCGATGTTGCTTATCGTGTGCTGCACCCGGCAATGCCAATAAAACCAGGCATTGTAAAAGTAAAAACAGAATTGAAATCCGGATTTGCCAGAACTATGCTCGCCAATTCAATTACGATGACACCGGGCACGATTAGTGTTGATATAATTAATGATGATATTTATGTTCATTGGATTTATATCAGTTCAGATGATCCTAATATATACAGCCAGAAAATTTCAGGTCGTTTTGAAAAATATATTAAAATTATTTTTGAATGAACGATTATCTTAGCATACTACTTTATATCCAGATTATCCTTTGTGGATTCTGTCTCTATCGGATTATCCGCGGACCTTCTATCGCTGACAGAATGGTTGCAATAGATATTTTTGGAATACTTGTTGTCGGAATATGTGCAATCCTTACTATACTTACGCAGAAAAGCTTTATTCTCGATATCGGTATCGCGTGGATTATACTAAGTTTTATAGGCACAATTACACTTGCAAAATACTTAAGCGGAAAGAAATTAAACGAATAAAATATGATAAGTTTTATAGTGATTTGTATTGGAATTTTATTTAATCTTTTCGGCTGTATCGGATTGATCAGGCTTCCGGATGTTTATAACCGTCTTCAATCTGCCACCAAATGTGTTACACTTGGTACATGCAGTATACTTCTGGGAGTCTTGTTTCATTTTGGATTTAAAGAAGCAGGAATGAAAGCGATCATTGCTATCCCAATATTGTTTTTCAGTGCAACAGTTGCGGCTCATGCTCTTGTAAAAGGAGCATATCATTTCGGGATTAAGCTTGGAGATAAAAGTATTAAAGACGAATATAAAGATGCTGTAAAATGAAGTATCCCAAGATAAGAGAAATAAAAGAAGCAGTAATATCTCTTCTGACGCCAGCATATACTTCAAAGTATCCGAAGGAGCCACATGTTCCATTTGAAAAATACAGGGGTAAACCTGTGGTTGATGATGCTAATTGTGTAGGTTGCGAAACATGTGCAAATGTTTGTCCTCCAAATGCCATTACTGTTCATGATGATAAGGAGAAAGGCATAAGAACAATTATAAGGGATTATGGTAAATGCATTTTTTGCGGTCAATGTCAGGAGCATTGTATTACTGGGAAAGGAGTGACACTGTCAGATAAGATATATGATCTGGCTGTTTTTGATCGTACACAGGTTGTTGAATATCAGGAAAAGGAACTTTTGATTTGTAAGAATTGTAATGCAATAATAACTACAAAAGAACATATTCTCTTTTTATATAAAAAACTTGGGACCAAGGCTTTTACTTCAGTTATTAGTTTAAATATGTTAAATGAAAAATTGTTGCTCGCAGATAAAGAGGATACCGAGGTTGACATAAAAGACGATCTGAAAAGAAAAGATATGTTTAATATTATTTGCCCGAATTGTTTACGACAGGTTCTGGTAAAATATTTATTCTAAATGGACAAAAAGTTAAAAGAAATTTGTAATTTACCTGAACATAAGATACTTTTTGTCGGAATCGGGAACGTTTTAAAAAGCGATGATGGTGTCGGGGTTTATATAAGCAGGAAGATCAGAAAAACCAGTAACATAATAACTCTGACAGCCGAAGTAAGTATTGAAAATTATATAGGGAAAATCAATTCATTAAAACCTGATATTTTAATAATTATTGATTGTGTTGATATGAAGTCAGATCCCGGATCTTATAAGTTATTAAAAATTGATAAAGTATTTGATTTAACCTTTAATACACACAATATTTCTTTAAAGAAATTAAGCGGGTTCTTCCATATGCCTACATTTGTTCTAGGCATTCAACCTCAAAACCTAAGTTTCGGGGAAATAATTTCTTTTCCTGTTTTAGAAACTGCTAGAAAAATAATTAAATTAATTAATAATAAGGAGGTTAACCATGGCATTACAATATCTTTGTCCGATCTGCGGAGGTCAGTTAAGAGTTAAAAATTCTATCTTAATCTCTGCAAAATCAAAAACTACCAATAAGAGAGGTTTGATTTTCCTGGATCCTGATATTGGTAATTACACAAAAACCACACATCCTACCTTTGAGCTTCAAAAAGGTGAAGAGTATATGATCTATTGTCCAATTTGTCATACTACTTTGAACAGAGAGGAAAATCCACATCTGGTGAAAATAAACATGATCGATGATAATAATATTGAATATGATGTTTTCTTTTCAAATGTAGTTGGAGAAGAATGTACATATAAGATTAAAGATAAAAAAGTAGAAATGCTTGGATCAGACGCTCAACGATATAAGCAATACTTTGATATTCCCCCTGAAGACAGAAAATATCTTTAATTTATTCCAAATGAATTAACACGGATGTTGGAGCAGGAAACATTAATATTGTTAGTATCTGCTTCATCTATTGGTGTTTTACATACACTTTTCGGCCCGGATCATTATATACCCTTCATTGTATTGGCCAGTGCCAGAAAATGGTCTGTATGGCAAACCATGATAATTACTTTATTATGTGGTATTGGACATGTAGGAAGTTCAATAATCATTGGAATCATTGGAATTTTATTGGGAATCACTCTTGAAGATATATTGAGTATAGAGTCCTCAAGAGGTTCACTTGCAGCCTGGATGCTCATAGCATTCGGATTGTTATATTTCCTCTGGGGTTTGAGAAAAGCAATTAATCAAAAGAAACATAGTCATTTACATCAACATGAGGATGGGACTGTACATTGTCATAACCATTCACATCAATCAAATCATCTTCATATCCATAAGAGTAAGACTTTTAAGGAACTGACCCCCTGGATTCTGTTTACAATATTTGTTTTTGGACCCTGTGAGCCTTTTATCCCGCTTTTTCTTTATCCGGCTTCAAAAAACAACCTATCTGATCTGATCCTGGTAACATTTTCTTTCACCTCAGCTACTATTTTAACAATGATCTTAATAGTCGCGGGATCACTTTGGGGTTTTAAATTTATTCCTGTCTTAAAGCTCGACAGATACATGCATTCCATTGCTGGAGGGACAATTATGATATGTGGTTTTTGTATTAAATTCCTTGGATTATAGATAAATGTAGATATAAATAAAAACTCTTTTTATCTTTAACACTACTATTATTAATATCAATCTTTCTGATGTTGGTCATAATAAAACCGTCTCATTTTTAATTCCGAGACGGTTTTTCTTCTTGTATTACATTTTATTAATACCTTTTCCTCCTGGTATAATGAGTATGTAAAAGTTCGTGAGCTTTATGACTGTTTGGTTTGCCCAGGAAATCTTTATAAATTTCAATTATTTCAGGGTTTTCATGAGATTTTCTGATTGGCATATTCATATCTTCCTCATAAATGGCTTCTGCTCTTTTCTGCCGTATTTTTTTATTAGTGGGTATTGGCTGTCCGCCACCACCTAAACATCCACCCGGACATGCCATGATCTCAATGAAGTGATACGAAACTTTTCCATCACGAACATTGGACATTAAAGTTTTAGCATTGGCCAGACCGTGAGCCACCGCACATTTCAGTTCAACTCCATTAAGGAATGACCATTCAGGCAAGCAATTATCGATAAGAATATTAGCTTCCCTCACACCCTCCATACCCCTCACTGGCGTAATATTCAGGTCTTTAAAGGGTACTTCACGTCCTGTGACCAGTTCATAGGCAGTACGTAAGGCAGCTTCCATAACTCCACCAGTTGCACCGAAAATGACTGCGGCTCCGCTGGAGTCGCCCATTATACTGTCGTATTTCATACTCTGAAGGTTATTAAAACTAATACCGGCCTGCTTGATCATTTTAGCGAGTTCCCTGGTTGTTAGAACATAATCAACATCCTTATAACCACTTGATCTCATTTCAGGTCTGTCGGCTTCATATTTTTTCGCAGTACATGGCATAATTGAAACGCTGACAATATCCTTTGGATTTAATCCCCGTTTTTGAGCATAATAGGTTTTAGCCATTGAACCAAACATTTGCTGTGGAGATTTACATGTAGAGACATGATTCAGGAAATCAGGAAAAGTATGCTCAATGAATTTTATCCATCCCGGAGAGCAGGAAGTTGTCATAGGCAACCTGACTTCAGTATCTTTATCGACCAGAACTTTTTTAAGTCTTGTCAATAATTCAGTGCCTTCTTCCATGATGGTAAGATCGGCGGTAAAATCTGTATCAAGGACACTGTCAAATCCAAGCCTTTTTAATGCGGATACCATTTTACCGGTAACCCTTAATCCGGGTTCAAGACCAAGGGCTTCACCCAATCCGACCCTTACAGCCGGTGCAGTCTGGACTACAACATGTTTCTGGGGATCCAGAATAGCTTCCCAGACTTCATCAATATAGTTACGTTCAACCAAAGCACCAGTAGGACAACGGTTAATACACTGTCCACAATTTGTACATATAACCTCATGCATCGGTTTATCAAAGAAACTGCTGATCTTCATTTTTGCACCTTTGTTTGCTACTGCCAGTGCATTAACTCCCTGCAATTCCTCGCATGTTCTTACACAACGCTGACAACGGATACATTTGCTATCATCCTTTATCAGTGATGGAGAAGTTATATCTTTCTTATGTGCATGATAAGGAACCAGATCAATTAAAATATGATCACCTACACTATATTCGTTTGCAAGATTCTGCAATTCACAACTTCCATTTTTATAACACTTTGTACAATCAGCAAGATGTTCTGAAAGTAATAATTCTATTATATGTTTACGGGCAGTCCTGACCGATAAGCTGTTTGTCATAACATTCATCCCTTCAGTTACCGGTGTCGCACATGCAGCAACAAGCGTACGGGCATCTAACACTTTCACAACACATACCCTGCAATTACCGGCAACACAAAGATCAGGATGATTACATAAAGTTGGAATGGTGAAATCTAATTTTCGAGCAGCATCCAGTATTGTTGTCCCTTCTTTTACTGATATTGGAAGTCCGTTTATCGTTAAGTTTACCATAATTTGACTAATTTTTAGTAAATGATTTCTTCTTTAAAATTTTCCACAATGGATTTAAATGCATTACCGACCGATTGACCAAGTCCACATTTGGAGGCCAATTTCATCGTACCTGCAAGTTTTATCAGTTCATCAAGATAACGGGAATTTTTTTCTCCTTTTTTTACAGCCTGTATTCCGAGCAATAACTGCTGGCATCCAATCCGGCAAGGAGTACATTGACCACAGGACTCTTCAGAAAAAAAATCGAGATAATTATGTAATACGTTATACATTGATCGTGAACTATTGAATAATTTCATCGATCCGCCTGTCGGAACTCCCTCAAAACCAATTATGGTATCGCTGAATTTTTTTCTCGGAACACAAAAACCTGAAGCACCTCCGACCTGTACAGCTTTTGTATCCCCATCCCCAAACTCTTCCACAAATCTTTCAACCGTCATACCAAGTTCCAGTTCATAAATGCCTGCCTTTGGGGTATCGCCTGAAACAGAAAATACCTTCGATCCCCTGGAATCTTTTGTCCCAAGATCATGAAAACGTTTCACCCCGATACGGCAGATCATAAATGCGTAAACTAATGTTTCAACATTATTGATGGAAGTGGGCTTACCGAACAATCCAAAAGAAGTAGGATAGGGGGGTTTATTGCGCGGTTCTCCTCTGAACCCTTCAATGGATTCAAACAAAGCACTTTCTTCACCGCAAATATATGCACCACAACCTAAACGTAAATGAATCGTGAAATCATGTTTTAACTCTTTTAAAATATGATGAAAAACTTCCAGCTCTTCCTCGATTTTCGGAACCAGAAATTTATATTCCCCCCTTAAATATATATAGCCTGTCTTTGCTCCAATGGCTTTTGAAGCAACTGCCATACCTCCAAAAACTTTGCGTGGTACTTCATCCAATATCTGCCGGTCTTTAAATGTGCCGGGTTCACCTTCATCAGCATTGCAAACAATATATTTAACGGGATCCTTTTCAGTAGCTGTATATTTCCATTTTAATCCAGTCGGGAATCCTGCCCCACCTCTTCCCCTTAAACCGGAATCCAGAATATCCTGAATTATTTCTTCCGGTTCCTTCTTTAAGGTTTTTTCAAGGATCTCCTTGACATTGACCTGATCAAAAATCAGGTCTACTCTTTTTAATCCTGCGTTAGCCATAATATCCTAATTAATATATTTTATTATTGTTTTTTAATATACTCCTGTAATATCTCAGTAACCTTTTCAGGAGTTAATTCTGTATATGGAGTATCATTTATTAATATAGCAGGAGCTTTATGGCACCAACCGATACAGTTAGTTTCAAGAAGGCTGAACTGCCTGTCTGAAGTAGTTTCTCCCACCTTGATCTTTAATGTGTCTTCAATAGTTCGTAGAACCTCATTTTTTCCTTTCATTGAGCAGGAAATAGTTTTACATACACGAATCACATATTTCCCGCGTACTTCAGTATCCATGAAAGAATAGAAAGATGCTGTCCCATATACATCCGCTGCAGAAATATCAAGTTCCTTAGCTACCTGAACCATATCTTCATCAGTAAGATAATTTCGTCCTTCCAGAAGTCCCTGCAAAATGGGAATCAGACTGTCACGCCTTCTTCCATGCTTATCTGCAAGTTCTTTAACCTGACTTCCATGTTCTATCATAATTGTAATTTTTTTGTTAATATATTAAGGTATTTCTTTAAAAAAAATTACTGTTATTGGAATAACAATAATTTGGCAAATATATCAACTTATTGTGACAAGACTTACCCCAATAACCGATTTTTATCCAAAATTTCAATATTAATAATCGATCTAAATAAGATTAAAACTTCTTAAAGATTTTCAGATATTCCAATGTCAGCAACCAAACCAAACCTTTTTTCCTCGAGCATATCTCTGAAAGATGACAAATTGTGTTTAATTGTCCAAATGACACGATAATGCTTATTCCTTTTGAATTAATATAAACTTTACGCTACTTAAAAAATCTTTAATTTCTTCTTCTGTAAATTAATGATCGATACTTTTCATGATTTTATTTACTTTTATTCAAAAATTATATCATGGCAATTTCGGCTTCGGAATTAATTCAGACCATGCTTGCTCCGGGACTTATGATTTCCGCATGTGGACTGTTATTACTTGGAATGAATAACAAGTATTCCCTTGTCGTAAACAGGATTCGTTTACTCAATGAGGAAAGAAGGAGAATTTTATTTGATGAAAAATCCATAGGCGAAAAAAGAAAATATCATAAAAGCATTGATGCTCAAATAGAAAAACTATCTTATAGGGTAACACTCATCAGAAATGCTGTATTCTCTTATTCACTGGCTGTAGGTTTTTTTATTATTGCTTCATTACTTATCGGGATCAATCAGCTAAGTGGTGGTTCAGGTCTTGATTGGATAGTAATTAGTATTTTTTTGATAGGCATGATTTTCGTCTTCGCCGGAATTATTTATGCAGCCATCGAGACCTGGAAAGGATTTAAAATCATTGAAATTGAGATTCATGATATCAATTGAAACTGAAATATTTTGATTGCTATGTAATTAAATCCGTAATAATCATGATTAGAAATACATTCTTATCCTTACTACTTTTGTGTTCGTTAATTATCCATGGTCAGGTTCCATATTCTCCCTTGCCTGAAAATCTGAAAGCCAGGGAATGGTTTCAGGATGCCCGTTTTGGATTATTCATTCACTGGGGCGTTTATTCCATCCTTGGAGATGAAGCATGGGCAATGAACAATCAAAGAATAGATAAAAAAACCTATGAAAAAATACCTGCATTTTTTAATCCCATCCGATTTGATCCCGCAGAATGGGTTGCCCTGGCCAAGTCTGCCGGAATGAAATATATCACCTTCACCAGTAAACATCATGATGGATTTGCCATGTTTGACTCAAGACTCACTGACTGGGATATTGTTGACCGGACGCCATTTGGAAAGGATATCATCAAAATGCTTGCTGATGAATGCCATAAGGAAGGAATAAAATTATTCCTTTACCATTCGCATCTTGACTGGTATCAGGATAATTATTTCCCCCGTGGACGAACTGGCCAATGGTCAGGAAGACCTGAGAACGGTAACTGGTATGAATATCTTGATTTTCTGGATGGCCAGCTGACTGAATTGCTTACAAATTACGGTGAAATAGGTGGAATATGGTTTGATGGCTGGTGGGATAACAGCAAAGCCGACTGGCGACTGGAAAAAACCTATACTCTAATTCATCAGCTTCAACCAGCCTGTCTGATAGGAAATAATCATCATCAAGCTCCCATGCTGGGTGAAGATTTCCAGATGTATGAGAAAGACCTTCCGGGACACAATACAACAGGTTTCAGCGGGGAAGCAAAAATCGGGGAACTTCCTCTCGAGACCTGCGAGACAATTAATACCTCATGGGGATTTAATCTCCTGGATAAACAATATAAATCAACGAAAATTCTTATTCAGTACCTGGTGAAAGCTGCCGGATATAATTCTAATTTTTTACTGAATGTTGGCCCGATGCCTGACGGTAAAATACAGCCAGAATTTATTGAAACATTGCATGAAATAGGAAAATGGATGAACAAATACGGGGAAACCATCTATGGAACACACGGTGGACCGGTTACTCCGAGAACATGGGGTGTAACCACACAAAAAGCCAATAAGGTTTATGTTCATATCCTGAATCCTGAAGACAACAACATCCTGATCCCTGATTTTGGCAAAAAAGTAAAAACAATCACCTCATTTACTTCAGGCGTTAAACTTAAATTCAAGCAGGATTCTTTTGGAGTTGCAGTATCATTACCAACAGAAATTATGGACGAAATTGATACCATTCTTATTGTTGAAATATAAATTACAGATATAAATGCTATGCTGATGAGGATTCTGCTCTGTTGACGGAAAATATGTTTTTGCATATGCCCTTGTTTTCAAAGTATTCAGCTTCCCAAGCTGAGGGTAATGTTTTGCATTACATCCGGCTTGACTTCTTTCTGACTCTTGAAGGACAGAAATACAAGGACGAAGAGCATTAAAAAAGTAGGCAAAGAATTCTATTTAAACAACTACATTATCTATAACTATGAAATCCATCAATGCTCTCATGCTACTGACCGCTTTGATTTTATTGACCTGTGACCATAATCCCGATAATAAAAAAACAATAGGTCCCCGTGAGTTCCATTGGGAATATACCTCCCCTGAAAGCCAGGGTATGTCATCTGCGAAACTTTCAGAGCTTATTAATGATCTATCCCTAAAGGGTACAAAAAAACTCCTGATCATCAGAAACGATAAAATAGTATGTGAATGGTTTGCCCCGGGTTTTGAAGATTCGGTCAGGGGTCATTATACAGCCTCCCTGGCTAAAGCCCTGGTTGGAGGAATGTCATTGATCGCTGCTATAAATGATGGCTATCTGTCCCCGGATGAACCAGTCTGTAATCATATCCCTTCCTGGAAAAATCAGCCAGCAAAATCAAAAATAACCATACGACAGTTAGCGACCCATACTTCAGGAATGGAGAATGCAGAAGTAAAAATACCTGAGCAAAAAGAGATGATCGCAAAAGGATTGCATGTACACATGGATTTGCCCGGGTGGAAGGGTCAATTCTGGAGGCAGGATCCGGATCCCTTTTTACTTGCCAGAGATAGTGCAGAGATAATAAGCATTCCCGGCACTAAATTTATTTATAGTAATCCCGGCATTGCCATGCTTTCTTTTGCTGTAACTGTGTCATTAAAAAAATCCAACTATTCTGATATCCGGACTTATCTGAAAGAAAGAATATATGACCCTCTCGGGATAAAAGAAACCGAATATTCTTTTGGATACGGAAAAATTTTTGAACTTGATGGTTACAGGCTTGTCCCATCCTGGGGTGGAGGTAATTTTACCTCAAATGCAGTTGCCAGAATTGGCCGTTTGATGTTAAGAAAAGGGAACTGGGAAGGAGTTCAGTTAATCGATTCGTCCTTGGTAAAAGAAGCGACCCGGTTCAGGGGAACAGGATTACCTGCAACAGCATCTCCGGGAAATCAGCCGGATGATAATATACGTACCACAAAAAATCCCATACCTGCGACAACCCTAGGCTGGTATTGTAATTATGACGGGGTATGGAAATACGTTCCCCGTGATGCTTTTGCCGGGGCAGGAGCAGAGAATCAGCTTTTACTGGTAGTCCCCAGCCTTGATCTGATCGTTGTCAGGTTTGGAGATGAGCTGTTTGACAGATCTTCGGGAGAAGGATTCTGGCTGGGGGCGGAGAAATACTTGTTTAATCCTGTTATGGAAGCTATTGAAGATCCTCCCTACCCTCAAGGAAATCTAATCTCCCATATAGAATTCGCAGCGAAAGAGACAATTATACGTCTTGCTGAAGGAAGTGATAACTGGCCTGTTACATGGACTGATGATAATGAATTATATGCTGCATATGGAGACG
>Ga0068714_10007491_pt1 | contig 10557 bp, 8 predicted proteins | sample MTBNYHSulfiMetaG_FD_62988 | JGI IMG/M metagenome (GOLD analysis project Ga0068714, IMG submission 62988) | Enrichment culture microbial communities from rom New York Harbor, USA that are MTBE-degrading - MTBE-NYH (New York Harbor Sulfidogenic)... | ecosystem: Environmental > Aquatic > Marine >...
GAACAATTTTGAAGAAATTGATTTAGAACTAAACAAAATGTCTCCTTTTCATGAAAAAATTGCAATTATTGCTGATAACAAGGTGGCTCTAAATATGTTAAGAGCAACGAGTCGTGAAATCTCTTTATCTAGGAAGAGGTATTATTTAGTAGACGATCCAGAAGAAAGATACCGCAGAATGCTCTGGAATTTGAATGACCATGAAAGAATCTACCAACTCATTACAAACAAAGATGCTACTGGAGCAGAAAAAACAATGGAAAAACATTTATCGTCTATGTTAGAGCAAATGGTTTTTGAATGATATTTTTCTTATACATATCCCATAAAAGAATTAGGCGCTGGACTTTTGATCCAGCGCCATTTCATCTTTAGATACCTTACGCAGCTGCCCTCTCCCTTTCTTTAGAAGTTTTCCCTGGCTTTTCAAAACGTACGTACTTGTTCTTGTGATCTTTCTGGTGCTCCAGTGCAGCAACCAATCTTCCAAAACAGACTGGCCCTATCTCACGAGACATTGACTCATGAGTTGATAGAGGTCTTCCACATATGACACAGAACAAAGATGACATCCTCATGCACTTCCAAAATAGATTTGTATTGCGCACAATAATTTAATCCTTTTTTCATGTATCACCTCTTCTCATCTCTTGGCATAATAAGCAGCCAGAAAAACAATATTAATTTATTGTTTATTTTTTGTATGGATATCTAGGAGCTGTATAAGCAGCAATAAATATTAACCTCTGTTTAATAATATATATGTATATCTTGTCGATGTTCTGTTATGTGACTGGATGAGGGGATGAATGGGCGTAAAAAAAGACACCGCCTTTTAGGGCTGTGTCTTTTTTTACTTCATGTGAATTGATAAAGTTTTTTAGAAAAATCTCTCAAAAGGTCTTCAAAGTTGCCACGGGAAGCTCGTACATCTGTGTGTAAAAAAATTATTTAAAAAAAGAATTAAATTAAGAAGTTACTTCATCTTCAGCAACAAAACTTCTTTCTGCAAGGGTGATTCCAATAATTATTAATATTATCCCTGTAATCAAATAAGGGACTCCGAACACAAACAACCGGGCTACTCCAACTGATGCGGAAAGACCACCAACTAGAGTAAAAATAGTACCAATAAAGTGAAGATTCTCTTCCTTGGTTCTTGGGTCATCAAATCCTGGTAACAAAACACCTATATTGCCCCCTAACAACATCCCAACAACAAGACCAATCGTGGATAACCCTACCCCCCAGATGACCTCGAGTTTCAAGCCCATCTGATGGACAACAAGACTGCCGATAAAACCGCATAACATGGAAAGTATGATGGCTTTATCGGATGCTTTCTTTAAGAAAAGGCAAGACAAAAAAGGGACGAACATAGCCGATGAATAGACCGTCCAGCCAAGGTAGAAGATAGTGAGAATAAATTTCATTTTTAAAACAACCAAAACAGCAAATAAGGCTATAACTATAGTCAACACCCGGCAGATCAACATATCCCTTTTTTCATCTTCCTTTTTCAAAAAGGGTTTCAAAATATCGACTAAACTAGCCTGAACTCCAACATGGAGGTATGAGTCAATAGTAGAAATGGTTGTGGCCAATATTGCAGCAACAAAGATTCCAATCAAACCTACAGGGAAAAATCTTGCCGCAACCACAAAAAATACCCGCTCCTGCTGAATTTCGTTGCCTACACCAAGCATATATGCAGCGGCTAGGCCCAAATAAACAATAAAACCAGCCCACAGAGTTGTATAAAGGTAACCCAACAGACTGCCCCTGTTTGCCGTTTTACTTGTTTTGCTGCTAATGTACCTTGTTAAAAAAGTGAGATCAACTGCTGAGGTAAGCATTCCGCTTATCAGGAGTCCGAGCCACCAAATAGATGGTCTAAGATGAAAGAATGTTTCCGGTAAGGCAGCATGAATGCTCGTTGGTGTCGCACCGAGGAGATAAAAGGTTATAGGAAGAATAATAAATACTACTGGAGTCATGATTAACCATTGGAATACATCATTGTGTATAACAGCGACAAGCCCACCAAGTGATGTATATATCATGGATATGCCTACTGCAATTAAAATCCCATAATGGAATGGAATTTTTCCTCCGGAAAAGATATTGAACAGAACACCCACTGCACTAAGCTGGCTAGCAAGGGTAGCAATTACTAACCACAATCCCAAGGAACCTGCCATAAGTTTTATCGGGGAATTCTTGTATCGGAAGAAAAAAACGTCCCCCATACTCCTAATATTAAAAACATTACAAGCTTTGCGCAATTTTCTAACGAAACCCAAAAGGATCGCAAGAAAACCTCCCATGTTGTAGCATTGACTCCCAAAAAGTACTCCAACTCCACTTTTTGAAGCTCCACCTCCATAACCCACGAAGGCAGCTGAACCTTTCATTGAGGCGCCCTGTGTACAAAGAGTTGCGAACCAACCGAACATCCTGTTTCCCACCAGGAATCCAGATGAATCCTTTACCTTCCTTCTCGCCGATAAACCAATAAGTAAAATACACACATAGTACAAACAAACAATTCCAATATCAACATTGCTTATCCGCCCTATTGCCTCCACTCTAATCCCCTCCTCTCTATACGTCTCTGTGAAAACTTGATATTGCTCTCGAATACTTCAGATTTTTCAAAACCTCTCATCAAAGGCAAAAAGTCCCTAACATCGGTTATTAAACCGCCAAATTTACACCCCCCTTCGACTAGTTTGGATACACCCATATTTTTGACCTCTTCTTAAAGCTTATCTTTCAAATATTGATTTGGAGACACACCCAAAATCTTCCGAAAAGTGTTCGAAAAATGGCTTTGGTCGACGAAACCTAGATCAAAAGCAACAGAAATAATCGAGTGACCTAAAGAAATCATTTGTTTTGCCTTATTGATCTTCACTTGCAAAAAATAATCATATGGGCTTAATCCTACTTCAAACTTGAATTGATGTATAAGGTGGAAATATGTAACTCCACAAACTTCAGATATCTCATTGAGACTCAGATTCATAAAATAATTACGATCGATAAAATCTTTCGCAATCTCTATATTTCTTGAAAGGTTTGTATTCTGCAAAAGGGATGCTTGACTAACCTGGGAAGATAATTGCTTAGAAATGTTTAAAATTGAATTTACATCCTGAATGGATTTCTTCTTAATTCCTTTTATCGCTTTTAAAAAAATGTCCCAAAGTTGATAGGAAGTTACTGCATAAATCACAAAATTGGGTTTTGTATCTTTCCCTGTTAAATTAAAATATTCTTTCGCAATTTGCTTTTTGAAAAATAAAGTGTGATATTGACAATTTTCCTTACGATCCTTGAAATCAAAACCATGCAACGTCTCTGGACCAGAAATAAAAAATGAACCTGGTTTAAGAAAATAATTTTTTTCTTTCAAACTAAAGGGAAGATGTCCTTTCTCCACGATAGTTATTGTTAAATAATCATGAATATGTTTCCTGAAAGTTCCACTAGAAGCTTCAGCCGTTAAGAATTCTATTTCTTCTAAGTATGGGGATCTCCAGTATTGCTTTTTAATGCCATTAGCCCCCAAAAGAATTTCCCCTCACTTTGATAATTAGTGAGCAAGTCCTTTTTCCCATTAGCATTAGATGTTTACAAAAAGTAAAAAAGCATTAATTAGACTTCTCCGTTAATGCATCAAGCGCTTTTTGAACTATCACCCTTCTTACAGAATATTCATATTCCGGATCTTCGCTTATTTCAGCCAGGGGATTTGTGATTGCTACGCCGTGGATAATTCTATTGCTTCCGAAGGTTTCCGCAATTGGGTCCATTGAAGTGATATGTGCTACTGGGATTCCCGTCCTTTCAATCTCTTTCGTTATCGCTGCACCACAGCGAGTACAGGATCCTCAGGTCGAAACCATAATTACACCATTTACTTTATTTTTCTTAAGGTCTTCTGCAATAGATTTACCAAAATCTTCGCTGTTTTTTAAAGAAGCTCCTGTTCCTGTAGTGCTGTAGAAATTCTCGTGGAGCTCACCAATTTTCCCTGTGTTTTCCATTTCTCTCAAGACATCAACTGGAACTATTCTGTTAGGGTTTCTTTGTGCAAACGTGGTGTCATAACCTGCGTGGACCGAAGTAAATTCTTCGCTTTTGAGTGAAACTTGGTTTTTAAAGGAATAAATTCCAAATTTTGTCGCAGATGAACTCTCGATGCGATCGGGATTCCCAATAGGCACAATACCTCCGGTAGTACACACAGCCACCTTCGCTTTGCTTAAGTCTGAAATTGCCGGAGCAATTGCTACTTTTTCAGGTATTATTTGGAGGTACTCAGATATAAATAAATCTCCTTTCATTTTTTTTAATAACATCTCGACTGAACGATATGCACCATCATTTGTTTGGAAAAAATTTTTCCTAATTCCCCGAGAGAAATAACCCTCTTCAAAAGCTGTTTTCATCTTATCTCCCTTAAGGAGCTTCAAAGAAACCTTTGCCATTCCATCAAGTGCTTCTTTCATCGATCTGGCAGAGTTTCCCGTTTTTACGATAAACATCTCAGGAGAAAACATTTTTACAGCAGGGCTCTCCTCGTTCATCCCAGCTACTCCGGGAATATCAAGAGTTTCCATGGCTTTTAAAATAACTTCGCCACAGGCAAAACCATAGCGTCCTGCACCAAAGGACGGTCCGGCAATCAAAAGTTTAGGACGCTCCTTTAGTAAAACACCCTTGACATATTGAAGCGCTTCCTCCTTATGCTCAGCGAAGAAATTATCTCCACATACAATTGTGGCAACGATAGTTGATTCCGAGCCAAATATTCTTTGTAGTTGTGTTCCTGGGCCTATCGGCTCTTTGTAAACAACGGGAGGAAAATCAGCCTTGTCCTCACCTCCGACGCCGGCAAAAAATTGGTTGATGTAGTGAACTATTCGAAAAGACAATTTTCCTCATCCTTTCTATACTCAAAATATATTAGTTAAATCAAAGATATTCCTTGCCTACGACCTACGAAAACCATAAATTAAAGAAACGAAAAATATTTTTTATCATTAACAATAATGAAAAATAATTCTTACCTAACCTTTGTATTTGCGAAACTATTAGACCCAACGAGCAGAAATATTGTAAAAGCCTGCCTCACTTGCACAACCAAGAATATTAATTACTTCGGTAAAGAATAGATCCGGATCTTTAGGCTGTTCTTTGATACCAACAGTTTGCAGAAATTTATGACTCGCTTTATTGCCAATAAACAAATCCTGTTTTTTCGGCACTGCAACTAATTCATGATCATTACCTGTGCTTATCATGGCCGTGCATTCTGGAGTCCAATTTACAAGACCAGCACCCCTACCATCCTTGCCTCCAAGTTCGCCAGAAATGATAACTGTGGATATGCCGGATTTCTCCATTTCCCTGCAACACATCATTAGATCCTCGTCAGGATTACCATGTCCTTCACTTGTAATAATCGCTCCGTCAGCGCCCAACATGGATGCCAGTTTTGTTGAAAACAAGCATTCTCTTTTCTTTCTTTCTAAAGTAAGTGTAATGCTGTGCAGAATAACGCCGAGAAAGCGAATATCCTTTCCGTGACGTTTATAAAGTTCCTCAATAATTCTACTGTTTTGCAACTCATAATTTATGTGTTTATCACTACAAGCCATTAGGTATGTTCCAAGGTAAGTTACAATTGCACCATCAAAAAACTCGTTGGGGTGTATTATTGTTGGAGTAAAATAATCTCCTCCTAATTGCCCATAAATCCAAAAATCTTTAATCAGTGGCCTTTGTCCTAATGCTTGAAAAACTAAAACCACACCTGGGAGATTCGGATCCACATCACCTAATTCGTAAACCTTGCTCTCGTTCGGCACAAGACCCCGACATTCTTCCGCAAGATGAACAGCTAATTTTAAACCAGCAATCTTACAAGCATTATCTATCTTCTCTGGGGCATCTTTCAGCACTTCCGGATTAACCTTTACGTCTAGCACTAGGTTGAAAGTCTTGGAATAATAACACCAATCTGCGGCAGGCCCGACCATATCAATGAATCCATTAGTTCTGCACACACAATCTTTATCATTGCTGTGGGTTACCACAACAGCAGCACCCTTTAGGACCAAGGTGCCGCCAATCCCTGCTTGACACATCTCTCCTATTACTCCTGGGAAAATTGAACCTTCATTAGTAATTTTACAGCGCGGTTCAATCACGTCTTTTGTAGGCATTATCCTGATGCTTTCCCCAGGTCTTGCAATATGGAGAGTAATTTCTTGAATGCATGGATCCTTACCACAAACTGCTGTTGCTTTTTCTCGGTTGATATAAAGAACCCCGTCAATAACGGTAGTTTCTTTTCCCCATTCCATACCACTTATGTTGATTTTTGCTAAATTTAATCTCATGGAGTCCTCCTTTTTCTTGCGGCATTTCTTTATATTTGTGTGTTATTTTGAAAAAACAAACAAACATACAATTCTGAATTGTATTTTGAAGAAATTTTTCATATCCGTCTTGTAAAAAACTGCTCTATTAACAGAAACCTATTTGAACAGGGTGCCGTATTTTTAGGGGATCTTAGGGAGGTCTAGTGTAATAACTACTCGCTCGACCATTAGGTGGTGGAAACAAGTTGATCAGTCTGGGAGTTTGTTGATTCCTTTTCCTGTTTCAAGATGGATAATCAAATAACTGGATTATCGCATTACCTTACCCAAAGCCAAGATCCGGTTATTTGGGACTAGCCCAGTTGTCATTATGCAACAGTTTCAGATTTAAATCTCTAACAGAGTATGCAGATGAGGAAAAATTGTATTCCGCAATCTTAAAAAGAAATCCACAATTTGTGATTGTATTTCTGGCCATTTCTCTTCGTCTTCTAAACCCCCGTTTTTAAATATTTTTCTGACATATTTTTGCTTTCGTGTTTCTTAATAATCCCAGTCCAAAGATTCTCCGAAGGCATCTTCTATCTCCTTCTTTTTGGTAAGTAATTTCTAATATCGTTTCTGATTGATTGCTCCGTAAATCGACAACTCTTTCAAGATGACAGGTTCAAGTTTTGAAATCACTTTCTCCCCTCAATCTGTTTTCAAGAATCCCCACTCCACCTACCCCCGAAAACTTAAACTTTCACACTTTTCATTGACTTTCTTTCCCTTCCTTCCCACAACAACTCTCTCCCCTTTTCCCTTTTCAACCCCACTCCTTTCTATCTCCCAATTCCTTTCCACCTCAAAACCTGCTTCTTTCAAGCTTTCTTTGACATCTTCAACAATTTCACCATGTCCTTCTTCACACAAAACTGCCAATATCCCATCATCCTTGAGGTATTTCTTTATGCCAGAAAAGGTTTCTGTCAATTTATTTTTCCTGGTTTCTCTATCAACAGTTTCACATGTCCCTCTTCTTACCCTTGCCAGTAGATCATCTGTCAGGAACTCCAAGTAAGGTGAGTTATGATCCCATTTTGTGTTATGAGTGTTATCTTCACCTTTTTCCCAGTGATAAATGTCCTCTGCCTTAATGATGACTGTTTTCTTGGATTTTTCTTCTATCCTTGGCTCTTCAATTTCTCTGGGATTCAGAATAATGAACGGGGAAGGTTCCAGTTTATTGGGGTCAATAAGATTGAACATGTTTTGCATTTGCTGAAGGGTTGAATCTATTGCTGCCTCAAGTTGTTTGGGAACCTGGGATATTGGGAATTCTGCCCTGAGAGGAAAATTTTCAGATGGAACAGTGCCTTGAAAAACTGAAGCTTTCTTTTGTTTTGGATCCCATTTTTCAAGCAAGATGTTCTTCAGAAGGAACATTCCTGTCCCTTCTGAAATGAGGTCTTTGATCTCACTTGCTGTTTGTGGTTCTTCATTTTGATCTATCTCTTTGAACAGCTGGGATGTGGCTTGGCTGGTTATGAAGGAGATCAGTTTTTGGTTGAATGACAGCTCTTTACTTCCAATAGTGGTATCCATCCTCTTTCTAAGCTCTTGATCATCGTTCAAGTAAATGCATTTAGTAAGACTGTCCTGTGAATTTTCCAGGTCTTGCTTTTCCTCTGCTGTTGGTTTCCTGAATGCTAATTCATTGTCTGAATCATGATAGGCAACGGCAATGAGTTGTTTTCTGAGTCCATTCTGCTGAATCTGTTCTTTCAGCTGATCCCTGCTGAAGGTTTGCTGACTGAAGATTGACGTGTTTTGATCCCCCTTGAAAGTGGGTTCAGGGATTTCTGCCCTTTTTGCTGTTTGAATGATTTCAGCATCCCAGGTTCCTGTTTCAGAATCAGGATTAGGAACTACTACCCACCACTTGCCATTCTCTTCGTCTTCAGAGAGGCACCAATCACTCGCTAATGGCATGAATTGGTTAGTACCAGGGCAAGTAGCCTCTGAAACAAAGATGAAGTTCTCAGGGCCATCACTAGGCAAATGATGTTGCTTTTTGTCCAGGGAAAGGATCCTCTCAGTTATTTGACTGATGAGTTCCTTTTTATAGGTTTCTGCTGTTTGCCAGATCTCTTTTTGGCTGTTTTCTTCTTTCCCCATGGATCATATCCGCTCTCTTTCATGTAATTTTCAAGATGTGACAATTGAATTTCAAAGTTCAGTCTGGAAATAATCTCCTCATAAAGCCTCTGCACTCCCGCAGGCTTCATATAGACCTGTCTCATTTGTCCTCGCCCTTCACTGTGACCCATTATTTCTGCAGTCATCTCCCGGTCAAGACCAAGTTCCTTGCACCTTGTTCCAAAGGTGTGGCGAAAACTGTGAAAGCATTTCTTTCCCTCTTGTCCGTCGTTGCTTATAATCCCGATCGACTTTATCCACCGATTGAAATTATTTCCCGGCGTATGTCCAGGCCTGACATCAAGATCCATTCTGTCTGGAAAAAGAAACTTCTTTCTCTCTCGTTTCAAATGCTTAACATATGAAATGAATCCAATGTCCTGAAGCTGGTCATGTATCGGTATCTTACGGATAGATGCCTGGGTTTTCAGTGTCTTGTTCTCTCCAGGGGAAACATGGATATACCAAATTTCTCCATCCTTTTCTATGTCCTCAAGATGGAGCTGGCAGATCTCGTTAAGCCTCATACCTGTATAAAGTCCGAGCAGAGGGACCCAAAATTGCCATGGCTTCTTGAAGGTCAAATAATCAGCGTGATTAAAAATGGCTTTTAGGTCTTCATTGCTGAAAACATCTTTTGCCTCATGGGGAAGTCTTGTGCTTCTCTTCTGTTCAAAAAGAGCTGAATACTGACCTGTTCGGAGAATCCCCCTTTTTTCCATCCAAAGAATGAATGACTTTACTTTGCTGATATGGTTTCGGATCGTCATCTCATCCAGAATATCTTTTTCAGGAATATTCATTTTAAGAAGGGCGGGGAGGCTTTTCTTTCTATATTTCTTCTTTTTTGTTCGATTAGCCGGTATTTTTTTCAGGGCTTCCAAGTATTTGTAAATAAGGTCATCTTCGAGGTCTTTAACTACCGGATCTCCAATAATTTCAATGAAGAGGGCGCCTTTTGCCTGAATGTCCGTCAGTGTCTTTTTGGCGTTTCCCTTGTTTCGCTTATAGTCCAAGTAACTGTCAAGCAGTTCTGACATTTTCCTTCCTTCGTTGTTTTTCTTCGGGGGCTTGTTCAAACCATCTGGATCTGAAGTAGGAGTAGCATCCAGCAGGGGGGAAATTTTTTCATTTGCTATATCCGCATAATCGCCGTAATTCCCTCGAATCCTATTGACCTCGGTCCCTCCGAGGTCGATAAACGCTTTCCTGATCTCTCGGCAAATCATCCGATAGGGCAGTGCTTCTACTTCAAAGCTGTTCAAATCGGGGATGGGTATCTCATGGGCCTCAGCAATTTTTGCAGCGATGGCCTCAATAAAGGTATCGCCTGTAATAGAACCGGCCAATTTTTCCTGTTCCAGGTCGAGTATTTCCTGAAGTGCTTTTACACGATCATCAGTAGAGGTTCGAATTATTTCTCCAGTGCTGCCATCAATCTGTACAACGATTTCGTTAAGGTTCATTGCACGGAGTTTTTCAATTTCTTCTCTCTTCTTTCTGATCCATTGAACAACAATATCCCTGATCTGTGCAGCCGAAAAATCATGCACTATTGGAATCCCCCTCCAAAACTGGAAAAATTGGCTGGTTTGAATTTCAAGAAAGGAGGCAAATAAACGCGCCTCTTTTACGCTTGAAGTATTCAAGCTGATTTTAATCTCCGTTAAACCCATTCTATCATGAAGAAAAGATGGGAGAGACTTGCGATAATAGTATTTTGTACCACGAAGGATGAGATGATTCGCAGATTTACCAAGCCTTTGGGACATTTTTGTACCACCTTTTTGTACCAGGCGGCTTTCCAGCCTTCATTCCCGTCAAATTATACCTATGAAGGGGGACTCACGCCGAGACAAGGGTTATTGTCAAATCTGGTGTATGGGGTTTCAAGCGGCGTCCCTGTCTGGTTGATTTGTTGCCCGTACACCGTCTTTGAAAACGACACCTTCGATAACTTCGCCGATAAGATCGAAACCCT
>Ga0068714_10007494_pt1 | contig 10548 bp, 19 predicted proteins | sample MTBNYHSulfiMetaG_FD_62988 | JGI IMG/M metagenome (GOLD analysis project Ga0068714, IMG submission 62988) | Enrichment culture microbial communities from rom New York Harbor, USA that are MTBE-degrading - MTBE-NYH (New York Harbor Sulfidogenic)... | ecosystem: Environmental > Aquatic > Marine >...
ACCGCCTGGAGCACCGATCCACGGAGGAGGCCCTCATTGAGGAGGTCCGAGCCCTGGAGCAGAGCGTCTTGGACGAGGCTGAGGATCCCGATTCGCTGAAGTATGCGGACCCGGCTGCGCTCGAGATTCTGCGGGCAGTACTTGAGGTAGCCCTTGAGGACGAGAGGGTCTCGAACGACGAGCTGAATCTGATCCGTCGACTGCGCCAGAAACTCGGAGTTCACGAGAAGGCCAAGCGCATCCTGTTGGCTCAGCTGGGTCATTTTCCAAGGAAGGGAAATGAGCTCCATTCGCCATCCGACTTCCGAGACCTCCTTATCGATCTACAGAGACGCGGCCTCGTCTTCTACTGCAACAAGCTCGAGGGCGGGCAATACGTGCTGCCCGAAGAGATCGTGGGGGGCGTGAAGGGGGCCCTGGGGATCGAGATGAGCCGCGTGGGTTGGTTGAAGCTCCTGGACAACCTCACCAAAGAGCAGCTTGGGACCATCCTTGATTCTGCAGGATTGCCGAAGTCCGGCAAGAAGTCAGATCTCCAAGAACGGGTGCGAGCAGCCGGCCTCTCGCCCAAGGACTCCCTGGAGTCGCTCAGCAACGAGGATCTGTACTCCATTCTGAACTCTCTCCCCGGTGCAAAGGTCAGCGGAAGCAAGGCCGCACGCATTGAGCGCATCATTGACTACTTCGACAAGATGGTGTTCAAGGAGGTACCTGCCGAAGCGCCCATCGGCGAGCTCTACTTCCGGTACCTGGTGGAGCTGGCCCGCCGCGATCGAGAGATCCTCCTCACGAATAGGGTCATCCGGAAGGACCGCGAGATGGAGTGCGCTTTTGAGGAAGGGACCAAGTACCTCTTCGGCGAGAAGCTGGGATTACCACTTCTCGAGATGGTGGGCTCTGACCACGCTGACGGCGGATTCCCCATCGGGCGTCGTGGAGACATTCTGTTCTGGGATAACAAGAGCAAGGAGAGCGTCTACGCCTTCCCACCGAGCCACCTTACGCAATTCAAGCGATATATCAGGGATTCGCCTACTCGAGTGGCGTGTTTTCTGATCGTGGTTCCAGCAGTGGCGGAGGGAGCAGATCAGATGGCCGCGAGACTCAAGATCGAGTCCGGATCCGACACCGACGTGGCTCTGATTTCCGCAGAGGATCTCCTTTGGGTGGCAGAGCAGTGGGAGGCCCGTGGAAACCAACAGACGTTCAACCCTGAAGTGTTCAACGTAACTGGAATCCTCGATCGAAAGGCCCTCGAAAAGAGGATGAAGCTGTTTCTGTAGGAGCTAGCGGCCTAACCGGAGCGATAGGGTCAGTGCGGTCCGCCCCGCTTCCCCCCCCTACCCCTCCAACTCCCCCGCCACAGCCCCGAACGCCTGCAGGGCCGCCTGGAGGTCTTCCATGATCTCGGCGGCCAGGACGGCGGGGTCGGGTAAGCTGTCGGAGTCCTCCAGGGACTCGTCCCGGAGCCAGGTGATGTCCAGGTTCAGCTTGTCCCGCTTGGCGATCTCCCCGTAGCTGAAGCAGCGCCAGCGGCCCTGGGGGTTGTCCTCGCTCCAGATCTCCTCCCGCTCGTGGCGCCGGCCGGTGTCAAGGACGGTGGAAAAGTGGACAGATTCAGCGGTGTAGAAGTGGACACTCCCGCATTGCAGGTGCTGGACTCAGGGTGGCATGGTCGACTCCCGTCAGGCTGAGGGGGATGGGGTGGTGAGACCGGCCTGGCGGCGGTGCCGAAGGCGGTAGCTCTCACCCCGGATGTTCAGGGTGGTGGCGTGGTGCAGGAGCCGGTCGAGGAGGGCGACGGCGAGGACGGGATCGGGGAAGATCTCGCCCGATTGGCCGAAGCCCTTGTTGGAGGTGAGGATGATGGACTTCTGGGCCTGGTACCGCTTGTTGACGACCTCGAAGAGGAAGGTCGCATCGGGCTGCTCGAGGGGCAGGTAGCCGATCTCGTCGAGGATGAGGATCTGGGGCCGGGTGAGGACCCGGAACAGGCTGTCCAGACGGTTCTTCTCGCGGTGTGCCCTGGAGCGTGGGAGTCCGGAGAGCTTGAGGTTGATTGTGACGCAACGCTTGAAGCGGGCGGCGAGTTCGATGCCCAGGAGCTCGTCGAGAACCTGGACCGTAAGCTTCGCGGCCTTCTGGGCCTGCTCGAGCACGGGGTCAAGGGCGCTCAGCGCCGCCTCCGCCTTGAGCTGGTGCAGCTGGTCGCGGACCCGCTCGTAGCTCACTACGGTTCCGATGGCGTCAGCGACGCTGTGCTGACCGGCCGACTGCGCGGACTACGCATTACACATTAACGATCCGTGGTGCGCCTCGTACCCCAGGGCCCCATGAAACCACAACACCAGGAAAGAGCCATGCACATCATCGTTCACACCATCCCGGTCAAGCCCAACAGCCTCGATCTGGCGCGTGCGTTCTTCGAGGAGCACGTCCCACCTCTGGCTGAGCGGTTCAGCGGCTGGCGCGGCGCTCGGCTCTGCGCCACCGACGACAACCTACTCGTGTCGTTCGGTATGTGGCACGATGAACACCAGATGCGCGAGTTTCTCGCTCAGCCCGCGTTCCAAGCGGCGATGGCCTCCTTCTCCGAGCTCTTCGCCGGCCCGCCTTCGCAGTACATCACGCAGGAGTTGACAGCCGTCGGCCCAGCTCGCACGTAACATGGTCCCGGCGGAGGAACGCACTGAACACGACTCAAGTCACGGCACGAGACTTTGAACACCCCAGAAGCGGTGCCCAATAGCCACGGGTACCAAAGAGGAATCCCACGCAGTCGAGCCGCGGGGGTTCCTTTCCCTTTCCCCTTCCCCATTCCCCCCCCTACCCCTCCAGCTCCCCCGCCACCGCCCCAAAGGCCTCCAGGGCCGCCTGCAGGTCCTCCATGATCTCGGCGGCCAGGACGGCTGGGTCGGGTAGGCTGTCGGAGTCCTCCATGGATTCGTCCCGGAGCCAGGTGATGTCCAGGTTCAGCTTGTCGCGCTTAGCGATCTCCTCGTAGCCGAAGGAGCGCCAGCGGCCCTGGAGGTTCTCCTCGCTCCAGGTCTCCTCCCGCTCGTGGCGCCGGCCGGGCTTGTAGCAGGCCACGAAGTCGTCCAGGTCCGAGCGCTTCAGGGGGTTGGTCTTCAGGGTGAAGTGCTGGTTGGTGCGGAGGTCGTAGACCCAGAGGCGGGTGGTCCAGGGCTTCTCCTGGGCGGGCTTGGCGTCGAAGAACATGACGTTGTCGGGCCGGGACAAGAAGAACCCTGGCGCCTAAGCACCTCGAACGGTATCGTTCATTCGTTCCCCCCCAATCCGGTTACCCGGGCGCCCATTCGGCGCCCAAGTGCAGTAGTTCTATGGCTCTTGATCGCCCCCCCGGACTCCTCCGTAGCTGGACCTCCTGGAGGAGGGGTTCGGCGGCCTGGAGATACTGGCCATGCAGCGGGTGGCCCTGAACATCATCTACGACTCGGCCGATCCGTCGGGGCCCGCCTGCGCATGCAGCCCCCTCCCTCGGCGCACTACATACTGTTCCCGGGCTTCCTCCTCCCGGTGGACAGGGTCCTTGCCGCTCCAGCCGTCTTCTCCACTCCCATCGCGACGGGACAGGTGGAGGAGGCGCCCTTCGTCCGTTTCGCCAGCGACGGCGGGATCCTGGACACCCTTCTTGTCCGGCCCGTGGCCGGCACCTACGTCCGCCTGGATCTCGGCCTGAGTGTGAGGCCCTCCGTTCCCCAGCCCTTCCTCTCCAGCCCGGAGGTGGCCCGGGACTTCCGCTGCCAATTCCTGGTCCTGGCGGAGGAGGTTCCGGTGGGGCTGCGCCTCACCTGGGTCATGCTGCCCCATGGGGAGAGCATCGTCCAGGAGATTCCGGTTGACCGGGTCCGTCTCAGCCGAAGGGACGTGGACGCCGGGTTCACGCGGCTGTCCGGCAACGCGGACCAATGGGGGACGCAGCCCGCTCGCCTGGAGAGCGTCTACCGGAGGACGGTGACGATCCCGGATCACGAACCGCTGTTCACCCACGCCTTCGCCGCCATCGGGGGCTACGTGTGGCTTCGAGGGTTCTCAACCTCGGACCAGGTCACCTGGACGCGCTACTCCCTCCGGGGGGAGCCGGCGGTCCGGATCACCCTTCCCCGGCGGGACACCATCAAGGATGCGGCCCACGACTGGCTCTGGATCGTCCGGAAGGACGAGCTGGATGTGCCCCGGCTGGTGAAGCTGAAGGTGGAGGGATGAGGTGGAGGGAGGGGCACGGTGAAGGCGTGAGGCCGTGGGGTTTCTCCCCTGCCCTCTCGCCTCCCGACGAGACGGCTCTTGTGGGGCGAGGCGCCCGACGCGGGGGGGAGAAGCCGGCAAACCTGGAGGTGTGAGAAACCGACACTTCTCAGGGGAGTTCAGTGCCGCTTCAGGAGATTGTCGTACTCTGCGTGGCTCCCAATCCAGAACCAAACCCACCGGTCCGGCCGACGGATTGCCAGTGCGCGGTAATCGCGGGAAACCCGGACCGAGAAGATTGGCTGGGAGGGATGCACCTGCTTGAACTCGAGGCTCGGATGCTGTGGGTCCTGCGAGAACCGAATGAAAGCACCCCGGGCCTGTTCCTGGACCAGGGGCGGGAGTCGGTCAAACGCCTTCCGGAAGGCAGACGACCGCCGCGAGATCACAATTCTTCGGGGATCAGAAGCTCGGTCTCGCCGGCGTCGTCCTCCGCGAGAGCCTCGGCGGCCATCCTCTCAAGGAGTTCCGGGCTTTGGGCGAAGGCATCATCCCAGCGGGCCTCGGACTCCAGTTCAGCGAGGAGGAACCCGGCGAAGGAATCCTGGCGGTCCGGCGGCAGCTTGCTCGCCTCGCGAAAGGCTTTCTTCAACAATTCAGTCATGGCCGAGAATACCCTCCGATGGCTACGATGGATCCAAGATGTGAGCCTGTCGGGGATAGAGCAATGGAAGGTTGGGACCGCCGGTTTCTCATAACAGCCCTCATGCCCCTAGCTCGCTCGCGCTCGCGGCCCTTCGCCGGGTGGAGTCGTTGGCTGGAGATGAAGAGACAGGTGGCTCAGGGTCACGACCTACGGCCGTGCCGGCAGCGGGCGAGGCGTTATGTGCCATCGCTCAGCATATGCGGTTTGAGCCTCTACAAACGGCGTGAGTCGGTGCAATCCGGCTGGGAGGAGGAACGGTCGAAGTGCCGCAGTTGACCCGGAACAATCACTTTCTGCCGCGCTGGTATCTTCGGCGATGGAGCGAGGATGGAGCTCAGGTGCTTGTATTTGGCCTTCTGGTCTCCCGGAAGGAGGTTCCGTCCTGGGCCCGGAAGGGCATCGCATCGGTCGGCTCCAAGAGGGACCTCTACACTGGCGATTTCGGGGGCGGATGGGGCAATAAGGGAACGGAGCTCATGTTACCCTTGTCACCAAGACACCTCCTCTACACCAAGGTTGGAGCGACTGCAGCGCCCCGATTCACGATGCCAAGGTTCGAGACTTTCCAGATCCAACGGTTCCTTGCCGAGCGGGCCCACCGGGAGATAATCGCCAGGCGGGAGGAGAGGAGGGTCAGTTGGTTCAGGCAGAGGGTAGTAGACGCCGAGCGCTTCGCTGACGAGGAGCGACAGTGGAAGCAGTTGCACGAAGAGCAGCGGAGGGCAGAAGTCCTGGAACGCGAGGATGGGGCGGCGGATATTGGATGCAGGCTCGACAGGTCCCGATGATCTGAGGTTCAAACGCAGACTTCAACGCAGGGATGGATCGCTGTTGCATGGGAGCTTGGACCTTGGGTGATCTCGGCTGTCGCGCTTCTTCAAGTCTGGGCGCTGGAGGTATGGTTCGGCGGGAAGCCGGACCACCGGTAGATGCGAGCTGGACCGGGGCGGTATTGGCGTGTGGCTGCATTCTCCTGTTCCAAGCGGCCTGTGAAGCGGATCTGCCCCCAGGAGTGGTTGTGACGGACAGCGCCGGGATTCGCCTCACCATTTCAGCAGATGACCCAAAGGACTTCGCCCAGCTCGATTCTGTTCCGACGATCTCCATCGGAGGACCCGATGCTTCAGGCCCTCAGCAGTTCTTCAGAGTCCAAGGAGTCCACTTGGACGAAGCGGGCCGTCTCTGGGTTGCGGATGGACAAAGCGGCGAGTTGAGGATCTTTCTGGCGGACGGATCACATTGGAAGACCCGGGGAGGCAGGGGAGAAGGACCGGGGGAGTTCCTTCAGATCCGTCTCCTCGGTGCTACGTCAGGCGATTCGGTCCTTTGTGGGGACTCGGGAGCGGACCGCATTACGGTGTTTGATCCGGAAGGGGAGTTCGTCCGCACCGAACGCTTGCCAAGCTCGGAGCGCCCCGCACCGCGGCCCTTCCATGTCTTCAATGACGGTTCGGTACTTGGCCAGCTTCCTCGGGTGCTGGCCGCGCAATCTCTCGAGCCGGGACAGATTTTGCGGGATTCCGTGGAACTGGTTCGCGTGAGACTGGATCTTGAGGAGTTGGAGCCATACGGGTCTGCTCCCGGGCCTCGTTGGCTCTGGACTGGACGGAACCAGGTGCCGGTGCCCTTCACCATGAACGCTTCATTCGAGGTGGTGGGAAATGACGTGCATTTGGTGGCAGGGCCAGAGTTTCGGGTGGAAGTCCACAATGGGGAAGGACTCCGGGCGATCTACGGGGTGGCGCGAGAGCCACGGATTGTCTCAGCTTCAGACCTCGATTCGTACCGAGAGTTCGTTCAGGAGTATCTACCTGAACCGATGCGAGCGGACTACCTGGAAGCTCTCGACAACGAGGAGAGACCGAATCGCTTGCCTGGCTATGACCGGGTGATCGCATCAAGCGATGACCATGTGTGGGCCCAGGTTTATGTATCGGACCACGCCGCACCGCACGATTGGGATGTTTTCGACCGGGAGGGGCTCTTCCGCGGTCGGGTCCATGTGTGGGGAGGCTTCTACCCGTTCGTGATCACAGGAGACGCGATGGCGGGGGTCTGGCGAGATTCGATGGGAGTCGAGCTTGTGCGTCTGTACCGGCTGCACAGGTGACCGGAAGCCAGGCTGACGGCCCCTCCTGGAGGAGGGGTTCGGCGGCCTGGGGGTACCGGCCAGGCAGCGGGTGGCCCTCGAAGCAGCCTACCTCGGTCGGGTCCAAGGGTGGCCGGAGACGCCTTGATGGGGCTCGTGATTCGAGGCGGGCTCGGCACAGCTACGATGGACCTGGCAGCGAGGACCGGGTTGGGCCCAAGGGAGCGAAGGGTCGCAGGGCTGGAGAGACCCAGCGCTGGAGGGGGACGCCGGGGCGTTCCAGCCCCTCCCCGGGAGGTCCTCCATATAGGTCAACATGCCCCATACCGTGGGGGGGAGCGGGCGCGTAGGTTACGGCTGGAGTCGTTCTGGGCCCGTGGGACGGCACGATGAAGCGAGATGCTGAATCCGGACCTCCTCCCGTGGAAGAGGAGACGTACGAGAGCCGAACCAGCAGTAGGATGCGGTGGGGATGCGTCTACGTTCTGCTGGCGGTCTTCGCGATCTCCTTCATCTCTTTTCTTCTTCTCATGGTTTGGGAGCGATTTGCGGAATAGGTCACCTACAAGGGATGCGGCTGTCTACGCCTTGGTGCCAGCACTCGTGCTCCCGGAGGACAAGGTCCTGACTGTACCGGCCGGCGTGGATCCGGTGGTCCAGATCGCTGTTTCCCGGCGGTACGTCATCAAGGACGCCACCCACGACAGGCTCTGGATCGTCCGGAGAGGCGAGTTCGACGTGCCGCGGCTGGTGAAGGTGAAGGTGGGGGATGAGGTAGGGGGAGGGGGCCGGTGAGAGCGGCCCCCTTCCCTTTCACCCTCCGGAGAGACGGCACTTGTGGGGCGAGGCGCCTGACGCGCCGGGTGCTCAATGGTGTTATCTATGGGAGGATGAGCGGCTTGCACCTTTGGACGAGGAGCCTGATACGGCTGCGAGCAGCCCTCACCAAGAGGGTCTCTTGACGGGAATGGGGGCGGGAGGTTCGAGAATGACCAGGGACAGAGATGCACCGAGAACGCGCGGCCGGGAGTGAGGAGTTAAGTGGCATGTGCCTGGTTCTACCACCAGTTCGCACGGGCAGAGACGGGGCCCGGCAGATCGCGGAATCGGCAGATCAGCAGTGACTGTATGTTCCATTTCCTATACAAGCAGTTCTTGCTAGGCTTGGTCTGGTCGAAGGAGTCGGTCCAAGGGGTTCTCTTTCCACGGAGTGTCCAGTGAGAAGACTTACGGTTGAATCCTTCCTGGTGATCGAAATGGCTCAGTTGGAACTCCGGCCTTTCACCCTTCTCATTGGTCCACAAGCGAATGGAAAGAGCGTAATCGCCAAGGTGGGCTATCTCCTCGAGAACTTCCTCGCATCCACTTTCGTCGAGGGAATCGAACAAGGTTCTACGAAGACGGAACTGGGAAAGGCGGGCGCCGCTGCCTTCGAGCAGCTGTTTCCCCGCTATGCGTGGTCCGACACCAGTTTCAGGGTGCGACTCGAAATTGACGAGGAGTGGGTCGAGTTGTCACGAAGTGCCGGTGCTCGGGCGACCCTCAAGGTGAACTACTCTCAGAACCTGGCGGCTGTGCATCGCCGCGCCCGTCGCGAGTACGACACGAGACGCAGCCAATTCTTGGAAGAGGCGCCGTCACGAACCGGCGTCGCCCGCTCCCGAGCCCGAGCACGATACGAGGTATTTCACGAAGTGCTGAAGGATTACCTGTTCGATTCCAAATTTGGAGATGTCTTTGCGCCGGTTACGTTCATCCCGGCCTCTCGGTCATTCTTCGCCAACCTACAAAAGAACGTCTTCTCCTTTCTGGCGAACCATATCTCCATTGATCCCCTGATCAAGGAGTTTGGGTCAGAGTACGAGAGAGTGAAATGGTACTTCGAGGATGGATCTCAGAGCGCTCGGAGGAGTGTATCCAAGGACGTTAAAGAGTCAATCGAAACCATTTTGCGGGGCCGCTACGTGCACGAGGGAGACCAGGATTGGATCCACACTGGAAAGAGAAAGACGAATCTCGCGCAGGCCTCCTCGGGCCAGCAGGAGGCGTTGCCAATGCTGCTCATGCTTGCCTTCTACTCGACCTTCTCCGGGGGTCGCTCGGGCCTGCGACGCATCTATATCGAAGAGCCAGAGGCTCACCTCTTCCCCATCTCTCAGAAGCGGATCATTGATTTGTTGGCCATGCTGCGAAAGCAGCAAGGATTCACGTTTTTTCTCACCACTCACAGTCCGTACATTTTGACCGCACTCAACAACCTGATCCTCGGGGGCAGCATTATTGAGCGCTTTCCGAATTCCAAGATGGAGGTGTGCGAGGTAATGAAATGCGAATCCTCGATCACCCTTCCCGAAATGGGAGCATACACGGTCGAGGATGGGCTCTTGCGTTCGGTAATCGACGAGGAGCAGGGCTTGATCGGCACGTCAGTGATTGACTCAGTGTCAGAGGAATTCGGTCGAATCTTCGAGCGGCTGCTGGATATCGAAGAGAAGGGGGAATGAATGTCCGACCCGTGCCGGTCGAAGCGTACAGACAAGATTATCGTGGTGAAAGAGAACCGACGTCGATTCCAACTCAATAATCCAGACCAGCACAAAGTCGTTCATGTCATCGTGGATGATTGCCTCATTACGGATGGCGAACGTTGCGACCATCTCCTGGAACTTGATGGTCCTCCTTCTATTGGCGTGTTCATCGAACTCAAGGGGGCTGATCTGAAGAAGGCTGTTGGGCAACTCAGAGCCACTATGGATGCCGTCAGCAAGACCACCGGGTATGCGCGTCGCATATGCTATGTGGTGGTGAGCCGGGTTCCACGTGCAGGGCCGAGTGTCCAAGTCCTCGTGGCGGCGCTCAAGCGCTCCCATCAGGCTACTCTGAGAATCTGTGGCCAAGAGGTGACGGTGAGCCACGCCGAGTTGACGGCCTGACTCCCTGACGCGGGCAGAGTGGCATGGGCCTGCCGCACACGCCACATAACACACGAGCACCGCTTTCGCTCGCTCCAGAGAACATGGCCCCATGGCGTATCGGTAGGCTGTGCAGTACTGGTGTAGCGTAGCACATGGCTAACGGGGAACGGACGTGTGATGGGGCCACGTCGGCACCCTCAGAACGTTGATATGGAAGGGCCTGTCAAGTTTTTCGAAAGGCGAGAGTGGGAGCCCGGGGCGTCTTCGACGATGAATCCTGCTGATATTCGATGGTTGGACCGGGGGTCCAGAGCATCATGAGACGGATTCGTCGGGAGCTAGCCGGAGTCTATACACGGGGATTGGGCAGAAGCCGGACCCCTTAACGTTCGTGGGGCGTTCTCCTGTCGTGCCCCGGGACTCCCCGATCTCGCGGATGAGCTCAGGCGGCGGCGTTCACCTCCTGGAGTTGGGAGACATCGATGTCGCGCAGCACCGCCCAGAGGAATCCCACCATCTCCCGGGCGACGGCGGTGACGGCCACCTGGCCCGGCTTCTTGACGGCCAGGCGGTGGAAGAGGGTGTAGAGACGGTGCTGACACTTCCAGGCGTGTCGGATGACCGCCGGGTCC
>Ga0068714_10007497_pt1 | contig 10548 bp, 11 predicted proteins | sample MTBNYHSulfiMetaG_FD_62988 | JGI IMG/M metagenome (GOLD analysis project Ga0068714, IMG submission 62988) | Enrichment culture microbial communities from rom New York Harbor, USA that are MTBE-degrading - MTBE-NYH (New York Harbor Sulfidogenic)... | ecosystem: Environmental > Aquatic > Marine >...
TGACCTCCCGCTCCAGGAGGTTGAGCCGGGCCAGGAGATCGGTGAAGGCCTTGTAGTCCCGGAAGATGGTCTGGAGGATGACCCCGGTGGTCCGGCCCTCGTGGAGAAGGGGGATCCGGTTGACCAGGAGGGGGGTGTCGGTCTTGAGGCTGCACCGCTGCCCCAGCTCGGCCTTGCCCGTGGAGAGGACCCGGCCCAGCCGGGAGGAGGGGAAGAACTCCTTGATGTCCCGGCCGATGACCTCCTGCCGGTCCACGCCCAGGAGCTCGGCGTAGACCTGGTTCATGAAGACGATCCTGCTCTCCCGGTCGCAGACGATGATCCCGGAGTAGACGTTGTCCAGGACCAGCTCCAGGAACTCCACCAGGTCCCGGAAACCGGTCTCCCCCCCGCCCCGCTCGGACCGGGCCGGGCCGGTCCTCATTCCTCCGGGCGGGCGGCCCTTGGTCTCCGGGGTCTCCCCCGCCGTCCCCCTGACTTCCTCTCCAGGCAGCGGCGCCATCCCCTAAACCGCAGTTGTTTCAATAATTTTTATCATGATGTTTTATTTTATCACGGCCCGGGGCGGGAATCAAACCAAGGCCCTGCCCGGCCCGCCGGCCTAAAAAAATGGCCCCTGGGGGGAGGGGGAAGTATAGTCCCCGGGAGGAGCTTATTACCGGAGTCAGGGGGCGGGGGGTTTAAGATGGCAGAGAGAAGGCTCAACCCGGACTACATCGCCGGGGTCAAGGAGGTCCTGGCCCGGGCCCCCTTTTTCCACCTCATCGAGATGGATCTGGTGGAGCTCTCCCCGGGCCGGGCCGTGGTCAGGATTCCGGCCCAAAGAAAGCACCTCAATCCCTTCGGGAGGGTCCACGGCTCCGTGGCCGCGGCGGCCATCGACACGGCCACCTTCTGGGCCGTCTTCTCCCAGGTGGACCAGGGGTTGAGCATGACCACGGCCGAGCTTAAGCTCAACTTCCTGGCCCCGGCCGGGGAGGGGATGACGTTAACGGCCAGGGCCGAGGCCATCAAGACCGGACGATCCCTGGGCCTGGCCGAGGCCAGGCTGGTGGAGGCCGGGACCGGGCGGCTCATCGCCTTTGGCACGGCCACCTGCATGATCCTGGACTTCCCCCCGCCCAGGGCCCTGGCCGCCCTGCCCCCCAAGTTCCTGGACTAGCCCGGGTACCTGACCGCCAAAAACTGAGCCTTAATTCTCCGGGACCGGGCCATGAAAGGCCGAAGTGCTCTTAAATAGACACCTCTCAGCCTATTGTGGGTCACCGAAAAAATACCCTTATTAACGATAATTGACACAATTTTAAAATAGTTGTAGGCTGATCAATACTACATCCCGGGCAAGGCCCGGCGGTCATTTCAAGGGAGAAGCCAGATGAGAACGATCAGAACTTTTCTCCTCACCATCGCGGCCTTGGTTCTTTTATTTCCGTCCTCCGTCCTCCTGGCCCAGGAAGAACCGGTCCAGGAGCGTCTGGTCTTCGCCTACAAAAGCGGCGACTTCTTCGACACCATCCAGAGCCTGATCCTGGACCAGACCGACACCCAGACCCCCCTGGTCAGCCTGCCCGGGATGAACCTCTGGTGCCCAAGGGTCAGCCCGGACTCCACCCGCCTGGCCTTCGTGGACAAGGAAACCGGGTCCGTCTGGGTGGCCGGCCTGGACGGCGCGGCCCCGGTTAACCTGGCCAACCCGGTCCGGGCCATGTCCCTGGCCTGGTCCGGCGACGGAGCCCTGATCTACTTCTGGGCCGACAACTTCGTCTTCTACTCCCTCCCCGCTGCGGGCGGGGAGGCGACCCCCCTCTTCGCCGGCCAGGCCTTCTGGTCCTGGTTCAACGACGGCGGCTTCCAGGTCTTTAGCCAGTTGGACGAGGCCACCGGCCTGGTGACGGACCGGATCCAGTTGGGCTACAGCCCGGCCGGCCAGTTCGGCAAGGTCGATCTCTACGAGCTGGCCGTGACCGCGGCCCTCCCCCAGCCGGCCCTCCTCTTCGGCGGCCTGGGGGACAACTACACCCCCAGCCGGGGGCTTAACGGCCAGATCGTCTTCCAGGCCGACGACGACCGGGCCGGCTCCCACCGCTGCTGGTTCCTCCAGGACCCGGTCACGGCCCTGCCCCTGACCGATCTTTACTCCGGCAGCCCGGTCTGGAGCCCCTCCCAGGCCCACATCGTCTTCCCCCTGACCACCGCCTCCACCTTCGGCCAGACCGCCTACACCGGGATCATCTTCAGCCGGCGGATGGTCGACGGGGCGATTACCCCCCAGTTCACAGCCGGAATTGGAGCCACGCCGTCCTTTTTCCCGCCGTCAGCCGTGGAGGAGTAACCGCGCTTTGGTCACCGGTGGGGGCCGGAGAGCCGGCCCCCTGCGGTGACCGGCCTTGATCGTCTGTCGACCCTTATCTGGACGGACCGAACCATCCTCTCAAATGTAATCCTTCAATCAAACAACCCGGACAGGGCGGGTATCAAGTACCCGGCCAGATGCACCTCCGCCTCCAGGCTGTCGTTGTTATAGGCCCAGAACCTGACCCCGGCTTTTTGGGCGGTCTGCTGGTCGATGATCGAGTCGCCGATAAACACGGCCGCCGAAGCCTCAAAACCCAGCCGACCGAGGATCCTCAAGACCCCTTCGAGCTCCGGCTTGGGCCGGTCGACGTCATCGGCGGTGACCACCAGGTCGAGGAAGCGACTCAGGTTCAGCCGGTCGTAGATTTCCAGGACCTCCCGGCCTGCGTTGGTGTTGACCGCCTTACGAAGGCCCAGCCCGGCCAGATGATCCAGGACCGGCTCCAGGCCCGGCTGGGCTTTGACCAGGGGGTGGAAGTGGCTGGCCCTTAAGTCCTCCGCGGCCTCCCTGGCCTGGCGGCGCAGCCCGGGAGGAATGAGCCGTTGGAGGGCCTTGTCAAAGGTGGAGATGAAAACAAAATCCTCCTCCGCTGTCGAGAGGGGCTCCAGGCCCAGGTCCTGTTTGAGCCGTCCGTAAAAGGACCTGTGGGCCGCCCGGGAGTCGATCAGGGTCCCGTCGGAGTCAAAGATCACCAGCCTGACCCGGTTCGATCCCGGACCGGAACTTTTCCCTGCCGCCTTTGGCCTTCCTTGGTTATGAGTGTCCGCTTGCCTCATCAGGATTGGTCTCAATCAGGGGCTACATCCAGGAGGAGGACCGGTTACGGTTCCCATCTGTCCTAATATCCCCCACCCCAACCGGGTTCCCAAAGAAATTGAGAAAGCCTTCCTGGCCCATTGTCTTGACCATCCCACCCATGGTTGGCTTAAGGGTGTCCGAGGAATTGGCCTTGAAAGGGAACCGGGCCCCCTCAGGTGGGGTTGGAGGGGTCTGGTCCAGGTACAACCTCCTAACTCGTCATGAACGTCTGCTGATGCTGGAGAAAGAGGTCAACAAGGAGAAGATCGAGCTGAACGAGGAACAGATCGGGCTCTTAGATCACTTCAGCCCTGAGTGTCGTGAGCGCCACATTGAAACTACGGTGGGGGCGACCTAATGGCCGTGGACTACTTCCTGGTCGGCCTCCTCAAGGGCGTCGGCTTGGTCTACCGCCTATCGATCATCGACGGCTATTCCCACGACACTTGGGGTCGTCTCTAGACTCCCAAGCTGCCAGTGGTGGCCGTTCACGTCCTCAATTGCGATGTCCTGCCCTTCTTCAATGAGCACAGGATAACCTTAAAAACCATCCTTTCAGACCTCGGCCCGGAGTGCTACGGTTGCCATGACCGATACCCCTACGAGCTCTTCTTTCAGTTGGAAGGCATCGAACACCGGACCACCTGAGTCCGCCGACCTCAAAATAACGGTTTCCTTGGGCGTTAGCACTGAACCCTTCTCGATGAACACATCCTGATTAGGTGTCATCAGAAGTGGTAAAAGTCAGTGAATGAAATTCGAAAGTACCTAGACGTCTATCTGGACCTTTCCAACGAAAAACGTCCTCATCAGGGCCGGAAGGCGAAAGGAAGTATCCTCCTCCAGGCATTTACTGATGGGCTTAAGAACTAAAAGACTATCTCGGAAAAGGATTCTAACTGGAAACCCACTTAATAATCCACCCGACTGGGGGCAGCTGCCGGGTTATTACCCGTCACTGTACAGACTACCCCCGCATAAACACTTAAAACTAATTTATTTTTTTACTTGCTCGAGTGCGTTAATAAGCTGTTCAATCCCAACACTTTGATTAATATTGGCGTCTACCGCATCAACTAATTCTTCATCACAAAATATTCTTATTTTACCGGCTGATTGACGAAGATTAAACGCATATTCTTCCCATACAATTGACTCCCTTAGTTCTCCTACTATATTATCGTCCTTCCTCATTCGACGTCCTTGCGTCTCCAGCACACATTGAAGCCCTATTTCTGAACCTGGTCTTGCGCCGGGTACATCAATTAATAACCATGGTATATTACCAGCAGTCTTCGATTTGATCCTATCTATGGTTTGCTGTCCAGGTAACTCGGTAATATCTACCGGATTCTGAGATATTTTGTCTTTAATCAGTTTTTCATATAGGCGTGGCAATTCATATCTTTCCTCAATGGAGAGGTTATCCCATAATTTTACAATTCTTTCCCAATAATTCGGTTCCATATGATATGATATTACCCACAATCTTTTATAAAGATTTCTTTTTATTATTCCCGTAATCAATACTGATTCAGGTAATTTTTCATTTCTTAATTCATTTAATAACCAGGATAGTACTGCAGCGTCAGTTGGAGCAAGTTCAGTTCCTTGGTCTTGCTCAGAGAAAAGCGGAGTATTTTTTACTAAATAAGACTCAAATAAACTTTCAGGCAGTTCAACGACCATCTTATAAAATCTATATTTAAATTGTGATACTGTATCCCTTGAACGATTAATATTTATCAGGGCCTCTGTTGCCCTACGCAACATTGCTTTCTGGGCCCGAACAGCATGATGCCAATAAGCCTGGCAAAACATGGCATATCTAGCAATGCTCATAAACTCGGCAGCAACCCGGCCCTTCGCGTGTATTCCAATAGAAGGCACATTCTCAATACCCCCCCTGACCCTTTTAATTATTATTGTAGTCAAACAATTATATACTCTATCAACATCTATTCCTTTTGGATATGGCAAATTTAAGTGACGACCATCTCTTAGTAAATAATCTAATTTATCAGAATCAATAGGACCACTAATAATTGATCTTAATAATTTATCTTTAGGCAAGGCATCAGTTGATGACGGTTTCGCCATAAGTATTGATATTATTCTGTCCTTATCAGTACCCCAGCTTTTAAATACTTCTACCAAAGGATCAAATTTAATTTCCTTTGTTCCTTTTCCTTTGGCATGTTGTATGCCTTTTAGCATTGATATTGTCAATTCATTATGATTAAAAATATTATTGTCAATTTCTTCTAAATCATGCGCAAGAGGAAACTGTCCTATATCATGTAGCAATGACGTTAAAAGTATTTCAAAACAATCTTTTTCTGTTATTATTTGTCTAAATAGAGGAGAAATTGGATCATTTAAAAGTGATTTTACTATTTTAATTGTATTTGCATATGTACCCAAACAGTGTTCTCTACGTGTATGTTTCGCTCCGGGATATACTTGATACACTAAACCTAATTGTGTAATGGTATTTAACCTTCTAAAAAATCTATGTCCAATTACTTTTTTAATTCGTTCTGATTTTACTATATATATTCCAGGAGCTGCTTGCAATGTCCCTGTAACGGCATTTTTTAATTCTATAACATCATCCAGGGGAGCTTTGTTAAAATATAATCTGTTTATTACATTACATAATTCTTCTGCAGACTGAATCATAAAATGGAAAACAAAATCGTTTGATATATTTATACGTTCGTTTAACCATCCTAATGGATGATCTGCGATGAGCCTTGCTATTAGAAGTAAAATATACTTTCTTGTATATGGATCTAAATCATTATATATTCCTCCATTATATATTACGCCATCTCTTTTTATTCCCAACCAGTCTAAAATAGTAAGACCAAGGGAAAACAAATCAAATCTCGGCACAATATCGATTCTGGATATAGTTCCTTTGACTCGTTTCTCATCAGAAGGATCGGTGTCTAATAATCTTACAAGACTTGGATGAGCATATGATAACGTACATGCAATTATAGTTTTTGTTTCATCAGGTGAAAACCTTTTACATGTCCCCAAATCAATTAGCACCGGATACACCTTATTATCTATCTCGTTAATAACAACATTATCTGGCTTTATATCTAAATGAGCAAACCCACCAGAAGGGTGGTGATGTAAAAAATTTATTATATCTGCCGTTTTTCTAATTATATCTATAAAATTATTAATATTTTTACTTTTATTAATATATTTGGTTGACTTATCACCATTTGCAGCTTCCATTATATAATATGGAAGTTCACCATATCCTTCAACATTTGACATGGTTCCGTATTGGATAATTCTTGATATTCCAGGATGCTTTAAATCTGCTAAAGTAAATATTTCTTTTGATATCATATCTATAATTAAATCTTTTTTACCTGGTACAGGCCTTGGAAATTTCAATGCAACATCAGAGTTTGGAAACATGTTGTCAGTTATTCTTAATACAATACTTGAACCACCTACACCAAATAATGGCTTATTACTATTTGGAACAAATCTATGCGACAATAAACGATTTAAATTTTCAAGTGCACATTCAACATATTCTTTTTCACTTTCCCAATATAACTCAATATTTTCTGACTTATAGCCAATTTCTATCGAATCCATTATTTTGTTTATATTCCAATTGTCTATTGGCATAAAAATTACTCCTAATTTTTAGCAGATATACTCTTTTATTATTGCAGTTAAATTACCCTTATTTTCTTTAATGAATCATACTCTACCTTATTTTAATTTTATTTGTCAACAATTTTTGATGCTCTCAAATTTAATCGGTTCTTAGGCTACGTTAAAAAATCACCAGAGATTTTTTCTATTTAACATCTTTTAATATGGTAAAAAATAAATAAAATGATATTATGTAAACTTTCTTTTACCACTCCACCATCGAAGTTTTTTGAATCGGTTGTAAATCGTTGTTAGGAAAGCGTGGGGGAATTGACCCTAGTGGATTGGGTAAAGGTCATTTTCGGAAAGCTATATCCTTAAAATATCGACTTGTGATCTATCCTGGCTAGATTGCCAGGCAGTCCCTAACCTCCTGGCTGACGTGGAGCTCCTCCACCGGGCCCTGGTGAAGGACCCGGCCCTTGTCGATGACGTAGCCCCGGGAGGAGACCTTGAAGGCGAAGCGGGTGTTCTGCTCGCAGAGGAGGACCGAGACCCCCCTCTCCTTGAGGGCCATCAGCCGCTCGCCCAGCTCGCCCACGATCAAGGGCGACAGCCCCTCGCTGGGCTCATCCATGAGAAGGAGGGAGGCGTTGCCGATGACCGCCCGGGCCGTGGCCAGGACCTGCTGCTCCCCGCCCGAGAGCTGGTTGCCCAGCCGGTTCTCCAGCTTCTTCAAGAGGGGGAAGAAGTCGAAGACCGCGGCCGCGTCCCAGCTGGTCTCGCCCTTGGGACCGGCCTTGAAGGCGATCTCCAGGTTCTGGCGGACGGTCAGGTCGGGGAAGATCCGCCGCTCGGCCGGGACAAAGCCCAGCCCCCGCCGGGCCAGCTGCCAGGTCTTGAGCCGGGTCACGTCCTCCCCGTCGAGCTCGATCCGGCCGGTCTTGGGCGGGGTCAGCCCGATCAGGGTCCGCATCAGGGTGGTCTTGCCCACCCCGTTGCGCCCCAGAACGCAGACGATCTCCCCGGAGCCCACGGTGATGGACAGGTCGAAGAGGATGTGGCTCAAGCCGTAATAGGTGTTCAGGCCCTGGGCGGTGAGCATGGGCTCACTCCTCCTCCCCCAGATAGACGGCCCGGACCGCCTCGTTGCAGCGGATGGCCTCCGGCTCGCCCTGGGCGAAAACCCGGCCCTGGTGCATGACCACCACCTTCTTGGCCGCGGAGAAGGCCACCGACATGTCGTGCTCCACGAAGAGCACGGTCAGGTCCATCTCGGTGGAGATGCGGCCGATCAGGTCGGTCACCAGGCTGGTCTCCCAGGAGGACATGCCCGAGGTGGGCTCGTCCAGGAGGAGCAGCCGGGGGCGAAGGGCCAGGGTCAGGGCGATCTCCAGGGTCCGCTGGTCGCCGTGGGAGAGCTCTCCGGCGGGGTGGCCGGCCTTGTCGGTCAGCCCCACCAGGTCCAGGATCTCGGCCACCCGCTCCCGGCCCAGGGGACGGAAGTCGGCCAGGAGGCGGTAGGTCTGCCGATCGGTGATCTGGAGGGCCACCTGGACGTTCTCGGCCACGGTCAGGCTGGGGAAGATGTTGGTGATCTGGAAGGACCGGGCCACGCCCCGGCGGGTGATCTGGTGGCTGGGCCGGCCGGAGATGTCCTGTCCGTCCAGGGTTATCCGGCCCGAGTCAGGGCGGTAGCGGCCGGTGATCAGGTTGAAGAGGGTGGTCTTGCCGGCCCCGTTGGGGCCGATGATGGCCGTCAGGTCGCCTTTAGCCACGGCCAGGTCGACCCCGTCCACGGCCCGGACCTGGCCGAAGGAGAGACGGACCCCTTTCAGCTCCAGGAGGACCTCCCCGCTCACGGCGCCCCCCCCACCTTCCTCCGGCCCAGCCGGGCCTCGACAAAGCCCCAGACCCCCTTGGGGAAGAACAGGACCAGGATCATGATGGTCAGGCCCAGGATGAACAGCCAGTGGGTGGTCACCTTGACCAGGATCAGCTCCATGAAGACGAACAGGACCGCCCCGGCCGGGGCCCCCCAGAAGCTGCTGACCCCGCCCAGGATGATCATCAGTAGCGGCTCGGCCGACTTGGACCAGTGGACCAGCATGGGATAGGCCATGTGGTCGAAGCCCACGTAGAGCCCCCCGGCCAGGCCGCCGAAACCGGCCGCGATGCCAAAGGCCACCAGGCGGATGGTCCAGACGTTGGCCCCCAGGTACTCCACCCGCTGCCGGTTGTCCCGAACCGACCGCAGGGCGTAGCCGAAGGGCGAGCTTAAGATCAGCCGGATGAGGAACAGGGCGGCCGCCACCACCCCCAGGGTGAAGCCGTAGTAGTGGTAGGGCTGGCTCATCCACTCCGAGACCTTCAGGCCGTGGATGCCGTTGTCGCCGTTGGTGAAGCTGTACCACTGGAAGACGATGACAAAGAGGAGCTGGCTGATGGCCAGGGTCAGGATGGCGAAGTACAGCCGGGCCGCCCTGAGGCAGACCGCCCCCACGATCAGGCCCCAGGCGGTGGTCAGGACCGTGGCCGCGACCAGGATGGGGATGAGGCCCAGGGAGGTCTCCCGGAGGAGGATGGCCGTGGCATAGCCTCCGAAGCCGTAAAAGGCGGCGTGGCCGAAGGAGATCAGCCCGCCGTAGCCCAGGATGATGTTCAGGCTCTGGGCGAAAAGGGCCAGGATGGCCATCTCGGTGATGACCCGGAGGTGGTAGCCGCCCAGGAACCGGCCCAGGACCAGGAGGACCACAAACCCACCGCCGAAGACCAGGATGTCCCGTTTAAATCGGCCCACGGTTCACTCCAGGGGTCGGCCGAAGAGGCCCCAGGGCCGGATCAGGAGGATCGCGGCCATGATCACGAAGGTGAAGGCGATGGCCAGCCCGGGGAACCACATCAGCCCGAAGGCCCCGAACAGACCGACGATGATCGAGGCGATGAAGGCCCCCCCGATGGAGCCCATGCCGCCGATGACCACCACGGCAAAGGCGTCCAGGAGCATGGTCGCGTCCATCCCCTGGGAGACGGTGGTCACCGGGGCGATGAGCACCCCGGCCAGGCCGCACAGCCAGGCCCCCAGGGCGAAGACAAAGGTGTAGACCGCCCTTAAGTTTATCCCCAGGGCCTCGGTCATTCCGGCGTCGAAGGCCCCGGCCCGGATGATGTGGCCCAGCTTGGTCCGGTTGACGAACAGCCACAGCCCGACCATGACCGCCGCTCCCACGGCGATGACCGCCAGGTTGTAGACCGGTAGAGTGGCCCGGCCAACCTGGATGAACCCGGCCAGGATCCCGGGCAGGGCGACCATCTTGGGCTCGGCCCCCCAGAGGAACTTGGTCGAGTCGGCGATGACCAGGGCCAGGGAGTAGGTCAGGAGGAGCTGCATCAGGTGCTCCCGGTGGTACATCGGCCGGAGCAGGACCATCTCGATGACCGCCCCGATGACCCCGGCGGCCAGGGGGGCGGTTGCCAAGGCCAGCCAGTAGGCCCCGGCGGTGCCGCCCAAGGCCTGGCAGACGGTGTAGCCCAGATAGGCCGAGAGCATGTAGATGGCCCCATGGGCGAAGTTGATGATCTGGAGCACGCCGAAGACAAAGGTCAGCCCGGTGGCCACGGTGAACAGGAGCATCCCGTTGGTCAGGCCGCCGATAACGATCTCGAGGAGCAGAGCTGGGGTCATGGTCGTTTTAGCCCGGATATTTCACGAGTCGAGTTGGCCGCAGATGCAAGGCGCGGGACACGAGGCTATAGTCGCC
>Ga0068714_10007499_pt1 | contig 10539 bp, 8 predicted proteins | sample MTBNYHSulfiMetaG_FD_62988 | JGI IMG/M metagenome (GOLD analysis project Ga0068714, IMG submission 62988) | Enrichment culture microbial communities from rom New York Harbor, USA that are MTBE-degrading - MTBE-NYH (New York Harbor Sulfidogenic)... | ecosystem: Environmental > Aquatic > Marine >...
CCAGCGCGACTACCGCCGCCTGATCGAGACCCTGCTGCGCCTACGCGACCTGGGCAACACGGTCATCGTGGTGGAGCACGACGAGGAGACCATCCGCTCGGGCGACCACATAGTGGATATCGGACCGGGAGCCGGGGAGCACGGGGGGCGCATCGTGGCGGAGGGGCCCCTGCCGGCAATCATCGCCGAGGAGACCTCGATTACCGGGGACTACCTGGCCGGGCGGCGGGTGATCCCGGCCCCCGAATGGCGGCGTCAGCCCGACGGGCGCTCGGTGTGGGTGAGGGGAGCGGCCGAGAACAACCTTCGTGACATCGACGTGGAGTTCCCCCTGGGCCTGCTGATAGCGGTGACCGGGGTGTCGGGGAGCGGCAAGAGCACCCTGGTCGAGGAGATTCTGTCCAAGGCCCTGCACTTCGGCCTCTACCGGGCGCGAGAGATCCCCGGCCGGCACCGGCGAATCGAGGGCCTGGAGGAGATCGACAAGGCCATCGACATCGACCAGTCGCCCATCGGACGCACCCCCCGTTCCAACCCGGCTACCTACACCAAGGTGTTCGACCGGGTCCGCCAGCTCTTCGCTACCACTCCCGAGGCCCGGGCCCGCGGCTACCGGCCGGGACGCTTCTCGTTCAACGTCCCCGGCGGACGCTGCGAAGCCTGCAAGGGCGACGGCACCATCCGCATCGAGATGCACTTCCTTCCCGACGTCTACATCCGGTGTGAGCAGTGCAAGGGCCGGCGCTACAACCGCGAGACCCTGGAAGTGCTCTGGAAGGGGCACAGCATCGCCGACGTGCTCGAGATGTCGGTCAACGAGGCGCTCGGCTTCTTCGAGAACCAGCCGGGGATCGGGCGCGTGTTACAGACCATCTACGACGTTGGCCTGGGCTACGTGAAGCTGGGCCAGCCGGCTCCCACCCTCTCCGGGGGCGAGGCCCAGCGAGTGAAGCTCGCCGCCGAACTGGGCAAGCGGGCCACGGGCCGCACCTTCTACATCCTGGACGAACCGACCACCGGCCTCCACTTCGAGGACGTGCGCAAGTTGCTGGGCGTACTGCAGCGGCTGGTCGACGCGGGCAACACGGTGGTGGTCATCGAACACAACCTGGACGTGGTGAAGTCGGCCGACTGGGTCATCGACCTGGGGCCGGAAGGGGGCGAGGAGGGCGGACGGGTGGTGGCCGCCGGCCCCCCCGAGCTGGTGGCAGAGGTGCCGGAGAGCTACACCGGCAAGTTCCTGCGGGACATCCTGGCGCCGTGACTGCGTGGGACGACACCCTGGCCGAATGGTGGGCGGGCGAGGTGGCCGCCGACCCGGTGTACGCCGACGAAGTGGTGCCCCTGGCCCTGGACACCCTCGACCCGCAGCCCGGGAGGCGGTACCTGGAGATGGGCTGCGGGGAGGGCCAGGTGATGCGGGCCATCGCCGGGCGGGGCGGGAGGGCCCTGGGTTGCGACCTGTCGGAGAACCTGGCCCGGCGGGCGGCGGCGGCGGGACCGGTGGCAGTGTGCCGCCTGCCCGATCTCTCCTGGTTGCAGCCCGGGTGCGTGGACGGCGCCTGTGCGGTGCTGGTGCTCGAGCACCTGGAGGAGGCCGCTCCGCTGTTCTCCGAGGCGGCGCGCATCGTGCAGCGGGGCGGGGTCCTGGCGCTGGTGGCGAACCACCCGGCCTACACCGCTCCCGGGTCGGGCCCGCTGGTGGACCCCGAGGATGGAGAAGTGCTCTGGCGCTGGGGGCCCTACCTGCAGGAAGGCTCGTCGGAAGAGCCGGCCGGGGAGGGCGCGGTGGTCTTCCATCACCGGACCCTGGGGGCGCTGCTGACCGCCGCCGCCTCGGCCGGCTGGTGCCTGGAGCGTCTGGTGGAACACGGGGTGGGGGACCGGCGGGCCGCCGAGGACTCGCTGCTGGCCGCCCAGCGGCAGATCCCCCGCCTGCTGGCGGTGCGCTGGGTGCTCCTCTAGACCCTCCGGGGCGACCGGGCCGGTCCCGGGCATGGCCCATTCCCGGCGGTACCCTGCCCCCTGATGGAGCGCCGTCCCCCGGCATCGGAGATACCCGACCGGCCCGGGGCCTACCTCTTCCGGGACCCGCACGGCGAGGTTCTCTACGTAGGCAAGGCCCGGTCGTTGCGCAAGCGCCTGGCCGCCTACTTCGGCCGCGACTTGCCGGCCCGTACGCGCGCCATGGTGGATGCCGCCGAGACGGTCGAGTGGATCGTCACCGACGGCGAAGTGGCCGCCTTGCTCATGGAGTACAACCTGATCAAGCAGCATCGGCCGCGCTTCAACATCCGCCTGCGCGACGACAAGTCGTACCCCTATCTGGCGATCACCCGGGGAGAGGAGTGGCCCCGGGCGGCCGTGGTGCGCGGCAAGCGCCGGGCCGACACGCAGTACTTCGGGCCCTACGCCAACGCCTACGCCATCCGCCAGACCCTGGACCTGCTGCTGCGCACCTTCCCGGTGCGCACCTGCAGCAACACCCGGTTGCGCCGGGCACAAGCGGAAGGCCGGCCTTGCCTGCTGTTCCACATCGAGCGGTGCGCGGGGCCCTGCATCGGGGAGGTGACGGCCGGGGAGTACGCCGGCCTCGTGGCGGGCCTGGCCGCCTTCCTGGCCGGGAACGGGGAGGAGACCGTCGCCCGCCTCCGGGCCGAGATGCAGTCGGCGTCGGAGGCCACCGAGTACGAGCGTGCCGCCCGGCTGCGCGATCAGATCAGCGCGGTGGAGAAAGCCCTGGCTCGCCAGGAGGTGGCCACGCTGCGCAGGGAGGATTTCGACCTCTTCGCTCTCGAGGGGGACGACCTGGAAGCGGCGCTGGTGGTGCTGACCGTGCGGCGCGGGCGGGTGACCGGGCGCCTGGCCGCGGTGGTGGACAAGGTAGAGGAGTTGTCTGCTCCCGAGTTGATGGGCCGGCTGTTGGGCGAGGTCTACAGCAGGGAGGTGCCGCCTCCCCAGGTGCTGGTGCCGATCCTGCCCGACGACGCCCCGATCTGGGAGGAGTGGCTCAGCGGCCGGCGGGGAGGGCGAGTCGGGTTGCGGGTGCCCCAGCGCGGCCCCAAGCGCCGCCTGCTGGCCACGGCGCGGGAGAACGCCGCCGAAGTCTTCGCCCGACACCGGCTGCAGCGGCACGGCGACCACAACGCAAGAGCGCGGGCGCTGCGCAGCCTGCAGACGGCACTGGGCCTCCCCGAGCCTCCGCTGCGCATCGAGGCCTACGACATCTCCACCATCTCGGGCCGGGACACCGTCGGGTCCATGGTGGTCATGGAGGACGGCCTGCCCCGGCGCAACCAGTACCGGCACTTCCGGGTTCGGGGGGTGGTCGGACAGGACGACTTCGCCGCGCTGGAGGAGGTGCTGCGGCGGCGTCTCACCGCCTACCTCCGCGAGCGGGAGCTTCCCACCGAGGAGCGCGGGCGGTTCGCCTACCCGCCCTCCTTGCTGCTGGTGGATGGAGGCGCGGGCCAGGTGTCGCGAGCGGTGCAGGTGGTGAGCTCCCTGGATCTACCGATCCCGGTGGCCGGCCTGGCCAAGCGCATGGAGGAGGTGTATCTGCCCGCGACGACCGAGCCGATCCGCATCCCCCGAGGGGAGGAAGCCCTCTACCTCTTGCAGCAGATCCGGGATGAGGCGCACCGGTTTGCCGTGAGCTATCACCGCAAGCTGCGCGGGCGCCGCATGGTGGGGTCGACGCTCGACGGCATTCCCGGGGTGGGGCCGGTTCGCAAGAAGGCGCTGCTGCGCAGATTCGGCTCGATGGCCAGAATGAGGGAAGCCGACGTGGAAGAGTTGGCCGGGGTAGTGCCGGCCGGAGTGGCGGCGGCGGTGCACGCTGCTCTGCATGCCCCGCCGGGAACGGCCGGGGGCGAGCGCAAGGAGGAGAACGGTGCCTGAGCGGCCCCAACTGGTAGTGATCACCGGCATGTCGGGAGCCGGACGGTCGTTGGCGGGCAAGGCCCTCGAAGACCTGGGTTTCTTCGTCATCGACAACCTGCCCGCCAACCTGATCGCCCGGGTGGTGGAGCAAGCCGACCCCGCCCGCGACCCTCGCCGCCGGCGGCTGGCGGTGTCGGTGGACACCCGCGGTGGGCTGTCGTTCGAAGTCCTGGAACAGGTCTTGATGACCCTGGCCAACGACGAGGTCCCCACCACCCTGTTGTTCCTCGACGCCGACGACGAGGTGCTGATCCAGCGGTTCGCCGAGAGCCGGCGGCCCCACCCGGTCGAAGCCCCCACCCTGAGCGAGTCGATCGCGCTCGAGCGGGCCGCCCTGGAGGACCTGCGAGGCCAGGCCGACGTAGTGGTCGATACCTCGGACCGCTCGGTGCACGACCTGCGCCATCTGCTGAGCGAAGTGTTCGCGGGCGAGCGGCCCCGACGGCCGATGCGAGTGACGCTGACCTCCTTCGGGTTCAAGCACGGCGTGCCGCGGGTGCTGGACCTGCTCTTCGACGTGCGGTTCCTGCCCAACCCCTATTGGGTGCCGGAGCTGCGGCCCCTCACCGGCTACGACGAACCCGTCCGGCAGATGGTGATATCTCATCCCGACACGGGCGAGTTCCTGCAGCGGACTCAGTCCCTGCTGGAGTTCTTGCTGCCCCGCTACGAGGCCGAGGGGAAGTCCTATCTGACCATCGGCGTCGGCTGCACCGGGGGCCGGCACCGCTCGGTGCTGATAGCCGAGGAGTTGGGCCGCTGGTTGGGAGAGCGGGATGTCGAGTGCTCGATCCGCCACCGGGACCTGCCGCGATGAACGATCTCGATCTGCTGGCGGAGCCGCTCCTCGAGGAGATGGGGCCAGACGAGGACGCCTGCCGGGTGGTGGCCCTGGGAGGGGGCCACGGGCTCGCCCAGGCACTGACCGCGGTGCAGTCCTACGCCGGCCGGGTCACCGCCGTGGTCAGCGTGGCCGACGATGGAGGGTCGTCCGGGCGCCTGGCCCCGGCCCTGGGGATGCCGCCCCCGGGCGACTGTCGCCGGGCGCTGCTCGCCCTGAGCCCCGAGCCATCTCCGTGGCGCGACGTCGTCGGCCATCGGTTCACGGCGGGAGACGTCTCCGGACACTCGCTGGGGAACCTGGTGCTGGCCGCGCTGTCGGCCGGGGAAGGTGGCCTGGAGGGCGCGCTGGCCGTGCTGGGGCGACTGCTGGGGGCACGGGGACGGGTGGTGCCGGCTTCCCCGGTGCCCCTGACCTTGCGAGCGGTGGTGGACGGGGCGGAGGTCCGGGGGCAGGTGGCGGTGGCCCGGGCCCGCGGCCCGCTGACCGAGTTGGCGGTGCTGCCTTCCGATGCCCCGGCTTCGCTCACCGCTCTGGAGGCGCTGCAGTCGGCCGACCAGGTGGTGATCGGGCCGGGGAGCCTGTTCACCTCCCTGGGCGCGGTGCTCGCCGTCCCCGGCCTCGCCGAGGGCGTCAGCACCGCTCCCGCCCGGCTGGTCTACGTCTGCAACCTGACGACACAGGATGGGGAGACGCTGGGCATGGACGCCGCCGATCACGTGCGGGCGCTCTGCGCGGTGACCGGTCTGCGCGCGCCCGATGTGGTGGTGGCCAACGACGCCCCGTTCCCGGTGCCGGAGGACCTCACCCGGGTGCAGGCCGACCGCATCCAGATCGAGTCCCTGGGCGCGCGGCTGGAGACGGGCGGCCTGGCCGACCCATCGGCGGCCTGGCCGCAGCACGACCCGGCCCGCCTGGGAGCGGTGCTGCGGCGGCTAGCGTGACCCGGGCCGAGGTTGGGAGGAGACAGTGAGCTCGTTTCTCACCATCGAAGACCTGGAGGTGGCCGGGCGCACCGTGTTGGTGCGGGCCGACCTCAACGTACCTTTGGCCGACGGGAAGGTCGGCGACGACTTCCGCATCATCGCCAGCCTGGGCACCATCGACGAGCTGCGGGCCCGGGGTGCCCGGGTGGTGGTGTGCAGCCACCTGGGCCGCCCCCAGGGGATCGATCCGGAGTTCTCCATGGCCCCGGTGGCCGCCCGCCTGGGCGAGCTGGGCGGCTTCCCGGTGCGTTGCGCAGCCGACGTGGCCGGAGAGGGAGCGCGGGCGGCAGTAGTGACTGCGGCCGCCGGGGAAGTCATCGTCCTCGAGAACACCCGCTTCGAGGCCGGGGAGACCAAGGGCGACCCGGCCCTCTCCGACGCCCTGGCCGAACTGGCCGACCTGTTCGTACTCGATGCCTTCGGGTCCGCTCATCGGGCGCATTCCTCCACGGTGGGGGTGGCCGAGAGGCTGCCGGCGGCGGCCGGCCGGTTGCTGGCGGCGGAGATCACCGCGTTCGAGCGCCTGCTGCATGAGCCCCATCGGCCCTTCGTGGTCGTGCTCGGCGGGGCCAAGGTCTCCGACAAGCTGGGGGTGATCCGGGCCTTGCTCCCCAAGGTGGACGCCATGCTGGTCGGGGGGGCGATGTGCTTCACATTGCTGGCGGCCCAGGGCTACGAGGTGGGGGATTCCAGGGTGGAGGCCGACCTGGTGGACGAGGTGCGCTCCGTACTCGAGTCGGAGCACGGCAGCCGGGTGACCCTGCCGGTCGACCTGGTGGCGGCCGACGGCTTCGCTCCCGATGCGGCCTACCGGGTGGTCCCGGCCACCAGCATCCCCCGGGGCACGATGGGCCTGGACGTCGGCCCGGAGACCGTGGCCCGCTTCGCGGCCGCCATCGCCGATGGCGAGACCCTCTTCTGGAACGGTCCCATGGGGGTCAGCGACTGGCCCGCCTTCGCCGCCGGAACCCTGGGGGTGGCACAGGCAGTGGGCGCGAGCCGGGCTTACACCGTGGCCGGGGGAGGGGACACGGTGGCCGCCCTGCGGTCGTTCGACCTGGACCGGTCCGTCTCTCATCTGTCCACCGGGGGTGGGGCCGGATTGGAGCTGCTCGAGGCAGGCACCCTGCCCGGCATCGAAGTGTTGCGGAGGTGGGCCGATGGCTCGTAAGAACTTGATGGCCGGCAACTGGAAGATGAACGCCAACCACCTGGAGGCCATCCAGATGGTGCAGAAGCTGAGCTACCGGCTGGAGCAGCGCGACTACGACCGGGTGGACGTGGTCGTGTGTCCGGCGTTCACCGCCTTGCGTTCCGTGCAGCTGGTGATCGAGACCGACCACCTGCGCATCCAGCTGGGGGCCCAGAACGTGCACTGGGAGCCGGAGGGCGCCTTCACCGGCGAGGTCTCGCCGCCGATGCTGGCCCGGCTGGGGGTGAAGTACGTGGTGGTGGGACACTCCGAGCGGCGGCACCTGTTCGGGGAAGACGACGGGGCGGTGGCCCGCAAGCTGCGGGCGGTGCTGGCCCACGGCATGACTCCCATCGTGGCGGTGGGGGAGACCTTGGAGCAGCGCGAGCAGGAGATCACCGAAGAGGTGATCGGCACGCAGCTGAATGCCGCCCTGCGAGGCCTCGACGCGGCCACGGTGGGAGGGCTGGTGGTGGCCTACGAGCCCGTCTGGGCGATAGGCACCGGGCGCACCGCCAGCGACGAGCAGGCGGCCGAAGCCATCGGCTACCTGCGCCGTTTGATCGCGACGGGCTGGGGCGACGGGGCGGCCGAGCAGGTGCGCATCCTGTACGGGGGCTCGGTGACTCCGGGGAACATCGCCGGGCTCATGGCCAAGCGGGACATCGACGGGGCCCTGGTGGGGGGTGCCTCGCTGGATCCGGACAAGTTCGCCGCCATCGTCCGCTACTGGGCCTAGGAATGGCGGCGGCGGGCGGGCGGCGCCCACCGGGGTCGCCGGGGCGCTACGGTCTGGCCGAGAGAGAGTCGGAGAGAGAGATGCCCACCAAGTTGGTCCTGCTGCGCCACGGCGAGAGCCGGTGGAACCTGGAGAACCGGTTCACGGGGTGGACCGATGTGGGTCTCACCGCGCGCGGCAAGCGGGAGGCCCGGGCGGCCGGCCGCCTGCTGGCCAAGGAGGGGTACGACTTCGACCTCACCTTCACCTCTTACCTGAAGCGGGCCATCCTCACCCTGGACCTCACCCTGGAAGCCATGGACCGTCTCTGGCTGCCGGTGGTCCGGCACTGGCGCCTCAACGAACGCCACTACGGGGCTCTTCAGGGCCTCAACAAGGCCGAGACCGCTGCCCGCCACGGCGCCGAGCAGGTGCAGATCTGGCGCCGCTCGTACGACGTGCCGCCGCCGGCCCTGGAGCCCGATGACCCGCGCCACCCCCGCTTCGACGTGCGCTACCGGGACCTGGCCCCCGACCTGCTCCCGGCCACCGAGAGCCTCAAAGACGTCGTGGACCGGATGCTGCCGTTCTGGTACGACTTCCTGGTGCCGGCCATGCGGGAGGGGAAGCGCTTGCTGGTCTCCGCCCACGGCAACAGCCTGCGGGCGCTCGTGAAGCACCTGGACGGCATCTCCGAAGAGGAGATCCCGGCCCTCAACATCCCCACCGGCATTCCGATGGTGTACGAGCTGGACGACGACATGGGGGCCGTGGACCGTTACTACCTGGGCGACCCGGAGAAAGCGGCCGCCGCGGCGAGGGCGGTGGCGGAGCAGGCGCAGCGGAAGGCCTGAGCGGGTCGGCCGGTCCGGGCGGCCGGGGTCGACGGAACTTGCCATGCGGTCGTCCCCCGTCCATACTTCATGAACGGCCTGCGTCGGCAGGCCGTCGGCTTGAGAGAGAAACACCTGTGCTCAACGGCTTCATCATCGGCTTCCACGTGCTCCTCTCGATGGGGCTCATCGCCCTGATCCTCCTGCACGCCGGACGGGGAGGCGGCCTGAGCGACGCCTTCGGCGGGGGCATGGGCCCCCTGGGAGGCCTCACCGGCTCCACGGTGGTGGAGCGCAACCTGGACCGGATCACCGTGGGAGTGGGCGTCCTCTTCGCCATTACCACCCTGGTGCTGGTGGTGCGCCTCTCCTGAGGCGCACCGTCGGGCAGCCGACCGCGCGTCCAACAAGGGTGAGCCCTTCCCCGCTAGGACCCGCCCACCTCTCGCGTCTAGTATGAATCCGACCCGCCGGGGGCATCCGTTGGCGTCCGGCTGGTTTGCACTCGCTGTTGGGATCGGCACATCCGCCGATGCGAGCGGCCGGGTGCTTCAGGAGTCAACGAAACGGAGGAAGCACGTAATGCGAACTAAGTTCGGCTGGAGGCTGCTGGCCCTGCTGGCAGTCCTGGCATTTGTCGTGGTGGCCTGCACCGACGACGGGGGTGAGACGACCACCACCGCGGCCGGTGAGACCACCACCACCGCGGCCGGTGAGACCACCACCACCGCGGCCGGTGAGACCACCACCACCGCGCCGCCGGCGGAGGGGTTCACCTACCGCACCGGGTTCTTCGAGGACATGACCACCGACAACTTCTGGGCCTACATGGACCCGCAGTCGACGGTCTGGAACGCGTATGCTCTAGGTAACACCAAGGCGACGCTGTTCGGGACCAACTACCCCGGGCTGGAGCTGGACTACGGCTTGGCTGCGAGTGCTGATCCCGGCGTGACGACGGCCGACGGCGACGGCTTCTCGGTGACGGTCGCCATGCGCGAGGACGCCGTCTGGAGCGACGGCAGCCCGATCACCGCTCACGACATCGTGTTCACCGCCGAGACGGTGCGCGACTTCGGTCTGGGCGGCAACTGGGTGTCGGCCTTCCCGTGGGCGCCGGTGGATGAGGAGACCGGTGAGGTCTCGACCGAGGTCATGGGACTCATCGCGATCGAGGCTCTCGACGACTACACGGTGAAGTTCACCTTCAACCTGGATGCCGGCCTGGCGATGTGGCCGTACCAGGTGGGCACCGCCCCCATCATGCCCAAGGCGGCTTGGGAAGACGTGGTCGAAGAAGCACGAGCCTCTGAGGATCCGGCCGAGGTGCTGTACGGCGCCTCCGGCAAGGAGCACGATCTCTCCGGCGGCTCGATGATCTTCGACACCTGGGAGCCGGGTGCCTTCGCCCGCAACGTGGCCAACCCCAACTACTACGACAAGGGGCGGGAGTACACCTCCGGCGGGGTCAGCTACGTGGAGGGGCCGTACGTGAGCGATCAGACCTTCTCCGTCTACGGCGACCAGAGCTCGGCCGTGCTGGCCCTGCGCTCCGACGAGGTGGACTACCTCTACAACTCGCTCGGCCTGCAGCGCGGCCTGCTGGATCAGATCACCACCGACCCGAACCTGACGGCCGTGGTCAACGCCACCAACGGTTTCCGTTACCTGGCGTTCAACCTGCGCAAGGACCCGATGGCCCGTGAGGGCTTCCGGGATGCCCTCGAGTTCATGATCGACAAGGAATACATCACCGGCAGCGTCCTCCAGGGCGTGGCCTTCCCGCTGTACAGCCTGGTCCCCGAGGGGAACGCCAACTGGTACAACGAGGAGATCGCCGGCCAGTTCCGCGACTCCATCGTCAACATCGAGCAGGACACCCGTTGGGACGGCGAGCCCTTCACCGACGCCGACGGCAACACCTACGTGGCCACCGGTACGGAAGCCCGCGTGCATGCGGCCGCCAAGGCCCTGCTGGCCGACGGCTTCACCTGGCCCGAGGGCCAGGGCCCGGACTATCGCGACAA
>Ga0068714_10007500_pt1 | contig 10538 bp, 9 predicted proteins | sample MTBNYHSulfiMetaG_FD_62988 | JGI IMG/M metagenome (GOLD analysis project Ga0068714, IMG submission 62988) | Enrichment culture microbial communities from rom New York Harbor, USA that are MTBE-degrading - MTBE-NYH (New York Harbor Sulfidogenic)... | ecosystem: Environmental > Aquatic > Marine >...
CGCAGCACCCCTTCAAACCCGGTCGCCGTCACAATCACCTGGCAGCGGGCCAGCCCTTCCTCCAGGCCAACCGCCTCGCACCCGTGGTGGCGGGCTTCGATCATCTTCACCGGGTCCAGGTCCGAGACGTGCACAAGCGCCCCCAGGTTGCGCGCCCGTTCGGCGATGCCCTTGCCCACCGGGCCGTAGCCGATCACCAGCACCCGCCTGCCGAACAGCCCCAGCCCGGTCACATGGCTGAAGGCCGGCCACACCCCATCCCCCACATGGAAACGGTTTTCCAGCCGCTCCTTCAGCGGGATGCTGTTCCAATCAAACACCGGGAAGGGCAGGTCGCGCCCCTTCAGCAGGTTCAGCCCGCTGGTGGTCGCCTCGAGCGCGCCCTTCACCGGGGGCTGCCTGTCAAGATACGCTTCGCTCAGCTCGCCGCCCATATCGCACAGGTAATCGGCTTCAAAAGCCCGCACCAGCCTCAGGTTCTCCTGGTAATCGGCCTGGCTCATCCCCCGCCACCCATACACCCGGATGCCCTGTGAGGCGGCATAGGCTGCCGCGACATCATTGGTGCTGTCCACATTGCAGGCTCCCATCACCACCTCGACTCCGGCCTGTTTCAGGGCCAGCACCATCGGGATGGTGTTCTCCAGCACGATATGCCCCCAATAGGCCAGCCGTTTCCCGCGGTAATCCCGCTTCGCGATCAGGCTGGCGTAGTGTTCCGAGATCGGGGCCACGTAGCGGTACCAGGCCATCTCGTTCTCATCCACCAGCGCGGCCAGATCCGGGTTCTTGATCCTTGAAGGTTCCATCAAATTTTCCTCCTGTGAGCTTCACAATGTCGGCCCGGCAGGCAGCCGTTGGACTGGGCTCCCTGCCGCCGATTCTTATATAGCTGCGTTTTCATCATAGCACAAAAGACGGCCCATCGCGCGTGCCTCTCGCGAACCCCCAGACGCGCGTGGAAAGCGATGCGCTACCCTTCAAGGACTGCTGGCAGGACCCTCGCCCCACCCACCATCCAGTCCAGCGGGATGACCGCCTGGAAATCGGCGAAATCCTTGCCGATCGAGCGGTAATAGGCCGTCATGTCGGCCCGCATTTGCTCCATGCCGGCGTTTGCCAGTTTGTCCAGGGTATCATAGCCCCCGCCGCACAGGTGGCGGATGGTCTTACCGCGCACGTATGCCAGGCGTGAAAGGTCGGCCCGGTGCGCCAGTGCCAGGAGGATGGTTTCACTGACCCCCGTTCTGGCGGCAAATTCCCGCCTCCCTGCCGCGGAGCGGAACGCCTCCAGCACATCCAGATTGGAGCGGATTTTGTGCTGTTTTAGAACCGCAGCCGCGGCAGGCCGGGGTTCCGGCAGCGTGTCCGCCACTTCCTTCAGCGGGATCCTGAACGGCAGCACCCAGCGGAACAGGAAATCCAGCACCGCGATCAGGGCTTCAAAGGAAAAACCGGTCTCCAGGATGAAGCGCTCGCAGCTGGCCTGCGCCGCCACCCGCTCCACCAGATCCGCATAGTCCCCCACCCCCAGCCCGTCCAGCGCCGCGAACCCCCCGGCAACCGCCTCGATAAAGTCCAGCGCCTGCCCGCCCTGCCCGTATCCTTGCCGCAGCCGCATGGCGTAGGCCCGCGCTTCCGCCATGCTGTGCCCGTAATGCTCCCGCACAAAGCCGTACCCCAGCACCTCCAGCAGCTTCGCCGTCAGCTGCTCGTACTGCCACAGGGTCTTTTTCTTGACAACCGTCCAATCGATCTCCATCTCGGCCTCGCTAATCGCGCCTTGCCCTCATTTATATGCCGCCTTACAATCCGCGGCAGGAATGGGGTGGGTTGCTGCCCCGCCATTCCGCCGTTTCTCACCGGTTCTGGCAGGCTTGTGGAAGTGGCAATGACACGCGTTGAATGTGTCGTTGCGAACCGCCGGGTGTCTTTCCGGCGGTGTGGCAACCTCCCCTTCTGCGCATCTACCGTTCATTTTTGCTGGTTGGAGATTGCCGCGCTCGCTGCGCTTCGCTCGCAATGACACGCGTTAAGGCAGGACCAGTGATCCTTACCCTTGACGGGCACGATGTCACTGCGTTCGAAATGACAATTGGAAATGTCATTCCGACGACCACTCCCCTATGTCATTTCGACGACCGTAGGGAGGAGAAATCTTTACGCCCCTTCCCGGCAGCCCAAAACCGCCCCACCGAACACCGCTGCCCGATCACCCCAAGATTTCTCACTACGTTCGAAATGACAATTGGAAATGTCGCTCTGTACGCTCCGCAACTGCAGAATGACAAAAGAATGGCAATGGAATTGTTTTTTGTATTGAAACAATTCGAAACAATTCCTTTCCGCCAGAATCAATAAAGAATGACTTGAAAGACAAACTATTATAGAACGTATTTTCTATTTTGTCAAGAGGTTCTGCGCATTTTTTAAGGTTGAAGCCGCGCACAAAACCAACAGCTCGGATTTTTACCAAGCCTGAGGATCATGTGCCACACTGGAGAATAATGCGTTTTTACTTTCCAGTTGCTCGTGTTTCTTTAAGTGCCTTTTGATAGACCAGACCTGTATCAGCCAGGTAAACGGCAAAGTAACCCCTGCGCCAATCGCGGCCCAGGTTTGTGACAGATAGGATAATCCCATCCCAACCACAATAGACGCGGCAACTGCGTTAATGATCAATAAAATCGCTTCTCCACCACGCCATGAGATCAAGGATATTTGTATTCTTGGGCGGTCATCGTTCGATTCAAAGGGAAGGTAGTTTTTGATTTTTGTATCGTTTTCTAAAAACCATCTTCTGACCCGCCCTGCCTTTCTGAACAAGATCACAATGGCAACAGAATAGTTAACAACGCTTTTTAAAGTAGATACTCCCAGTACCAATACCAGGGCGGCCCCTATAAGAATAATCTTCGGATAACTTTGCTGCGCAATCGCCGTGTCCGCGAGACCCGAAATTCCCGCGATGATCGCCGCAACGATGATCAAAAAGAAATTAATTCTTCCCGACTTAATTTCTTCCAATCCCATCGCGCGCTCCTGAATCGCGTTAAATTCCGCAATCAGAAAATCAGCAGAAAGGTTCGTTTTATCCAGTTTAGTCACATCCAACTCCCATGCCTTAATTCTTACTGTCCCTGACCTTCGCGCTCCAGCACATTTGCAGGTTGGGTTGAGGTGCAACGCAGTGAACAAAACAGAACAAACACCCCGCACCTCAACCCAACAAATCCTGTTATTTAAGAAGCTGTTGGGTTTCGCTTACCAGAATAACGAGAATAGATGTTAATCGGGGCGCTCAACCCAACCTACGCACTACCGAGGCACCCAAACGTCTTTTGGTGTCATAATACAATCCGTTGCGTCAGTTGTAGGTTGGGTTGAGGTGCAACGCAGTGAACAAAACAGAACAAATACCCTGCACCTCAACCCAACAAATCCTGTTATTTAAAGAAGCTGTTGGGTTTCGCTTACCAGAATAACGAAAATAGAAATAGATCGGGTCGCTCAACCCAACCTACAGACTTAATCCCACGCTGTCAGGAATGGTCAGCCAACCGCTTGTTCCTCTTGCGCCACAAGTGAAACCCCGCGCTGCTTCGCATTCCGGAAGGCAAAGAAAACAACCAACAACCCCAGCACCCACGACAATCCCTGCGCAGTGTCGTAAAGTGGGATTACCCACATTCCCCACAGAAAAAACGGGGCCACAACGCTTCCAAAAAACTGTACGGTCCATTTGAATGTCACCAGGGCCATTTGAAACACATTTTTCCTATCCCGCGAACTCAAAACAAAAAAGAACCATGAAAACATTAATCCAGAAACCGGTGTCCAACAGATAAAATCCAACTGTTCTGGGAAGAAAACCACTTCCGTGAGAGGAGGTTCTTCTGCCAGGAAAAGGACATTAATTAAATAATAAAGAAATATCCCTGACATCACAATAAATGGCAGATAAACCCACCGATCCCTAACGCGCAGCCGGGTGTACGGATGGACTTCCAGAAGGAGCCAATTATACAGCGATATCACGATGTAAAACGCACTGCTGATAATTGAATTTAGTAAGAATTCCACATCCAGAACTGATTTTAAAAAACCAAGATCGAGGGAATAGTATGGTTGAGGAGTAGCTGAATCAGTACCTTCTTGCTTTGCCAGCACTGGATAACGCTCCCAATGCCCCTGCGGTGTTTTAACCATCACGCCCTGGTTTCCCATCGCTACGATCACAGAATGTTCGCCATTGTCCTCCAAGATTGCCAGATCGTATGGGATTGTGTCCGGTACTATAAAATTAAGGATTTTCGCCATAAATTTTTTCCGGCCAGCCGGCATGTTCCAATCACCTCGCCAGGTAAGGCCTCCATTTTGAGAGACTTCAATTTGTTCTTTCCCCATAATTCGATAGCAAATTTGTTGGTTATTGGGAACACACACCATCTTTTGAATTTTCCATGAGGCTCCGACTGCCGGTAGCATTTTTACTGGCAGATACGAAATTTCCTGCCAGGTCTTCCCGCCATCTTCGCTGACGTAATAATGATCTTTAGGGTATGTCTCTCCACCTGGCCCATATGAGCCCCCGCACCTATACTCAATTACATACGCGTAAGCTGAATGGTCCAGAACCACAATGCGGTTGACTGTCAGACAGGGAAAAGATATCGGGTTACAGGCTGACAAAACACCTGCAAAGATGCAGGTGATTACGATTAGCAAAAACCATCGTTGAGTTTTTATCATCCCCAAATTTTCCCCATGGAATATCCCTTAATTCAATTGACTCAGTTCCCACTATCTTCACAAAACGCCAAATTCATCATAGCACAAAACATTGCAGATCATACCGGTTCCCTGAACAGTGGTAGAGTGGGTCGCTGACCCACTCTACTCGCTACCAAGGCACCCAAACGTCTTTTGGTGTCATAATACAATCCGTTGCGTCAGGCTTGCTGAAATACCCGATAAAACTCGTCAACTGTGAACTGAGATACTTCCGGGATGGATTTGTATCCATCCGCAAAAACGGCATTCACAATAATTCCATTTGACTTACTAAGCATCTGCTGCAAATCGAGATCGAGGGATGGATCCCAACTTATTATGTTGTAGTAAGCTGCATCGGATGGACAACTAACAAACTGTGTACCAGAAGCTCTCCGAGGTAATGTATATCCAACCAAAAAACCTTGATCCGCATAAATTAATAAAAGTCCCATTGGCTCATTTACTCTGTCCATTTCATCTTCCATTGTTGTATTCATTAAAACATCGCTTGGTTTGCCATACTTTTCCAGGATGTTAGGCAGCCAATAAAGCTGAAGAAATGGATTACGAGAAAATTCACCGTATGCCGGACCGCTTTGGAGCTCAATCCCCGTACCAGTTTCACGTATGATTTGACCATGTAGAATCGTAAGATTTGGTTGTCCTTCTTCTCGAAATACACTGAGATGCACATATGTCCGAATGTCTCCCTCCCACAAATTTAGAATAAATGCTTTTTCCCCTTGTGAAATATATGGCACAATATCAATATCACCATCGATATTAGCTTCATACAACTCATCAAAAAATTCTGTGGGTTTCTGATTCATGTCTTTGTCAGGTTGAATTCCCCAGATGCAGGGCAAGAGGCAATTGCCGTTGGTTTGTAACATCTCAATCAAATAATCTTTTATTTCGGGTACTGTCATGGAGGATTTAGGTGTTACTGTTGGCAATATATTCGTTGGAACAAGCGTTTTCTTAATAGAAAGTGTAGTTCCTTGATTTGGCGTCGTTGGGTTATTTTGACTCGGCGTAATTAACTCTTCAGGTTGAGATTCATAGACAGGATTACAACCAGTCAAGAAGGTGATCCCGACTATTATTAAGTAGAGAATTAATCTTTTCATATCACTCTCCTAGCGGTGAGCAGCCGCTAGTTGTAGGTTGGGTTGAGGTGCAACGCAGTGAACAAAACAGAGCAAACACCCTGCACCTCAACCCAACAAATCCTGTTATTTAAGAAGCTGTCATTTTTAATTGTTATTCACAAATAAAAATGTCGGGGTAAAGGTAACCCTGAGTATGAAAGAAATAAAGCGATTGGTTATGATTGGTTTTTATTCAAAATAATCTTAATATCCGTCAGGGTTTCATTGATCCGAAAAGCAAGAATGAGGAGTTCCGAATAAATACGGACGCCTAAAATACTTAGCGCTATCACCACAGGTCCCCCCAAAATTCCGCCGAGCACAAGCAAAAATTTACCCTCTCTGAAACCTATGGTAACGCCCATCACCAGAACGGCCAGGCCAGCCAGAATACTGATCACCACTCCAATCCAAAAGAAAATCCGGATAATCGTTGGTGTAACCATTCGCTCAAAACTTGCAAACTTTTTTAAACCCATTGGAATCTCCCATTTATTGACTCTCGTTGCAGTGAAAAATTTAATTAATAGAATACAGGAAGGCAGTACAGAATACAACAAAATAAGCCCGGATAGTGATTTATAGCAGGGTGGGGCAGCGACCCACTCTACTCGCTATTCAACACAAACGATATCATGCTCGTTTTTTTTGAGTTGAAACCTTTTCCTCCACCAAAGCCAAAAACTTTTCCCATTCATCATAATCGCTGAACATGCTCTGCTTAAATATATTAAAGCTGTTCTTGCCCTGATAAAGCAATACTATATCTTTTGCGATTTTATAATTGCTGTATACACTCCATTGAAAATTGGTTTTAATTTCCACGCTGTTAACAGTGATTCCATGATCATCAATTACACCGTAAACATTGTTTCGATAAATATTTCCTTTCTGGTTATACGATGTCGACTGTAAATAGGGAATCCACCACGGCATGGTTGAAAAAACTACAAAAACCGCAAAGCCCGGAAGTGCACCGGGGAAAATTCCTGATAATTTCGAAGGACTTTGAACCAGTAAATAGACAATTGAAAAAACAAGCATCAACCAGATTGTACCAAAAACCCATTTTTGGCCTGTAAGATGCGAGCTGTGAAGCAATACTCCCTTTAGAAAATCATCCTTTGTAATCTTTCCGGCGTACTGTATCTGCATGGTGTACTTTCCTCCTGATGGTTATCTTTGATATATGCATCTGACAAATTGGCAGTTGTAGGTTGGGTTGAGGTGCAGCGCAGTGAACAAAACAGAGCAAGCCCCCCGCACCTCAACCCAACAAATCCTGTTATTTAAGAAGCTGTTGGGTTTCGCTTACCAGAATAACGAATATAGATATTGACCGGGGCGCTCAACCCAACCTATGCACTACACTACAATGTTTTATTAATGAGCAGGTTATCAGTTAGAAGATATGGTAATGATGGGAATTAAAAACTCCCCCTTCACTAATTAAATTATATACCCCTCCCCCGCAGAGTCAAATCTATCCCCCGTCCAGCCCATCGAGGTGCCCGCGCTGGTTGAGGCGCACCGCCACCGGCGCTCCGCGCTCGTCCAGCTCAAACTCGGAGTAGGCGCATGGGTCGATGTAATTGGAGTGCTCCCGGATGGACAGCCTGCTCCCGCCGAAATGCGCGGCGATGACCCGGTGCACCATGGTGTGCGAGACCACCAGCACCCGCTCGTGCCCGCCGTGGTCCAGCAGCCCGGGGAGCGCCCCCACCACCCGGCGCTCGATCTGCGCGATCGACTCTCCGGTCAGACCCCCAATCCCAAAGCACACCGACCACATCACTTCGCGCAGCCCCTGCAGTTGGGGCCGGTTTGGCACCGGCAGCCAGCTGTTTTCCATCCAGCCAAAATCGATCTCGCGCAGCGCGTCCAACGGTTCCGGTTCCATCCCGATCGCCGCCGCAATGGCCCGGGCGGTCTCCATTGCCCGCCCGATCGGGCTGGCATAAAAGGCATCAAAAGTGCGCCCACGCAGGGCTTCCGCCACCCGGTGAGCTTCCTCCCGGCCGCGCGCGCTCAACGGGCTGTCGGTTGCCCCGTTCAGGATGCTGCGCTCCATGTTTTTTGTTGTTCCATGCCGGACAAAAGTGATCTGCGGCATACAGTCCCTCCCACCAATGAGTCTAAAACGCTTTTTCCCTCCGCGTCCGTGCTGATTATAATGCAAAAGCGGGAGGCTGCCCTCCCGCTTCTTTTCATTTATTCTCGCCTTACTCTCGCCTTTTTCTCGCCGCTCAGGCCGGTTTTCGGGCGGTGATTTTCGCGCTGAAGACAGCCTGGTACACATCCGCTTCCGGCAGGCCGCTCAGGTCCGCCTCTTCAAGCTGCGCCACCGCTTCGTCAATCACCTCACGCGGCAGGGCCGTCGGGGTAAGGGTGATCCCGACAAAGCCGGCCGCCTCCAGCAGCGCCGCGAATTCGCTTTCATCCAGCGCTCCGGATACACACCCCGCCCAGGCCGCCAGGTCGGCTTTAACCGCCTCCGGCAGCGGCCCGCGGGTGACGATATCGCTCACCGCCAGCTTGCCGCCCGGCTTGAGCACCCGGAACGCCTCGCGGAAGACCTGAGGCTTGTCGGGGCTGAGGTTGATGACGCAGTTCGAAAGGATAACATCCACCGTCCCATCGGCGGCCGGCAGGTGTTCGATCTCGCCCAGGCGGAACTCCACATTCTCCGCGCCCAGCTTTTCTTTGTTGGCGCGGGCCCGGTCGATCATGGCCGGGGTCATATCCACCCCGATCACCCTGCCGCCCGGCCCGACCCGTTTGGCCGCCAGGAAGCAGTCAATCCCGCCCCCGGAACCGAGGTCGAGCACGGTCTGCCCCGGCTGGAGCGCGGCCAGGGTCACCGGGTCGCCGCAGCCCAGCGAGATTCCGGTCACTTCCTGGGGCAGCTCGAGCACATCCGGGGTCTCATAAAGCTGTTTCACTCCGGCCAGCTGCTCCGGCGTCAGGTCGCCCGCCGGACCGCAGCAGCAGCTTTGTCCGGGCGCGCAGCACCCCAAATCTCCGGCAATGGACACATCCTGCAAGGCGGCTTTTTCATACCGCTGGCGCACATACGCGTGGATGCTGCCGCCTTCAATGTCACTTTTCATAACCCAATCTCCTTTTCAAATCAATATATTTACATACTTCTATATGTCAATCCAAAAAAATTCCCTGTTTCAGGCCCGCCCTGAAGAGGAGACGTTCTCGTCCGGGGCGAATTTCTCAGCCAGGGTGCAGCACCCTGAGGCGATCCGCCGCTGGTTGAGGGTGTAGAAGACCTGCTTGCCATCCCGGCGGGTCTCGACCAGGTCCACCATCCGCAGAATGTTGAGGTGGTGCGACACGGTCGGCTGGGTCACATCCCCCAGGGCCTCGACGATCTCGTTCACGCTCAGCCACTGGCAGCAGCACAGCCGCATGATCTTCTGGCGGGTATCGTCCGCCAGGGCTTTGGCGAAATCTACAGTATCCATTTTGGCGTTTTTCATATAGATATCCTTCTATATAAGATGATAATCGCTATTCATCGCTGTGTCATCCATTTTGCTTTGTTTTGCGCTGTTTCAATCCCCATTATCTTCCAGATTCCCCGCCAACTCGTCCGCGAACCGGTTGTAGTCGAGAGAATGGATGCATATAATGTAAATAATTACTGGTTTTCGTGCCAAATCGTTGCTTTTTGCAGGTTGGGTTGAGCGATGCGCGGCAGATCAAACCCTGGCAAGGATCAAAGCGAAACCCAACAAGATAAGCCTGGAATCGAGGGGAACTTTACTGGTGAATGGTGAGCGCCATTTTACATTCAAGGTTGTAGTAGGCTATACGAACAGGGAGGATGAGCAATGAGATCGACCATTAAAGTATGTCTGCTTTTCGTTTTGGTGTTGTTTACGGTGTCGCTGGCCTGCCAGGTGCCGGGACTTTCTCCCCAATCTGACGCGGAAGGCCTGCAAAGCACGATCTATGTCCAGCAAACCCAGCTCGCGGAACAGGGAGGGTCTTCGCAGGCGGAGCAGCAATCCACCGCCGCGCCGGAGGGGGCGCTTCCCCCGGCGGATACGGGCGGGCAGCAGCCGGGCGGCACCGCGGCTCAGGGCGATTTTGAGTTCCTGGGGCAGATCGGCGGCAGCAGCGATGCGGTGGCGGTGGACGGTGACATTGCCTGTTTGGGCGAAGGCCCGCGGGTGGTCACCCTGGATGTCTCTGACCCGGCCGCGCCGCGCCGGATCGGCCAGAGCGAAGTCCTGCCAGGGCTGGTGATGGATGTCCAGATGGATGGACGCTACGCTTACGCGGTCTCACTCTATGGCGGGCTGCACGTGCTGGAACTCAGCGACCCCGCTGACCCCAGGCTGGTGAATTCCATCAAGCCGGAAAATCCCGGCTGCCGGGCAGTGGTGCTGGCGGACGGGCTGGCTTACCTGGCCTGCAACCCCAGCGGCCTGTTCATCGCGGATATCTCCTCCCCCGAAAACCCGGTGGCGCTCAGCAGCGGGCAGGTCCCCGGCGTAATGACCTCGCTGGCTGTGGTCGGGAAGTATGTGTATGGGGTCGACGTCAGCAGCCAGGGACTGGTGGCCATTGATGTTTCTGACCCGCGCAGCCCGG
>Ga0068714_10007503_pt1 | contig 10538 bp, 6 predicted proteins | sample MTBNYHSulfiMetaG_FD_62988 | JGI IMG/M metagenome (GOLD analysis project Ga0068714, IMG submission 62988) | Enrichment culture microbial communities from rom New York Harbor, USA that are MTBE-degrading - MTBE-NYH (New York Harbor Sulfidogenic)... | ecosystem: Environmental > Aquatic > Marine >...
GGGACGAACACAGTCCCATGATACCTTTGACAGTGGTGAACTGCAGGCCGCGCCACAAGGGTTTTCCTGCGCAGGACGGGCAAAGAAGGGCGGTCCATTCCGGTTTGAACGGTACCAGGGGTATGTTGTAGTGGGGTTCGAAGGGTACGGTGTAGTTGGGACACCGGTGGACCATCACTCCATCCGGACGCAGAGCTTCGGCCATGACGGCAAACGCCCGGTCCAGGTCCGGGAGGTGTTCCAGAACAAAATAGGAAAACACCAGATCGAAAGGTCGGCCCGAGGGTGAAAACTCCTCGATACCCATCCTGAGCCATCCCTTGGCATCGATTCCCATCCTTTGCAATAACCGCATACCGGCGCGATGGCGGTCTCCAAACCCCTCCGACCCGGGCTCCAGGGAGACGATGTCCCATCCTCTCGAACGCAGTTCCGCGTATACAAGTCCAACTCCTCCCCCCACTTCCAGGACGCGCGCCCCAGGAAACAAGTATGGCTCGATCATTGTTAATGCTTCTTCAGCCTCCCCTATAAACATCCTGACGGATTCCTCACGAGATATAACTATACCAGACGCATCGAAAAACTCCGAGGTCTCTATCGGGTCGCTGGCATCCAAATGTGAGAGAAAACTTGCGCTAACCATAAACAATGCTGCTGTCACAAATACAGTCCATGCCAGCGGACGGCAAGATGAGTAAACAAAAACCTATAACCTACTTATTACTTTACTTCGGCTTCGAATAAGCGACCGAAACGGAAATTGGTTAATGTAGCCCTCTGCCAAGATGAGGAATTATAGCACCTAATACATTTAATTTCAAAACTAATTATTATTTTCCCAGCGCGCGGTGCAATATTATTAAGTTGTACATATACAGGAGTGGCATTCTTTTCTAAATTAATACCTGTTTATGATCATTAGCTTGAACTACAATATCAAAAAAGCCTGTCCTCCCGTCTTCACGCACATATGGATTTTCAACAAAAACAGAAAAGTTGTATTTGCTTGTATCTCGAACATGAAAGCTATATTCAGTCTTAATAAATTGGCCAGACACAGGCCATGTAGGCACCCACATTCTAAGTAAGGAGAATTGTCTATCAGTAAGAGTTCTCTGAAAAGGTATAAGTCCTTGACCGCATGTGTTTGTATTTATAGTTTCGTCGCATTGTACTGAAACGTAGCTACTCATATCTATTAGTTTATTAGGATTGTAACTATAAATACACCTAAACCCGATATATGCTATAATAACGAAGACAACCATTACAAATATGCTAATATATGTATGCCAACAAGCTTTACGATATATAACTATAGGCTTATTACATGGTTGTGTATTCCATCGAAACCCATCCGAGAAAACTGATCCGATAAATAAAGGCCATACATAATATCCAACGAACATATATCGTGGCTGATTCTCACCAATTGTTGCAAGACAAATACTTAGAGTAGACATAAAGACAACGGAATTTAAGGCGACAAATCTATATCTTACACGAAAAAATAAAAAGTAAACCGACGAACAAATTAACATTATCAAAAACAAAGAGTAATAACTTGAATTTATGGCTGTTGCGATACTAAGCTGTTGTCTAATTTGATCTTTTGTCATACCAGTTAATTTACCAATGTAAAACCCCATTTGTGATGATAAACTGTACAAACGTAATGACCTTAAAATATAATTCGCGGGGCGTTCGAAAGGATCATAATATAAATCAGAAAGATAAAGACTAGTCATAAATGAGCGTTTGAGTTGTATGTCTTTCGGCATATTATTTAAATATTGTCTTTCGAGATGACCGATTTGTGATGAATAAGACCCATCGTTAAAAGTGTTGTACCGTATAAGCTGTCTTACATTCTGAAGTTCTAAATTTGTCTTGTCGATGAAAACTTTGCCATTCAAGATCATGTTAGCTGATTTATAGAATAGAAAGGGAATAAATGCGAGAATTAATAATGATACTATAAGTGGTTTTATAATGAATTGTTTGTTGCCACCATTGTTAAACATATAATACAAAACTAATGATATGCCACAGCATAGCAAGAAAAGTAACGATAAGCCCCGCTGCATTTCAAGAAGAATCAAACACACGGACAAACAACATGTTAACACGATGGCAAATTTATATTGTAAGTGAACTACTTTGTAATAAGTCAAATATGCTATGAATAAAGAAACAATAAGAAAAAACGTTCCAGTTATATCATGGGATGGAACTAACGACGCGTAATATGTCTCTGGAAACGTAATGAGAAGTAAAGAAACAAAAATGCCAGCTAAAGGTGATATCCATAAATAGGCAATATAAGAGGATAATAGCGATGTCAAAGTTATCAAAATTACATTTGATATTTTAAAAACTATATCCGCATTGCCGAAGAGATAAATTATTACGTAATTATATGCCAGTGCACGCTGGATGTATATATTTGTGACTGGTTGTATGCCATTATCGACCATAGATGAAGCCATATCCCAGTAAGTTCGAAAATCGGAGTAATACTCTTGATCAAAGGACGTCACATAATACAACCGAATTATAAATGACATCGCCGTTATAAAAAGTATGATTGAGTTCGAGGCAAGGCGTGTAAGGTGATAATCGCGCAATTTAGCGCCAATGATACAGAGCATGCACCAATATAGTGTGACAGGAAAAAAAGTATAATTGCGCGCAGTTATATCTTTATATACGGTTGTTATGAAATGTGCCGTCGAAAAGAAAGATGGTACAACTGTTCCACAAAAAATAACGAAAATTAAAAGAGACAATCCAATCGAAAATAGGAATTGCATGTGCATTCATCCGGCGTTACAAGTTCTGTACGATGTACACAGTAGTACAACTACAATGAATGATTAAGCAATATTAGCTTGCTTCGAGTATTTCAATCCACGCTTGAATAACCTGAGTCACGGGATAGTTACGTGTAATGTATTCGCGAGCTTGAGAACCGGCTGCGTTCCAAGCTTCCAAGCTATATGACAATATTTTTTCAGCAGCCGCCTCTGGAGTTGACACAATATTTTCTTGGGGCCAAATGTCTTTAGCTCCGTCCCAGTTCCATATAATTGGCACGCATCCTGTCAGCATGCCCTCGCCTATTGACAAATGAAATGATTCAAAATCGGAGGGTGATAGAATAAATCCCACGAGGGTCAGCCATCGGTTAACGTCATCGCCTGGAGGATCGAAAATAACTCTATATCGCAGCTCGTCGCTGCTATTTATGCGACGAAACACGTGTCGATAATACTCTAGCTCTTGCGGGCGATTGAGGATCCATTTGTAATCAAAGGGATGCGATCCCTTAATGCGCAGGTTGTAACGGGAATCTCTGCGAAGGAGTAGCTGTAAAGTGTCGAGGGTTAGGTCGACCCGTTTACGTTGTGGAGTAATACCAATCATTCCAAGAGCATATCGGGCAGTCTCCATTTTTTTTGAAGGACGGAACTTTGTCTCATCGAATAAGTTGGCAATGACAGAGGTCTTATGCTCTGGGAAGGAGAGGGAAAGGGTTACAGTTTTTCTGATAGAGTCATTTACATAGGTAATATGGTCAATATTTCCCATGTTCGACTCTTGGAGATATGGCAAATCCTTCTCCTGGAGATGCAGTCTAGCTACTAATCGTTGATGGGCCAGTTTATTATGGGAGTACCAGCGAATGTTTCCCAGGCACCATTCACACACAATTACGTCTGCGTACCTTAATAAAATTTTGCTATGCTTTACATCATGATGAGAGTGTCCTTGCCACTCATCGACAATGAAGTGATACTTACCGGTATCTTCAAGGGACTTGCGGATACCGTTGAAAAACTTAAAGTCATGTCCCGCGAGAAGAATTGTTTTCTTTTTCGTTGCTGGGCTCCTGCTAAGCCACTCTTTAAGAAGTTTAACCCGGTCAGAAAAAGTGTGCTGCTTAGCTACGGAGTAAAGGCGATCAGCTGCGAACTGGGTGATATGTTCATTTGTAAGGGCGATTTTTAATTTAAAAAGATACTCCTGTTCAGTATTTGCAAAAAGTGGGTAGTCTATGCCAAGCAAACTCTCATGCAGGGCATTTCGGTTTAGAATCGCTGCGCAGCCCCCTCGTCCGTACTCCAGGAGCTTGGTGGAATATTCGAGAGTATCATCCATGCAGGGATCCCGCCACGAAAGACCAACTTTAGCGGATTGAATCTCCTTTTGCACGCGATCTCGTGATGTGGCTCCAAGCCATGTGAGTCCAGGGGTATGTTCCAGGGCAAAACGCATCTTGAGGTGATAATCATCCGGTATGTTTTCATTATGAATTTTGTCACCGATCATGACGAGTTCTGCATTAGGGACTTCTTTTTTTACGAGGGGCCATGTCCTGGCCATCTGTAAAGTGTTCCAGGTTGATTTGAATTTACCGGCATAGATTGCCCGAACAGGACGGTGTATAATTGGTTCTATATTGTCAGGAACATCCGGAACGACGGGGCTGTACTGGAAAAAATTATGTATCGGAGCGTTCGGAGCTATCTCTCTATATAGGTTGAGAAATCCTTGGGTTTGATAAAGAATGCGGTTCGCACAAGTTAAGATGGTTGCAATCTTTTCTTTAAGTATAATATCGTAAAGGTGTATCTGTTGAGGAATGTCTGTAAGGTAAACCCAGCACCGTTTAAAAATACTGGGGTGTAACATAAAGCCTGAAACAATATCAAAGCCTCTTAATAAAATAATATCGTATTTATTAGTATTATCTAAAGTGGTAGCCGTTTGCACCATGCCATGAGTGCTTAACCGCGCGGTACATCTGTCTCCTAATAAACTCGGGTCAATTATATTGATTAAATTATGTCGAATAAGAGGATCAAACAAAAAAGTACGGCTTGGAGTTGTTTTGGCCAAAAAGTCTACTAACGCTACTCCGGTTTCGGCAAGGGCCAGTGTTATTGTCTGTAGCCAAATGGCTGATCCATCTATCAAGTTGAGATCAGGATTTGCGCATACTAAAACTCTTTTCATGACACGTCTCTATGATTAGCTGAGTGTAAGGGAGGGTTAAACTCTGCGCTGTCGATACAAAAAATATCCGGTCCCTCTAAAATATCAGGGCTAAACAATGCGTGCAGATTTGCGCTCAAAAAAGGTGTCTTATGTATGCACGCAGAGGGATGTACAGGGCGGTGAAAGGAAAATTCATCCGAACGGATTGACTTGCCAAGGGTGTTCGCTTCAGGAGCATAACAAGTAGCATTCACCAGATCCTGTAGAAAATGGACCCCATACGTGGCTGATGGATCGAGGGTTCCGGCGTAATCAAAATTTGTCAATGCTTCAGACAAGCTGGGGGCCTCGAAGAAATCATCATCTACTGTCTTGATTGTTGATGGAAGTCGAGATTCGTGAAAGCCGAGAGGTGGCCGAACAAATAGAACGAAGCCACTCCAGGACTGGGTGTTTGCGAAATCTTTCAAATGTTCCATCTGTGCCGCAGTGGCGGCTTTGGCCATCAGGGCGACCTTGGGCACCAGAAATGGATATTCCTGACCGATTTGATCAAAAATATATTTCAGGCGGTGCTGATAGGTATGCTGGGTGAAGACTTTGCGGATTCCAGATAGGCTTCTCCTACGCCACTCATGGTCATCGGAGAGCAAGGTTTCAATGGCTTTTTTTGCCTCGGTATTGCCCTCCACCAGCCAGACCGCTTCGGTACCGAGGAGTTCTTCAATGCCTCTGGCGTATGTGCTGACCACGGGCGTTCCGCAGGCCAGAAGCTCAAATACGCGGCGTGAAAACATCGTGGGCGAATCAGTGACGGAATTGACGTTCAAAAAGACCCGGTACCGGCCATACTGACGGCAAAGTGCTTCATAGGGAAGGGCGCCCTTTATGAGGTCGGCGTATTCATCCGGAAAGGGAAAAAGTCCGGTGCCATAATTTCGGTCATAGATGTCCAATCCCAAGGGCTTCGCTGCGCTTAGCAGCCATTGCATAGCGTCGCCCCGAGCTGCATGTCGGCCGACGTACCAGGAACCGGCAAAACAAACTTTCGGTGCTCGGTTGATTAAGGAGCAGGGCTTGTGCAATCCCGCCTGAGCGGCAAAAGGCAATGAAAAAACTTTTTGCTTACCCGTCTTTTGCTGATAGGAGGCGATCATGTTGGCATCCGTAGTGAAGATCACGTCGGCCAGACAGGCGGTTTTAATGAACTTGTTGTGATGGACGGGGTCTTCCTTGTTCCAGAACACGACGGGGATGTTTTTCTTCCGCCCATAGGCGGCAAGCTCTGCCACTTCATTGCCAGGCTTGTTGGAGTATTCTCCCACTCGATACTCCCAGCTTCCGAAGTTCCCTTTCCACGCGCTCTCAATGAAAATCAGTTCAGGAAGAAACTTCTCTGCAAGGCCATACCAGTTGTCGGGACGAGGCTGTATCAAGTTAACATCCTTACTAAAACAGGCGGCCGTAAACTCATCCATAATTCCAATTATTAATGGCTTTTCGTTCTTGTCAAAACTATCAGGCCAGCCAAGTATTGATGTGTTTTGTTTCAGTAATGTACTAGAAGTAGAGATATCTACGCTTTTGGTTCCACTTACGGATGCATTTTGAATTGACCATGAGAGAGGTTCCATAGAAATACTGCCGTGCCCCGTGACACGAAATGCAATTGCCAAACTCGCATGTCTCTTATGCGTTCTAAATTTAAATGAGAGCCTATTCGACGATAGTTCTAGTCTATGTGTGGCAACTTTGCCATTATGACCATATTCTATTAATAAAAGCACAACATTCCCACTTATTGCCACTGTGCCTGATAGTAGATAAGTTGTATTAGGTTGTAAATATAAATAATTCCATGATGGTGTCTTTGAGAAAAGGAAAGTATCATTCGTTGTAATATATGCGCAATCTTCGGATGGTACATAGAAAACAAGTTCTCTCTGTTTCATTATAAAATAGTGGTGTCTGTTATGAAATAAATATAACACCTTGTCTATTCCATTTGGCAGTATGCAGCGTATTGTAAAAATGGATCTAGTTACAGGTCTGAGTCGATTTATAGCAGCACGAACCAATAGTTTACCAAGTCGATATGGCAAAGCCAATGTGTTCTTACCTGGCCGTACTATTGCCGATGCGAAAGCATTGCCTAGCCGGTACGAAAACGAATTTCGGATGACAACTAATTGGCCAGTGGCGCGGTGATAATCGAAGTCGGCTTGCTGCCTATCCTGCTGCTCCGATTCGAATTGGCTTTGGAGGATGGAATGTTTTCCGGTCAATGAGGCAAGGTCGGCCTGGAGAGTCTTCAGAGCGCTATCACGCAGTTGATTCGCAGTCTCCAACTTCGAGACCTTTTGTTCGAAAGCCTTCTGTTCGGCTAGCAGGTCTCGGTTCTCCGCTCTCATGCGCTCCAGTGCGGCCGCGAACTCGTCCCGTTCGTTTTCCAATACGCGCACATCGTTCTGCAGCGTCTCATGCTGGTTCTGCGCGTTCTGCAAGGCTCGGGATGTTTGCTCCAGTTGCCGTTCCATGTCCTTCAACCGGGCCTGTAGATCTTTGCCATGGGCCCGGAGTTCGTCCTTTTCCACTTTCAAGGTATCTATTCGACTCTGAAGCGCCGCCCGTAACTGCCTTTTTCCAGTGCTCAACTCCGTAATTTCGCCGCGTAAGGTTCTTTGTGCCTCAATAGCGCCTTTTTCCACGATATCCAATAGGACCGCCTCGTCGTATTGCTTCCAGCTATCCGGCTCTGGCACCTCTTTCTTTCCGGCAAAGCAAATGAATTTGTCGTTAATTCCAATGGATAGGGGGATGCAATAGGGCTTCAGCATCTCCACCACATGTGAGATCGTAAATGTCTGTCGATGGTCCGGAACAGGAAACCACCCGAAGGGAGTGGTCAAGAGGAATATCCCATACGGTTTTAAGAGTTCGAAAGAGCGTTCCACTATGCGCGCGGGGTGGAGCAAATGTTCGATGACTTCACCCAGGATTACCGTGTCGAAGGAGGCCGGTTCCAGATGGGCGGTCTCGAGATCCGCGTGGACCAAGGTGACCCGTTGCCGAACAAACTCGTTTTCTTGGACCAGCAACTCCCCGGCATACTGCAACGCGTCCGCATTCACGTCCACGCCGATAACCTCGAACCCTTCCCGGGCCAACAGAATGGCAAGGATTCCTTCGCTACATCCCACATCCAATACCCTCTTCCCTGTGACATGCGAAGCCAGCCAGTCGATACGCCGTCGAGCCTGTTCCCGGGTCTCGGCGCTTCCCCAGAGCCCCAAGTAGGCCTGAGCGATTCGGTCTCGCGCCAGAGGCAATCCTTGGGTTCCTGACGCCGCATCGAAGTCTTCTGTCTGTCGCGGATCATGTTCGTGAGGCGGAATTGTCATAGATATTTTCTCCCATGCCGCCCGCCCCCGCAAACTTGGACGAGGCGGGCTATAGCTCTTTTCAGGTCTTGGGGCGACGTAGTGTAAAGACCTTGCCGTGCTGTTTCTAGGCATCCGGGCCGAGTTTAGCTAAACTATAGAGAAGAATCCTGATCATCGTTTTAGCGGCTATGCTGTTCGGAATTCCTCACCGGCGTATCAACCCGTTGATAAACACCGTTTCGAGCAGGCTGGTGAACAACGATGAGATGCAAGGCGCGCGAATCCTTAGGAATGAGGCGTACAACCAGTACGCCGCAATGACGAAGGATGAAGCGCAACACAGCAGATCGGGTTTTTCAACGGCCTGATAAGGCGCGCACGACACGTCCTCACTTCTTGGTCCTGATCTTGATGAACGCCTCATATTCGTTCATCACGGCCTTCGCCGGCCCTTCGGCCCGGCTCTCCCCCTGCTCGATCCACACCGCTCGGTCGCACAGTTCCCGTATGGTCCCGGCCGCGTGGGTGACAAGAACCACGGTCTTGTGTGAACGGATCTTTTCCTTCATCGCCGTGGAGGACTTACGTTTGAAAAGCTCGTCGCCGACCCCCAGTATTTCGTCAACCAAAAGGATGTCCGGATCCAGCTGGAACGCGACGGAAAAGCCCAGCCGGGCCTTCATGCCCGACGAGTACGAGTGGACGGGCTCTTCAAAAAACTCCTCCAGGCCCGAAAACTCCCGGATAGCCTCCATTTTCTCCTTGATGGTGTTCTTGGAGATACCCAAAGTCAGTCCGCTGATCATGGCGTTGTCCCGGCCCGAAAGATGGGGGACGAAACCCGCCTGCAGGGATAGCAGCGAGGTGGTGCACCCGTGATTGACCAACGTCCCCTTGTCCGGCTTGCTGATGCCCGCCAAAAGGCGAAGCAACGTTGACTTGCCGGCTCCGTTACGCCCGATGATTCCTAAACTTTCCCCCCTGAACAGGGCAAAGGAAACATCTTGCAAGGCCCAGAATCGATCCTTCGAAAAAAGACCGCGTTGCCTCTCGTAATAGTAGCCCACATGTTTCAACTCAAGAATGGGAGTTTTGATCGTCATCGTGCAAGGGCCCTGGGAATTACCTTGTCCAATCTGAAAAGAAGGGCTCCGGCAGCCAGGACGCCCAGAAACGACAACGATGCAATAGTCAACAACAATTCAATGTCGGGGAACTGCCCGTGTAGAAGAATGGATCGATAGGTATGGATTAGCCGCGCCATAGGATTATAGACAAACAAAAATCGGTACTGCTCTGGAATTTTATCTATATCATAAAAAATCCCAGACATGAAAAACATTATACGTATAGGATAGTTTACAAATACGGCAAAATCGGGAAGAAAAGGAGTAATACAGGAAAACAATATACCAACCGCCATGATGAACATAAGCTGTATCGTTAGTACCACAGGCAGAATCAGGTATGCAGACGAGGCAAGCAGTCCATATATATTGATATACATGACGATCAGGCTGAAGGCGATCAAAAACTTGAACGTGTCCGTACAGATCACGATGAGAGGAAAGACGATCTTGGGGAGATCCACCTGCTGCATCAGAGAGCGGCCGCCTCTTACGGCATTGGTGCAATGAGACACGGTGGCGTCAAACCATCGCCATATAATAATCCCGATGAGCAGGAAAACCATGAAGTGTTCGGTACGCACAGCACGTAGTCCTAATCCAAACACAAGGTAATATACGGTCATTTCAAGGACTGGACCCAGGACCCACCAAATGTAACTTAGGTAGTACCGGTGGGCCTCGGCGCGCAGATCACCCCATGCTCTGAAAAACACCAGGTCCAAATAGTGGTTGAGGCGGTTCCAGCTCTGGAACCAGCCACGGTTCCTTGTCCCAGCCGACATTCCTGTAGGATTCACCGCACCTTCCATTTTGTTCTTGCAGACCAAGCGTACGGGGCGCGGCGGAAACGCCGCGGGTGTGCCTGCCTCAACCGGATCGACCGGCGTGTACTTCTTACCGTACTGCACCAGGTTTTGCAATTGAAAGAACAACATCCAGACAAGCTCTCGGGGTCTATGGCCCGCGTCCATCTTTGTTGGAGGCCGGGAACGCTACCGGCGCCAGGTGGCGGCCAAATGCC
>Ga0068714_10007504_pt1 | contig 10535 bp, 6 predicted proteins | sample MTBNYHSulfiMetaG_FD_62988 | JGI IMG/M metagenome (GOLD analysis project Ga0068714, IMG submission 62988) | Enrichment culture microbial communities from rom New York Harbor, USA that are MTBE-degrading - MTBE-NYH (New York Harbor Sulfidogenic)... | ecosystem: Environmental > Aquatic > Marine >...
ACGAACGGAGCCGCGTCTGAAAGTCGCTTGCTCAACCGCCTGCGGCGGCCGAATAAGCGACTTGAACCGATCCCGTTACACGGGACAGCTCAGCCGCGGCTCCGTTGGGCTATAAGATATTATCCTCATATGTTTAGTCCCAAATTTGAGATAGGATATTGCAATGAATGAGCATGAGTTAATTGAACGCATATACAATTATGTCGAATCAAGTGAAATCGATAAGGCGACTATAGCTTGCCTTCGACTTGCTCGAAAAGTTGGTGATTCTTTTAATGCAATCGCATTTCTTCGCGAACTCTACCCAGACAAGGATCAATTCCAGACCACATTTTATGAAGAGCTGAAGGATTTTAATGAAGAAGCTCAGAAATTCATATGGAAAAAAACTATGGATCATTGGCTTAATGAGCGAAGCTTAGACTACAAACTCAGTAAAAATAATCAAGAAGAGCAAAAGGTCCTCGCAATGGGCGTTGGTGAATTAATTCTTGAAGTGGAGCAAATGGAGAAGGCTATAGATGATCTAACACTACCAAAGGGAATGGGTGAATTTGACACAGCAGTATTTACGGATCGAAATATTGAACTTAAGGGTCAAGCGCGACAGAAGATAAGAGCATGCAACACTATCCTAGAGCGAATCAGAACAAGATGCCTGAACTATGCTACAAGAATAGAGCGACAATTGACTGCTGCAAAAGCTGCATCTGATTTCATGGGTAGCCTTGAGAATGATGTACATAATTATTACGCTGAGCGTTGTGACTCAGTATATCAGAGACTACGCAAAGCTGCTAGCTTGATCGGCTCTGAAGAAACAGAAGATCACGCTCTATTACTTACATCGATACGTAGGGCTGTAAACGCGGTTGCAGACTATCATTATCCACCTAAGGCAGAACTTACAGTATGTATTGACGGAAAGAGTCGTCAACTTGGAGAAGAGCAATATTTAAACCGATTACAAGAGTTCTGCTACACAGCTATTCCATCAAGTAAATCAGGTAAATTATTACATGCAGAAGTAGATTATCTTGCTGCCTTTGTTCGCAGATTGAACGAAGTTGCATCCAAGGGTGTTCACGCTGAAGTTAGTGGACTTGAAGCAAAACAGGGGTTGCTTGGCTTATATATGTTTCTGTCAAATTTGATTGCCAAATTGGAGTATAAGCTAGAAAAATAGAAGGCAATGATTCTATTTACTGATTGCCCAACCCGTCGCTACAGCCGATCGCGGCCCGCTGGGCCGCTCCGGCTGAGCTTTTCGTTCGTCCGCCCGCATGCGCGGTCGCACGAACGGAGCCGCGTCTGAAAGTCGCTTGCTCAACCGCCTGCGGCGGCCGAACAAGCGACTTGAACCGATCCCGTTACACGGGACAGCTCAGCCGCGGCTCCGTTATGCTGGAAAATAATAAGGAGGAACTCATGCGTTGGATACCTATTTTATTGTTGATGTTTGTTTTTATTTCTTGCACCGGGGGGTGGTTCCGGGGACAGTATATCTATCTAGGGTAATAATGGTAACAGGTTCACTTAATCAATAATGTCCCCTTTTTTTCAGCAGCTGTATCTCACGGGAAACATCCTAAACCAAACATCTTTCACTGCCGGAGTAGTTCCAGATATCGAATGCCAACCACATGACATAAGGTGCTTGAGGACCTGAAAATTGCTTTTCAGTGCGGTTTGCGGCCGTCCCTTTTCATGTTCAGCATTTCCTGCATCAGTTCGTCAATATTGACCCCCGGGGTTTGGCCGAATTCCTGAAGCAGAGCAGTATCGGACATTTCTTCCAGCTTCCGCAGTTGTTCCAGAGCGGTGGGATTCTGGCTGAAGGCCTTGTCCATCATGGCGACCGGGAGTTCCAGGGACAGTATATGTAATTAAAGAATTAAAGAGGTTAGTGGAGAAGAGAAACCGATACTGCCTTGTTTTTTTTCAGCAGCTGTATCTCACGGGAAACATCCTAAACCAAACATCTTTCATTGCCGGGGTAGTTCCAGATATAGAATGCCAACCACCATAAGGTGCTTGAGGATCTGCAGATTGATTTTCAGTGCGGTTTGCGGCCGTCCCTTTTCATGTTCAGCATTTCCTGCATGAGTTCGTCAATGTTCATCCCCGGGGTTTGGCCGAACTCCTGAAGCAGAGCAGTATCGGACATTTCTTCCAGCTTCCGCAGTTGTTCCAAAGCGGTTGGGTTCTGACTGAAGGCCTTGTCCATCATGGCGACCAGGTTGTCCCCGGATTGTTTGAGGTCGCCCAAATCGATATTGAGGGATGTCAGGGCGAAGACCTTTTTTAAAAGGTCGTAGCTTGCTTTGGCATTAAAATGCTGAATATACATGGGAACCCTGGCCATGATGCCGGCCGCTTCGATGTCTTCCCGGCCCGCCTTGTTCATCAGCATCGTGGAAAAACTGCAAGGCCCCGTGTAATTCAGTAGCGGCATCGATCGAAATGCACTTTTCATCTCTGGGCGGCTGACTACGGCAAAAAATCTCGTTTCCCGTGTATGGGGAACCTGATCGAAAACACCGCCCAATGAATAGATCCTGGGTGCCCGATAACGTTTGGCGATGCTCAGAATGTCTGCTGAGTATTCCGTCCAGCCCAGATTCGGTTCGCCACCCGTGAAAAGGATCAGGTCGTGTTCGGCGCCGCTTTGCCAGAAAAAGAATTCGTTGGCAGGTTCGATAAGCGACTTGACTACACCCTCCTCGATCACGGCACGGGGCCTCATAACCTGTGCCGGCTCAAAGCCCGGGACCTGCCAGATATGGAAACGCCGGGGATCAATGTGGGCAAACTTGCGGGCGTTGAGCTTACGGCGTAGGAAATCAATGCAGCCGGTCGCAATTTCGCCGGCATTCAACCAGCCGCTTAAACCGATAAGAATGTAAGGATTTACCAGATCGGGTGTATCATGTATAATTAGACTGTCGTTCATGAGCTTTCCCTCAATTTTATTTTTAATCAATGGTCGTACCTTATTATTATTTGCCCTCTTTGTGCAGTCAAGCATTTTTGTTGATTTATCAGAGGATATAAGCCTTAATTTCCCGAAAATTCCCCGCAGAAATCTTCACCAAAAGAGAGCTGATGGCTTCAAGATAATGCGCGCTGACCCCGTCATATTAACGAGGGAGATCCACTTGCCAAACCTAAGCATGGGAGGGAGGAGGGATCGGAATAGGCGGTGCGCGAAACTCGCTCATTTTTTGTTAACTCTCCTCTGCATTGCAGGAATTGTTGTCAGATGGTGTATAATATGTTAGCACTTTTTTGCTTCAACAGGTTCGATAAAGAACTATGCTTACACATTATTCTATAGAGAGGTTATGATTATGAATTTCAGCTATGAAAATCTTGACGCCCTTTTCCATCCCCGTTCCGTAGCCTTGGTGGGGATAACGACTTCGAATCCCGATCATTGGACGCGCGGTTTTCTCGAAGGTTACCTTAAGTTTGGTTTTCCGTCCCACGGAAAGCTTTATCTTGTGAACCCCAGGGGCGGCACGTTGGAAGGCTTTAAAGTGTTTCAGAAAATCCAGGACATCCCCGATAAGCTTGATTTTGTAGTGGGATTGGTGCCTTCCCGCAGCGCTGCTCAGCTGATTGAGGAAGCGGCAACAAAAGGAGTCAGATTCATCCATTTTTGCACGGCCGGTTTTAGCGAAATAGATGACCCGGAAGGAAAAAAATTGGAAGCGGATTTGCTCGGTGCCGCCCGGAAGCATAATGTCAGAATTATCGGTCCGAATTGCCTGGGGATATACTGCCCGGAATCACGCATGTCCTTCAGCGCACTCTTTCCCCGAGAAGGCGGCACCATTGGCTTTATCAGCCAGAGCGGCGGCAATGCTAATTATTTAGTCCGTCAGGCCGCTATGCGCGGCGTCCGCTTCAGTAAAGTTATCAGCATTGGTAATGCCTGCGATCTTAATGAAAGCGACTTTTTGGAATATCTGGCTGATGACCGGAAAACAAAAATCATTACGATGTATATTGAAGGGATAAAGGATGGTGTCCGGTTCCACCGGGCGCTGAAATATGCCACAGAGAAAAAAACGGTGGTTGTGCTCAAAGGAGGGATGACGCCCGCCGGAACGCGTGCCGTCATGGGCCATACTTCATCGATTGCGGGAAGCAGTGACATCTGGCAATACATCTGTCGACAACTAGGCGTCATTCAGGTTCAAGACGTGGATGACATGGCTGACTTACTCGTTACACTTACGCGTTTTCCTGCACCTGCCGGCAGGCGAGCGCTTTTGTTTGGCAGTGGAGGCGGTTCCAGTGTTATCGCGGCCGATGCCTTTGAAAGGCGGGGATTGATGTTGCCTCAGATGCCCAAACAGGTGATTGATGAGTTCCGTGAGTTTAGCCAGGCGGCCGGCAACTTCTTCAATAATCCCCTTGATTACTCGCAAAGTATGGATCAGGTTAATGTAAAACGCGCGCTGGAAATTCTCATGCGCTGGGGACAGTTTGATTTCATAGTCAACTTTGTGGTTCCCGGGTCATCCCCGAGAATAGAGTATTTCCCGGATAATTTTTTCAAATCTGAACAAATTTCCAAGCCAATGGCCATTGTCATTCCGCTGACGTTCGATCTTCCAGAACCTAACAAAATGATAGAATATATAAATAGTTATGTTGCCGATGGCCACCCTGTTTATTTCTCTTTCGACAGCGCAGCCAAAGCTATTGATCTAGTAGTGACATATCAGGAAAGAATCGCTTTCAGGCAGAGGGCCTGAATGGTGGCACAGCCACGTTCAGATTAAAGAAAACGGCGCCGCTTGATGAAAGATTTGTGACATGATGAGGGCTTATCTTGCGGGTCTCTGCCCGAAAGAGATCATTAGCAAGTTTTGATATCCAGGCGTTCTCACCGATGAAAATCAAAAAAAACACTTTCTTGACTTTTTTATCAGTTAGATGCACATAAAGGCTAGGAAATAATGTTTCGTCAATAGGTTAAGAGCCAATTGGAGCCCTTTATTTAAGGGTGATGCCATGGAGAAATTAGGGAAACCCCGTTTCTAAAAAGAGGCGGGGTTTTCTGCTTAAAAGGGGGCTGCTGTGCAATATAAGGTCCCGACGAAGGACGCGGGAAGAGCGGCTATGCTTCTTGAGGGAATGCTATGAATGATAGGCTGCCCGACTTGGAAATTATCAGTCAAGAGCTTGCTAAACTCCTTCCCAAACCGGAAGACCTGCGGGAGATCCAAGCCTGCGTCCCGTTCACCGCCGCCGAGTTCGAAAAGATACATGCCGGATGCCGGCCCGAGGGCATGGATTCCAGATGGCTTCTGCATGCCGAAGGTCTGGACCTCCTCATCTTCAGGGACCACATCGACTCTGTGCGGTTCTTCTGGAAGGTGTGCTTCGCCCCGCGGGAAGAAGGCTTTGTCCTCCGAAGGGTTTGGGCAGTCGAGGCCCACACCAAAGGACAGATGTTCGCGGACGACATCGCTCAGATCCTCTATCCCTGGTATCTCATTGAGACCCTGCTTTTCGGACACGATCTGGACGATGCTGATATGCGCTGGCCGGTCGAACGTCTACTGCAAGAGCCCGCGGATGCGGAGATCGGGCAGCTTCTGGAGCTGCGGGAATCGCTCTATGATTGGATGAAGATCCGGATTTTCGAGCGCGTCCGTGCTGCAGAATCTGAAACTGCGAAAGACCTGCGCCGACAACTCAACGATATCATCATGATTGATGGGAATATAAGGTCTGAACTCCTTCAGATGACTTGTGAGCGTCTGCGCAAAGCGGCGGACAAGCAATCAGGCTTCGTTCACGAGGTAGCGATCGAGCTGGGAATCATGGACCGGGCGGCCGCGCTTCGGATACTGTCCGCATCTTGGGACGCTCCTGTGGTGGAGCTGGAGTCGATGATTCTGGACAAGGATGCGGCCCGGCGCTTTATGAGCCTGGTTTATGCCAAGAAACGGCTGATCATTCCCATTTATCCGGATGCAGAGGAAAGAATTATCTCGCTGGCCATGGCCGCGCCTTGGGACATGTTCACACGGGACGATGTCGTCCTGCGCAGCGGCCGCGAGGTTAAACCGTATCTCGCCCTGCCGTCGGAGATACTTTTCTGGCTGGACAAGGTTTTTGCGGAAACTCCTTATCAGGGAGAGTGCTAGGCGCAGGGGAGTGATCTCAAGCTATTGAAAAGGCGACAGGAGGAATTATGTCTTGCTTACTGCAATTTTGGGGTCGGCGCCGTATTATTGTATGGGCATTGGCCGTATTGTTGAGTAACGTTTTTATGATAGGATGCGGTAAGGCAAATGCAGCTGAAAAGCCGGAAATCTTTGTGCAGAAGAGAATAGGTAGTATCTACTCGGCGGCCATTAGTCCCGATGGCCGGTATGCTCTGTCAGGAAGCGACGACAAAACCGTAAAGCTCTGGGACATTTCGACGGGCAAGCAGATAAGGACAATGGAAGGGCATACCGACAGAGTGTGCTCCGTCGCTTTCAGCCCCGATGGCCGGTATGCGGCGTCAGGAAGTCTGGATTCGACCGTAAGGATTTGGGAGTTGTCTACGGGGAGAGAGGTGTGGAGTCTCAGAGGACACTCCTATTGGGTGCACACCGTTGCCTTCAGCCCTAACGGGCGGTATGTTGCTTCGGGAAGCTCGGATTCCACTGTCAAGTTTTGGGATGTGTCTACGGGCAAGGATGTCTGGACGCTCCATGCCCCTTCAGGTGTTCGATCCTTTGCCGTCAGTCCCGATTGGCAATATGTGCTCTTGGCAATTTGGCATGACGGAACTATCAAGCTATGGCATATACCTACCGACAAAGAGGAGAGAACATTCAAGGGACATTCACAAGGAGTTGCCTCTGTCGCTTTCAGCACAGATGGCAAGTATGCTCTTTCAGGAAGTAACGATAAGACTGTCAAGCTTTGGGAAGTAGCCACCGGCCAGGAAGTCAGAACGTTCAAGGGACATCCAGGTGATGTTTGCTCTGTCATCTTCAGTTTTGACGGTAAGTATGCGTTGTCGGGCAGTGCTTTTCGACCACTGGAGGCGGGTTCTCCGCTGCCCGAAAATCACGAAGAAACGATAAAGCTTTGGGAAGTGTCGACGGGTAGAGAGGTGAGAACACTAACGGGGCATTCAGAGGTGGTTAACTCCGTTGTCTTCAGCCCCGATGGCCGGTATGCGTTGTCGGGAGGGACCGATGAAGTCATAAGGCTTTGGGAAGTATCGACGGGTAAAGAAGTGAGGAAACTGAAGGGACATTCAAGCGCTGTTTACGCACTTACCCTGAGCCCCGATGGCCGGTATGCCCTGACGGCAAATGACGATAAGACGGCCAAGCTCTGGGAAATTTCGACGGGCAGAGAGATTAGAACGTTCATGGGGCATTCAGGCCAAATTGGGTCAGTTGCCTTTAGTCCCGACGGACGGTACGCGCTCACGGGAAGTGAAGATAGAACCGCTAAGTTATGGGAGGTATCGACTGGTAGAGAGGTGCGTACTCTAAAGGGGCATCCATTAAGTGTTATGACCGTTGCGTTCAGTCCCGATGGCCGTTATGCGCTGTCGGGAGTTGCTGATCTGGTTCCTTACCTTACGGATATCATACTCTGGGAAGTTGCCACCGGCAGAGAGGTGAGGAGACTAAAGGGTCATGTAGGGGTTTCGTCTGTCGCTTTTAGCCCCGATGGTCAGTATGCTTTGTCTGGAGGTATGCACGATAGCGCTATCAGACACGGTGGCGGTATCAAGTTATGGGAGGTATCAACCGGCAAAGAGATCAGGACACTCAGAGGGCATGAATACGGCGTTGAATCCGTTGCTTTTAGTGCCGATGGCCGTTATGCGCTGTCGGGAGGCAGTTGGGGAGATAATACCGTTAAACTATGGGAAGTAGCCACGGGCAAGGAGCTCAAATCGTTCACGGGACATTCAGGACCTGTTTCCTCCGTCGCTTTTAGTCGCGATGGCCGGTATGCGTTGTCGGGAGGTAGGGAGGATCAAACTGTCAAGTTGTGGGAAGTGTCTACCGGCAAAGAGATCAGGACACTCAGGGGGCATGCCAGCAGTGTCAGATCCGTTGCCTTTAGCCCCAATGGGCGCCATATTTTCTCGGGAAGCGTGAATGGGGATACGAGGATATGGAATTTCGACACAGGCAATGAGATTTGCACAATGGTCGGATTTGATGACGGTGAATGGATTACTATCACTCCTGAAGGCTATTACAATTCATCTCGTAACGGCCACCAAAATCTCAATATTCGTATGGGCATGAGCGTCTATGGTATCGACCAATTCTATGATGTTTTTTACCGCCCCGATATCGTAATGGCAAAATTAAACGATGAAGATATCAAGCCCCTGATTACTCTGACGATTGATGACGCCCTGAAGAACCCGCCCCCGGAAGTTACCTTTACGACCGTTCCGTCTAATGCCACGAGTTCGCAGGCCAAGATTTGTTATCAGGTCAAAGATTCGGGCGGCGGTATTGGCGAGGTGAGGCTGTTTCATAACGGCAAGCTGATCCAGTCCGACGGCTTCTATAGGGATATTGCCGGGACGAAGGCCGGAAAAATTCAACTGGCTTCTTTGGGCAGCAAGTCAATCCGTGAAGAAATGCGAAGTGTCGTTGTCAAATCTGTGATGGACGCCAGCCCCATCGGAAGCAAGGCCAAGAAGGGGGATATTTTCAAGGATTGCGCTGTTGTCGATGCTATTCCTGGTGAGAATGAGGTCAGTATTTCCGCCTTCAATAAAAACAACACCGTCCAGAGCTATATGAAGACAGCCAGCTTCACGGCCACGATCAAGGCGGAAGATTCCCATCTTTATCTGCTGCTTGTAGGAATCGATCATTATAATGATCAAAGTGTAAATCTGAAATATGCCGTGAAAGATGCAAAAGACATTCAAGACAAATTAATCCGCCAGTCCCAGACGCTGTACAAACCGGAAAACATTCATGCCGTTATACTTACAGATAAAGAAGCGACAAAAGCCAATATTAGAAGTCAGCTTGCCCTACTGGCAAAAACAATCAAGCCGGCCGATGGATTTATCCTCTTCGTTGCCGGTCACGGGGTGCTGCTGCAAAATCAGTATTTCCTGCTGACGCATGATTTTGATGGCGCCATCAGAGGCAGCAGCATGATCAGTTCCAACGAGATTGTCGAGGCATCCAAACTAATCAAATCATTGAGTCAATTATTCATCTTTGATACATGTCACGCAGGTGGTGTGGATTACATTGTGAGCGGGTTGTATGATGCGCGCATGTCGGTTCTGGCAAAAAAAATGGGACTGCATATTTATGCTTCTGCCAATGACCAACAGGCGGCGCTGGATGGTTATAAGGGAAACGGCCTTTTCACTTACACTTTACTGGCTGGCTTGAACGACAACAAAGATGCCGACAAATATAAAAATGGCCAGGTCAGCATTGTCGGCCTTGGTGAATATTCAAAAAAGGCAACCACCAACATCTCCCAGGCAATCGGCCACAGTCAGACACCATTGGTTATTAATTTTGGGAAGGACAGCCCGTTATATAAATTGCCGTGAAGGATTCCTTTTGGAAAATTATTGCGATTTCAGTTCCTCTGCATACTGCGGCGCTTCCGGGGGAAATTGAAATATGTAATATGGTTCTGAATTAATTAAAGATAAAAGTGGTGCGGAAGGGAATAACTTGTCCGGCCGGCAACATTCAGCTATACTTCCAGCATGAAAAAATACAGATTGGTTGATCATACGGCCGACATGGGGATGGAAATCTCCGGGCGGACGAAGAAGGAACTTTTTAGCAATGCTGCCTTGGCCTTGTTTGATCTCCTGATCGAGCATAAAAATAATCATAGAATAGAAGACCGACAGCTAAAGGGAAAGCAAAAAAAAATAACGGTCGAAGGCATGGATATAGCAGATCTGCTGATCAATTTCCTGCGGGAGCTGCTTTACCTTTTTCATGGCGAAACTTTGGTGGTCAGCGGATGCAAAATAAGCAAATGCACGACAAAAAGAGTAGTAGCACATCTGCTCGTCCAAAAGTATAATGACACAAAATATGAAATGAAGACGGAGATCAAGGCAGCAACCTACCATAATTTAAAGGTGGAAAAACACAAAACAAACTGGAAAGCACGGATAATATTCGATGTCTGAAATTAAGCTGGAAAGAATAGACGATAACCGCTTGTTGGTACCGCAAACCGGCGGTATGAGAGTGCCGGGTATCATTTATGCCAACGAAAAAATTCATGATCTCCTCAAACGCGATGAAAGCATAAAACAGGTGGCGAACGTCGCGCATCTGCCGGGCATTGTCCAGTATTCCCTGGCCATGCCGGATGTCCACTGGGGCTATGGCTTTCCGATCGGGGGGGTGGCGGCTTTTAATGTCGAAGATGGCATCATTTCTCCCGGTGGTGTCGGCTATGACATCAACTGCGGCTGCCGCCTGTTGTCCACAAAATTGTCTTTTTTCGACGTTAAGGACAAGATCAGTGATTTGACGGCA
>Ga0068714_10007505_pt1 | contig 10535 bp, 10 predicted proteins | sample MTBNYHSulfiMetaG_FD_62988 | JGI IMG/M metagenome (GOLD analysis project Ga0068714, IMG submission 62988) | Enrichment culture microbial communities from rom New York Harbor, USA that are MTBE-degrading - MTBE-NYH (New York Harbor Sulfidogenic)... | ecosystem: Environmental > Aquatic > Marine >...
AAAATCTTTCAAAATACAATAATTTTACAAGTGGAAAAATATATAAGAATGTAATAGATAAAGAGAGGAGGGGAGATTTCCTGGGCAAAACAATCCAGGTAATACCCCATGTTACAGATGAAATAAAAGAATGTATAAAAAAGACCATCCAGACAAAAAAAACCGATATACTTATAACAGAAATAGGCGGAACAGTTGGCGATATTGAAAGCCTGCCTTTCCTCGAAGCAATAAGGCAGTTTAAAAAGGATGCCGGAAGGGAAAATGTGATATATATCCACGTGACCTATGTTCCTTACCTTAAGACAACCGGGGAATTAAAGACAAAGCCGACCCAGCACAGCGTAAAAGAGCTCAGAAGCATAGGAATACAACCAGATATAATAATTTGCAGAAGTGAAGTAAGTCTAGATGAAGGCTTAAAAGCAAAAATAAGCCTTTTCTGTGATATAGAACAGGAAGCAATAATAGATGCGATAGATGTAAAACACCTGTACGAGGTACCATTAAACCTCCAGAAAGAAGGACTTGATTCAATAACAATGTATAAGTTAAACCTGAAGTATAAGGTTTCAGATATGAAAAATTGGAAAGAGATGGTTAAAAATATAAAGTCCCTGAAAGGTTCATTAAAAATAGCAGTGGTGGGAAAATATACAAACCTTAAAGATTCATATATCAGTATTGTAGAAGCTCTTAATCATGGCGGATATCATTTTAGAAAAAATATTGAGATAAAGTGGATAAATTCGGAGGAGCTGGAAGATACTGATAATTGTAAAAAAATTCTTGCTGATGTTGATGGGGTCTTGGTGCCTGGCGGATTTGGAATAAGAGGAATAAATGGAAAAATAAATGCGGCAAGGATTGCCAGGGAAAACAGTATTCCGTATTTTGGCATCTGTCTTGGGATGCATTGCGCGGTCATTGAGTTTGCAAGAAATGTTCTCAAGCTTAAAAGTGCGAACAGCTCCGAGTTTGACGAAAATACAAAATACCCTGTTATTGATCTTTTACCAGGACAGAAAGACGCTGGGGGCAAAGGAGGGACAATGCGTCTTGGCAGCTATCCATGCAATGTTGAAGAAGGCTCCAAAGCTTTATTATCTTATAAGAAAAAATTTGTGCATGAAACGCACAGGCACAGATATGAATTCAATAACAATTACAGGCAATTGTTTACTGATGCAGGCATGATAATCACAGGAGTTTACAAAGATAAAAACCTTGCTGAAATAATAGAAATAAATAATCACCCCTGGTTTGTAGGAGTACAGTTCCATCCTGAATTCAAGTCCAGGCCGGACAAAGCCCATCCTTTATTCAGGGAATTCGTATCTGCGGCATTGGATCATTCAGGTCCCATAAATAAAAAGAATTGAACATGCAGAAAGTTTTTCTTATTAATGATCAGCAAGTTTTCAGGATTATGAATATTTAAAAGTAAAAAATGCTAAAAAATTCAATAAAAAAAATAATTATATTTCTATGTACAGTTTTTCTAATTGTAATAATTATTTTTGGGCCGCTTTCTTATTATCTTTATAATTTTAGGTTCTATGATGAACTTTACGAAAAAAACGATGTTTACGATATACTTGATAAAGATGACGTTAAGATAATTACTGAAGATGTATTTTCTTTTTTTAAGTCCGGCCAGCCATTTGAAGAATTTGAATTAAAAGGCGGCATCAGTTACTTTTCAAGCGACGAAATAAGCCATTTAAATGATGTAAGGATCCTGCTCTCGAGAATACTGCTGGTTTACTACATAAGCACCATACTTTTTATTGTATTTTTACTTATACTTATTGAAAGGAAATACCTTGATTTTTTAAAAAGTTTTTGCATTGTCCTAATGTCTGCATCATCATTCATACTATTTTTTCTTGCACTGTTGTATTTTTTAGGTAATAATTTCTGGGTCCTGTTCGAAAAATTCCATATTATATTTTTCCCTCAGGGAAACTGGACTTTTCCGGAGGGTTCACTATTGATAACGATCTTCCCGTCTGGTTTTTTTTATGACTTTTTCTTTAAACTTTTATTGGCATCACTTATCATATCTCTGGTCCTGCTGACAGCCGGGATTGCAGGTATTGTATTGATAAATAAAGCAAGAAAGAGGAATGCTGGTGAAAAATAAAAAGAGCATTTATTTTCCGCTTGTAAACAGGGAAAGGCTCCTTGAAAGGTTTATCGAAGCCCTTAGCATAAGGAGCCCTTCAAAAAACGAAAAAAATATCATAGATTACTTATCCGAAAGGCTTAAAAAACTTGGAGTCGATGTATATATAGATGAATCAGGTAAAAAATTCGGCAGTAATGCCGGCAACCTGGTAGGTTTTTTTCCGAAGACTCACGGGCAAAAAAAGTTGCCGATTTTTTTAGGCGCGCATGTTGATACAGTTTTTTTAAACAGTGAAGTGATTCCTGTTGTTAAGAATGGGAGGGTGGTTAATAAAGACAACAAGTGCATACTTGGCGGGGATAATAAAGTGGCGATTGCAGCAATAATTGAAGCTCTCGAAGTAATAAAGGAAAATAGTATAAAGACAGGTGATATTTACCTTATTTTTACCATTTCTGAAGAAGTGGGAGTCCTTGGCGCAAGGTATCTTGACCTTGCTAAGATCAAGGCTAAATATGGATTTTTCTTTGACGGGGAAGGCGACGTAGGAACAATATTTAACGAGGCTCCTTACCATAATAATTTTGATATCACAATAACCGGAAAAGCGGCGCATTCCGGGATAGAACCAGAGAAAGGCATAAGTTCCATAAAAGCGGCATCGGATGCAATTGCGGGATTGAAACCGGGACGTGTTGATAAAGAGACGACCTATAATATCGGGATGATAAACGGCGGTACAGCGACAAATATCGTCCCTGAAAAAACCAGGGTGGCTGCAGAAGCCAGAAGCCTGAAACTTTTAAAGCTTGACAAGATATCTAACCATATTGCAGATATTTTCAAAAATGCCGCTATTTGCAATGGCGCAAAAATAAATATAAAAATTAAAAGGGAATATGATGGTTTTAAGATCAGAAAAGATGAAGTCTGCATGCAGATAGCAAAAAAAGCCCTCCTTAATATGGGTATTACAGCAAAAACAGTTCCGACTGGTGGCGGAAGCGATATAAATATTTTTAATTCAAAAAATAAAAGCGCATTAAACATGTCGGCAGGGATGGAGAATGTGCATACAAACAGGGAATATGTAAAGATAGAACAACTGGAAAAACTTGCAGTCCTTATTTTGGAGATATGTTCTGTTGAATTGTAGAAAGGTTAATAGGGGATTTTTACAATGAATGAAAAACTTCAAAGAGTATCATATTGTGAGCTTGCGGAAAAAAAAATAAAATCAAATTTAGTTTTTGAAGGCTCAATACTTAAATTATTCTATGACGAGGTCAGGCTCCCGAATGGCAAAAAAGCCACAAGGGAAAAAGTATCGCATCCCGGGGCCGTGGCAGTGGTTCCGGTCAATAAAAATGGCCAGGTCATTCTTATCAAACAGTACAGATACCCGGTTAATGAAATACTGATAGAAATACCGGCAGGAAAACTTGATGCCGGTGAGCCTCCGGCAGCTTGCGCAAAAAGGGAACTATATGAAGAAGCAGGAGCTGTGGATGGGAAGATGGTGCACCTGGTGACAATATATACTTCCCCTGGATTTTCAGATGAAAAAATGGAGATATTCCTTGCCACGGATTTTATTGAAAAGGACAATAAACCGGACCATGATGAATTTCTTTCTGTTTTTAAAGCCAGTATGCAGGACTGTATAAAAATGATTGTTGAAGGAACAATAACAGATGCAAAAACTATAGTGGGCATCATATGCGCAAGGGATTATTTAAAAGTAAATAAAATATAAATTGCAAATATTTAATTGAGCAGGCAAATAAATGGATTCCATCAGTGGACTGGTAGATAGTTTTATAGACCACTTAAGATTTGAGAGGCTTCTGCCCAAGAACACCATAGTTTCTTACTCGAGAGACCTGAAAAAATATTCAGATTTCCTCCAGGCAAATTCTATAAATGATGTCAGAAGTGTTAGCCGTGAAGACATCCTGTCATTTCTGGAAGAGCTCTTTAAAAACCAGAAAGATTCTTCGATTTCAAGGATATTGTCCACGCTGAGGAGTTTTTATAAGTATCTTATCCGTAATGAAAAAATCACAAAAAATATTTTCAGTAATATAAAAAACCCAAAACTGGCAAAAAAAGAAATAGACATTCTTGGCCAGGAAGAAATAGCTGTTTTTCTTGACAGGATACCGTCTTCTTCATATCTTCAATTAAGGGACAGGGCGATGTTTGAACTTTTATATTCATGCGGTATGCGTGTAAGCGAGATTGTAAACTTAAAGCTTTCAGATATGGATATTGAAGAAAGCCTTATAAGATTTATCGGTAAAGGAAACAAACAGCGCATTACACCCATGGGAGACCAGGCAAAAACATATATCCTCAAATACCTGCAGTCAGCAAGGTTCGTTATTGAAAAAGAAAAAAAATCAGATTATGTTTTTCTTAATAAAAACGGTAAAAGGTTGACAAGACAGGGGTTCTGGAAAATACTGAAGACATATGTTAAAAAGTTTGACTTTGATAAAAATATCTATCCGCACATTTTCCGGCACAGTTTTGCCACACATATGCTGGAGCAGGGGGCCGATTTAAGGATTGTCCAGGAGTTGCTTGGACATTCAAGCATATCGACCACCGAGATATACACAAACCTGGATAAAAGGCACATTAAAAAAACTTATTTTAAATATCATCCAAGAAATAAAAAAAGTAAGGGCAGCAAGGGCTCCAATATATAATTGCATTTTTGCCAGTTTTTGATAAGGTATTGTTTCAAAAAAAGAAAAGTGCTTTTAAAGAATTAAAATCCGGGTATTGTATTTTAAGGATTTATTCAAAAGATTTCAAAAATATATTTTAAATTTAAACCAGTTTCAATAATAATAAAGTTTATGATATTAAAAAGCCATAAGGCAAAAAAATGTTAAGCAGCCTGGGAACAAGAATAATCGAGTTTTTGCAGCAACTCCTGATTGCAATACCTGGCCTGTATCTTGGTGTTGTTTTTCACGAGGTCGCGCACGGCTATATAGCTTATAAGATGGGCGACCCTACCGCCAGGAATTTCGGGAGGCTGACTTTAAACCCCATCGTCCATATCGATATTTTTGGAAGCATACTGCTTCCCCTGGTACTGATCTTATTTAATACCGGGTTTATATTCGGCTATGCTAAACCGGTACCAATAAACCCGAGTTATTTCCGGAATTACAGAAAAGGCATAAGATATTCGTCTCTTGCTGGTCCGGTCACAAATTTCATATTGGCCTTCATTCTCGGATGTATGTTAGGATTATATGTTTTTTTATTGAAGATTTCAGGCCACCCAATAAACGAGGTGATGAGTACGCCCGGATTTGCCAACAGGGCCCTGGAGATAATATTCAGCGTTATCCAGTTTGCGATTATAATAAATATTGTTCTGGGTATTTTTAATTTTTTACCGATACCTCCGCTGGATGGCGCAAATATAGTGGCAACATTTCTTCCGGGAAATGCCATGTACAGATATTTAAGCATTGGCAGATTTGGCTTTATTTTAATATTTGCATTATTCTACTTTGCCAGGGGTCTTTTATATCCGGCTATAAATAAATTATACCAGTTATTCACATGGCCATTAAATTTTCTTTAAAAGATATCATTAGATATCCAAATCATTTAAAAGGGTTCAAAAGGATAAAAGTCATATGAAAAAAATTATGCTAACAGGCTTCAGGCCGACAGGAAAACTCCACCTCGGGCACCTTTATGGAAATATAAAAAACATGATAAGGTACCAGAAAGACTACGAAAATTATTTTTTTCTTGTTGACTGGCATGCGCTTTCCACTGAATACCAGGACCCAAGTGATATAAAATCAAATCTTATCGAATGCGTGGTGGACCTGGTGGCTCTGGGCATAGATCCGGAGCAAACCAATATTTACAGGCAATCCGATATTCCCGAAATCGCTGAATTATTCCTGTATTTATCAATGATAACGCCTCTGTCATGGCTTGAGCGATGCCCCACGTACAAGGAGCAGATAAAACAGATAAAATCAAAGGACCTGTCGACGCTTGGCTTTCTTTCCTATCCTGTCCTGATGGCGGCAGATATACTTATAGTCAACTCAGATGTAGTCCCTGTTGGAGAGGACCAGCTTCCGCATCTTGAAATAACAAGAGAAATAGCCAGGAGATTTAATTATTTATACGGGGATTATTTTACGGAGCCATCAGAGCTTTTATCAGAAACAACAAGGGTGCCGGGGACAGACGGGAGGAAAATGTCCAAAAGTTATAATAATGCGATATTTTTATCTGATGACGAAAAAACTATTAAAAAAAAGATAAGGCAGACAATAACTGACCCTGAAAGAATCCACCCGACAGACCCGGGCCACCCTGAAATATGTAATATTTTCTCCTTTTACAGGATTTATATGAATGAAAACATACCTGAAGTTGAAACAAGATGCAAGAAAGGGCTTATAGGATGCACTGCATGCAAAGATGAGATATATCCAGTAATATACGGTTCTCTTAAAAAATTCCAGGAGAAAAGGAACGAATTACTTAAAGATATAGACCAGATTTATACGATACTGGAAAAAGGAAAGCAAAAAGTCAGGAAAGTGGCGCAGGCCACAATTACTGATATCAGGAAAAAAATGGGAATTGATTAAAAAGGTTTTGGGGATATTTTGGAAACGGGCACTTATGTAATTGAACTTGATGATTTCAGAGGTCCTGCGAGCCTTTTGCTGGAACTTGTCAGGAAAAGAAAAGTAGATATTTATAATTTAAAATTAAGCCATGTAATACAGGATTTCCTGGATTATATTGACGGCAATAAAAAAATCCTGCTGGATACTATCACAAGCTTTCTGTACATATCCGCAATTCTACTGGAAATAAAATCCAGCTCTATAATACCTTCCCAGCAAAAAGATTTTATGGATGAGGATTCTGAGTTCCCGGACAATGAAACGCTTCTTGAAAGAGAGAAAATCTACAGGATATTCAGTAAAATATCTAATTATATAAACAGGTTGAAAGAGGTGGAAGAACTGTATTATGTAAGGGAGGCACCGCTTGAGGCCAAACTTATGGAAGTACTCCCGGATTTTCTTGACAATTTAAATATTGAAAACCTCAACATGATTGCCTCAAAACTGGTGGGCAAAAGCGAATTTATGATAGACCTTTCCAGGGTTTATATAGATGATGCCACAATCACCATTCTGGACGCCATGGAAAAAATAAAAAACATAGTTATTGAAAAAAAAGAAGTCTCTTTTAAGGAGATTGCAGACAATTATGAGCTGCTTGTCGATAAGATAATATGCTTTCTTTCAATTCTTGAGTTATACAAAAACGAATTAATAGATATAGTGCAATTTGAAAATTTTGGGGACATTATAATTAAAAGGCTCAGATGAAAATAAAAAACGATAAGTGGCTTAAATCCTGCATAGAGGGAATACTGTTCATTTCAGAAAATCCCGTTACATTAAAAAATATTTCTGAGGCACTGGAAATACCTGAAAAGAAAACTGAAGAAATCTTAAAGGAAATGGAAAAAGAGTACCTTGATAACAACAGGGGTTTTATTTTAAGAAAAGTCGGCGGGGGCTATGGTCTTTACAGTAATCCTGAACTAAACGATATCTTAAAAGAATTTGTAAAATCCAACATCTCACCATATCTGTCCCAGGCAGCGCTTGAGACGCTTGCCATAACCCTTTACAAGCAGCCTGTTACAAGGACCCAGGTTGCTGAGATAAGGGGGGTAAGAACAGACAGCGTTTTTCACACACTTATAGACAAAGGCCTGGTCAGGGAAGCCGGAAAGTTGAAAGAACCGGGAAACCCCAGGATATATAAAGCAACGGAAAGGTTATATGAGTTACTTGGGATAAACGGCCCGGACGATCTTCCCCCGTTAAAAGATTTCGAGGAAAATAACCAGGAATAATCAAGTTTTTTAATCCGGCAATTGTTGTATTGAAATGGAAATCAATCAAAAGAAAAGGATTTCAAGCATTCTTTCATCCTGCGGCATTGCTTCCAGGAGGAAATGCGAAGAGCTGGTTCTTGAAGGCAGGGTAAAAATAAACGGGATAATTATAAAAGACCTGTCTTATAAGGCATCGACAGACGATATAATTGAATTCGATGACAGGATAATAAAAAGATCCGATAAGGCTGTTATAGCGCTTAACAAACCATACGGGTATATCTGTACTGCAAAAGATGACTTTAGTAGAAAAACGGTGATGGAACTGGTATCGGATTTAAACGAAAGATTGTACCCTGTGGGAAGGCTTGACATTAATTCAAGGGGCCTGCTGATAATGACAAATGACGGCGGCCTTGCATACAGGATAACCCATCCTAAATTCAATATTCCAAAAACATATATGGTGGTGGTTTCCGGAAGTATTGATGAAAGAGAGATGGCCTCACTTGCTTCGGGTATAGATATCGAAGGAAGAATATTTATGCCGCAAAAAATAGAAATATCTGATAAAAAGTTTAAAAACGGGAATTCTGGAAAAAATATATCGTATATAGGGATAACTATAACTGAAGGAAGAAAAAGAATAATCAGGAAAGTATTTGAAAAGCTTGGACATAAAGTTTTGGACTTAAAAAGGATTGAAATAGGAAATTATAAATTAGGTGATTTAAAAGAGGGCAGGTACAGGGTATTAAACGTAAAGGATATAGAAGCTTTATTGAAGAATAATTGATAAAAGATATGTAAGGCGCCAAAAAGCTGTTAAAATTTATAATATTATAAATACGAATAATTATATTTTTAACGATAATTGCATAACAACCCAAAGACAGATTATTTTATAAGTGCCCAATAGCCAGCTAACGGTTGCATAGTTTAAAGGAATGTAAGATGGAAATGGAATATATTGATTTTAGAAGTGATACTGTCACTGTACCCACCAGGGAGATGTTAGATACTATGTGCTGCGCCAGGGTGGGCGATGATGTTTACGGCGATGACCCAACCGTAAAAGCGCTCGAGCAGAAATCAGCTGCTCTCCTCGGTAAGGAAGATGCCGTTTTTGTCCCTACAGGTACGTTTGGCAACCAATTATGTATCCTGACTCATACGTTAAGGGGTGATGAGGTTTTAATACCGGCAGATAACCATATAGTATTATATGAAGTAGGCGCTTCGGCTGTGATTGCAGGCGTCCAGCTAAGGTTTATTGATGATAATAATGGAATAATTAACCTTGATGATTTAAAAAGGCTTTACAGGACCCAAGACATCCACCATCCGAGGACAGGGCTTATATGTATGGAGAATGCGCATACGAACGGAACGGTTGTACCTTTAAATAACATGTCAGCTGTTTATGAATTTGCCAGGGGAAATGGTATCGGTATCCATCTGGATGGGGCCAGGATATTCAATGCTGCGATTGCCCTGAAAATAAAACCTTCCGAAATTGCAGGATATTCTGATTCTGTCATGTTCTGTTTTTCAAAAGGTTTATGTGCGCCGCTGGGCTCTGTGGTGGCAGGTGACAGTGAGTTTATAAAAGATGCAAGGAAAAACAGGAAGATGATGGGAGGAGGAATGCGCCAGGTGGGATATATTGCAGCTCCGTGCATTTTTGCGCTTGAAAACATGATAAATAGACTTTCAGATGACCACGAAAACGCCCGGTACCTTGCAAAAAGGCTCAAAGAAATCCCGCTTTTTTATGTCCTCGAAGACAGGCTGGATATTAATATGGTATTTTTTAAAATAAAAAAAGAAAATTTTAAAGATAATTACCCCGGCTCAGGTAAAATCGAATATGAACCGAAGGACAGCAATTTTAATCAAGAGAATTTTTTAAGATACCTTTTAAAAAACAGGATAAAAATAAACCCTGTCCACGGCGGCGAGTTCAGGTTTGTCACCCATTATTACATAACACGGGAAAAAATAGATTTTACTATTGATGTTATAAAAGATTTTATTTCAAAAGAGGTAGAATGAATAATCCTGGCCTTATGGACATGTCGTATATCCTGGCAATTCTAATTGAGATTTGCGTACCTATCGCACTGGCAATAATCATATCAAAAAAATACAAAGTATCATGGGCTGTATTTTTCCTTGGGCTGGCATTATTTATTGTTTCATTAATCAGGATACCTTTAAATAACTATGTCTCCGGGATCATACAGAACAATTTTGGGGCCAATCGCCTAATCGCAACGATAATGGCCATTGCATTTGCTTCTGTTACTGCAGGCCTTTTTGAAGAAGGTGTGAGGGTTCTGGGTATCGGATACATTATCAGGAATAAAAATTACCATAAGGGAATAATGTATGGTATCGGCCATGGCGGTGGAGGGGAGTCAATGATATTCGTAGGGCTTTCCCTTGCTGCAAACTATTTAATCTTCAGGTTTTTCCCGGCCA
>Ga0068714_10007506_pt1 | contig 10534 bp, 7 predicted proteins | sample MTBNYHSulfiMetaG_FD_62988 | JGI IMG/M metagenome (GOLD analysis project Ga0068714, IMG submission 62988) | Enrichment culture microbial communities from rom New York Harbor, USA that are MTBE-degrading - MTBE-NYH (New York Harbor Sulfidogenic)... | ecosystem: Environmental > Aquatic > Marine >...
CGCCTGCCCGTGCTGCAAGGCGTTGTGATTCTGCGGCCTTCGCCTCCTGCATCGTCATGAACGGGAGGTTCCGGGGCCTGGCACGAGTCTGTGGAGTCGGGTCACCCCTTGCCGGCCTCTGTGCCGGGCCCCGAGCTGCTCCGCCGTTGTCCGTCCCCTGCTGCCCGTGGCGCCGCTTGCGGAATAGCCGTCTCCCCGGTTTGTTTGAGCCAACGGAGGATGTGGGGGTAGACCTCGCTCTGGCAATGTCTTCCGATGAGCAGATCTCCGTGCCCGTATTCCTCCCGCTGGCCGTGGTTCTTTCCCAAGATGTGGAACTCCTTTTCCGGCGACCGCATGGCCCGGTGAAGGGCGCCGAGGCTCTGGGGCGGGCAAAGAGGGTCCAGGGTTCCGGCCAGGAGCATCAAAGGCCGATCTATCGAGGAAAAGCCTTCCGTGTAAGAGTGTTTTCCGTCGTACGTGCGGAGTTCGTCGAGCCGCAAGGCATCATAGAACTGCAGCATCTCGCCCCGCGGCACATCGGAAATCAAGTGGCACGCGGCCCGTCGGATCAAGATTCTGTCCACGTTTGCCGGGTTGTACGCCAGGCGCTGGATCGCGGCGGGCAGCCAGGGAAGAATCGGGGCGAGGAGCGCCGCCGGCAAGCGCTGGTGTATGCTGGGGAGGAAACGGGCCAGTCTCCAAAGCGCGAAAAGCCCGGGGATGCTGCGGACGCTGCGGAAATTCCCCGGTGAGGCCACCGCCACCCCCCGCGCGATGTCGTCGGCACGAGGCCCCTGCAGGAGCCCGTACAGGACGAGCCCCCCCATGCTGTGGCCGACCCAGTGCACCTGGGAGGCGCCGGTTTCCTTTCGAACGTGGTCCAGAGCCGCCGGAGCGTCCTTCCGGACATAGTCGTCGAAGAGATGGGGCGTGCGGTACGGGTCCGTCCGTGTGCCCATCTTGCAGCGGGTCCCCCTGCCTGTGAGTTCCAGCACCCAGACGTCGAACCCGCGGTCCTGCAGGTAACGAGCCAGCGACATTTCGGGCCCCAGGTCGAAATTGTACCGATTGGCCCCCAACCCATGACACAGGATCACGGGCGTTGGATGACCCGGGGCCTGGGGTGGGTAGCGGAACAGGCTGACGCACCCCCCGCCTTCCGTGCGTACCCGGTGGACCTGGCCGTACCCCGGATCAAAGGAGTACACGCGACGCCACAAGGCGGCCGTCCACTGGAGCAGGGCTGCCGACACTACGATGATCAGAAGCACCCAGAGCACCACCGACATGGATGACGGACCTCCCTTCCGCCTGACCCCCCGCTATCTTCTCCAGAACTCGGGGACAAAAAGAAGCAGCAACGCAAAAATTTCCAACCTGCCCAGCAACATGCAGGCGATGAGAATCCCTTTCGCAGCCGGCGCGATGGCCGCAAAGGTGTGGGTGGGGCCCACCGCACCCAACCCGGGGCCTACGTTGCCCAGGCACGCGGCCGCGGCGGACAGGGCGCTCAACAGGTCCAATCCGAGGAGCGAGAGCAGGAAAGTGGCCGCCAAGAAGATGCCCATGAACAGAAGAACGTAAGCGGTGACACTGTCCATCACGTCCGTGGACACGGATTTTTCCCCCAGTTTCACCGGGGAGATGGCCTGAGGATGGATGAGCCGGTAGATGTCCCGGTACGCGTGTTTCATCAGGAGGAGAATCCGGATGCACTTGATGCTGCCTCCGGTGGACCCGGCGCACCCACCGAAGAACATGAGTGCGAGCAGGATGAACTGTGCCGCTCGGGGCCAAAGTTCGTAGTCGGCCGTGGTGTAGCCTGTCGTGGTCAGAATGGAGACCACCTGAAAGGCGGCGTGGCGAACCGAGACCGTCCAGGAGGAATAGGTGGCGACCCGGAGGAGGACGGTGACCGCCAGGGTGAGACCCAGGATGGTGAACAAGTAAAACCGAAACTCCGGATCCTGGAGGTAACGGCGGGAGCGCCCCTTGACGAGGAACAGATAGTGCAAAGCGAAGTTGGCCCCGGCGATGAGCATGAAGGCGGTGATCACCCAGTCAAAATAGGCGCTGTGATAAGCCCCGATGCTTGCGTTCCGTGTGGAGAACCCCCCGGTAGCCATGGTGCCGAACGTGTGGCACACCGAATCGAAGAGGTCCATTCCCCCTACCAGGAGGAGCAGGGTCTCCACCACGGAGATGAGAAGGTAGACGATCCAGAGGGTCTTGGCGGTCTCGCGAATCCTGGGCTTCAGGCGGTCCGGGATCGGCCCGGGCACCTCGGCCCGGTACAGCTGCATGCCCCCCACGCCCAGCATGGGCAGGATGGCCATGGAAAACACGATGATCCCCATGCCCCCGAGCCAGTGCGTCAGGCTTCGCCAGAACAAGACCCCCTTGGGCAACGCCTCGATGTCGTCCAAGACCGTGGCCCCGGTGGTGGTGAACCCGCTGGAGGATTCGAAGAACGCGTCCAGGAAGTTCGGAAAGGTTCCGGCCAGCAGGTACGGGACCGCCCCCAGAAGGCACACGACGACCCACCCCAGGCCCACCACGGCAAACCCCTCCCGGTGGCTGATCTCCTGCCGGCCGGTGCGGAACAGCAGGAAGCCGGCGCCGCCGATCACCCCGCAGAGCAGAAAGGATGCGAGGAAGGCAAAGGCCTCCGGCTCGCCGTAGGCGTACGAGACGGCCAAGGGAAGCAACAGGGTGCCGGACAGGCACAGGAGAAGGAAGCTCAGAATCGAAGAAACACGGCGGAAATCCATGGTCTAGAAGTATTCCAAGTTGACCTTCATCGCCTTTTCCATCTTGGGGATGGCTTCCGGCAGGGCGAAAACCACGACGCGATCCCCCACCTGGATGACCGTGTCACCGTCCGGGATGATGACCTCTTCCTCTCGGACGATGGACCCCACCAGTGCCCCCTTGGGCATGGCCAGCTTGCGCAGCGGTTTGCCCACAATGTTGGAGGTGTCCAGGGCCAGAAACTCGATGGCCTCCACCAACTCTTCCCGCAAGGTGCTCACGGACAGGATCTTCCCCTGTCGAACGAACTGCAGGATGGCGCTCACCGCGGAAAGCATGGGGCTGAGTACCACGTCCACACCGATGGTGGATGCCAGCGGGATGTATTCGATGGTGTTGACCAGGGACACCACCCGCCGGGCCCCCAGCCGCTTGGCCAGGAGCGCGGTGAGAACGTTTTCTTCCTCGTCCTCGGCGGCGGAGACGAACATGTCCACGTCCCGCACCCCTTCCTGCAGGAGAAGCCGCTGGTCGGTCCCCTCGCCGTGCAGCACCACGACCCGGTTCAAGATGCCTGCCAGTTGCTCCCCGCGCGAGCGGTCCCGCTCGATGATCTTGGTGTGGATCCCCTTACCGCACAGGCTCCTGGCAACGCACTCCCCCATGCGGGATCCGCCGGAAACCAGAACCCTGCGCGTGGGTTCGTGTCCCGCCCCGAAACGATCCAGCAGATGCCTGGCGGCCTCGGGGAGCGTTACGAAAAAGAGCGTGTCCCCCTCTTCGATGCGGGTGTCGCCGCGAGGTACGATGGCCGTTTCGCGGTGGTACACGGCCGCCACGAGGATCTTCTGCTCTGCGTCCCTGGCCACCTCCACGAGCTGGCGGCCGGCCAGGGGGCTCCCGGACTCCACCTTGATCCCGATGAGCTTCACGCGGCCTCCCGCAAACTCCAGGACATCCGATGCCCCCGGCGTATCCGCCAGCGCGGCGATGGACTTGGCCACCTCCTCTTCCGGGCTGATCATCTGGTGGATGTTCAGGCCGCTGTGCCCGATGATCCCCTTTTCCCCGCGGTATTCGGGGTCGCGCAGTCGGGCCACCCGGATGATGTTCTTGGAAAGGGTCTGAGCGATCAGGCAAGCGACGATGTTGGTCTCGTCGCTGTCCGTCACGGCGATCATGATCTCCGCGGACGCCAGCCCCGTTTCCCCCAGGACCGACGGGCTGCTGCCCTTGCCCTGGATGACCTGTACGTCGAGGAGTTCCCGTACCCGGCGAGCGCGGGATTCGTCCTTCTCCACGAGCACCACATCCTTGTTTTCCTGGGAGAGCTTCTTCGCGATGTGGAAGCCCACCTCCCCCGCGCCGATGATGATAATCTTCAAATCGTGCCTCCTCGCTGGGTCTGCACGGGTTCCACGGATTTCCCAGAACCCGTGTCCCGCGCAGGTGAAGCCGCGGCAGGTACCGGACACGTTGCGCCCCTGTAGCCGCGACGCACCCGGGCGGTTTCGCCGCGTCCGCACAACAGGGAAAACGCAATGGCGCTGATTCGTGATCTCCTCAGGCGTAGGTTACGGTACCCTCGGAGGGAGACGGATACGGACAAGGAACCCACAGGCGGAACCGCGCGCACCGAAGGAGGGCGGCGGGACGACAGCTCCGTTCCTGGTCACCCCTTCTTCCCGGCCTCACGCAGGGCGTCGATCACCTGCTTCATGGCCTCGGGCGATCGATTCTGAACCCGCTTTCCGTTGAGAAACAGGGTGGGAGTACCGGTCACCTGGACCTTTCGGGCCTCGTTCATGTCCGAGGCGACCTGGCCCTTCACCGCCTCGCTCTCCACGTCCCTCTGGAAACGGTCGACGTTCAGGCCGATCTGTGCGGCGTACTCCCTCAGATCGCTGTCCTCAAGTTTCTTGGGGTTTTCGAGGACCTTGGCGTGCATCTCCCAGAACTTCCCTTGCAAGCCGGCGGCCACACACGCCCGGGCCGCGGGTTCCGCTCGCTTGTGGAAGCTGAGCGGATAGTGCTTGAACACGTGCTTCAGGTCTCGCGGGTACGATTCCAGGAGAGACTGGATGAGGGGCTGCACACGCTGGCTGTAAGGGCACTGAAAATCGGAGAACTCCACCAGCGTCACGACGGCGTCCTGGGGTCCCCGGAAGGGGGAGGCACCGATCTGGATGTCGTGCACCTTGTCGTAATCCACCTGCGGCCGCTGTGGAGGAGCCTTCCGGGAGGCCGCCGCAACGTGTTCCTGCGCCTTCTCCAGCCGGTCGAGTCGCTCCAGGATCTGCTTCTGGCCGGCAGCCAGCTGCTCGAGCAGCTCCCGACTCCCCGGCCCCGTGCCGTCGCAACCGCAGGCCCAGAGGCAGGGCAAGGAGAGCAGGAACACCCACGGAAGCATCCGAAGGCTCAGGGGCGGACGGGCGTGGAGGAAGGCCCGAGGGGTCGCTCTTTCGGTCATGGGTGGTTCTCCCGAGTGGCAAGGGGTCGCCGGAGCGGGGTTTGCCCGTTTCCGGAACACGCACACGCGCCTTGCGGACCGGATGCTCAGCGCAGACATGACCCCGTATACTAAGTTTTGCGCTGCTCCCCTGTCAAGGCGCAGGGGGAAGGGCGGGAGGCGGACCCAAAACGCTCTCGAGAAACCCCGAAGCCATGCGTTGCGGGCAGGGACGGGGAAGGCGTGTATCGAATCGTCTCAGCGGGTTGTCGAGTGAATCCGAACGGTTCCCCGGGTGCCGTCCACCGTCAGCAGCTGGCCTGTGCGGATCCGTTTCGTGGCGCACAGAACGTTGAGCACCCCCGGGATCCCGTATTCCCGGGCCACGATCGAGCCATGGGACAACAGACCCCCCACATCCACGACCAGCGCCGAGGCCACCAAGAACAGGGGCGTCCATCCCGCGTCGGTCACCGGAGCCACCAGGATCTCTCCCTCCTCCATGTACGCATCCGTGCGCGGGTCCGTAATGACCCGGGCCCGACCGGTCACCCGTCCCGGGCTCACGCCCAGCCCTGTGAGAACCGTCTCCTGCCCCACGTACTCCTGCTGCGCTTCCGGCGGAAGATCCGCCAGGGGGACCGGTCGTCCCCGAAATGTTTCCGGAAGGCGCAACGCGCAGTTCCGCTCCCACGCCTTCCGCCGGGCAGGGATCCGGTCGTAGGGGTCGAACGTCTCATCCCGGCACAGGCGCAGGATCTCCTCCCGGGTGAGAAAGTACAGGTCCGAGCCGTCTCGAAGCGTTCCCTGCGCCTCCAGTCGGCGGGAGAGTTCGAAAAACACGTTCTTGACGGCGTGGATTCCCATCATGAGAAGGGCCTTGTTCTTCTCCCGTCGGGCGATGAAGGCCTGGGCCTGGGACAAGATCCACCGGAAAACCCGCCACTGCGGGAGGTTGAGTCGTTGTCGCGCCTCCCGGAGGGCCCGGCGCCTCTCCGCTGAACGTCTTGCCTCCAGCGATTCGGGGTCCTCCGGGTTTCGGGCCTGGAGCAGGTTGCGGATCATGCAGAGCACGAAGCCGGGGTCGCGGTCCCACGAGGGGAGCATCAACTCGGCCTCGTTCACGCTCCGGTAGCCGAACCGGTTCAGAAACAGAGCCAGCTCACCCAGGAATCCACGGGTGTCCGGGTCGGCCTGCGACCGAAGATCCTCCAGCAAGTGTTCGGGGGGTGAGCGAAGGAAGCGGTCCCGCAGGGCCGAGGACGCTGCCACACACCGGTAGAGATGGAAGATCCCCCGGTTGGGGCGTGCCGACTCCAGCGTGGTCAACCCGGTAACCAACCGAGCGGCCGTGGCCCCGGACGGATCGCCCAACCAGCGGGTGCAGAGCGAGCGCAAGGCTTCGTAAAACACTACGGCCATGACGGAGTTCTCGATGTGGAGCACCATGACTTGGAGCGCATCCTCCCGGTCCCGCTCGATCATTTCCCGCAACGTCTCCAAGGGAAGGACGCCGAGGTCCAGGCGCCGGAAGTCCGTGTACTCGGCCTCCACGACCGTGGCGCAGCGTTCCAGATCCCCTGGAACCCGGCGCCACATCCTGTGTGCGTTCCGCAGGAAACGAGCCAACGTCGCCAGGGAGCGGGGTGTGAGACGGAACGAGGGGGGGGCGTCGTCGCCGGCCTCGTGGCCGGCAAAGGGCCGGTCGAACTCTGCCGCGGAACCGCCCGGGACCTGGGAAGCGATGTGGCGAAAGCGGGTCAGGTTCAAGTGCGGGCGGCCGTAGAAGAGACCGAGGAAGATCAGGTCACGGTCGTCCGCGGGAAAGGGGCCGGGGTAGAGACCCAGGTCGTGGTTCGTCTTCCAGAAACCGTAGTCCAACGGCTTGAGCCCAGAGGCGGTGAGCGGGGTGAGCACCCCGGGGAGCACTTCGGAGATATTGGCCGAGGTGTAGGTGCAGGGGGGGACCGAGACCGGGGTGTCGAGGGCTTCCCCCCAGGGGTCGCCGGGGTCGGCGCAAGGCGGCCGGTGGCCCTCCCCTGCCCGCAGCGACTGGACGATCCGCCGGGCTTGGAGAATGTAGAGGGTCTGCCCGGAAAAGGCCCACTCCACGTCCTGGGGTTGCCCTCCGTAGTTTTCTTCGATGCGCACCCCGATCCGGGCCAGCGTCTCCAGCTGGGTGGGTGAAAGGCTCCCGGCAAGGCGCTGCGATTCGGTCAGGGGAATGCGCCTCGTTCCGGATCCCCGGTCCGTGTCCAGGGCGATCCGGAACGGCAGGTTCCCCGGCCGGTGCTGCACGGTTCGCAGGGTTTCCTTTTCCACAAGGTACTGATCCGGGGTGAGGGCCCCGGATACCACCGCCTCGCCCAAGCCGAACGCCGCGTCCACAAGCACGTGTCGGGCATCCCCGGTCAGGGGATCCGCGGTGAACAGGACGCCCGCCACGTCGGCCTGCACCATGACTTGCACCAGCGGGGCCACGATCACGTCCAGCGGATCCAGTCCCAGCTTCCACCGGATTCCTGCGGCCCGAGCGGTCCACGAGGACGCCCAGCATCTGCGGATTCCGCGCAGAACGCATTCGATCCCGCACAGGTTGTGGTACGTGTCCATCTGTCCGGGAAAGGACGAACGGCTTCCATCCCGGGTGGCCACCGAGGATCGTACCGCGACCAGCGGCTCCCCTCCTGACCGCGAACAAAGACGTTTCCACGCACGGCGGATCTCGGCGTCCACCGCAGGAGGAATCGGCGCCTGCTCGATCATCTCCCGAATACGTGCCGTGTTCGTTTCCAGGGTGGAGAGGGGCGTCGGGCGGAGGTCCAGCGCGAGGCGACGGATCCAGTCCCGGAGTCCTCCCTGATCCAACAGCGCATCCTGGGCGGCGGCCGTGACGCAAAACCCCGTGGGGACAGGGAACCCCCAGCGAATCAACTGGCCGAGTTGGGCCCCTTTCCCCCCCACTTCACGCACCCGCGTTCTGTCCACCTCCTCCAGAAAGAGGACGTGTTTTGTCATCTTGCGACCTCCTGGCCTCCTGGCGACCCCGGATTTCATGGGATGCTCTGGGGCCGCTCGAAGCGGAAGAATCCGCGTGGGGTTGTACCACGGATTTCGTGGGACACACGGAACCCCGGACCGCGCCGGCGCCCACAAGCCGCGGGGCGTTTATGCCCCCTGTCACCACGTCACGGAGAACCATCCGGGAGGTCGTATCCATCGGCCCGCAGTGCTGCGATGAGTTCCGAGCACGCCGGGGTCGTCGGCGCCAAGCGGGGGCACCGGGCCAGGGGCGCCTCTCGGCGATACACCCGGGAGGCGAACGCCAGGCACGTGGGATCTCCGCACTCCCCGCAGTTCGTCTTCGGGAGCCCCTTGAGAATGTCCAGCACCGTGGTCCGGTTCTTCTTGGAGAAGACGGGCTGGATCCGGTCTCTCCGGGCTTCCACGTCCTGGAGGACGTGATGGTACTTCAGGCACAGTGCCTCGGCCTCCGCCAGATCCTTGACGTCGGTGAGGGTCAGCCGTTGCGGGTAGAACACCACGATGTGCCCGTCGTCCATCAGGCAGATCTCGTCCGTCCCGTGCACATAGCGGCACCCGTTCAGAATCGCTGCGAGGAACGGCATCAGATGCGCCACGGGCCGGTCCAAGTCCATGAGGACATTGAACGAGGTGGCTCCCCGCAGACAATCGATGTTCACCAGACGATACGAATAGCCGTTGCGTTGCTGGACAGGCGCTGTCATGGGATCCTTCCTCGCCTCCGAGGTGGGTGGATGGATAACAGATTCCCGGCGGAAAGTAAAAGAGGACGGTGCGCCTCTCCAGTACACTTCCATGGGGGATTCCTGTAGAATTCCGGCATCCAGACGCCCTGGATGGTTTCCAAACGGGTTTTCACCCCTCCGTTCGAACCGGGTACGGGGCGCCGGCGCATCGCACGCGTGCAACGCTTCACGATTGAACCGCCTCCTGCGGTGGGCGGTGGTCCATCCATCGATCCCCGATGGCTTGGATTCCCCCGATTGGGGCGGGCGTCGGTCGTGAAGCGGTTCTACCCTTTTAACCCTTGCATGGCAGCCGTCCACCCATGGCACGAAACCCGTTTCCGCTTGACCCGCCGCCACGAAGCCTTTTCATCTTGCGGTTTTCATCGTTGGGCGACGTCACCCACATGATTCCGGTCGTTCGCAGCATTCAGACCCAGTGGCCCCGGACCCGGATCACCTGGTGCGTTGCCTCTCTGGAGTACAAACTGGTGGGAGACATGAGCGGCATCGAATTCATCGTCTTTGAGAAATCCAGAGGCCCGCTGGCCTATTCCCTGTTGCGAAAGAAGCTCCAAGGCCGTGCGTTTGATGTGTTGGTGCATGCCCAGGTATCTCTGCGGGCCAACTTGGCCAGCCTGGCGGTCAAGGCACCGCTTCGTCTGGGGTACGACCGAGACCGATCGAAGGATCTTCATGGCCTCTTCGTGAACCACCGCATCGATCCCGGGAGCGGCCAGCATGTCATCGAGAGCTTTTTCTGCTTCGCTCAGACCCTCGGCATCTCCGCCGCAAATCCCTGGCGGTGGGACATTCCGGTTCCGGAGGAAGCGAGGGCTTTTGCCAGAACGCACATTGCAGACGGGGAGCCGGCTGCCGTCATCAGCCCCTGCTCCAGTCACCCCCTGAGGAACTGGGCGGCGGAGCGATATGCCGCCATTGCCGACTACCTTGTGGAGCGGCACCGGCGGAAGGTGATTCTCTGCGGCGGCCCCTCCGATCTGGAAAGACGCATGGGGGAGCGGATCTGTGCCATCATGAAGAACCGGCCCGTGAACCTCATCGGCAGGGATACCGTCAAGAAGCTTGTGGCGTTGCTGGAACGGGCGGAGCTTCTGATCGCACCGGATTCCGGCCCCATGCACCTGGCCACGGCGGTAGGCACGCCTGTGGTGGGCCTGCATGCGGCGAGCAATCCGGCGCGCAGCGGACCGTATTTCAGCCGTGCATGGTGTGTGGACCGATACGATGACGCGGCCCGGAGATATCTGGGCAAGGCGGCCAGCGAACTCAAATGGGGAACCAAGATCGAAAAGCCCGGAGTCATGTCCCTGGTGGAAGTCCAGGACGTGGTGGAAAGGTTGGATCGGTTCTTTGCACAACCGCCACCCTGACGCGCCGAAAACGCGCGTTGCACCCTGCGCGCTCTTTGCCCGGCGAAGGAGGGAAATCCTCGGATGAAACAGATCCTAATTCCGGTCTCCGTGGGGGAGTTGATCGACAAGATCACCATCCTGGAGATCAAGAGTGAACACATACAAGAACCGGAGAAACAGAAGAATGTCCGCCAGGAACTCGCTCT
>Ga0068714_10007507_pt1 | contig 10532 bp, 8 predicted proteins | sample MTBNYHSulfiMetaG_FD_62988 | JGI IMG/M metagenome (GOLD analysis project Ga0068714, IMG submission 62988) | Enrichment culture microbial communities from rom New York Harbor, USA that are MTBE-degrading - MTBE-NYH (New York Harbor Sulfidogenic)... | ecosystem: Environmental > Aquatic > Marine >...
TTCTCCGGGAGTAACTCCTGAAGCTTGCCGGATTCATCTGCCATGAAATGATTAACAATCTGCTTGGGAGAAACATGACCGAAACCAACCTGGGAAATCAGCTCATCAACTGAATTAACACCATATTCGGTAAAGACTTTTTTAATTTCTTCCGACTTGACTAAATTACCGAACTTCAAATTATGCCGTTTGAATTCCTTATCCAGTAAGTCCCGCCCAAGCGCCAGACTGCTTTTCTTCTCTTCCGAATTAATCCAGTTTTTAATTTTCGAGATGGCCCTCGTCGTTACCACATACTTGAGCCAGTCTTTGCTGGGGTGATGTCCAGCCTGCGTTGTAATTTCCACCCGATCGCCGTTTTGCAGCTGATACCTTAAAGGAACTATATTACGATTTACTTTGGCCCCGATGCATTGATGACCGACATCGGTATGGATGCTGTAGGCAAAATCAATTGGCGTCGCCCCTTTGGGAAATGCCTTAACGTCGCCGTTTGGTGTAAACACATATACTTCCTCCGGAAATAACGCCAGCTTCAGATTCGACATAAACTCCCGCGGATCTTTTATTTCCTGCTGTATTTCCAACATTTCCCGCAGCTGCTTTATCTGTGTTTCTTCATCGTGCTTAAATGCTTTTCCTTCTTTATACCGCCAGTGAGCGGCAATGCCTTTTTCCGCCCATTCGTGCATGGCGTTTGTCCTCATCTGGATTTCTACTCTTTCTCCATAAGGACCGATAACTGTTGTATGCAAAGATTGATAGTTATTCGCTTTAGGCATGGCGATATAATCTTTAAATCTACCCGGAACCGGTTTCCAGAGAGCATGTATCGTACTTAGCGCTTCATAGCATGATTTCACATTATCCGAATCCATAATGAGCCGAAAGGCGATCAGGTCGTAAACTTCGTCGAAATCAATATGCTGCTCCTGCATTTTTTTATAAATGCCGTAAAGATGTTTAGCCCTCCCCTCGACTGCCGCTTTGATAGAGTATTTCTCCAGCTCGGCCTTTATAATGCTTTTGACTTCTTCTGTATAGGCGTCGCGCGATTCCTTTGTTTTCACCACCCGCCTCAGTAATTCGCCATACTCGTCTGGATGCAGATGCTGAAAGGATAAATCTTCCAGTTCGCTTTTCATCCAATTAATGCCGAGACGATTAGCCAAAGGCGCATATATATCCATTGTTTCCTTAGCGATAGATATTCTTTTGGACGGCGGATGATACTGCAATGTCCTCATGTTATGAATCCGGTCTGCCAGCCGAACCAGTAAAATACGGATATCGGCAGACATGGCCAGGATCATTTTGCGGAAATTTTCGGCCAATCGCTCCTGTTGGGTGCTGAAGGAAATCTGGCTTAGTTTGGTCAGCCCGCCGACCAGAAAAGCAACATCTTTCCCGAACTCTTTTTCGATCTGCTCGATGGTGGTTAAGGTGTCTTCCACCGTGTCGTGCAATAAACCACTGACGATGGTGGCGATATCAAGTTTCATATCGGCGAGAATACCGGATACTTCCATTGGATGGGTGAGATAGGGCTCACCGGATAATCTGACCTGCCCCTGATGCACCGTCGCCGAATAGATATATGCTTTCTTAATCATTTCCTGCTCTTCAGCAGACAGATATGATTGAGTTTTATCCAGAATATCAGTAATCCGTAACATTCAGTTCTTACCGTTCATTTAAGCTTCCGGTTTTGGCCTATCAGCCTGACTTAAATCATCCTTAATGATTTTTTTAATTTCCGATACGATTTTTTCTCTCGGACAAATCTTAGTTTCTCCGGATTTCCGAATTTTTAATTCCACATTGCCCTGAACCAGATTTTTTTTACCAACGGTGATTCTCAGTGGAATACCAATCAGATCAGCATCTTTAAACTTAACACCTGCCCGTTCATCACGTTCATCGAGTATAACTTCAATATCTTCGGCAAGCAAATCGACATAAACTTTTGCAGCTGCCCGCCAAATTTCGTCTTCTTTTACATTAACGGGAGTTACAATAACCTGGTAGGGAGCCAAAGGCATCGGCCAGATTATGCCGTCTTTATCGTTATTCTGTTCGATGCAGGCGGCGACGGTCCTGCCGATTCCAATCCCATAACAACCCATAATCATTGTCTTTTCCACGCCGTCTTTATCGAGATATGTCGCTTTTAATGGTTTGCTGTATTTAGTCCCCAGCTTAAAGACATGGCCGACTTCGATTCCACGGGCAAATTGCAGATCGCCTCCGCAACGGGGGCATAAATCATTCTTTTCCACAACGCGCAGATCGGCAAAAGCCTCGACAGTGCAATCGCGCCCGATATTGACGTTTTTTAAATGATAGTCTTCTTTATTGGCGCCTGTAACAAAATTTCTCATGTTCATTACGGAATAATCGGCGACGACCCGCGTTTTAATATTTACAGCTCCGGCAAATCCCCGCGGCGCGCCTGTGGCTTCCATAATCATGTCATCACCGGCAAGTTCCAACTCGCTCGCCCCCAGATAGTTTTTCACTTTTATCTCGTTGACTTCCTGATCGCCGCGAATCAAAACCGCCCATGGTTTGCCGTCGGCGTTGAAAATTAATGTCTTCACAATATCGTGCGGTTTCACTTTTAAAAATGCGCTTACCTCTTCGATGGTGCGGACATCGGGAGTATGCACAAGTTCTAAAGCCGCCATATCTCTGGGCAGTGTATTTTCCTGCTTAGGTTTGGCCACTTCGGCTTTCTCCAGATTAGCGGCATAGCGGCACTTGCTGCAGAAGACTATTGCGTCCTCACCTGATTCGGCAATGACCATAAATTCATGCGAATACTTGCCGCCGATGCTGCCCGAATCGGCTTCTACAGACCGGAATTTTAATCCGCAGCGGCGGAAAATATTGTTGTAGGCGATGAACATCTTTTCATAGCTGATTTCCGCGCCGGTTTCATCGGCATCAAAACTGTAGGCATCTTTCATTCCGAATTCACGGCAGCGCATCACTCCAAAGCGGGGACGAACTTCATCCCGAAATTTTGTCTGGATTTGATAAAGATTACGGGGCAACTGACGATAGGTCTTAATTTCATTGCGCACCAGATCGGTAATGACTTCCTCGTGGGTTGGCCCCAGACAAAATTCATGCTCATGACGATCCCGAAATCTTAACAGCTCTTTACCGTAATGTTCCCAGCGGCCTGATTCCTGCCATATTTCTACGGGCTGCACCATGGGCAGATGCACCTCCTGCGCTCCGGCTTTATTCATTTCCTCACGGATAATTTGTTCTACTTTTCTGATTACCCGGTAACCCAGCGGCAGATATGAATAAATACCGCTGGTCAATTTTCTGATCATTCCTGCCCGAATCATTAACTGATGGCTGATCACCTCGGCATCGGACGGCACTTCCCTTCCTGTGGGCAGGAACATTTCCGAATAGTACATTACTTCTCCTTCCTTTCCTTCAACATTGAATTAATCTCTTCCAACAACATCGGCACAAAATTATTTTCTCCGATTTTTTTCACGGCAGATCCCTTTTTAAAAAGCATCCCAAAACCCCTGCCGCCGGCAATGCCGATATCGGCATCGGCTGCCTCGCCCGGCCCATTAACTACACAGCCCATCAGGGCTACTTTCAGATATTCCTTTTCCCCCTTCAGAGCCTGCTCAACCTGTCTCACCAAGCCCGGAAGATCAATTTGACAACGGCCACAGGTGGGACAGGAAACTATTTCCGGACCGACTTTCCTGATTTGCAGCGACCGTAAAATTCCATAAGCAACAGGAATTTCCAGAACGGGACTGCCGGTTACGGAAACTCTAATTGTGTCGCCGATCCCCTGATAAAGTAACATTCCAATACCAAGCGCCGATTTTATGGCGGCATCAACTAACGTGCCTGCTTCCGTTACCCCAAGATGAAGCGGGTAATCTGTTTTCTGTGCAATTAACCGATACGCTTCAATCATGATGGGTACATGGGATGATTTCAAAGATAATTTGATCCGGCTGAAGCCTTCATCCTCGAAGAGCTCTATATTTTTTAAAGCGCTGGCGACAATCGCTTCCGCAGTAGGACCGCCGTATTGATGCAGCAGATCTTTCTCCAGTGATCCGGCGTTGATTCCTATTCGAATCACAACATCGTGCTCTTTGGCCGTTCTGACTACTTCACGTATTTTTTCCCTCGCCATATTACCGGGATTAATTCTAATACCGGCAACTCCATTTTTAATCGCTTCTATCGCCAGTTGATAATGAAAATGAATGTCGGCAATCAGCGGCAGGCTAATTTTTTTTATGATTTCCGGAATTGCTTCAGCTGATTCGCTATCCGGTACGGCAATACGCACAATTTCGCAGCCGGCTTCTTCTAGCTTTTTAATCTGGTCAACTGTGGCCCGTACATCGCGCGTGTCGGTATTGGTCATGGACTGCACCGCTATGGGCGCATCATCCCCCACCGGCACCCGGCCCAAATATATTCTTCTTGTTTTTCTTCTGGCTATTTGCGAAAATTTTTCCATCGGCACTTTCGCTAATTTTGTAATTTATTGAATTTTATAACACTACGGTTTTTCTTGAGCAATAGATAACTTATGGAATAATGCGATAAAAAAACAAAGGAAAATGAAAAAATGAATTGCTATTTACCCTGCCAGCAGTACAGGCATAATTGATCTGCCGGCAGACGTATGGCGGCAATCATGTCTTCAATTTCCATATATTTCAGGGATGTAACATTTAAATCACGACGTATCCATTCCACCATTTTGGCATGCTTTGACGAAGATCGATCCAGGTATTCATCAGGATTATCCAGTTCCTTACCTTCCAAACAACTTATGGCTTTACGGCAGGCGAGCTCTGCTGAAGATCGTGTCGAAGATGCATATAGGCAGGGAAACATTAGGGGGGGACAGGCTGGCCGAATATGAATTTCTTTTGCGCCGTTATCCCATAGCTTTTTGATCGTGTAATTTTTAAGTTGCGTACCGCGCACAATCGAATCATCACAGATGATCATACGGTTACCGCTGATTACATCATGAATCGCGCTTAATTTCATTGTGGCCACAAGATCTCTAATATCCTGGGATGGTGGCGTATAGCTGCGTCCATAACCCGGTGTATATTTCACCAGCGGCCGGCGGTAGGGGATGCCTGATTCCATGGCATATCCGATGGCATGGCCGACTCCGGAATCGGGGACACCGGAAACAAAATCAGCTTCCACATTATCCCGCTTGGCCAGATAACGGCCACAGAGTTCCCGTGTACTTTCCACGGCAACGTTGTCATAGATAGAAGAAGGATAGCCCGTATAGATCCATAAAAAAGAGCAGATTTTTTTCTCATTGCCTTCGGGTTTCATCTGCTTAATGCCTTCCGGCGCAATCAGCGATATTTCACCCGGACCTAAAAATTTAACCAGCTCATATCCCAAATTTTCAAAAGAACTGGCTTCGGTTGCCACAACATAAGACTTATCATTTCCTTCTTTCTTTTTACCGATCGCCAGAGGAAACCTGCCTAATTTGTCCCGGGCCGCATAAATACCTTCTCTGGTCAAGACGAGCGCACAAATTGATCCCTCAATTGCGCCGCGCATCGAGGCAATGCCTTCGACAATATTATCTCCCCGATTAATCAGGCGAGCCACAATTTCCACATTGTTTACCCCGCCGCCGGCCATTTCACTGAAAGACACGCCTTCGTTAAGAAGCTGACTGATCAGTTTATCCTTGTTTCGAATCAGTCCGGTGGCCACAACAGCATAAGCACCGAATTTCGAACGAATTATCAAAGGCTGGGGAGAGTCATCATCAATTGCTCCGATGCCATAGTAGCCGTCCATTATCCGGAAATCATCAATAAATCTGGACTTAAATTGAGACTGGGAGATGCTATGAATCACATTGTAAAATCCTTTTGCTCCCAATACGGCCATCCCGCCATTTTCCGTACCCAAATGGGAATGATAGTCAGCCCCGTAAAACAGCGTATGGACACAATTTTCCTGTGCAACAACCCCGAAAATACCCCCCATTAATTTTCCATCCTATTCTAATTTGGCTATGGCTTTTTTAATGCGTTTCAATCCTTCTTCAATGTTTTTTAAAGATGTGGCGTAGGACAGCCGGATATGATGATCGCTGCCAAAAGCTGCACCCGGAACCGCGGCTACATTAGCCTCATCCATCAAATAATCAATCAACCCGACAGAATTGTTTATCTGCTTCCCTTGAAAGGAACGGCCATAAATATTGGAAACATTAGGAAACATATAAAACGCACCTTCCGGGGAAAAACATCGAATACCAGAAATATCGTTGAGCATCTGGTCCATAACGTCTCGCCTCTTTTTAAATTCCTGGACCATTTGGGCAACTACATGCTGATCTCCATTGAGCGCTTCCACCGCCGCTTTTTGTGAAATAGAAGCCGGGTTCGATGTATTCTGTCCTTGAATTTTGCCGATGGCGGTAATAATCGTCTCCGGGCCGGCCGCATAACCAATGCGCCAACCGGTCATGGCATAAGTCTTGGAGACGCCGTTAACAACAATTGTCCGGTCTTTCAATTTGGGTTCCACCGTCAAAATATTGGCAAAAGGAAATTTTGCATAAATTATTTTTTCATAAATATCGTCGGAAATAACCAGGATATCCTTATCCAGAATAATTTCGGCAATGGTTTTCAACTCTTCCGGCGCATAAGCGGCACCTGTGGGGTTGGCCGGGCTGTTGATGATCAAGGCCCTGGTCCGGCTGGTAATTGCCGCTTGCAGCTGTTCCGGTTTCATTTTAAATCCGTTGTCCTCACTGGTATTTACTATTATCGGTTGTCCACCGGATAAAACGACAATATCCGGATAAGAAACCCAGTAGGGGGCCGGGATTATTACTTCATCTCCCGCTTCAAAAAGAACCTGCGCCAAATTGTACAATGTGTGTTTGGCGCCACAGGAAACAGCAATTTGCGCCCGTTTATATTCCAGATCATTATCGCGCTTCAGTTTGCTGATTATTGCATCTTTTAACTCGTCTGTACCGCTGACCGGCGTATATTTAGTAAAACCCGCCTCGATGGCTTTGATCGCCGCATTTTTTATATTGACCGGTGTATCAAAATCAGGTTCCCCGGCACCAAAGCCGATAATATCGCGGCCTTCCGCTCGCAGCGCATTGGCTTTTGCTGTAATGGCCAAAGTTTCTGACGGTTTAATTTTCGCCACTCTTGTTGCTAACTTCACAGCTTACCTCCCAGATTATTATATTTTTCCAATAGCTTTTGATGGACATTATCCGGCACGAGGCCCTTTACTGTACCGCCCATTTTGGCCACTTCCTTGATGATATTCGAACCGGTATAAAACCAACGGAAGCCACTCATGAGAAAGACGGTTTCCAGGTCTCTTGTTTGTCTGCGGTTCATCAGCGCCATTTGGAATTCATACTCAAAATCGGCCAAAGCCCGCATTCCCCTCAAAATTATATTGGACCCTACTTTCTTCAGATAATCAACCAGCAGACCGGAATGGCTGTCCACTGAAACTCCCTCCAACTCGGCAATGTTTTCCCTGATCATCTCCACACGTTCTTCAGGTGTAAACAGGTAAGTCTTGTGCGGATTGAAAGCCACCAGGACGATGATTTGATCAAAAATTCTGTTAGCCCTCTTAATGATATCAATATGGCCATTGGTTACCGGATCAAAGGATCCAGGATAAACGGCAATTTTGTTGGTGAATTTTTCACTGGTCATGGTTCCTCCATTTTTAAAAAAGTCAGGATATTATCGCCATACTTTCTCTGATCGATCAGTATATTTTCCTTATCCAGAATCGAGCTTAAGTCTTCTCTGCTCGAATGTTGAATCACAACTAATGCTTTTCGTTTAAGAACGGAATTTTTTTTTAATAATTTTATTGTTTCTCCAGCCAGTCCCCGGTCATAGGGAGGATCGGCAAAAATTACATCAAATTCATAACCGTTTAAACAAAGAAAACCAAGTCCCCGCCCGGCGTCCATGGCCATAATCCGGCATTTATCTCCCAATCCAGCTTCCTCGGCATTTTTTTGCGCAATAGCGGCAATTTTTTTTTCTTTTTCCACAAAAATTACTTCTTCGGCGCCCCGGCTGGCGGCTTCGATACCGACACTTCCTGAACCGGAAAAAAGGTCAAGAAATATTTTCCCGTGCATAGATCCCAAAAGGTTAAACAGAGCCTCCCGGATAAAATCAGATGTGGGCCTTTCCTTTAAACCAGCGGGAAAATGCAGCCTTTTTCCCTTTGCTTCACCTCCAATAATACGCATCGTTTTCAGAAAAAAAACGGACAATCCAAAACCAGATGAGTGCAAATTTGCTAAGGTTGCCTGTTTTCTTTTTTTTCCCTCGCTTTTTGCCTTAAATTACGGTCAAATTTTATAATCAACCACACCGGCCCGGAAATCACATATCCCAGCATCACGATAAAAGCCATAGCTTCAGGTATCGCCGCAAACACAATTAATAATACAACCATCAAGAAGAAAGATATAAACGGCTTACGCACAAAAAGCTTCATATCCTTGCCGCTGTAATATTTAATATTGCTGACCATCAACAGCGAAAGGGCGATGACAAAAAAGATCATATAAGGATTGTGGAATGTGCCTTCAACACCGGCATAATCAAAAAACAGCACTGTGGTAGCAACTAGGGCAGCGGCTGCTGGAATAGGCAGCCCATTAAATATTTTACTTTCAATAATGCCTATTTGAATATTATACCGCGCCAATCTCAAGGCGCCGCAGACGACAAACATAAATCCCGCAATCCATCCCCATTTACCATAAAAGGACATCGTCCAGTTATAGGCGAGAAGTGCCGGCGCTACGCCAAAAGCGACCAAATCCGCCAAAGAATCATATTCAGCACCAAATTTACTCGTCGTATTGGTAATGCGGGCAATTCTCCCATCCAATCCGTCCAGGACCAGAGAAATCAAAATGGCAATAGCCGCCACGACAAAATTTTCCTGATGGGAGGCAATGATAGAATAAAAACCTGCAAAAAGGCTGGCGGTAGTAAAAAGATTCGGCAAGACATATATGCCTCTGCGGATGCGAATTTTTTTCAGCGGCGTTTGTTTATTCATGATAGGCTCGCGTAATCAAATCATTAATCAATACCGTTATGACAGATACCCCAGGGGCGACTCTCCGGCTTTGACCTTATCACCCAGTCTTACAGAGATACGGGTATCCTTCGGCAGATAAACGTCTACCCGTGATCCGAAACGAATCAAACCCAATCTTTCACCTTTTTCAAGGACCGCACCTACCGGCACCCAGCAAACTATCCGGCGCGCAATCAAACCGGCTATCTGCACCGTCCAAATCTCCCGTCCATCTGCGGCGCGAATCTTGATTTCATTGCGTTCATTGTCCAGGGAAGCCTTGTCCAAGTTGGCAGAAAAGAATTTTCCTTTATAGTAATTAATTGCTTCGATTTTTCCTTCATAGGGGGAACGATTGACGTGAGCATTAAATATATTCATAAAGATACTGATTTTTTTCAGATCGCCGACAATGGTATTGTTCATTAATACATCTTCAATTTTTATTATTTTGCCGTCGGCGGGAGAAATGACAACTTTCTCCTCTTCCCGAAAATGCCTTTCCGGATTGCGAAAAAACCAGATGATAAAAAAAGAGATGATGACAGCTAGAATAAACAGCCAGTCGATACTTAAAAAGGCGACAAAAACAGTAATGATGAGAGAAAATATAATAAAGGGATAGCCTTCTTGAGCAATGATGCTGTCATGTTTCATAAAGCGTTTTATCTTTCGTCAAATGAGCTTTTTTTGATATATTAATTAGGTGTTCTTGTCAATAATTCTTTGAAGTTGACCGGCCTGTAAAAGTAATGCTATTTATTAAGCCGTCAAGATGTTCTTGACAGACAATTATGCGTTTCCTATATTGAACCCCACAAAAAATAAGTTCTTGTCAATCCCTTAAGAAAACAGCCTTTTTTTGAAAAACGATACTAGTGGAGAATGAACATTATGGCATTTGAAGAATTGATTCAGGAAATGGAATTAAGAAAGGCGAAAGCCCGCGCTCAGGGCGGCCCTGAAAAGATCCAGAAGCAGCATCAAAAGGCCAGACTGACGGCGCGGGAGCGAATCGATGCACTTTTAGACGAAGGATCATTTCTCGAATTAGGCGCTCTGTGTACTTCTGATGTCCCGGGCATGGAGGAAAAAACTCCCGCCGACGGCCTGGTCATCGGCTATGGAACTATCAACGACAGGAGGGTGGGAATCTTCGCCAACGACTTTACGGTACTGGCGGGATCGAGCGCCACGATCAACAATAAAAAAATGGGGATTCTGAAGCGACAGCTCTATGAATACGGCATACCCATGATCTGGCTCGGAGAGGCTGGAGGACAGCGCATTCCCGATCTTCAGGACTCGGGACGAATGTTGTATCACGGCGTGCGCGACGATTCGGCCCGCTGGGGTTACAGCCATTTCAG
>Ga0068714_10007511_pt1 | contig 10525 bp, 10 predicted proteins | sample MTBNYHSulfiMetaG_FD_62988 | JGI IMG/M metagenome (GOLD analysis project Ga0068714, IMG submission 62988) | Enrichment culture microbial communities from rom New York Harbor, USA that are MTBE-degrading - MTBE-NYH (New York Harbor Sulfidogenic)... | ecosystem: Environmental > Aquatic > Marine >...
AAAGGCGTCCCAAGCTGCTCCATGATGCCCGGGTGCCTAGACGCATTGAACTGGGTGAGAGACCAAGGAGTGCCAATGGGCATATGCACATCTAACTCCCAACCAACAGCCGAACAAGCCTTGAAGGCCCAAGGCCTGAGCCACTATTTTAGTGCAGTCATAGGGAGAAGCACAGCCCACAGGATGAAGCCTTCACCTGATCAGCTCAAGGCATGCTATGAACGATTGGGGGCTAAACCCGAGAACAGCGTCATCGTCGGCGACAGCCACAAGGACGTTATGGCTGGAAAAGCCCTTGGATCCTATACCATCGCCGTCCCCGTGTATTTCACAAGGTTAGACAGAGTGAAGGAGGCAGGAGTAGACGTCATCATCGATAGCCTAGCTGAGCTTTCACAGGCCCTCGCAGCCATCAAAACGTTAGGCCGTTGATGTAGACCGCCCACACATACAGGGCAAGCAGTGTAGCTAAGGCAATTATTAGTCCTCTCAGAGCCCTATCGTAGTCCACTATGAAGGCGGCGATGCCTCCGAAGAAGAAGCCGTACAGATGGATGTCATGAGCCACCTCCGACCCTGGGTTCATCAGTAGAGAGAAGACCTCGATGATGAGGAGCATGACGCCCACGGCCACACCAGGCAAGGGTATGATCATGGCGGTGGTTATCTCGAAGGGCATCAGCAACAAGAGCACAGCTATCAGGCCGAAGATGGCTCCAGACGCCCCGATCACCGGGATGCTGGACCTCGGGTTCACCCCCGCATGGGTGAGACCGGCGAGTATACCCGATCCAAGATAGATCGCACTGAACTTTCCTGTCCCTATCTCCCGCTCCACGGCCCTGCCCACGCTTAGAAGCACGAACATGTTAGTCACTAGGTGCTGGAACCCGGCGTGAAAAAACATGTAAGTCAACAGGCTCAGCGGGTTATGCCCATTCAAGAGTAGCGACGGAACCACCCCATACCTAAGTATCAGGCCGTAGAACCACTCCTCAGACGCGTACAGGCTGGCTAGGAAGATCACTGAGCATGACGCAACCAGGAACGATGTGAAGGGCGCGTCCTTCTCCCTAACCATGGAATCACAGTACACGGAACCCTACTAAAAGAGTGATCGCCGGAACGGTAACTCTTTTCTCTATCCGCGCATAGGTACCCTACACACTGAGTTGATAAACGTGGATCTGCGGCCCATAAACAACCCCAAGATAATAGGAAGAGGAACCTGGTACGATAAAGCAGCAGAGGAGCTAGTGGAGCGCGAGAAGAAGCTGGGCCGCGACCTAAGCCTCCTACGCACAGAGAGCGGCCTAGGGGCCTCAGGATTCCCCCATATAGGAAGCCTCGCTGACGCCATGCGCAACTACGCCATAACCCTGGCTCTCCGCAACATGGGCTACAAGAGCGAGTACCTGGCCTTTGCAGACGACAAGGACGGCCTACGGAAGGTACCGGCGGGTCTCCCCGACGAACTGGAGAAGTGGCTCGGCTACTCGGTCTCAACCATCCCGGACCCCTTCGGCGACTGCCACCCAAGCTTCGGCCAGCACATGGCAAGCCTCCTCAAGGAGGCTCTCAACATCAACGGCGTAGAGTACGTAGACATGAGCGGCTACAAGGTCTACCGGGACGGCCTCCTCAACGAGGAGATCGTCACCATCATGGACAACCGCGACCACATCGGCAGGATCATCGAGGAGGAGATAGGGCAGGAGAAGTACATGGAGGTTCTACCCTATTTCGTGGTCTGCGAGAACTGCGGTAGGATATACACGACCCATGCCCTGGAGTACAAGAAATCCACCCACACCATCACCTACGAGTGCCGCGGCATGGAGGTCAAAGGACGGTGGCTTGAAGGATGCGGCCACAAAGGCGAGGTGGAGGTCACCAGCGGCAACGGCAAGCTCAGCTGGAAGGTGGAGTTCGCGGCCAGGTGGCACGCCCTTGACATCAGGTTCGAGGCCTACGGCAAGGACATAGCTGATAGCGTCAGGGTCAACGACAGGATATGCCGCGAGATATTCAAGTGGGAGCCCCCCATGCACGTCCAGTACGAGATGTTCCTTGACCGCGGAGGCAAGAAGATAAGCAAGTCCGCCGGCAACGTGTTCACACCCCAGGTGTGGTACAGGTACGGTAGCAAGGAGAGCCTCAACCTCCTCATATACAAGCGCTTCGTGGGCACCAAGAGCGGCTCTGTGGAGGACATACCCGTCCACATGGACGAGCTGGATGACCTAGAGGACGTTTATTTCGGTAAAAAGAAGGCGGGCGACGACTTGGAGCGCTACAAGCAGACGGGGCTATACGAGTACGCGCACCTTCTGAAGCCGCCGACGGAGCCCCAAGTCCACGTTCCCTTCAACCTCATGGTGAAACTGGCCAGAGTAGCGCCCAAGGGCTCCGAGGCGGAGTTCATTAAGGCCAAACTAGAGGAGTACCAGTACCTCAAAGAGACCAGCAACGGCTTGAATGAAAGAGTAGCGCGAGCCCTCAACTGGGTGCAGGACTTCGAGGAGGACGAGCCCGAGAAAGTGGAGCTGAGTGACGCTCAGCGGAGGGCTGTCCAAGCCGTCGCGGAGAGGCTCCGAGAGGCTGAGGGCGTAGACGAGTACCAGGCCGTGATCTTCGACGTATCAAAGGCCATGAGCATGAAGCCGAGAGAAATATTCCCCTTAGTGTACCAGATATTAATAGGTCGACCTCAGGGACCAAGGTTCGGACCCTACGTGGAGCTAGTCGGAAAAGAAACAGTGATAAAAGAGTTGAAGCGGGGTCTGAGAGACTAGACTAACGTTCTGAGGCCGGAACCCCGGCGCTACCCCAATCCCGTTTATCCACATCAATGAAGACCACGGAAACCGCCTCAGGCTTGCACCCGCAGCCCTGGCAGACGGCGTCCGTCACCAACTTCATTACCTTCTTCTTGGTCTCGTAGTCTCTTCCTTTATACCACTGAATGGTTACCCAAGGCATACTTGTTTCACCAATTCCACCCACACATATGGAGATAAGAAGCTATCGAGGGTGGCGGGCTCCTTACTCAAGATCCTCATCACAGGTCAGAGGGGCAAACAATTCATCGCCCGCCAAGTACCATGACGCTGAGCCCAAAGAATAAGGTTCCCCCGGAAAACCGTTAAAGCCGTGGAGTCCGATGATACGGCATGGAACGCCCCGACAAGACCATGTATTTCCTCAATATCGCCCTCAGTGTGGCAGCCCGTAGCACGTGCCTCCGCCGCAAGTTCGGAGCCGTTATTGTTAAAGAAAACATCATTGTGGGCACTGGCTACAACGGCAACGCCCGCGGCGTCCTCAACTGCCACGAGGCAGGGTGCATCAAGAACCTCATGGAATCACCCAAGGGACAGGCCTATGACTACTGCCCAGCGGTCCACGCCGAGGAGAACGCTATAATCAACAGTAACAGGGCTGACCGCATAGATGCTACCCTGTACATCGCGGGCCTCGATACTGACGGCAAGTACACCATGGCACTGCCATGTCAACGGTGCCAACGCAAGATCATAAACAGCCAGATCAAAGAAGTAGTGATCCTCAGAGACGACGGGACACCCATGACCATAAACGTCAATGAGTATGTGGAGGCTGACAGCCTATGGTACCGCGAGTTACTGAGTAAGGCCCGGGAAGCCTCGACAAATTTATAAAGAGACTGGAACGAAACACCTAACGATCCAATTATGAGCCTTGAACGCAAAGTAGAAGACCTGGAGAAAGAGATACTGGCACTGGTGGACAGAATGGAATCCCTTGAGGAGACCATCGAGGCGATCCATGAGCGCCTGGACGAGATCGAGGAAAAGCTCGAGGAACAGTAGCGGCCACCTGTTTTATCCTACTTAAAACTTAAAAACCCGTACTACTGCCCACATGCGAGGTGACTCATTTGGCTTTCGGGGAGCACACATCCAAGGAGATTATCGGGTCCAGGTCCAAGGAGCTTCAAGGCAAGAAGATAATTCTATGCATCACGGGCAGCGTGGCCGCGATCAAAAGCACCGAGGTGGCCAGGGAACTAATGAGGCGTGGAGCCGATGTCTACGCCGTCATGACCAAGGCGGCCCAGCAGATAGTGCACCCTGACATGGTGGAGTGGGCCACGGGAAACCCCGTGGTCACCGAGCTCACAGGCCAGATAGAGCACGTCACTTACGCGGGGGAACATCGGAACAGAGCTGACCTCATACTTGTAGCCCCTAGCACAGCCAACACAATAGGGAAGGTGGCGGCAGGGATAGACGACACACCCGTCACCACAACCCTAACCACAGGCATAGGCGCGGGCATACCCGTCATCATCGCGCCGGCTATGCACGCCAGCATGTACAAACACCCCATAGTCCTGGAGAACATCGAGAAGCTGAGGCGCATAGGCGTCACCGTACTCATGCCCAGGATGGAGGAGGGAAAGGCCAAGATCCCCGACACAGAGGAGATCGTCCAAGCCGTTGTGGACAGGCTCACCGTGGAGAGAGACCTAGCGGGAAAGAAAATCCTCATCACGGCAGGCCCGACGAGGTCTTACCTGGACGCCTTCAGGTACATCACCAACCCTAGCTCAGGGAAGATGGGAGTAGCCATAGCTGAAATCGCCTTAGCCAGAGGAGCCGATGTCACCATAGTGTATGGGCCGGCTTCAGCGAAGCCCCCCCGTGGAGCCAAGGTAATCCCCATAGAGACCACGGAGGAGATGCTGGACGCCGTGGTGGACGAGCTAAAAGCCGATAAGTACTATGCGGCTATCCTCTCCGCCGCTGCGGCTGACTACGGGGCAGCGGACCGGAAAATGGAGAAGACGCCCTCAGGGAAAAAGGAGTGGGTTCTACAGTTGAAGCCTCTGCCTAAAGTGGTTGAGAATGTAAAGAAGGCTGATCCAGAGGTCTACCTTGTGGGCTTTAAGGCCGAGTACGGCGTGTCTGACGAGGAGCTCATCGACAGAGCGTACAAGCGGCTCAAGGGGGCCGGTATGGACTTGATCGTGGCTAACGACGTGGCCCGGAAGGGGGTCGGGTTCGGCACCGATACCAACGAGGTGTTCATCATTGATGGCGAGCGGAAGGTTATACACCTCGACGTCATGAGCAAGCGGGAGGTAGCCGGACGAATCCTAGACAGTGTGAAAGCGCATGTCGGGTGACGCAGGATTATAAACAACATCTAATTATTCACCGATATTTTCATCATTTTTAGCTTGTACAGGTAGATCAGATTCGCGCAGCCACTTCCGGTTTGGTGGGTTAGGTTAAATCCATAGCTTTTATTGCGCAATCTGCCTATACAAAACGCGGGTTAATCTCATGATTTGAAAGTAACTTTATAAAACCAGAGATGATATAAGAAAATATGATGTCAATGAGAACGAGATTATTAGCTTTAGCACTCTTCGTTTTTGCATTGGTAACAACCCCTCAGGTCAAAGCATATGAGATAGATGTAGCAAAGTTCTGCTATAGATATGATCCAACAACACTGCTGTCAGTAGGTGAAATAGGTAACGGAAATGTAGTATTCTCAAATAGCGAGAAAATTGGTTTCTGGGTTAAGATTATCGACCCACCTACTGAAGAGATCCGTATTGATTGGAAGGATCCTAACGGAATTACTTTCATACAAAATGTAGTAACTCCCGTCCCAAAGACAGGTGAGAATTGGGGTATAGTCTTCGACTCCATAAACATTGCCGAGACGACTGCGAAGGATAAACTTGGAATCTGGACTGTTAAAATTTTAATCAATAAAGAACCCCAGGGAACAGCCCAGTTCCAGATAATTAACTATGATTCAATACAACAACGACTCAATGACCTCAGTTCAAATGTTGAAACCATACAAAGTGAAAACGACCTACTTAAATCCCAGAACCAGCAGCTCACCCTCCAACTACAGATGCTACAGGCTGACTATGCAACCCTTCAGTCACAGATAGGTACAAGCTCTAACTACCAAACTCTGCAAGCAGATTACGACGACCTGTACGATGACTACCAAGCCCTAGGAAGAGACCTAGGCACTACTCGAATGATGATGTACGCGGCGGTGGTCGTAGCCATCGCCTCGGTAGGAGTAGCTGTATACTTCGGCGCCATTAAAAAATCTTAACATTTTTTCTCTTTTAACTGTTTAAAAGCGGAGCCAATCCAGCCTTAACCCTAGGAATGTTTTAAGCAACTAGCAGCTTCTCAGATACTCGTGAATACTTTACTATATGAGGAAGATCTGAGGATTAGGCTTGCCCAGGCGGGAAGAAGCCTGTACGCGGAGGGCCTTACACATGATGCGTCAGGCAACATTAGCACTAGGGTTCCCGGCACTAGCCGCTGCATCATCAAACCCTCCGGTTACAGGCTCTGTGACCTAGAGCCTGAGGACTTCATAGTGGTGGATGTCGAGACCAGGGAGGTGCTTGAGGGGGACGGCAAGCCCAGCATTGAGACTCCTTTCCACACGCGTCTGTACCAGCTTAGGCCACAGGTAGGAAGCGTCGTCCACATCCACCCTAAGTATAGCACAATAATGTCCATACTGGGCAAGGAGATAGTGCTCATGGGCCTGGACCTTTTCTCGGCTCCCGCCCTCGCCAAGGGGATACCTCTCTCCAGGTTCGCGCCGCCTGGAACAGACGAGCTGGCTGACAACCTTGTGGAGGCCATGAGAGAGCACGTGGCTTGCCTTATGCCTCACCACGGTGTGACCGCCATGGGGAAAACCATCGATGAAGCCGCCAATAACGCCAGGGTGGTGGAGTCCCTGGCTGAGCTAAATTACCGCGTCCTGCTGGCGGGTGAGCCGGAGCCTCTGCCCCGGACCATGGTAGAATTGCTACTGAGGATGGCGGAGGAGAGGGGTCTACTCATCTGATCCCTCTTTCTCCTTCTTCATCTTAGCCAGCCTGTGGACGAGGGTCTCGCCCATGTCGAAGCCCTCGATGGGCTGCGCCTCCAACAGGCCCGAGTTCATCGCCGCGTTGAAGGCCTTCTCCCCCCTCTCGGTCCGCACTATGACCGTGGACCAGCCGTCGGGACTCCCAACGTTACCCACTGAGACGTCGGCGTACTCGCTTGTGAAGTCCTCGCAAACGTGGCAGCAGGGCCGTATGAGCTTCTTCACCTTGCCCAGCTTCACCCTGTGAAGAGTCTCCTCCCCCGCCAAGGCGTAGAACCTGCCGCTCTTGATCTCAAACTTGGTTACCCTACCCGGGTCTACGCCCTCATCTTTCAGGTACTGGACCAAGTCGTCGTAGCTGAAGGTCTCCATGCAGAAGAGCCCCACCTTCAGAGCCACGGCGTCGGTGAACTTCTTATTCCTGTACTTATCTTGCGTGATGCGTGAGAGCCCCCTGATCTGGCATGGTGTCCCGACGACGGCGACCCTCTTCAGCCCCTGGTCCTTCACGGCTTCTTTGACGCCTAGAAGCGTTGGGCTGACGGTGTACTTTGTGCCAGCCGCGTTTATGATCTCTTGGCTGCTCTTGGCTACTACTGGTTTGGGGACCCACATCTTACCGGGCTCCAGCCCGGCCACGATGACCCCGTCACCCCCGTCCTCAATGAACTGGATCAGCAGAGACGTGACGACGCCTCCATCCTGGGCTCTTCCCGCCACAGCGTTGTTTTTAGTTTTAGCCGCGAAGGCAGATTTGTAGACGCCTGTCAGCAGTTCTTTACTGTTCCTGCCTCTTCCGAAGAGGGCCTGATCCATTCCGGCTTCATCGAAGTCGGTCCGGGGGCAGTTCCTGTAGCACAGGCCACACTCTATGCAGTTGCCCACAAGTTGCGGCTCTCCTGCTGCTAGCTCCAATACGTTCACGGGGCAGGCAGCCACACATGTACCGCAAGCGACGCATAGGCCGGTGTTCAGCACGTCTTTTTCCAGGTCCTTGAAGGACTTTTTATCTGTCGACAATGAGGTTCAGTATTCATGGTATGCTTCACCACTTCAATTTTTCTCAGCGGAATCCAAGGAGGTGTATATACTAAAAGTATCCGCAGCATTTTTCTTAGTCAAAGTTTTTATTGTAATAGTTTATTTCTGTCAAGTCTCGAGGTGTCTGATGTTTGAAGCTGGACGCGATATTTAGGCCGAAATCAGTCGCCATCATCGGGGCCTCCAGCACCCCAGGGAAGGTAGGATATGTTCTCGCCAACAACCTGCTGAAAAGCGGCTACCCGGGCCATGTTTACCTCATCAACGTCAAAGGGGACGACATCCTGGGCAGGAAGTCATACAAGACCATCAGCGATGTGCCGGGCGAAGTCGAGCTGGCTGTCATTGCCATACCCTCCCAGTTCGTCCTGGAGGAGGTGGAGGAGTGCGGCCAGAAGGGCGTCAAGGCCCTCATCATCATCTCAGCAGGCTTTAAAGAGACGGGCCACGATGGGGCGGAGCTGGAGAAGAAGCTTGTTCAGGCAGCTAGAAAGTACGGCATGAGGATTCAGGGCCCAAACTGTCTGGGAGCCGTCAACACCCATGTGCCTTACGACCTCAGCTTCGCGTCTTCGCTGCCAAACAAGGGCAGCATAGGCTTCATTACCCAGAGCGGGGCCTTGGGCACAGCCATCTTGGATTGGATCATCGCGGAGGAGATCGGCTTCGGTAGCATCATCAGCCTCGGGAACAAGGCGGACCTGGACGAGGTAGACTTCATTGAGGCCATGGCCGAGGACCCGGACATCAAAGTGATCCTGCTGTACCTTGAGAGCATTGAGCGTGGCCGCAAATTCCTTGAGGTGGCTGAGAGGGTTGTCAAGAGGAAGCCTGTGATGGTTGTTAAGGGCGGGACAAGCAGCGCGGGCGCCAAGGCCGCAGGCAGCCACACAGGCGCCCTTGTGGGCAGCTTCCTGGCCTACCAGAAAGCCTTCGATAAGGCTGGGATCATCCTCACTGAGAGCATGGAGGATCTGTTCAACTACGCGGTGGCCTTCACGGAGCAGCCTCTCCCACAAGACGAGGGCGTCGCCATAGTCACCAACGCGGGAGGCCCAGGCATATTGTCCACTGACCTCATCGAGAAGCTGGGCCTCAGGATGGCCAAGCTCTCCGACGAGACGAGGGCGGAGCTAAAGAAGAGTCTACCCGCTGCGGCTGCCACAGGCAACCCCATAGACATTCTGGGTGACGCGTTACCTGACAGGTACGCGGTGGCCGTGGAGACGGCGTTGAAAGACCCGAGCGTTCATTCGGTTGTGGTGCTACTCACGCCGCAGGCCATGACTGACAGCCTGGCGACCGCTAAAAATTTAGTGGGGTCATCTAGGGTGCATCCCGAGAAGCCCATGATAGCCGTATTCATGGGTGGCGACTGGGTCGCACAGGCGGCAGAGTACCTGAAGGACAACGGCGTCCCTTGCTTCAACTTCCCAGAGAAAGGCATCAAGACCCTCGGCGCCCTGTACCAATATGTTAGGCACCTTAACCTGCCTCCTCTGAGCCCCCCAGAGTTCAAGGACATAGACCGCGAGAAGGCTAAAAAGATATTCGCGGCGGTGAAAAAGGACGGCAGGAAGGTGCTGTTCCCTCATGAGGCCATCGCGGTGGTGGAGGCCTACGGCGTCAACGCGCCCGGCAGCAGGTTGGCCACGACGGCGGAGGAGGCCACGAGGCACGCTGAGTCGATAGGCTATCCCGTTGTCATGAAGGTTGTGAGCCCAGATATAATGCATAAGACGGACATCGGCGGCGTGGAGCTGAACCTCAGCAACCCGGAGATGGTGCGCATCGCCTTTGAGGAGATCATGAGGAAGAGCCGGAAAGCCCAGCCCCTTGCCAAGATTTACGGTATCACTGTGGATAAGATGGTGCCCAGGGGCAGGGAGATGATCATAGGCATGAGCAGGGACCCCCAGTTTGGGCCCATGATCATGTTCGGGTTGGGCGGCATCTACGTCAACTTCCTCAAGGATGTGAGCTTTAGGCTAGCCCCTGTCAATGAGAGGGAGGCCCAGGAGATGATGGAGGAGACTCGCAGCTACGCCCTGCTCAGGGGCGTTAGGGGCCAGGCACCCGCGGACATAGACGCCCTGAGGGACGCCATCATGAGGATAGGATTGATGGTCTGGGAACTACCTGAGCTGAATGAGCTGGATATAAACCCGATACTCGTCTACGACAAGGAGAAGGGTGTGAGCGCCCTAGACGTCAAGATGACTCTTGGCGACTAGGCAACCTTCTTCACGTATACCAATGCCTCTTCGACGGTCATGCTTGTACTGTATTTGCGCTGAAAATAGTAGGCCACATTACCAACATCACGCGCGAGAACTTCCTCAGCGTTAGGATGGTCTGAGGCGGTGTACTGAGGCCAGTCAATGATCCATATCCTGCCCTCCGGGTTGACCATGATGTTATACTCACTGAGGTCTGTGTGGATGACACCGGCTCTGTAGGCGAGACCCACATTATCGAGGATGTCAACTAAGAACTCCCCAGGCTCATCAAGCTCGATAACATCTGAGAGCTGCACCGCGTCCAGGTACTCCATGACGATGGCGTGCCT
>Ga0068714_10007513_pt1 | contig 10521 bp, 9 predicted proteins | sample MTBNYHSulfiMetaG_FD_62988 | JGI IMG/M metagenome (GOLD analysis project Ga0068714, IMG submission 62988) | Enrichment culture microbial communities from rom New York Harbor, USA that are MTBE-degrading - MTBE-NYH (New York Harbor Sulfidogenic)... | ecosystem: Environmental > Aquatic > Marine >...
CGTGGCCGACCTCGGCCTGGAGCGGGTGGCCGTTGTCTATCCTGGCGACAGTCGTTACCCGCTGGCCGACGAGGTCGAGGTGGTGCCGGTCAGCGAGCTCGCTCGCGCCGGCGGCCTGTTCCCGGGGGCACCGGCGGCTGAGCGAGTGCCGTGCGCCGCGACGGCGGCCGCCGACTTGACAGACTAGACACGGCTTTCGTCTGTGGCGTAAGTTCTGTCTAGTCTGTAAAGGGAGGCCGCATGGATCCCCGCAAGAACCCGTACGCCCCCGGCGCCGGCACCAAGCCGCCCGCGCTCGTCGGGCGCGACAGGCAGCTCGAGTCTTTCGACATCCTGCTGGAGCGACTCGAGAACGGGCACCCGGAGCAGTCGATGATCGTCACGGGGCTGCGCGGGGTGGGTAAGACGGTCCTCCTCGATGCCTTCCGAGACAAGGCGGAGACGCGCGGCTGGGCGACCGTGGAGTGGGAGATCGAGAAGAAGACGCCCTTCGCCCCGAGGGTCGCCGCGCACGCGCGCAAGGTGCTGCTGCAGATCGCTCCCAAAGCGCGCTGGAAGGACCGCATGCTTCGCGCTGCCGCGACACTCAAGTCGTTCACCCTCACGTTCAACCCCGACGGCGCCATGTCGGCGGGGGTCGAGGTGGAGGCCCTCGCCGGGTCTGCCGACAGCGGATCGCTCTCGGACGACCTCGGCGACCTGTTCGTCGCCATCGGCGAAGCGGCCCGTGACCACGGCATCGGGGTGATCCTGCTTCTCGATGAGATCCAGTTCCTCCAGCAGGCGGAGCTCGAAGGACTCATCGTGGCGCTGCACAGGTGCGCGCGGCGCGCCCTGCCCATGACGTTGGTCGGCGCCGGCCTTCCTCAGATGCCGCGACTCGCCGGGGAGGCCAAGTCGTACAGCGAGCGGCTGTTCCGCTTCGTGCGGATCGGTGCGCTGAGCCCGTCGCGGGACGCTCCCGATGCCCTGGTGCTACCCGCGCGCGAGCTCGGCGTCGACTACACGCCCGGGGCGGTCGCCCGGATCGTCGCGTACACCGAGGGCTACCCCTACTTCCTGCAGGAGTACGGTCGTATCGTCTGGGACGAGGCCTCCGCGTCGCCGATCTCCGTGGAGGATGCGACCTCTGTCCTTCCCCTCGTCGAGGAGAGCCTCGACGAGAGCTTCTTCCGGGTGAGGGCCGAACGGACCACGGAGCTCGAACTCAAGTACCTCTACGCGATGGCCGAACTGGGGCCGGAGGCGCATCGCGCGACCGAGGTCGCGCGTCGTGTCGGCCGCACGGTCGAGCAGGCCGGGCCGATCCGCTCACGCCTCATCGACAAGGGCCTCCTCTACACCCCGGGGCATGGCCTCGCGGCGTTCACCGTGCCGCAGTTCGACCGCTTCATGCTTCGCCGGTACCCCGGCTTGCTGGGGCGGACCGACCGGGCCTGAAGGGCGTGATCCGGGCCTTCTGGCTCGACGGGCGCCGTCTCCCACCTTCCCTCCACGCGGCCGACCTGCGCGGGTCGTCTGTCGAGGGCGGGCCGGACGCCGGAATGCGTCATGCACGGGGGGCATTCCTGTAGACGTCGCCGCGACGAAAGGGGCCGAGGTCACGGGTGACCTCGGCCCCTTTCGCGCCGAATCGAGTCTCAGACTCGACGTGTCTGCACGGTCACTTCACTCTGGGCAGACGGCTGTTCACCCAGTCGAGGGCGTCAGAGATTGCGCTGAGGCGCGCGTTCAACTCCTCGACCTCACTGGCGGTGAAGGACTCCAGTGTGGCCTTGGCGGCATCGTAGTCGCCCGACTCGATGTCGGCCATGGTGGGCCGCACGTCGAGGAGCGGAGACAAGTGACCCTGCTCGCCCCAGAAGAGGCCACCCCACCAACCCGGCTGCTTCATCGCCAGCTGCATGAGGTAGTTCTCGTGGCTGAAGTCGAGGCCGGCACCCGTGTACCCGACGCTCGACAGCGCCTCCAGCGCCGCAGCCTCGTCGACCGGCGGCTCGAGCGCGGCCAGGGCCGCCTGTAGCTGCTGGATGTCGTAGAGCACCTGCTCGTGCGGGTAGACCGTCGAGTCCCAGGAGTCAAGTGCCGTGAACGCCTTATGAATCTTCTTCTCGATCGCCATCAGGCGCTTGTTGATGCCGTGACGACCATTGACCTTGTTGGCCTTGAAGGAGGTCGAACGAGCCTCGTACGCGGCCGCCTCCGCGGCGAAGGTCTCCACCGCGCAGACCACGCGGTCCACCGCGGTGGCGTCCGCACCCGCATCCTTGAGGACGTCGCCCTCGAGGACTCCCGCCAGACTATCGGCGCGCGCCGGCAGGTCGTACGGCAGCACGCCCTTGTCGAGCTTCGAGACCACCTGCATGAGGAACTTGTCGAAGCGCGCCAGCGACGGCCAGTCCATCAGCTCTTTGGTGTCGTACTGCGTGTGGTACCAGTTTTGCTGGAAGTACGGCGTGCGCTCGCGGAAGTCGATGCTGGGGATGCCCGCCGCCGTAAAGGTCCACGCGTCGTTCCAGCAGTTGACGTTGAACAGCTCGTGACCGTTCGGCACGAGCGTCGGGTTCTCGGCGATGGTCTGTTCGAGGACCGACTTGAGCTCGTGGGTGGGTCGAGCCCTCAGGATCGCGTCCTTCATGCCCGGTCCGTCCAAGCTGAGCAAAGCAGCTGTCTTGCCTGCCCAGTTCGGGTGGCGCTGGGTGATGAAGTGCCAGGAGCCGATGCACCAGTCGTAGTAGCTATTGACGCGCCCGTACTCCTCGCCTGTCGTGAAGAGGAAGGTGATCGCCCGGTCCGACTTGTAGCCGCTCATCTTCAAAGCCTTGGCGAAGAGCATGCCCCCGACGACGCCGCCGAGATCGTCGACGCCGGCGTGGAAGTAGCTGTCCTTGTGGGCGGTGATGATTATGCGGCCAGCACCCTTCCTCGCGCCCGGCAGCGTGCCGACGACGTTGTAGCCGACGCCGCCGTCGCAGGCGAGGGTGAACTCCTGGTCGTTGACCATCGTGGCGCAGACCGGGCCGCCGTCCATCTCGGCCTTGAGCCAGTCGGCGTCCATCTCGCTGATGTAGACGGCCGGCACCATGTCGTAGAGATACTCGGCGTCGAAGGCCCCCAACGCGTCGGGCTCGGCGTAGTAGGTGTCGTCGCCGGCGAAGCCGCAGTAGATGATGCCGGCGGCTCCGTTGAGGTTGGCCTCGACCCACGGCCAGTTCATCCAGTACGACCCGAGGAGTTCATCGATGAGAACGAGCTTGCCCGAGACGTCGCCTGCGGCCGCGAAGTCGGCCGCCGTGCCGCCGTGGACGTAGACGACATCGGCGGTGATACCGCCCGCAGGCGTGCCGGGCACTCCCCCGAAGGTCGAGGCCGTCATCACCCTGGAGCCCACCGTGACGCTCGCGCCCTTGAACTCCTGCACATCGAGCGGAACCGGCTCGAGGCGGACGTTCTGGAAGCCGAGAGCACGAAGCTCCGCGGCGAGGTAGATGGCACGGTTGGTCTCGGCCGAGGAGCCGCCGAGGGCGAAGCCGATCGGCGACGTGCCTTGGCTCGTGAGGTAGTCCTCGAGGCCTTGCGGATAGCCATCCGCGACGAGCTGGTCGACGGCCTCGTCGAAGGTCATGGACCAGGCTGCCACGGGCGCTGCCAGGGCCACCACCACCGTCATCGCCAACATGAAGATGAAACGCATACTCATCCTGCATCCCCCAATGCGTTCGCTGTGCAATGCGCTGTAGTCGGCGTGGCCCCCTCGCCAGGTGTGGACGCCGCGCTCCGTCGCGTGGCGCCGCGCGTCCTGCTCGGTCCCTCGATCTATGGACACCCCCTTGACGCTGTGCTGTCTGCTCGGCGTATCGCCGCGGTCGTGTGAGCTAGCCTCAGCTGGTGCACGGACGTCAGTCGTACGCGCGCCGCACGGCTTCGTCGGCAATGACGTCCATGATTCGCTCGCGCCACCTGGGCGAATCCCACGTGCCCATCTGTGAGTGCGTCTCGTAGTAGCTCTGCGGAATGGGATGGGTGCCGACGACGACCTCAACTCCGTACTTCGCCGACAAGAAGTCGTGGAAGGCATCGAGTCTCGGACAGGGCGGGTACCCGACGACCAAGCCTGTCGCAAGATGGATGACCTCCACGCCGTTCTTCGTCATCTCTCTCGGCGCGTATTCGACGTTGCCCCCCGGGCATCCACCACACGTCGTGTAGCCGAACAGTTCGATGTCTTCGTTCGCGTATCGAGAGAAGGCGCCTTCTCTCTGTCGCATCGCGCGCAGACACTTACCCCCGGCGCAAGTGTGGTAGCGGTCGCAGATCAGGATGCCGATTCGTTTCACGCCATTCGCCTCCTTGGGTGGTCCCACTCTCGCCTCGCGCTCTCAGCTCTCGAGCCTGAAGCACGCCGCGATTCGTCCGTCAGCGAGCGCGGTCAACTGTGGCTCCTCGACCGAACAGCGCTCGAACGCCTCCGGGCATCTTGTATGGAAGCGACAGCCGGCGGGGGGATTGATGGCGCTTGGGACGTTGCCTTCGAGTGACACCAGATGTTCAACACCTTCGGATTCAGGGTCCGGGATTGCCGCGAAGAGAGCCTTCGTGTAGGGGTGAGCAGGGCTTGCGAAGACCTGCTCTGCGTCGCCGTGCTCGACGACCTTGCCGAGGTACATGACCGCGATCTTGTCCGCCATGTAGTTGACGACTGCCAGGTCGTGCGAGATGAGGATGTACGTGAGGCCGAGTTGGTCCTTGAGATCGTTGAGCAGCATGAGTATCTGAACCTGCGACACCACGTCGATGGCCGAAGTCGGCTCGTCCAGGATGATCAACTTCGGCCTTAGTGCTAGCGCTCGCGCGATCGCGATGCGCTGCCGCATCCCACCGCTGAACTCGTGTGGGTATCGATAGACGGCGTCCTTCGGCATGCCGACCATCTCAAGCAGTTCCTCGACCTTGTTGACGAGTTCGCCTGCCCCGATGCTGGTGTGGACCTTGAGAGGCTCGCCCACGATGTCACGTATGAGGTACCGGGGATCCAGTGACCAGAACGGGTCCTGAAAGACGGCCTGGACGTCACGGCGCACGTTGCTCAGGCCTTTGCCGCGAAGCTTCGACACGTCCGTGCCCTCGAACAGCACCCGGCCGGACGTTATCTCCTCGAGTAGCAGCACGCCGTTGATCAGTGTGGTCTTGCCGCAGCCGGATTCTCCGACGAGGCCGAGGACTTCGCCACGGTTGACCGCGAGGTCGACTCCGTCGACAGCCTTCACGTGCCCCGTGACGCGAGACAGGAGGCCGCTCTTGATCGGGAAGTAGACCTTGAGGTCGTCAAGCAGGAGTAGCGGTTCGCTCATGGGCTGTGCCGACTGCATCTTCGTCACCTCCCCGCCAATGCTTGCCGCAGGCAACGAAGTGCGTTCCTTCGATCAGCCGCAGACTCGGTCTGCCTTGCTTGCACGCCTCGACTCTGTCCGCACATCGGCTGACGAATCCGCAGCCGGGGATGTCCCCAAGCTCGTAAGCGTCATCGCGAGGGATCTCCGCCTCGATGGCCTCGCGTCTGTGCCTGGGAATGGCTCGCAGGAGCATCGTGGTGTAGGGATGTGCGGGGTGACGCACCACTTCTCTTACGGAGCCAGTCTCGACGATTCGTCCATCAAGGAGAATGCCCACATGGTCGCAGACAGCCGAGACCAGCCCCAGGTTGTTGGCGATGAAGAGGATGGTGACCCCCAACTCTTGACGTAGATTGGCCAGAAGTTTGAGGATACCGGCCTGAATGGTCACATCGAGGTTGCGCGTGGGCTCATCGGCGATGAGGAAGTCGGCGCCACATGAGAGCGCCATGGCGATGATGACCCGCTGTCGCTGGCCACCGCTGAGCTGATGGGGGTACTTGCTGAGGATGTTGTCCGGATCGGGTAGCTCTACGAGCTCGATGGTCTCGCGCGCGATCTTGCGGGCAGCACCCTTGCTCACTCCCCCCTTGTTCAGGATGACGCGCATCAGTTGATCACCCACGGTGAACACGGGGTTCAGCGTAGACATCGGGTCCTGGAAGATCATCGAGATGTTCCTGCCGCGAACTGCTCGCATCTCATCCTGGGTCAACGAGAGCAGGTGCTGGCCGTCGAGGACGATATCGCCCGTGACGTCGGCCGGGGGGGACGCGAGCAGGTTCAGAATGGCGAGCCCGAGCACGCTCTTGCCGGACCCGCTCTCGCCGACGAGTCCGTAGGAGCGGCCCTTGTCAATCGACAGGCTGTCGAGGTCCAGGACCTCCTTGCGGCCGAAGTAGGTCGAGAAGGAGACCTTGAGTTGCTCGACTGAGAAGTACGGTGCCATCAGTACTTCCGGGTCCTCGGATCCAGTACTTCGCGCAGCCCATCTCCCAGCAGGTTGAACACGAGCACAGTGATCACGATGCCGAGACCAGGGAAGATGATGTACCACCAGGCGGTCAGGAAGTAGTTGCGGCTGGTGTTGATCATCAAGCCCCATTCGGGAGTCGGCGCCTGAGCGCCAAGGCCAAGGAAGCTCAGCGCGGACAGGATGAGCACCACGCTGCCGAAGTCGAGCGACGCTTGGACGATGACGGGTCCGATGCAGTTCGGCAGTATGTGTCCCGCAACGATCTTCGGCCCCGGTGTGCCGATCGCATGAGCCGCTCGCACGAACTGCCGCTCGCGGAGAGAGATTGCGGATCCGCGTATGATCCGCGTGTACCACGGCCACCATGAGATCGCGCAGGCGATAATGGCGTTTCGCAGGCTCGGCCCGAGGAACGCGGCTATTACGATCGCCATGAGAAGTGACGGAAAGCTCAGGAATACATCTGTGATCCTCATGATCACGTCATCGATCACACCGGCTCGATAGCCCGCAATCGCGCCGAGAGGTACGCCAATAAGAAGCGAGAGCGCGACCGTCACGGTCCCGGCGCCCAGCGAGATACGGGTGCCATAGAGCACCCGACTGAAGATGTCCCTCCCGAGCTCATCGGTACCGAATGGGTAGGTCCACGACGGCGGGAGCAGCTTGAGCGCCGGATCGGCGATCCCATAGATAGAGTCTCTGTGTGGAGCGATGTAGGGCGCGACGACCGCGATAACGATCTCGACGGCAATGATGATCAGGGCGATGCGTACGAGCAGGTTCCGGTTGAGCAAGTGAAAGCGAAGCCTGAACTCGCGCCACCGCGGTCTCAGGGCCTCGACAGAAACCCGACTGATCATGATGCTCCTCGCGTCGCCATCTCAGACTCGGACTCGCGGATCCAAAGCGATGATGATGTCCGCAATCATGTTGAGGATGATGTAACTGACAGCCGAGAAGATGGTCACTCCCATGATGGCGGGGTAGTTCAGCGTAGTCACTGCAGTGGCGATGTAGTTTCCAATGCCCGGCCAACTGAAGATGGCCTCAACTAGAAACGTGTTGACGAGCGTGTAGCCGATTGAGAGCGTCACCACGGTCACAGTGGGGCCGAGAGAGTTCTTGAGGCCATAGACCCAGTGCACCGTCCGCTCTGGCAATCCGTAGGACCGAGCTGCGGTGATGTAGTCTTCGTTGAGGATTTCCAGCATCGCGGAGCGCGTCATCCGCGCAACGAGGCCGATTGGGTATGCGGCCAGTGCAATGGCGGGCAGGATGATGTGGTAGACAGCGTCCTTGAACACCACCCACTGGCCCGCAATGAGGCTGTCGATCAAGAGGAAGTGAGTGACTTTGGGCGTCGTGTAGAAGACCTGGATGTCGGTGCTCACTTCGCCGCCGGCCGGTAGCCAGCCAAGGCGGCTGTAGAAGATCAACTGCAGGAAGAGGGCTACCCAGAACGTCGGCATTGAGACGAATCCGACGGAGAATATTCGGCTGGTGTGGTCCTGCCACTTGTCCTTTCGCCTGGCGGATATGACGCCCAAAGGTAGCCCTATCAGCGTTGCGGCGAAGAAGCTGATCAACACAAGCTCTATGGTTGCCGGCAGGCGGGCGACGAGCTCCGACGTTACCGGTTGGTGCGTATCGAGCGAGTAGCCGAGATTCCCGTGGGCCAGGTCGTTCAGGTAGACCAGGAACTGGACCGGCAACGGCTTGTTGAGTCCCAACTCCTCAGCCGCCTTGGCCTTCTGTTCTGCTGTCGCCCTTGCGCCGACCCATTGTGACGCTGGGTCGGAGGGGACGACTCGCGTGAGGACGAACGTGATGAGGATGACTCCGAAGAGGACGAGGAATCCCAAGAGGAGTCGTCTGGCCAGGAAGTTGCTCACAGCTCCCCCGCCTCGTTCATCCGCTGCGACTGCAGCAGACCGCCCGCCCCCGGCCGACCCCTCAGCGTGCTGAGCGGGGCGGCCGGGGCGATCGACGGAGAGGTCTTACTGTGGGTAACAATCATAGAAGAACACGACGTGAGCGTAGGACGGGTTGTTTTCGAAGCCACCGAATCCCTTGTGTATGACGTAGCCGTACTGTTGGTCGAAGGCGAAGATCGCAGGTGCCTGCTCAATGAGCCTCGCCTGCGCCTCGATGAACATCTCTGAGGCCTTCTCCCGGTCAACGCCGGCCACGACGTTGCCGTCATCGATCATCTTGTCGTACTGCTCGTCATACCAGTACGCGAGGTTGAAGACCGGCGGATCCTCTGTGTGGAAGGCGTAGAGGAATGAGTAGGGGTTGGTCACGTCCGGCCACCAGTAGAGGGAGAAGATGCCTTGCGCCTCGGCTGGCGGAGTGGATTTTGCCTTCTCCCAGATAGCCTCCCACGGACCCGGCTGAATCTTGAGATCGATCCCGATCTGACTCAGGTTTGCCTTCCAGAGTTCAGCGCACTTGCGCTGTGTCTCGTCGCCCGGGTCGTACACGTAGGTGATCTCGAACTCCTGGCCTTCGAGGCCAGCCTCCGCCATGAGTTCCTTGGCCTTGCCCATGTCAGTCGTGTATTGGAACAGGTCGTCTCCATGCCCCCACATGCCGACGGGAACCGGGCCACGACTCTGTGTTGCCAGACCACCCAGGGCAAAGTCGATGATGTCGTCGTACGGGAAGGCGTAGGACATGGCCTGACGTACCAGCACGTTGTCCATGGGCTCGACTTGCGTATTCATCATGAGGAAGAGATTCTGGAATGACGGGGCGGGGAGGACCTGGACGTTGGGATCGCTCTTGAGCGCTTCAAGGTCCTCAGCCGGTAGTTCCATAGTGATGTCGACGTCACCCTTCGTGACCAACTGCCGCTTGGTGGCCGCCTCTGATACGGCACGGATGACGGCCTTCTCGTAGTGCTCGCCATCCCAGCCGCCCCAGTACTCGGGGAACTTGGTGAGCACGACCTGCTCGCCAGGCTGGTAGCTCTGGAGCATGTATGGCCCAGTACCCGCCTCGTTGCCTTGCGTGAACCAATCATCTGGATTCGACTGGGCCGCGGTTGGCGACAAGATGAACGCGGCGTAGGCGGACGCGGAGATGAGGTCTATCGGTGCCGGATACGTGAGCTTGAACTCGACAGTGTACGGATCGACCACGTTGATGGCCTCGATGGGATCCCAGATGAATGCCGCCCCCTGGCCGAGTTCGATGGTGCGCTCGATGGAGAACTTCACGGCCTCAGCGTCGAGATCGGTTCCGTCATGGAACTTGACGCCTTCACGGATCTTGAAGGTCCATGTGAGCCCGTCTTCGCTTGACGAATACTCGGTCGCGAGGATGGGCGTGAAGGTGTCGTCCGCAGGGTCGTAGCGAAGCAGGGTCTCGTAAACGTTGCAGAGAGTGATGAGCCCCTCAGCGAACTCGACTGCGGGGTCCCAGTTGGTCACAGGCGTTCTCGTATACGCGAAGGTGGCGACATCGTCCGTGCCGGTGCCGGAAGTCGTCCCCTCGCCGCCGCATCCGGCCAGTAGGGACAGTACCAGCAAGATCATCACCACCGGCAGCAGGGTGCGCGAACGGGTGCTCAACCGTGTCATGTGGCTCCTCCTCTTGGCAGAATGGTCGTGTCAACAGTGGGCGCTGGGGTGTGGTTCATTGCGTCGAGTCCTCGGCGACATTGCCGGCGGGGCTTGGCAGAGCGACGGTCGACGGCTGCAGCTTGAGATAGACGCTGACGAGTCGCATGGCCGACGCGACCCCCTCGAAGACCGGTACATTCAGGGTCTGGCTCAGCTCCTCGTCCAGACCGGCCATTGCGGCGCATCCGAGACACAGAGACCGAGCTCCGGCTTCAACTGCCCGACGCCCGGAGCCCACCAGGGCCTCTCGTGTTCCTTCGCGTCCGAGGTCGAAGTCCTCGACCGTGAAGCCGGCTGCCTCCACAGCCACCAAGTTTGCGTGGAACCCGTATCGCTTGGCCATCTCCCACATGTACGACTCGTCGCCCTGCACGTTCGTCAGAATCCCATACGAATGCCCCGTGCCTCTGGCGAGAAGCAGCGCGCTCTCGCCGATGCCGACGACGGGAATCGACGGGAACGTGTCGCGAACAGCCTCGAGGCCGGGGTCCGACGAGCAGGCGATGACGACGGCATCTAAGGC
>Ga0068714_10007514_pt1 | contig 10518 bp, 9 predicted proteins | sample MTBNYHSulfiMetaG_FD_62988 | JGI IMG/M metagenome (GOLD analysis project Ga0068714, IMG submission 62988) | Enrichment culture microbial communities from rom New York Harbor, USA that are MTBE-degrading - MTBE-NYH (New York Harbor Sulfidogenic)... | ecosystem: Environmental > Aquatic > Marine >...
CCTCTCCAAATTGTCGCTGTCGGCAAAAGCCGGTGCACAGAAAAACGGCCAGAGCAATAAAACGAGCCATACAAGACGATGCATTGTCCCCCTCCTTGTGATCCCCATTGGAAGCCTTCATGGCGATTTGGATTTGAATTTCGACATAAGCAATTGCGGCTTCGAGCTTTCGTAAGCTCTCCCCCCGCAATCGGAGGACTTCTGCCTGTATCCGCGGCCTTCTAACCGCACCTTGCCAGTTTACCGTTCACTACTCACTGTTCACTGCTCACTTCACTGCGCTCACGGGGATAATGTGCCAGTGACCGTTACTGCGGCTGATGGCTACATCAACCCCGTAGATCTCCCGGATATGATCTTCGCAAAGCACTTCGGCCGGCCTTCCCAGACAAAATACTTTGCCGCTTCTCAGCATCATGATGCGGTCGCTGAACCGAGCCGCCAGATTGAGGTCGTGGATGGCGATCAAGATGCCCAGATCCTCGGAATGCGCCATGCTCGAAAGCAGCTCCATAACCTCCAGCCGATGTCGCAGATCCAGGTTGCTGGTCGGCTCGTCCAAAAGCAGGAAGCGACTCTGCTGAGCGAAAGCGCGAGCGAGCATGATTTTTTGCCGCTGACCGCCGCTCAGTCGATCGAAATCGGCAAGAGCCGATTCAGTCAGGTTCATGCCGGTAAGAATTCGGTCCACGATCTCGAAATCCTTCTTGGACGGTTTCCAGCTAATTTGCGGCCTTCTCCCCATAAGCACCACATCGAGAGCTTTAACGGGTAGACGAAGAGGGGCGCTTTGAGGAACATAGCCCAGGTGCAGCGCGCGCTGCTTCGGTGGCATCTTGGCGGTTGGCATTCCGTTGATCAGGATCTTTCCGCGGCCGGGGGCGAGCACGCCGAGTATGCAGCGCAAAAGCGTCGTTTTGCCGACTCCGTTGGGACCGACTATGCTCATGATTTCTCCGGGCTGCAGTTGAAAACCGATATCCTGCAGCACGACGGACTTGCCATAGCTGAACCAGAGTCCGGACACTTCCAGCATCACCAGTACTCCCTGGTTTTTTTGACCAGCAGACAGAAGAAAAAGGGCACCCCCAGAAATGATGTGACGATCCCGATGGGGATAATCTGCGGCATCCAGACGGTGCGACTGAGTGTGTCCGCTGTAACGACCAGCAGTGCCCCGATCACACCCGAAGCGGGTATCAGGTAGCGGTGATCGGCGCCGATCAGCATTCGGCCGATATGAGGGGAGACCAGCCCGACGAATCCGATGATCCCGGTAAAACAGATGGCTCCCGCAGTCATCAGGGCAGACAGAACGAGCGCCACCTTTCTCAAACCGGGAGCATTCACTCCCAGAGACTGGGCGGTTTCATCGCCGCCGATGAGAAGATTCAGATCCCAGGACTTGAAGTAGAGGACCAGGCTGGCCGGAAGGATCATCACAACGGCCAGTGCAATCTCGTTCCAGCCCACTTTGGAGAGGCTGCCGAACATCCAAAAAACAATGGCATGCACTTCTTCAAAAGTGCCGATGTACTGCAAGAGGGAAGTGAGTGCTGAAAACAAAAACATGGTGGCAACCCCTGCCAGGATCAGGGTTTCCGGGCTTGCGCCTTTTATTTGAGCCACGGTCAGCACGGCTAGTATGGTCAGAAGGGCAAACAGAAAAGCGCTCAACGCGATGATTTCCTGCTGGAATCGGCCAAAGCCCCAGATGATGCCAAGAACGGCACCAAATCCGGCGCCGGATGCCACTCCCAGGGTGAACGGGGAAGCCAGCGGATTTCTTAAGACCGTCTGGCACGCGGCGCCTCCCAAAGCGAGCCCCCAACCGATCAGACATCCCATTGCGATGCGAGGCAGGCGAAGCTGCCAGACAATCAGATGGGCTCTGCCGGATCGATCCCACAGCGCCGTCAGCGCTTCCGACCAGGAGGTCGACGAAGCACCCTGCAGCAGGCCCGCAAAAACCGACAGGGCCAGGCACAAAAGCATGGTAAGAAGGTAAACCATCTTGAATGCGTTTGACCTGCGGTAGCTTTGCAGGAGCGGAACCTTCAGGTTACTGCTTGCATGCGAAGAGGACACCGTCAATTCTCCTCCGGATAGACGTACACACCCTGGTAGGGCAGATTATGGAAGACTTCCAGGTACTCGCGGTGCAGGCTTGTCGGATCGAGATCGGCCATGGATGCGGGGTAAAACCATTTGGCCATATGCAGGACGCCGATTATGGCCCGCGGCCCCGCACAGACATCGCCCGCCAGAACATGAACCCCATTGTTTTGTAGCGCCGCCGTTTCACTCCAGAGAGGTCGAGCGTTGATGGACTCATAACAGGCTTTAAGCAGCGCGGAGCTTTCGGTACCGTAAGCGTCCGGGGAAACGCAGGTTTTGACGATGACTTGCGGATTTTCGACGATGACCCATTCGGATGTCACTTGCGAATAGGGTATGGAAAAAACCGAAGCGATGTTCTTGCCGCCAGCCAGCAGGCACATCTCGTGAATACCGGAGCCGGGCCCCGATGTGTGGAAATCGGTGTAGCTTTCTAGATAGACTCTGGTCTGATTATTGCCGCCTTTAATCTTTCGCTGAATATAGGCGAGCTTTTCCCGGTACCAGGCAAGAAAGGCCAAAGCCTCCTGTTCCCTCTCCAGAACTTTGCCCAGGACGGTGACCTCGGCAAAGAATGTCGAGATGCGATAAAAATCGAGTCGCAGCAAAGCAATACCGAGGGCCTTGAACTTCTTGTCCGCTTCCGGCCCAGGGTTCCGCCCGTAGCAGAGCACGAGATCGGGATGAAGCTCTGCAATCAGCTCATAATTGGGCTCGCTCCACTTTCCCACCACTGGCCTGCTGCTGAGCTCGCTCCAGAAAACGGCTTCCTTGGCTATCGAATCGCTCACCCCGACAACCCGGTCGTGGGCCTTTAAGATGCGCACCACCTCCATGCCGTCCCCGCTCAAAACCACCATGCGGCTTACCGGTAAAGCAACTTCAATGCTTTGTCCGAGTGCATCTTTGACCATCACCTTGGAGTGTTCAGCATACCCGGTGGAAGAAAGCAAGCAGATTACAGGAATCAGGCAGCCAACCATTTCCGACAAATAAGGATGCCGCAATGCATCAGCCCTCTTAAGCATAAAAAAAGGCCAAGGAAGCTCCGGCACTTTCCGTGCCTCAGCCTTCTTGGCCTTGGTTCTATTCGTCCGAAATAATATGAAATCTACATTACCAGCGACTGCTTCTGCGCAACTTCTGTCGCGCCAGCGTAAATTAACTAAAATAAAATCATACCAGATGTCAATGACAATCTGACAATCTGTTTCAGATTCACAGCTAACTTGCCACGGGGCATACTTTTAGTGGAGCGTTTCAATTGAAGCTGCAGCGTCTGGAGGCAGAAAGTAACCGCCTGGTGTCTCTGCCCTCCCATCTACTGCCTTAATGCACCGTCATCCCTTGCTGCTGCGATCAGCGTCCGCGTGAATTTGTGTTGAGGATTGGCGAGAATCGTCAGGGGCTCGCCTTGCTCTACAATTCTGCCTTCATGGAGAATCGCCAGGCGGTCTGCCACATAGCAGGCAGAGGCCAGATCGTGGATGGTGATGAGAACCGCCATGCCGCCTGCAGCAAAGCGGCGGAACAGATTCAAAATGCCGATTCCAGCTGATGCATCGAGCATCGAAGTGGGTTCGTCGGCAAGCAGCAGGACAGGATTGGTGACAATGGCGCGGGCGATGGCAACCCGTTGCCTCTGGCCGCCCGAAAGCTGTCCGGGGTAGCGATTCAGATAGGCTTCAGAGGGTGCCAGTCTCACCGCTGCAAGAGCCTGGCACACTCTTTCCACCAAGTTTCCTTTATGACCCTTGATCTTGAGTGGCTCGAGAACCGTTTCCTCCACACGCAAATGGGGTGACAGGGCCGCGTAGGGATCCTGAAATACCAGTGACATGGCTTGTCGATCGCGGTGGGTTTCGCTTAAAGGCATCGACATCTGCTGAAAACTTGCCGTGCCCGAGTCCGCCGAAAGAAGACCGGCCACAATGTGGAACAGGGTGGTCTTGCCGGCTCCCGAGGCTCCCACCATAGCAACCACTTCGCCTTTGCCGATAGTGAGATCGACGGCTTTGAGGATTTCAATGTCCCTCTTGCCTGAGCGGAATTTTTTTCTCACGCCTTTTAACTCGAGCGTTGATTCCGCTGGCATGCTGGAAGGCATCGCCCGCAACTGAGCGGCCGTTTGCTGGCGCAACTCAAAACTCAACATCACCACCCCCGGCCGTAGTCCTCCGAGCAACAAATGCAGGCAACCTTGCCGTCTCGGACTCTCGCCCGAGGTTCCATCACCGGCTCTTGACAATACTCGCAAATGAGCGACCTGAATATCCTTGCTTTTTCAGGAACTTCCGGAGAAACGTCGGTGATGCGGAAAAGATCTTCCAGTTTCGCCTCCATCAGATGTTTCACTCTTTCTTTTTGAAAGGTCCAGAAAGTCTGCTCCTCCTCGGCAGAAGCTTTACCGTTTAAGTATTTTTGGAAAACAGCTTCCTGCTCCGGAGTTCGGTCGAACAGTCCGGGCTTTGCCGCCACCCGCACAGCCCGGCCGCGCTCCCGACTGATTAGCGTGTAGACTTGTTTGCCATGATCCCGATAGATCAGATTGCCTTTTCCCAGGGTGCACCCGAGTAATGCCTGAACGGCATCAATGCCGCAACCGTCGGATTCCACAATAGCCAGCAGCTCTTCATCCTCCGGGCGGGGCACTTCAAGTCGCTCCTGCGCAGCCTTGGCGGCCCGATAGCCGATGGCCAGCCCCGGGCAGATGTGGCCGTGAAATTTGATAACATCCTGAAGGTCTTGAGGGTATTCTGTCGTCATGATGGTTTCTCCTCTCTCTCATGATTTACGAAAACATCTTGCTCTGGATTCTCCCCATTGGACCAGCCGGGGAGTTTCTTTCCGACAATAACTCCTTGCCTGCGAGCAGCGTTCGGCAAAGCCGCAGCCTTTCGGCGTCTCCGCAATGGGAACAGCATGTCCGGGGATGCTGCTGCGGCTCAATGGAAGGTCGCCAAGACGAATGCTCGCGTTTACGAGTCCTTGTGTGTAGGGATGATGAGGATGTTCTATCATTTTCGCAGGGAGCTCCTCAACCACTTCACCCCGATAAAGAACCACGACGCGGGTTGCCCAGCGGGCTGCGATGCCAATATCATGAGTAAGAAGCACCAGGCCGGCATCTTTTGCGGCCGCCCATTGGCCTAGAAAGCTCACCAAGGTCTTTCGATTGAGCTCGTCCAGCGCATTGGAGGGTTCATCCAGGAGCACCAGTTGCGGGCTGTTCAACAGCGCCAGGATAACGGCCATGCGTTGCTTCTGGCCGCCTGACAATTGGTGCGGGTAGTGATTCCATAAGGAATTGGGGATTTCCAGCGGCGGACCGAAGGCCGCGACGGATTCCATGACATCCTCCAACGTGTCAGTTCCGGCCTTGTTCCGGGAGGTGATCTCGCGGGCCGATTTCCACATTCGCTGGGTCGGATGAAAGCTGTTTTGAGCGTTTTGCGGAACCAATGCCATGTCACGGTAATAAAAACGGGCCCGCTCGGCTGAGGAAAGGTTCAACAGATTGGTGCCGCGGAACAGAACGCTGCCGGCGACGATCCGTTGCCCCGGTATGGGATGGCCAATGAGGCCCCAGGCAAGGCTGGTTTTGCCTCCTCCCGATTCTCCCACGACCGCCACCCGCTCTTGCTCGGCCACAGCAAAATCAACCTTCCACACCGGGTAAATGGTTTTTCTGTTAACCTGAAGAGTTAGATCCTGTGCATTGAGCATCAATCGGACTCCTGGTGTCGCAGAGCCTCATCCAGTCCGTAGCCGGTAAGCGTAAAGGAAAATACCGCCAGGCTCACCATCGCCGCCGGCGGCAGCAGCCACCAGATCCATGCCGATGTCCACAGCAGGCCGGGATAATCGAGGGCGCTCCGAATCATCATGCCCCAGCTCTTGAGCGTGGGGTCGCCGAGCCCGAGGAAGCTCAACCCGGCTTCGGCAACAATGGCATAGCTGGCGGCCATGGCGCTCTTGGCCAGCAACAGCGGAAACAGCTCCTGCAACAGGTGGTGCCGTAGAATGTGCGTAAATCCTCCCCCACTGAAGCGGACGAAACGAATCGAGTCCTGCTCGCGCAGAGTGAGAACCTGTGCGCGGATGGTTCGCGCCACTCCCGGCCATGAGAGAAAGATCAACACGGTAATGACATTAATGAGCAGCGGCCGCAAAAAAACAGCCAGTAAAATGATCAGAGGGAGCCGCGGAATCGCCATGAGCACATCCACGGATCGCATGAGAGCAACGCCCAATCTTTTTGGGTAGTATCCTGCAGCGGCGCCCACCAGGAATCCCAGCGCGGCTGATCCCAGGCTGACACTCAGGGCTACCAGAAGGGAGACTCGGCAGCCGGAAAGCAGCTGGCTCAAAACATCCTGGCCGATGCCGTTGGTGCCGAGCGGGTGCCGCAAGCTCGGCGGAGCCAGAATAGACCCGGATATGGCCTCCGGCGGGTAGGGGCTCCAGAGGAGACTGGTAAAAGCCAGCGCGGCCAGCAGGAGAACTCCGGAAAGACCGACCTGGCCGGCAGACTGGTGCCAGACAGATGCCGAGATATGCTTCCAGTTGTGCAATGGCTCAGACCTCTTTGACGCGCGGATCCAAACTGAAGTACAGGCAGTCGGTAGCGAAATTGATCAAAACGACCCATCCGGTGAAAATGAGAAAGGCGCCCTGCAGCAGAGCGTAGTCATGACTCATGACCGCTTCATAGATCAGCCGCCCGACCCCCGGATAGGAAAAAACAACTTCGACCAGTATGGCCCCTCCTGCCGAATACGCCAGTCTCAGCCCAAAAAAAGTGACCACCGGGAGCAGCGCCGTCCGCAGAACATAGTGATAACGAATGGTTTTCTCAGGCAACCCTTTGATTTTGGCCATCAGCACATAGGGTTCGTGCTTGACCAGCAGGACGGAGCTTCTCACCACCAGGTAGGCCGAGAAGAAGCTGGAAGTGCTCAACACCAGTACTGGCATTGCGGCGTGGTGGATAACATCGAGCAGACGGAGCAGCCCGGTGGCTTCTGAAAGCGTGCTGTAGGCGCCGCTTAAAGGAAAAAGAGGAAGCTTAACCCCAAGCAGGATGAGCAGCAGACTGCCCAGCACAAACGAAGGGACGCTCTCAAGCAGGACTGCCGGCAGCAGTACTCTCCATTCTCCGACCTGGCTGCCCGCCCAGCGGCTTCCCAACAACAATGCGGCCGAAAAGCTGAGCAGCAGGGAGCTGACAGTGAGCAGCAGGGTCCACGGAAACCGATTGACCAGCACTTGGCTTACGGGCGCCCGGTAGCTGATAGAATAACCCAGATCACCCCGGGTCAGTCCCTCGAGGTAGCTCCAGAATTGTTGCAGCAAAGGTTTGTCAAGGCCGTAATAACTTTGCAGAGCCTGCAGCGTTTTTGGATCGACCAGGACCGGCAAATTCCCCAAACCGCTGCTCAACTCTTCGATCGGGTTTCCGGGTATGGAGCGCGGCAGCAGGAAATTGAGCGAGAGTGCCACTGCCAAGACCAGCAGATAAGTGGCTGCGCGTCTTTTTAAATACCGGCTCAAGGCAGATTTCCTCGTATGAACAAGAGCTTGTTATAGGGTAAGGGGATACCGATGCCGATTCCCCCTTCAGCGGTATAGAACCATCCTTGCAGCGTTTCGGCACGATGAGCACTGAACCATATTGGGTAGTAGAGCGGCAGCGTCGGCAGTTGGTCGGCATAGATGTGCTGCATGGTGCGGCAAAGTTCCATCCGCTGTGAACGATCGGAGCTTGTTAGCAGCTGTTCTGACAGCTCGAGGTAGGTGAAATCGACTGGCACACCGAAGCTTTGTCCTCTTTTGGTCATCCCACCGAAACCCATGATTGCTGATGGATCCGCGCCCAATCCGCCATGACCTGCCAGTGCCAGGTCGAAGCGGCCTTCGCGGACCAGAGCGTCCAGACTTCTTACGTCCATGGCTTTAGGCTGCAGTGCAAAACCGATTCTTCGCAGCATCAGCTGCAACGCTTCCGCTTCACGCAGATATTGAGGTGTGGTGATGAGGGTAAATTGCATAAGAGATCCGTCGGCTGTTTCGCAAATCCGGTCGCCGTTGCGATCCTCCACGCCCATCGATTGAAGCAGCAACCTAGCCCGGGTTAGATCATGAGGGTAAAGATGCTGAACGGTGCTGTCATGCCAGCTCGAATCGGGAGGCAAAAACCCCGGGCTGCCGGGTTTCGCACCCTCCAACCCACCCGGTACAGCCTGCTCAATCAACGCCTTACGGTCGATGGCGCAGGCAATCGCCTGCCGCACTGCCTTTTCGGAGAAGGGCTGCTGATCGCAGTTAAAACGAAGGGTCAATACCCAGTATGACGGACCCGAAGCGATTAAAAAATCCCGACGATCTTTAAACCGGTGCAGCAATGACGCCGGAATATTCCCTTCATCTATCACCCCCCTCTCCAAAGCCGCAACCGTGTCTCCTACGGGTACAAAGAAGATCTTTTCAATTTGCGGAGCTCCCAGGAAAAAATTCGTATTTGCCTGGTAAGCATAAGCGCCTTGCGCCTTATCGTAGCGGATGAGTCTATAGGGTCCGGTTCCAACCATGCACTCAACGTTGGATGTTCCTCGAGGATCTGCAACATTCTGCCAAACATGCCTGGGAATGATCGGTACGTTTCCTGCCACCTGATTTAGAAAGGGGGCGTAGGGTTTCTTCAGGTAAAAGGTCACCGTGTGGTTGTCGGTGGCCTCCACGGCGGAAATTCCCTCCAAGTCGAACCATTCTACCGGATGCTGCTTCAAATAGCTGAAAGTGAAGCAGACATCGTCGGCTGTGAGGGGTTTCCCATCCTGCCATCTGACTCCGGAGCGCAGCTGAAAAGTCCAACTGAGCCCATCGGGGCTGCACTCCCAGCTTGCTGCGAGCCATGGAATGATGCCCTTTTCATCTTTCCAGACAAGGGTGTCGTAAATGAAGCTTAGATGGATGTAGCCCGGCCCCCTGGGATAGAAGGTGAAAGGCGTTGGAAGTCCCCAGTCGCCGCCGGGCAGATGCAGCTCCTTGGATTGTATTTGCGCTGTTCGGACCTCGGCTGCAGAGGAGCTTTCTTCCACCTTGTTGCAGGCAGAGAGCGAACAGCCCAGCAGAATCGTCAAAATCACCGCCAACGACCGTCTAACCATGATCTGTCAGGCTCCCTTTGAGTTTGCGATTCAAAAGCAAAAAAGGCCCTGCCGCTCGCCAAGCGAGCTTCAGGGCCTTCGTGGCCACCACTGATAGGATCAAACCAATGTTGCTAAAACGGCTGAACTAGACGCCTGCCTGGTTTTGCGGCCTTCGGTGGCCTCACAAGCTACCAGCTTACACTGCACTGTTTAATGCCGGTTGCTGGAGTGGTCGAAAAGGGCAGTGCGCTTATCTCACTGCAGATTTCCAGGCGACGAATGTCCTGTCGGCTTCATGCCGACGTTATAAATATAACCTAGCACGATTGCCGCAGATGGGCAATGTTAATAAGAAGAACCAACATCCTGAAGGGACGAAGATGTGACAACCTCAACTCAAAATTTGTCGACATTGAGATATGGCGGCAGTAGAAGGGCGCTTGAGTATTGAAAGGCTGCTCGGCAGAAGGCGGGTACCCGATCGATTTTTTCCTAAAAGCAGGAAAACATTTAAAGCCATGAAGGCTTGAAACGCAGAAGCGTTATAGCCTGTCATGGCCTTTGCTGTTTTGGGTCCTTGAAAGGGTTGGGGGAGACAGCGTTTCCTGGTTGGTAGAGACGAGCCCTGCTGAGGTATTAGACGGAACCATGAATCGGGCGTGCGTCAACTGCGGGACGCCGCTATCAAATGATGAAGCCAGGAAGGCTTCAGCTGCTCGGAAGAGCACTGATCCTTGCCGGGCTTTTTTCGTTTGTGGAGCCGACTTCATGCCGGGAAAGGAGGTTCCATCCTGGACATTGGCAGTCAACCTTCTTTATGTTGATTGAGTATCGTAGATGTGATTTTACAGTAAAGCGACCATAGCAGATTCGGCTCTTCAACGAAAGGAAATTTGGGATGAGGGTCAAGTCGGCTCTTGATTCATTATGATCTACCTCGTTCCCATGCAGAAGTGTGGGAACGGGGGTAAAACGAGGCCGCATTCGATAGCGTAGCCAAGCAGATAGTACGCCGCTGCCCAGCGCCCAGCCTGTAGAAGTGCCATCGCATCAGCGACCCGTGTTTCAGCGAGTATCTTTAGATCCGAAGCCACAATCCCTCTTTCCCGTCAAGCCCTTGTGGGGACCTGCGCAGGGCAATCGCACGTCATAGGCCTGGACATATGGGAGAAAGTGTGCAAAGCTACCTTGGTGAATCATATCCCAAGGAGGACTTGCTATGGCAGAGAACGTTTGCACAACGATCATC
>Ga0068714_10007517_pt1 | contig 10515 bp, 9 predicted proteins | sample MTBNYHSulfiMetaG_FD_62988 | JGI IMG/M metagenome (GOLD analysis project Ga0068714, IMG submission 62988) | Enrichment culture microbial communities from rom New York Harbor, USA that are MTBE-degrading - MTBE-NYH (New York Harbor Sulfidogenic)... | ecosystem: Environmental > Aquatic > Marine >...
TCTGAACGGTTGGGGCTCGTTCCTGCCGTAATCCGCTTTCGCCGCCCTCACCCGAAGGGCCGTCAGGCCCATGGGGCGGCGAAAGAAAGGGGAAGGCAGGGACCTGCCGGGTCCGCCTTGAGCCGACCCTTCTACCTTTCAAACCCACAGCACGCCATCTATATCTTCCGGAAACCTCTCATAACACATGGACCAATTTTCAGGGGCAAGACCACCTCTCAATTAGGTCCGTGTCCTCGGCGAATCTGAACATGGCCCGCACGGCACCCAGGTAGTGGTTGATTGACTCCACCGAATACTGCCGATTCTTCAGAGACAGCTTCCAGGCGGCAAACTTCTCGACCGTGAAGGCGGATACCCCGAGACGGGGATGATCCGACAGGAATCGGCCCAGCCAATCTCTGTAACACTTGAGTGTGGTCTCAGGATTCCGCCAGTTCGCCTGTTGAGCGGCCAGGAACCGATTGGCCAACTCCTTGAGGGTAAGGTCATACTGCTCAGATACAGTCGGCGACCCACTCCGACCTTCCATGCCTAGGCCCATCTCATGGAATCTCTTGATGGCCTGGCTCTTGTCTGAGCCAAGATAGAGCCTCCTTCCAGCGCGGGTTACATAGTACTGCTTGGTGGGTCTGTGGAACGAGACAGGGTTCGACGCGGGTCTACTCCTCGGCATTGTCCTTACCTCCAAGATACACGGCAAAAGTGTAGTCAAAAGTGTAGCAGAGCTTCTGCCGAGGAGGATTACACGGGAATGATCTCTCGCAAATATCCCACCCATAGGGGCTTAGGAGAATGGGCGGTACAGGACTCGAACCTGTGACCCCCTGCGTGTAAAGCAGGTGCTCTAGCCGACTGAGCTAACCGCCCGGCCCCATGGGCAGGATATCGCGTTTTGCGCCTTGCGTCAAGCGACCGGCACCTTTATATTCACCCCTTTCCGCTGACTCAATGCTCATGCGCAGATCACAGGATCAAGAAAGGTCGAAAGATGGATGTCTCCGAGGCGATTCGCCGGCGTTATTCGTGTCGTAACTACGCCGATAAGCCGCTCGAAAAGAAGCAGTTGGACATGATACTGGAGGCGGCCAGGCAGGCGCCGTCGGCCAAGAACCTCCAGGACTGGCGCTTCGTGGTGGTGACCGACAAGGCCGCGAAGAAGAAGCTCGCGGTAGCGGCCAACGGCCAAACCTTCGTCGAGAATGCCGGTGCGATCATTGTCGCCTGCACAATCAGCGACCACGTCATGCGTTGCGGCCAAGCGATCGGCCCGATCGACGTATCCATCGCCATCGAACACATGTGCTTGCAGGCCACGGAGTTAGGTCTGGCCACCTGCTGGATCGGCTCGTTCTATCCGGACAAGGTTCGCGCGGTTGTCGAGATACCGGAGGAGGTCGAGATCATCGAGCTTCTGGCGCTAGGCCATCCGGCCGATTCGCCCAAGGAACACCGCCGGGAACCGATCGAATCGGTAGTCAGCTTCGAGAAGTGGCGCTTCTGACAACGCTTAACTGATCTTTGAAGAGACACTTAAGAAAACGTTGACATCTTGCCGATTCTCCCTACAATAGAACGCGTTGAACATGGGGACGTGGTGTAACGGGAGCACACTGCGGTCGCATCGCAGGAATGAGGGTTCGATTCCCTTCGTCTCCATTCTTCTTCCGGTCTGCCACCGGGATCATCCATCCGCACGTGCAGCATCGTATCCCTGCTTTACAGTAGAATCGTTTTCGGCAAGAATCCATTGGACAATCCATAACCACGGCGATAAGGTGTCCACACTTGTCCAATGCGAAACGCAGTTGTGCAGTAGGCGCGACAGATGCAGCTTACGGTAAGAGATGTGGCCGGTTTGCTCAATGTGACCGAGAAGACCATCTACAGGTGGCTGAAGAACGGTTCTCTGCCCGCGTATCGGGTCAACAGTCAGTACCGCTTCAGCCGGGCGGAATTGCTCGAATGGGCGACCGCCCACCAGATCAACGTGTCGGTGGACGTGTTCCGCGAACCCAGCGAGCCCCAAGTCTCTCCGCATGCCCTTTCGGAAGCGTTGGCTCTGGGCGGCATCTACTATCGCATTGAGGGCCAGAACAAGGAATCGGCGCTGCGGAACGTGGTCAGCCTGATGCGGCTGCCGCCGGAGGTGGACCGCGAGTTTCTCCTCCAGGTGCTCCTAGCCCGGGAGGCCATGGCATCAACGGCAATCGGGGACGGCATCGCCATTCCGCACGTGCGCAACCCCATCGTACTGCACGTAACCGAGCCAATCGTCTGCCTGAGCTTCCTGGAGAGACCCATCGACTTCGGCGCCCTGGACAGCAAGCCGGTGAGTTGCCTGTTCACTCTGGTCAGCCCCACCGTCAAGGCCCATCTCCATCTGCTCTCGAGATTGGCGTACATCCTGCGCGACAAGAACCTCAGGGGGATTCTTCAGAACCAGGGCAGCCGCGATGAGATTCTGTCCGGAATCGCGAGGATCGAATCCGGTCTGAAACAAGACCCCTCGGAAACCAGAACTGGAGAGGACAGGTAGATGTCACTTTTCCTCTGTGGGTTGGTGGTTCTTTTCGTCGGTGGCGTGGTGTCACTTCTAAGCGGTCGAAAACCAGCGATGGCATCGTCTCTGGGGGCCGGCAGCGCGGTCGTCGGAAGTCTCCTCGCCATCCTCCCGGCTTTCGCCGTGCTTGCCAGCGGGCGGACGGAGTCTTTGCGGATGAACTGGAACGTGCCTCTGGGTTCGTTCTTTGTCCAGATCGACCCTCTATCGGCGGTGTTCCTCCTGCCGATCCTCGGTCTTTCCGCACTGGCGGCGATCTACGGCGCCGAGTATCTCTGGCCCTACCGGCAGGAGAAGAACCTCGGCGTTCCCTGGCTCTTCTACAACCTGCTCGTGGCGGGAATGGCGCTGGTGGTCGTGGCGAGAAACGGACTGTTGTTTCTCGTAGCCTGGGAAATGATGTCTCTGGCGTCGTTCTTCCTGGTCACGTTCGAATATGAGCGGCAGATGGTCCGCCAGGCCGGCGGCATCTATCTGGTCGCCACGCACATTGGAACAGCTTTCCTCATCGTGTTCTTCATCCTGCTGGGTGCTCATGTGGGCTCGCTGGATTTCGACACGATCCCGGCAGTTCCTTCGTCGCTGGCGGGCGCGTTGTTTTTGCTCGCGGTGGTCGGCTTCGGCACGAAGGCGGGATTCATGCCCTTGCACGTGTGGCTTCCTCATGCCCACCCGGCGGCCCCCAGCCACGTCTCGGCGGTGATGAGCGGCGTGATGATCAAGACCGGTATCTACGGTCTGGTCAGGACGGTGACCCTGCTGGGGGCGCCCGCGGCGTGGTGGTGCTGGGTGCTGATCGCAATCGGCGTGGTGTCCGGCATCATGGGCGTGCTCTTCGCCCTGGCGCAGCATGACCTGAAGCGTCTGCTGGCCTATCACAGCGTCGAGAACATCGGCATCATCACGATGGGCCTGGGCCTGGGCCTGCTCGGCGTCCACATCCATTCGCCTACGCTGGCGGTCCTCGGCTTTGCCGGCGGGTTGTTTCACGTGATCAACCATGCGATCTTCAAGGGCCTGCTGTTCCTGGGCGCCGGCGCGGTCCTGCAAGGCAGCGGGACCGGTCACATCGACCTGCTGGGCGGACTGGTCAAGCGTATGCCATGGACCGCTGCGGCCTTTCTGGTCGGCTCGATCGCCATCTCCGGCGTGCCTCCCCTGAACGGTTTCGTTAGCGAGTTCCTGATCTACCTGGGCGCGTTCAAGAGCGGAATAGTCGGGGGTCTCGACGCCGCGATTGCCGCAGTGATCGTCATCGGCAGCCTAGCGCTGATCGGCGGACTGGCGCTGGCCTGTTTCACCAAGGCGTTCGGCACAGTATTTCTGGGGCATCCGCGTAGCATTCACGCGCAGCAGGCTCACGAGGTCGGCTGGGCCATGAAGTCGGCCATGGTAATCCTGGCGGCTTTGTGCGTGCTCGGCGGCGTGCTGTCCCCGCTGATCGTCCGGTCGGCGCAGACCGTCGTAGGACAGATCACGTCGCTGGCGCCGGACGCGGTCGAGACTGAGCTGGCGACCGCCTCGTCGACACTGACGCACTTCGTGGTCGTCGCCCTGCTACTGGCAGCAGTCGCCGGTCTGAGCCTGCTGCTGCGCAGACGACTGCTGCGCGGCCGCTCCGTACGCGAGGCGGTCACCTGGGACTGCGGCTATGCGGCGCCCGACTCGCGAATGCAGTACACCGCGACCTCTTTCGCGCAGCCTCTGACCGACCTGTTCCGATTCCTACTGCACACCCACAAGGAGGTCCGCTCGCCCCAAGGCGTGTTCCCGCCGGACTCGGCTCTCGAAACCGACACCGCCGACGTTTGTGAGAAGCACCTGTATCAGCCCGTGTTCGAAGCGATTCGTTGGTCGCTCGGGTGGTTCCGTTGGCTCCAGCATGGCCGGCTTCAGGTGTATGTCCTCTACATCGCGTTGACCCTGTGGATCCTCCTGATCTGGAAGCTGGTGTAACATGATGACGACGCTGAAGCTGGTCCATCTCGTGCTGGCCTTCGTCGCGGCGCCTCTGCTGCTGGGGATCATCAACCGGACCAAGGCGCTCTTCGCCGGCAGAAGAGGCCAGCCCCTGTTGCAGGCGTATTACGACATCTGGAAACTCCTGCGCAAAGGCGCGGTCTACAGTCGTTCGACATCCTGGCTCTTTGCCGCCGGCCCGTGGATCGGATTCGCAGCGGTCGTCGCTGCCACCACGCTGGTTCCGTTCGGTGGGCTGCGGGCACCGATCGCGTTTCCCGGAGATTTCCTGGTCCTGATCTACCTGCTGGGCCTGTCGAGATTTCTGCTGGTCCTCAGTGCGCTGGACACCGGATCAAGCTTCGAGGGCATGGGCGCCAGTCGCGAGGTGACGTTCTCGGCGCTGTCCGAGCCGGCCCTGCTGATCGCCCTGGCCGCGGTCACCAAGTACACCGGCTGCGTGTCCCTCTCGGACATGGTCGTCGCGACGGTCCCGCGTCTGTGGCTGGACGCCGGCCCGATCGTGGTGCTGGTGGGCTTCGCGCTGCTAATCGTCTTTCTGTCGGAGAACTGCCGAATCCCGGTGGACGATCCGAACACCCACCTCGAATTGACCATGATCCACGAGGTCATGGTGCTCGATCACAGCGGGCCCGACTTCGGGATCATTCTCTACTCAGCGGCGCTGAAGATGTGGCTGCTGGGCCAGGTGCTGGTCGGTCTGGTCGTTCCGGTTCACACCGGCATTCTCTGGCTCGACACTCCGGCGGCGCTTCTATCGATGGCGCTCCTGGCGGTGCTGGTCGGCATAATCGAATCGTCGATGGCTCGCGTCAGGTTGTTGCACGTGCCGCAGCTTCTTGTCGGCGCCACAACACTGTCGATTCTGGCGGTGGTCCTGGTCCTGAGGTAATGCGAATGAACGATGCCGCAGATATCGTGCTGGTATTCCTGGTGCTGACGAACCTGATGCTGCTGGGCCTGAGCCGGCTGGGCGCCTGCATCCGGATGGTCGCTTTGCAGGGAATCGCGCTGGGCCTCCTGCCCCTGCTGATGGAGGGCGGGCGCGTGGAATTGCACGGGGCCGCCTTCGCGATCGCGATCATCTTGCTCAAAGGCGGCGTGTTTCCCTGGATACTGATGCGGACCCTTCGCGAGGTGAACACCCAGCGTGAGATCGAGCCCTTCATCGGGTACGGCAAATCACTCGCCATAGGGACGCTGATCTTGGTGGTCTGCATATGGCTGAGCTCCCGGCTGCCCCTGCCCGAGCCGGCGATGTCGTCCCTGATCGTCCCGGTCGCCTTCTTCACGATCATGTCCGGCCTGTTCCTGATCGTCAGCCGGCGAAAAGCCCTGACGCAGGTGCTGGGCTATCTGGTCCTGGAGAACGGGATCTATGCGTTTGGAGTAGCCCTGGTGGACAAACAGCCGATGCTGGTCGAAATGGGAATCCTGCTGGATGTCTTCGTGGCCATCTTCGTCATGGGCATCGCGATCTTCCACATCAACCGCGAGTTCGACCACATCGATACGGACAAGCTATCCGGGTTGAGGAGTTGATTCCGTGATCTGCGTTCTGCTCCTGATTCCCGCCGTCGCCGCGTTGCTGTCGCTGCTGGTGCGCCACACCCTGGTGCGTCGCGTCATCCTCGTTCTAACGGGCGTCGGACACACCGCGGTGACTCTGGCGGCCTGGAACACGACGCCCCAGCCCCTCCTGAACGGCTGGCTGATGCTCGACGAGGCCGGTCTGCTGTTCCTGACGATCACCAGCATCCTGTTTCTGGCCTGCTCGGTGTATGCCTTCGGCTACCTGGCCGTCCAGGGCGCGGGCAAGCAGCAGGACTACGAGGAAGGAACGCTGTTCACCAACGCGCCGGACGCCGTCTTCTGCGCCTGTCTCGAAGCCTTTCTGGCCACGATGACGCTCGTCACGGTCAGCCGACACTTCGGCCTGCTCTGGGTCGCCATGGAAGCGACCACTCTGGCCAGCGCACCGTTGATCTACTTCCACCGGCATCACCGTTCGCTCGAAGCGACGTGGAAGTACCTGCTGATCTGCTCCGTGGGAATCGCACTAGCCTTGTTGGGCAACTTCCTGATGGTCATCGCCGCGTCGAGACCGGGAGGCGAAGGCATCGCTATCGTCGTCGACGCGCTGATCGAGAACGGCGCGAACCTGAACATCCCCTGGCTCAGGGCCGCCTTTCTGTTCTTCCTCGTCGGCTACGGAACGAAGATGGGCCTGGCCCCCCTGCACACCTGGTTGCCGGATGCACACAGCGAGTCTCCCTCGGTGATCTCGGCCCTGCTGTCGGGGGCGCTCCTGAACTGCGCGTTCCTCACGATCCTGCGAAGCTACCAGGTTTGTGCGGCAGCAGGACAAGCCGCCTTCTGCCAGGACCTGCTGATCCTGTTCGGACTGGTTTCCATCGGCTGGGCAACCATTTTTATTCTGGGTCAAACCGACTACAAGCGCATGCTGGCGTATTCGAGCGTCGAACACATCGGGATTCTGGCTCTGGGAGTAGGCATCGGAGCGGGTGCGACGTTCGGCGCCCTGCTGCACGCCGCCAATCACTCCTTGACCAAGGCGATGTTGTTCCTGGTCGCCGGCAACATCCTGGCGGCGTACAAGACCAAGGCGACAACGGAGGTTCGCGGGATCCTGGGCGTCCTGCCATGGAGCGGCGTGCTCTGGATTGCGGGGCTTGTCGCCATCACGGGGATGCCCCCCTTCGGCGCATTTCTCAGCGAATTCACCATCGTCAAAGCGATGATCGAACAGGGGCGGACCGGGATTGCCGTCGCGTTCCTGGCGATGCTGGCATTGATCTTCATCGGCATGACCACCGCGTTCCTGAACATGGCGCAGGGCCGGTGTGCGAGCGACCTGCGTCCGCCCGGCAAGGTCGAGTCGGTGCTGGCGATCCTTCCTCCGATGGGACTGGGGGCCCTGACGCTGATGCTGGGCCTGTATCTGCCCCCGGCGGTAGACAGCCTGCTTCGCGGTGCTGCCGCGACGATAGGAGGACATTGATGCCCGTCTCGAACGCGATTTCGTTCTACAACGGTCAGGCCATCGACGTCAGACAGGTGCCAGCCCTCGACATCGGCACGTTTCGCAGTTCCGTCATCGACGCGGTGGCCTCGGGAATGAGAATCGCCTCCTTCTTCGCAGCCCTTCTGGGCAGCGGCCGGCTGCGTCTGTTTGCGGTTCTCGCGGATGACGGCGCCGGCACTCTCGGCGTGCTGTCCGCCGACGTGGGCGAGCGATATCCGTCCATCACGGTCGAGTGCACGCAGGCCCACTGGTTCGAACGCGAGATCGCCGAGCAGTGGTCCATCGTGCCCGAGGGCCATCCATGGCTCAAGCCGGTCCGGTTTCATCCTTCCTATCGCGCCGGCCGGCGACATGAAGAGCCGATCACGCCATCGGTGATGGACTTCTTCAAGGTGGCTGGCGAACAAGTCCATGAGGTGGCGGTCGGTCCTGTGCACGCCGGCATCATCGAGCCGGGGCATTTCCGTTTTCAGTGCCACGGCGAGCAGGTCTTGAACCTGGAGATTTCGCTCGGCTACCAGCATCGCGGCGTCGAGCGCGCCTTAGTGGGCGGTCCCAACAAGCGGACTCTGCACCACATACAGACCCTCGCCGGCGACACCACTATCGGCCACACGACCGCCTACTGCCAGCTCATCGAATCGCTGTCCGGCTGGAATGTGCCCCCCCGCGCGCAGGCGCTGCGCGCCGTCGCGCTGGAGCTGGAGCGTCTGGCCAATCATACCGGTGATCTCGGCGCGCTGGCGGGCGACGTCGGATATCTGCCGACCTCTTCGTTCTGCGGGCGCATTCGCGGCGACTTCCTCAACATGACGGCGTTGATCTGCGGCAATCGTTTCGGACGAGGTCTCGTCGTGCCCGGCGGCGTCGGCTTCGACATGACGGACCGGCATTGTGAGTCGCTGGCGGAACGAATCGCTCAGGGATTGAAGGACGTGACCGTCGCCGCCAACCTGCTGTGGAACACGTCGTCCGTGCTCAGCCGCTTCGAAGACACGGGCAGGGTTCCGATCCAGACCTGCCGGGAACTGGGCCTAGTGGGCGTTCCCGCGCGGGCTTGCGGCGTGGAAATGGATTGCCGGTTCAACTTCCCCGCCGGCATGTACCGCTTTGCCCAGGTTCCCGTGTCCACGTGGAACACGGCAGACGTCTTTGGCAGGGCCTATGTGCGCTGGCTCGAGATACAGAGGTCGGTCGCCTTCGTCCGCGATCAACTGGCAGCCATGCCGGCCGGGCCGATCGCAACGCCGCACAGGCCTCTGAGCCCCGACCGGTTCAGCGCCAGTCTCGTGGAAGGCTGGCGAGGAGAGATCTGTCACGTCGCTCTGACCGGCCCCGACGGCGCGCTGGCCCATTACAAGATCGTCGATCCGTCCTTCCACAATTGGATGGGACTGGCGATGGCGTTGAGGGACCAGCAGGTTTCCGACTTCCCGCTGTGCAACAAGAGCTTCAATCTGTCCTATTGCGGTCACGATCTCTGAGGCACCCCCATGATAAAGCCATTGTTGGCACGACTCCAGCAGGGACACCGGACTGTGGCCTTTCCGAAGGCCGAACCCGTTCTTCCCGAGCGATTTCGCGGCCGGCCCCAAGTCGAGCCATCGAAGTGTATCGCGGACTGCACGCGGTGCATCGACGCCTGTCCCACGGAGGCCATCCGCAAGGAGGATGGCGCGGTCGCGATCGACCTGGGGCGATGCCTGTTCTGCGGCGCGTGCGCTGAAGCGTGTCCGTCGGAGGCCATAGGGTTCAGCCGCGAATATCGTCTGGCCAGCCGGTCACGAAACGATCTGATTCTTCGCGACCGGGCGGTGAAACTGGCCGAGGCACTGGACCAGAAGGCCCGAAGCCTGTTCGGACGATCCCTGAAGCTGCGTCAGGTCTGTGCCGGAGGCTGTAACGCCTGCGAAGCGGACACCAACGTCTTGACCACGATCGTCTTCGATCTCGGCCGATTCGGCATCCAGTTCGTGGCCTCGCCCAGACACGCGGACGGCCTGTTCATCACCGGGCCGGTCCCCGCGAACATGAAGCTGGCACTCGAGAAGACCTATGCGGCGGTCCCCGACCCCAAGCTTGTCATCGCGGCGGGTGCGTGCGCCATCTCGGGCGGCTGTTTCCGGGATCATCCCGAGGTCTGCAACGGCGTCGACGGCATGCTGCCGGTGGACCTGTACATCCCCGGCTGCCCTCCTCACCCGATTACGATCCTCGACGGTCTGCTCCGGCTCCTGGATCGCCTCGGCTGAGCATCGGGTGACATCTGGCCTGCAAGGCCACAGATGTGTAGCATGGTGTGGATGGGATAGAAGATGGATCCAGACCTGGGACAACCACATCGGAACGAGAAGGCGGGATCGTCGATCGGCGCGCGTGCGTCGTTGCTGGTCGGGCCGGAGGGAAGGTTGCTGCTGATCGCCGTGATCCTGGCCTTCGCGTACACGGTCTGGCTGGGTGCGATGTTGGTGCGCTCGCCAAGCCAGTTCCAGATGCTCATCGGCATGACCGCCACGACCCTCGTGTTCGGGCGGGCCGCCGGGCTGGCCTATGGTTATTCCGTCTCCCTCGGACACATCTATGTGATCGCCATCACGATGGTGGTCGAAACCCTGCACGTGCTCGTCTTCTATCCCCTGTTCGTGCTCAGTTGGCGACACCTGCTGGTGATCAAGTCGCTCAAGGCGATCTTCGACCGTATCCACCAGGCGGCCGAGACGCACAAGGCGAAGATACAGCGGTACGGCATCATCGGCCTGTTCGCATTCGTGTGGTTTCCCTTCTGGATGACCGGGCCCGTCGTCGGATCGGCGATCGGCTTCCTGCTGGCCCTGCCGGTCTGGCTGAACATCTCCATCGTGCTGGCTGGTACGTACGTCGCGATCCTGTGTTGGGCCCTATTCCTGCGAGAGCTTCACGCTCGCGT